>Ga0326727_10006959_pt1 | contig 30432 bp, 26 predicted proteins | sample MB2enrmetagenome_FD_207643 | JGI IMG/M metagenome (GOLD analysis project Ga0326727, IMG submission 207643) | Lab enriched peat soil microbial communities from McLean, Ithaca, NY, United States - MB29MY | ecosystem: Environmental > Terrestrial > Soil > Wetlands > Peat | place: USA: New York... | reverse complement strand
CGACGAATCTCCTCTTGCAGGGCAGGAATTGCCATGACCGCATCGGGAATGGTCAGCGCTTTCATGCATAGATTATATGATCTCCCGATAAATATGTCCAATTATTAATGACGCTGCGTATAGCAAATTATCCGGTTGTTTTTTCTTAAAAATCGTTAAAGAATGGCTTGAATTCAAGTGCCCGCCCGGAAGGTGTGCCATGAAAGAGTTTAGAGAATGGCTTATTCAGCTCCCGCCCATCCCGTATTGTACATCTTTGGCTCAGCCCTATTCCTGCTTCTCTTGGGCTACCTAGGTTACCTAGCCAAGAGGTCTTGGAGAAGACTGGATGAGTTGGATTTGCAACACCGCTTTGCCGCCAGGAACAATTTCATCAAGACCTCGGCGCAAATCCTGGGCGGCGCCTTTTTCCTCTTCGGCCTCTATTTCACCTGGGCCAACCTGGTGGCCACCCAAGAGAAGAACGTCACCGACCTCTATACCAAGGCCATCGAGCAGTTGGGAAACGAAAAAAGTCTGGAGGTGCGCCTGGGGGGCATTTACGCCCTGGAGCGCATCGCCCGGGATTCGAAGAAGGACCACTGGACCATCATGGAGGTGTTGACGGCCTATGTGAGAGAGAGAGCTCCGGCAACTTCAGCCTCCAAAGGGGCACCCACAAAGGAAGCGCCACCGGTTGCCCGAAAAAAAGTCCCAGCAAAGCCGGGAAATCAGACTAGCGAGGAAAAGCCCAAGCCCAAGGCCGATATCCAGGCGGTGCTCACGGTCCTGGGGCGCACCGCCATCCCCTTTGCCCCAAAGGCGGAGGAGCGACGCCTGGACTTTGGGGGCACCAATCTGGCGGGCGCGGAACTGTATGAAGCCAACCTCCAGGGGGCGAACCTCGAGAAAGCCAACCTCCAGGGGGCGGTCCTCACGAGAGCCAACCTCACGGGGGCGAACCTCGGGGGAGCCAACCTCCAGGGGGCGGGCCTCGATAGAGCCAACCTCCAGGGGGCGAGCCTCAGGGAAGCCAACATCCGGGGGGCGAACCTCTGGGAAGGCAACCTCCAGGGGGCGATCCTCGGGAACGCCAACCTACAGGGGGCGATCCTCTGGGAAGCCAACCTCCGGGAGGCGGCCCTCGTGGACGCCAAGCTCCAGGGGGCGGATTTACGGGGTCCGAAAACTGCGGATGGTTTTACTTTGGGAGCAAAGGGCCTGACTTCATGGCAGGTGGCCGGGGCGGCTTATTGGGATGAGACCACCAAGTGGCCGGAGGGGTTTTCGCCACCGGCGCCCCGGAGGCTGCCCCCAAAGGAAGAAAAGCAGGAAAGACGATAGCAAATCCGGTGGGCCGGGCCCACCAAACATTTTCCTGGTTGCTCAGGCCGCCCGAGGGTACGTTATATGGTGCGCAGTGCGCACCCTACACTTCAAATTATGGCCCGTTTTGTTAAATGGGGCGGGGGACGCCCCCCACGAAAACGGGGCCTCAAGAGCGGCGGGCGAGAGGCCCGCCCCACCATGGCCGGTACAAGCGCAGGGCGAACCCAAGGTTCGCCCCTACACCACCTGGCTCCGAAGAGTCGTGCCAAGTGCTTCAGCATTTATGGGGCGGCCGGCGGCCGCCCCCCCGGCATTCCGGGTTCGCCCCATGATTTAAATTAGCAAATTATCCGGTTGTTTTTTCTTAAAAATCGTTAAAGAATGGCTTGAATTTAAGTGCCCGCCAGGAAGGTGTGCCATGAAAGAGTGGCTGGCGTCCCTCCCGCCCATTCCGGTTACCACCCTGCTCCTGTATATCTTTGCCTCAGTCCTGTCCCTGCTTCTTTTGGGTTATCTTGTTTACCTGACGTGGAAGCTCTGCCGAAAACTGCGAAGATTTTGGCGAAGTCTGGATGGGGTGAGAGAAAAAGACCGCTTCGAAATTAAAAACGATTTCATCAAGACCACCGCCCAAATCCTGGGCGGCGTTTTGTTCATTATAATTATTTTAGTCACCTTAGAAAATTTAGCGGTTTCACAGAAAAACCTAGTGGCCACCCAGGAAAAGAAGGTCACCGAACTCTATACCAAGGCCATTGAACAGTTGGGAAGTGAAAAGCTGGAAGTGCGCCTGGGAGGCATTTACGCCCTGGAGCGCATCGCCCGGGATTCCAAGAAGGACCACTGGAACATCATGGAGGTGTTGACCGCCTTTGTGCGGGAGAAGGCCAAGGCGTCGGTAGCCTCTGAGGCTACACCCTTGAAGGAAACCCGACCTAATTCTCTTAAAAAAGACACGGCAAAACCGGCAGAACAGCCACCTAAGGAAAAGCCCAAGCCCAAGGCCGACATCCAGGCGGTGCTCAATGTCCTGGGCCGCACCGCCATCCCCTTTGCCCCAAAGGGGGAGAAGCGACGCCTGGATTTAAGCGCCACGGACCTGAGAGGGGCGGATTTGCAAGATGCCAACCTCCAGGGGGCGTTCCTCAGGGAAGCCAACTTCCAGGGGGCAGGCCTCGGGAACGCCATCCTCCAGAAGGCGGACTTCAGGAAAGTCAACCTACAGGGGGCGAGCCTCTGGGAGGCCAACCTCCAGGGGGGGAAACTCTGGGAAGCCAACCTCCAGGAGGCGCACCTCTATAAAGCCAACCTCCAGGGGGCGGACCTCAGGTACGCCAACTTCCGGGGGGCGCACCTCCCTGAAACCAACCTCCAGGAGGCGCACCTCGAGGGAGCCAACCTCCAGGGGGCGATCCTCACTTTAGCTAACCTCAAGGGAGCGGTCCTCACTGGAGCCAACCTCCAGGAGGCGTTCCTCAAGGAAGCCATTCTCCAGGGGGCGCACCTCGAGGGAGCCAACCTCCAGGGGGCGTACCTCGGGGGAGCCGACCTCCGGGAGGCGGCCCTCTTGGACGCCAACCTCCAGGGGGCGGGCCTAAGGGGAGCCAACCTCCAGGGGGCGAGCCTCAGGGAAGCCAACCTCCAGGAGGCGGACATTGGGGGAGCCAAGCTCCAGGGGGCGGATTTACAGGGTCAGAAAGGCTATAATGAGGGGACGAAGGGCCTGACCACCGCGCAGGTGGCCGGGGCTTATTGGGATGAGACCACCAAGTGGCCAGAGGGTTTTACGCCACCGGCGCCCCGGAGGCTGCCCCCAAAGGAGGAAAAGTAGGAAAAGGAATAGCAAATCCGGTGGGCCAGGCGCACCATGCCTTTTCCTTGTGGCCCAGGCGTCCCGCCGCGGCCGGCGCAGGCTAAAGCCTGCGGCTACATTTCTTTCGCCGCCGGGGGCGGCGGCGCTACATTTCTTTTCCTGGTGGGCCAGGCGTCCCGCCGGGGCCGGCGCAGGCTAAAGCCTGCGGCTACAAAAATGGCAAAGCTAGGGTGCGTCCTATGCTCCAGCGACTTTGCTTCAAATTATGGGCCGTTTTGGTAAATGGTGGGTGGGACGCACCCTACGAAAACGGGGCCTCAAAAACGGCGGGCGAGAGGCCCGCCCCCCCATGCCGGTAGAGGCGCAGGGCGAACCCAAGGTTCGCCCCTACACCACCTGGGCCCCGAAGATACGGGCCATGTGCTTCAGGGCAAAGGCATGGGCCTCCGGGTCGAAGTCGGCCACCCCCTCCCGATAAACCAGGGCGGGAATATCCCGGTCGAACAGTTCCTTGACGGTCTCCATGACGCAGATGGAGGTGCAGACCCCCACCACCGCCACCTGCGCCACCTGCTCCCGCTGCAACAGCTCCTCCAGCTCGGTCCGGGCAAAGGCGCTGTAGCGGGTCTTCTCCACCCGGTGGTCTCCCGGCTGCCGCGGCAACTCCGGGATGATCCGGCTGCCCCAGGAACCCTTGACCGCGTGGGGGGCGAAGTGTTGGAATTCCCGGTCATCCGGGGCGTGGGCGTCGCAGATAAAGATCACCACCCCCCCCTGCCGCCGGGTTTCGGCAATCTTTTCCGCCACAAAGGGGATGATCTCCCGCCCGGACGGCCCGACATACAGGGCCCCCTTAGGGTCGAGGAAGTCATTGAGCATGTCCGCCACAATCAGGGCCGTTTTTCCCATGGCCGCCTCCGGAAGAATAAGCCGATGATTGACCAGGATAATCGCGGTTTCCGGAAGAAACAAGGGAAAAGTCGTCGGGCGGGCGCGCTCAGTTTTTCGCGGCCTGGATAAGAAAATATCGTCCGAAAGGATTTTTTTTCCCCCTTTCCTGACCGATTATTATAATTAGAGAAGAATTAGGGGGAATATTCCCGGCCGCCGCCGCGGACCCGGGCGGCCGGCCCAGGAGGAGACATGCCTAAGACCGCGATCTGGCTCATCATCATCTTTACCCTGCTGTTCATCCTGGGAGTCAATGCCGGGGAGCTGGATTTTCTCAACCATCTGGGCAACAGCATTTGTCTGTCCTGTATCGGGGTGGGCTGAATGCCCAGCCTGCGGACCCTGGTCCAGACGCTGGTGGCCTTCGGCACCAACGCCTATCTGCTTTTCCCCTTCGGCGGGCCGGTGATTTATCAGGGGCCCCTGAAGGCGGTGTGCCACCCGGGGCTTAACTGCTACTCCTGCCCCGGAGCCTTGCTTTCCTGCCCGGTGGGAGCCTTCCAGAACTTCCTGGCCAGTATCCGGATGCATACCCCGGGGAGCATCCCCCACCTAGGGGCCATCGTGCTGGGCTATTGCGGCTTCATCGGCACCATGGTGGGCCGCCTGCCCTGCGGCTGGATCTGCCCCTTCGGGTTCATCCAGGACCTGATTAACAAGATTCCCACCCGCAAGCTCTCCCTTTGGAAAGGTTTCCGGTGGGTGAAGTACGGAGTGTTATTGGTTCTGGTGATCATCCTGCCTTTGTGGCTGGTGGACGCCATCGGCCTGGGGAATCCCTGGTTCTGCAAGCTGTTCTGCCCGGCGGGGACCCTGGAGGGGGCCTTGCCCCTGGTTTTCCTCAAACCCAGCCTGTGGGCCACCCTGGGCTTTTATTTTTGGAACAAGATCACCATCCTGACCATTATCATTATCCTGGCTATCTTCATCAGCCGGCCTTTCTGCCGCATTTTCTGTCCCTTAGGGGCCTTTTACGGCCTCTTTTCCCGCATGACCCTGGTGCACCTGGAATTCATCGAAGGCAACTGCGTGGAATGCGGCTCCTGCGCCCGCATCTGCCCCACGGGGGTGCAGCCGATGAAGGAGTTCGACAGCAAAGATTGCATCATGTGCCTGAAATGCCTGGATGCCTGCCAGTTCCGGGCCTTGCATTTCGGTATCCGCCGGCTCCCGGCCCCCCCGAAAAAACGGGCGGTTTCACCGCTGTAAACCAGCAGAAAAAATGCTTGACAGCTAGGTTATTTGATTCATAATAAATCAAAATAGTTACCCTAGATAGCCGCAGGGAGATCTTTTCATGGCCCTCACCAAAGAAAAGTTGATCAGCCGCTTACAGACCCAGGCGGGTTTGAGCAAACAGGAGTCCCGTTCCGTGGTGGAGCGAGTATTGGAGATCATGAAAGAGTCCCTGGGGCGTGGCGAGGACCTGCTCATCAGCGGCTTCGGCAAGTTCTCGGTGCGGCAAAAGAGCGCCCGTCGGGGCCGAAACCCGCAGACCAAGGAAAATTTGATTCTCAGGGCCCGCAAGGTGGTGGTATTCAAGACCTCCGGCGTCCTGCGCAACCGCATCAACGAAGGCAAGTAACCTCAAAAGCTTCTCGTCTCCGCCCCGGCTAAAGCCCGGGGCCTCCCTGCCGCCTGATCTGGTTAGAGGGCTCGCCGATTTTCGCCGTTGAGGACCCGCCTATGGAAGACTGTCGCTCAGGGAAGATGCCGCTTCAGGATTGGTGCGCCCGACGCCTGACCCGCCGGGCCTTTGTCCGGGGCAGCGCCGGGGCCCTGGCGCTTCTGGCCATCCCCTGGCGCCCCGCCGCCTCCCAGGAAATCCGCCAGGGCTTCAGCCCGGCGCATCCCGCCGCCTTCACCAAGGTCATGCCCGGGCGCATGGTAAAATGCCAGCTCTGTCCCCGGAATTGCGAGACCAAAGATGGCGACCGGGGGGAGTGCGGCGTCCGGGAAAACCGCAAGGGCGTGTACTACAGCCTGGTGTACGGGAATCCCTGCGCCGTCCATGTGGACCCGGTGGAAAAGAAGCCCTTCTTTCACGTGCTGCCCGGCAGCCGGTCGTTTTCCATCGCCACCGCGGGCTGCAATCTGCACTGCAAGTTCTGCCAGAACTGGGATATTTCCCAGGCCCGGCCCGAGAACACCTACAACTACGACCTGCCCCCGGAAAAGGTGGTGGCCGGGGCCCAGGAGGCCGCCTGCTCTTCCATCGCCTACACCTATGTCGAGCCCATCATTTTCTATGAGTACATGACCGCCACCGCCCGCCTGGCCAAAACCGCCGGTATCCTGAACACCTGCCATACCGCGGCCAACATCAATACCGAGCCCCTGGAGAAGCTGGCCGAAGTGCTGGACGCCGCCTGTATCGACCTCAAGGCCTTTGACCCCAAGTTTTATAAGGACCTGGTGGACGGGAAGCTGGAGCCGGTGCTCGACACCCTGAAGACCCTGCGCCTCCGGGGAGTGCATACCGAGATCGTCAACCTGGTCATCCCCCAGTTCAACGACAACCCCGAGACCATCAGCGAGATGTGCGCCTGGATTAAAGACGAGCTGGGGCCGCTGACCCCGCTGCATTTCTCCCGGTTCTATCCGCTTTACAAGATGGTGAACCATTTCCCCACCCCGGTGGCCACTCTGGAGGCCGCCCATGAGGTGGCCCTGAAGGCGGGGCTGAAGTACGTCTATATCGGCAACCTCCCCGGCCACCCGGCGGAGAACACCTATTGCCATAACTGCGGCAAGCTGGTCATCGCCCGCACCGGCTACCGGCTCGGCGAGATGCATCTGAAGGACGGCAAATGCGGCCACTGCGGGGTGGAGATTCCGGGGATCTGGAAGAAGAAGGCGTAGTTTTTTGTTTTCTATAAATGATTAGGAATATTGCGCGTAATGCGTACCCTACGACCTATATGTCTCTCCTGCCAATTAATCTGAAATTAATCATAGTTGAGGAATTCCTATGGACGATATAGTAAAAACATTTTTGAGTTTATTTCCAGAGAAGTGGCAAATTTTTTTCGGTGTTATTGTCCTACTTTCGCTAATTATTCCAAAATTATTAACTTTGAGAGATACGTGGTTGTCGTATCGTCAGGGAATTAACAAGTTATCGCTTGAAAAGCAACAACTTGAGTTACTTAAAATAAAGTATGAAATCGAAGCACTTCGAAAAATGCATGGGCTGCAAGAAATTCCGCTTCCAATTCCGATGCAATTTACAACTACTATTTCAATAGAACAAAAAGCACAAATAATTAAACGAAGATGGTGGGTTAAGCACCCAGTTATAGGATTAATTATTTTTAGATTCTTGCAGATATTTCTTGGATTTTATGGTATTAGTTTTGCTTTGTTTACAATAGTTTCACCTTTTGTTCTACGTTGGAATGAATTCGGTGGAGTATGGGGCATTATTATGCTTGAATTATTCTATGCTTTGGTAACATATGGATGTTACAAGGGTTACAAAAAAATTCGCGGTATTGTTAATAAGTTACGCTCTGAAACTGAAAATACTTCTAATTGATATTAATTTTAATCATTACCCGTGGTTCCCAAGCAGGAGCTTGGGAACGAGGATCAATAACTGACCACTGACTACTGACAACTAACCATGTCCTGGACTTGCGGCATCATCGGCCTGCCTAACGCCGGCAAGACCACCATCTTCAATGCCCTGACCGCCGGGCGCGCCGAGGTGGCCCGCTACCCCTTCAGCACCATCACCCCCAACACCGGGGTGGTGCCGGTGCCGGACCCGCGGCTGACGGAACTGGGCCGGCTCCTCCAGCCTCAGAAGCTCACCCCCACTACCATTGAGTTCGTGGACGTGGCCGGGTTGATCGAAGGCGCCTCCCGGGGGGAGGGTCTGGGGAACCAGTTTCTGGCGAGCATCCGGGAGGTGGACCTGCTGGTCCACGTGGTGCGCTGCTTTGCGGACTCGGCCTGCCCCCACCCCCTGTCCGGTCTGGACCCGAAGCGGGACGTGGAGGTGGTGGAGACCGAACTGCTGCTGGCCGACCTGGAAATCATCGGCCGCCAGCGCCACAAGGCGGAGAAGGCGGCCAAAGGCGGCGACAAGGCGGCGGCCCGGGGGCTGGACCTCCTGCGCCGGGTGGAGGAGGGCCTGAACCGGGGGCGGTGGGCCCGGGACCTGGGTCTGAGCCAGGAGGAACAGACGCAGCTGCAGGTCTCCCCGCTCCTCACCCTGAAACCTTGCCTGTTCGTGGCTAATTTGAGCGAAGAAGAGCTGCGCCACGGCCCCCATTATTCGGCTCTGCAGCAACTGGCGGCGGCCCGCGGCCTACCGCTGGTCCCCATCCTGGGGGACCTGGAAGTGGAACTGCAAGAGTTTCCCCCGGAAGAGCGCCAGCCATTTCTGCAGGACCTGGGCCTGGAGGAATTGGGCATCCTTCGGTTGGTGCGGGAATCCCAGCGGCTCCTGGGCCTGGTGACCTTTTACACCATCGTCGGGGTTGAGGTGCGGGCCTGGCAGGTGCCGGCCGGCACCCCGGCCCCCAGGGCCGCGGGCCGGGTGCACTCCGATATGGAAAAGGGCTTCATTCGGGCTGAAGTGATGAGTTTCGCCGACCTGGCCCGGCTGGGTTCCTCCGCCAAGGCCCGGGAGGCGGGCCGGTTGCACTCCGAGGGCCGGGATTATCTGGTGCAGGATGGCGATATTCTGCTGTTTCGTTTTCAACGCTGATCCTCCCCGGACCGGCATTTGCTTTTTTTGAGATATTGTGATAAAAAAACAGCCAGGAAAGGAGGTGGAAAAGGATGTTCCAAATAGGCCAGTTGGCCGTGTATCCTGCCCATGGGGTGGGACGGATCGAATCTGTCCAGGAACGGGAGGTTTCCGGAGGACCGGCGCAATTCTACATCATGCGGTTGCTGGACAGCGACATGATCATCATGATCCCCACCACTAACGCCCGGAACATCGGCTTGCGGGAAGTTATTGACCACCAGGCGGTGTCGGAAATTTATGAAATCCTCCGGTCTCGCCCCAACCGCCCGAACAACCAGACCTGGAACCGCCGCTATCGGGACTATATGGACAAGATCAAAACCGGCTCGCCTTTCCGGGTGGCGGAAGTCTTGCGGGACCTTACTCACCTCAAAACCGAGAAGGATCTCTCCTTTGGGGAGCGCAAGATGTTGGATACCGCCAAGAATCTATTAATCAAAGAGCTTTCCCTGGTAAATAAGAAGGAGGAAACGGAAATAGAAGCCCATCTCCAGGAATTGCTGGGGAGGGTTTAACGTGGTCCAACCTGCCCAAATGAGGAGCTATTTTCCCTTCAAATTCTTTGTCCATCCTGTTCTTATATTAAGGAATGAATGCCCGGAGGCCACCAGGGGTAATCCTTCCCCCAGGCCCCCTGAAAGGCGCCTTCTCCTGTCGATAATTTCTCCAAGGAAAGGGGGTGAATGCTGAGTGGTTCAAAAGGTGATCATTGGGGCCACCCTGGGGACCATTTGCGCAGTCAGCGGCTTCCTGATCGCCGAACAGATTCCGCAATTTTCTCACTTATGGTGGGCCCGCTGGGTGGGGGGCGTCGCCGGCTTGGCCGTGGCCTTCGCCACTTTGGCCCTGGAGCAGGTGATCAAGGCCATTCCGCTAAAAACCATTTTGGGCAGCGTCCTGGGCCTGTTTGTGGGGCTGGGGATCGGCAAGCTGGCCAGCTATCCCTTCGACAAGTACCTGGAACTGCCTAACCTGCAAATTCCCTTATATATTTTCTTTTCAGCCATATTTGGCTATATCGGTTTGGTGTTAGGGGGCAAGAAGATGTCGGAGGTCAGCACCCCTTATTTCCTGGAACCGACCAGCAAGCCTGCCTCCCGGCAGCCCTTGAAAATCCTGGATACCAGCGTCATCATCGATGGCCGCATCGCCGACATCGCCGAAACCGGATTTGTGGAAGGCACCTTGATCGTGCCGAAATTTATTCTGGAAGAACTGCAATACATCGCCGATTCCCCTGACGAACTGCGGCGCAGCCGGGGCCGGCGGGGGCTGGATATTCTGAAGCGCTTGCAGCAGCATAATCCTCTGCGGATGGAGTTTTTCGAAGACGAGATTCCCAACGCCGCCGGAGCGGATTCCAAACTGCTGGCCCTGGCCTTGAAAATGCGGGCCAAGATTCTCACCAATGACTTCAACCTGCATAAGGTGGCGGAACTGCAAGGGATCGAGGTGCTCAATATCAACCAACTGGCCAACGCCATGAAACCTGCGGTCCTACCCGGCGAATCCCTCCAGGTGCAGATTCTCCGGGAGGGCAAATCCCAGGGGCAAGGGGTCGCCTACCTGGACGACGGCACCATGGTGGTCATTGAAAACGCCCGGCGCTACATCGGCAAAGAGGTGGAGGTCTCGGTCACCAGCGTTCTGCAAACCACCGCCGGGCGCATGATCTTTTCCGAGATCAAGAACGGCGCCGCCCTGCGCAAGATTTGAGGTAGCTTTCAGCTTTCCGCGGTCAGCTTTTAGCAAAAACCAATAATTGCAGGGGCGGTTCTCGAACCGCCCTGGCTTATCCAAGGCGAAAGCGCCTATAAGGTGGGCACTGCCCATCGAATTCTTACCTTTGCAAACCGACTCCAGCGGCCGTAAAACCTTAAAGCAGATAGTGGCGCCGGCCCAGGCCGGGGCCCGCCTGGACCAGTTCCTGGCCCAGGCCCTGGGCTGGTCCCGGGCCCGGCTGCAAAAACTCCTCAAGGCCGGGCAGGTGACGGTCAACGGCGCCCCGAAGGCTGCCTCCTACAAGGTGCGGGCCGGCGAGGCGGTTACCGTGCAGGTCCCGCAGCCTTCCCCCAGCCCGCTCGCCCCCGAACCCCTGGCCCTGGAGATTATTTATGAAGACCGGGACCTGCTGGTAATCAACAAGCCGCCGGGGCAGGTGGTCCATCCCGGGGCCGGGCACCGCGGCGGCACGCTGCTCAACGCCCTGCTGCATCACTGCCCGGAGCTTAAAGAAATCGGGGAGGTGAGCCGGCCCGGGTTGGTCCATCGCTTGGACAAGGACACCAGCGGCCTGTTGGTGGTGGCCAAGACCGCCCTGGCGCATCAGTCTTTGGTCGGTCAGTTCGCGGCGAGAGAAACTCACAAAAAATATCTGGCCCTGGTCTGGGGCCTTCTCTCGGAGGCGGAGGGCCGGATCGATAAAGACATTGGCCGGCATCCCAGCCAGCGCCACAAGATGACGGCCCAGCCGCGGCGGGGGAAGGCGGCGGTGACCCGCTGGCAAGTGCGCCGGCAGTTTCCCGGCCCCCTGACCCTGGTGGAGCTTTCCCCCGAAACCGGGCGCACCCACCAACTCCGGGTGCACCTAACCTCGGAGGGCCACCCGGTGCTGGGCGACGCCACCTACGGCGGCGGGGTGAGCCGCCTGGCGGGGGCGCCGAAGCTTAAGGGACTCAAGCCCCTGGTGCACCGCCAATTGCTGCACGCCTGGAAACTTTCGGTGACCCACCCCCGCACCGGGGAGAAAATGACCTGGGAAGCGCCGCTGCCGGGAGATTTTCGGGCGGTAATGGATTTTTTGGGAAAAATTTATTAAGTTATGATCAATAGAAATATGCGGGCACTACTCAAAATGTCGGTGAATTCTTATAAAAGGAAACCGCCATGGAGATAACCGAAGACCTTGAGGTTCTAATTGCCAAAGTAAAAGATATCGCCGATGGACCGGATGGCGACTTGCTCCGACGGCTGGTTGATATCCTCCATGATCGTTACGATTACGAACCTTTGTCCCCAGAAGAATTGGCCGCGATCCAAGAAGCGGATGAGGCAATTCGTCGAGGTGATAAAAGTTACTTTATCCCTTTAGAGGAATACGAAAGGGAGCGGGGACTTGATCTACCGAGTGAAGTTATCTCGACAAGCGGAGAAGACACTGGAGCGCCTGGACCGAACGACCGAAACTCGGTTGCTTGATCGCCTGAAGGAAATTTCCCAGGCTCCTTACTCGGTTAGATTAGCCAAACCCCTGATTATGGGGGAAGGAAAATTTTCCTCCCGGGTTGGAGATTGGCGAATCATCTACTTGGTTAGCCAGGCAGATGAGACTGTTTTGGTTGAAGCAATTCATTCCCGCCAAGAAGCTTATAAGAAAATAACCAAGTAATGGAGGTTGGATTATTCCTATTCTGCCCCCCGTTCATGGCAGCGCCCCCCCGCACCGGCGAGCGCCTGTCATGGGAAGCGCCGCTGCCGGAGGATTGTCGGGCGGTGGTGGAGAAATTAAGCAATTTAGGATAGAGTCGGGAGAAAAAAGAATTTTGCGCATTCTTTTTGTATGTCAGGGGAATACTTGCAGAAGTCCTATGGCGGTAGGGTTGGCTTCCAAACTTTTGCCCAATAATTTTTGCTTGGATAGTGCAGGTATAGATACAAATTTTGGAAGAGTGGCCAAAGAAAATGCAATAATAGTTATGAAAAACGAATATGGGATAGATATTTCCAAGCACAAGACAAAAGATATTGGAATGATAAGTTTTGATAGATTTGATATTATTGTCGCTATGGACCAATATGTTTTTGATGAATTGATAAGTCAATATAAGCTAACTCATAAAATTATATATAAATGGGATATCGATGATCCTTTTGGCCCTGATTATCAACGTTATAAAAAATGTGCAATGCAGATCAAAGAAATGATATTAAACGAATTTGGATAATCCTTAATAAATATTTCATCGGGTTAAGAGAGATAATCCGCAAATGGAAAAATGATATATCTTCGTTTAAAGTCAAAGGCACTGGGATAGAAGGAATAGCTCACAAGGCATCAAGTCGATTTGAATTAATTATGAGAGAAGCATTAGAGCATTATCCCGAAGAAAATGAACCTGATATTGATTAAAAATACTTTAAGATTATTAGACTATATCCCTGAAATAATGGCCATCCTTTTTTTAATATTTTACTAACATAATCGAAATGCTCAAAATCGCCATTACCGGGGGGGCCGGGAGCGGGAAGAGTACCGTGGCCCGGATGTTTCGGGAGTTGGGGGCGGAGGTCCTGGACGCCGACGCCGCCGCCCGGGAGGCCGTGGCCGTGGGCACGCCCGCCTGGCAGGAGTTGCGCCGCCTGTTTGGGGAGGAATATTTCCACCCGGACGGCTCCTTGAACCGGCCCAAAGTAGCCCAACTGGTCTTCGCCGACCCGGAGGCCCGGAAAATCCTGAATGACCTCGTCCATCCCCGGGTGGCGGCGGCGTTACAGAGACGCCTTAAGGAGATGGAGCGCCAAGGCGCCAACCTGGTGCTGGTGGACGTCCCCCTGCTCTTCGAGGCCGGCCTGGAGTCGGCCTATGACCGGGTTATTGTGGTCTATGTGGACCTGGAAGACCAGGTGCGGCGGCTACAGGACCGGAACGGCCGGGGGGCCGAAGAAATCGCCGGCTTACTTTCGGCCCAATGGCCCCTGGCCGACAAGGCCGCCCGGGCCGATTTCGTGGTGGACAACCGCGGCCCCCTGGCAGAAACTGGCGCCCGGGTCCAAGAAATTTGGGCTGAACTGCAAAAAATTGGCAAAGCCTCTTGACAGCCGGAGCCAAAGAGGTTAGCGTGTAACCAACCTTCCTTTGTAAACTTTAAGCAATTCCGTGGTTGGCCCGATATAGTTTAACGAGGAAATCTGTATAACCCCCTTGGTTTGAATTACAACTTGTCCGCCTTCTCTCCGAATTTAGACTGCCGGTCTAAGTGGGCCGTTTACCGGGCCTGATCGTAAAATCGCCGGGCCCGCGGCATGTACCCCCAATTTTAGACAACCGCGGTATGGGTTTATCAGCATGGACAAAAAAGAGGTAATAATGAATTTGTCGGATTTGAAGCACAAAAGAATCATTGACCTGGCAGCGCTGGCTCGGGATCTGAACGTGGAAGGCGCGGCGGGGATGCGCAAGCAGGAACTGATCTTCGCCATCCTTCAGGCCCAGGTGGAGAAGAACGGCATGATCTCCGGTGGCGGGGTCCTGGAGATTTTGCCCGACGGCTTCGGATTCCTCCGGGCCCAGGACTACAATTATTTGCCCGGGCCCGACGATATTTACGTGTCGCCTTCGCAGATCCGCCGTTTCAACCTGCGCACCGGTGATACCATCTACGGGCAGATCCGCCCCCCCAAGGAGGGAGAACGCTACTTCGCCCTGCTTAAGGTGGAGGCGGTTAACTTCGAAGACCCGTCGGTGGCCCGGGACAAAATCCTTTTCGACAACCTCACGCCACTGTACCCCGATGAGCGCCTGAACCTGGAGACCGATACGGACAACTTCTCGGCCCGGGTCATGGACCTGATGACCCCGGTGGGCATGGGCCAGCGGGGGCTCATCGTGGCCGCGCCCCGCACCGGCAAGACCATGCTCCTCCAGAATCTGGCCAACAGCATCGCCCGAAACCACCCGGAGGTGGTCCTCATCGTGCTGCTCATCGACGAGCGGCCCGAAGAAGTGACGGACATGGAGCGCAGCGTCAAGGCCGAAGTGGTGAGCTCCACCTTCGACGAGCCAGCCCAGCGTCACATCCAGGTGGCCGAAATGGTCCTGGAGAAGGCCAAGCGCCTGGTGGAGCACAAACGGGACGTGGTCATCCTGCTGGATTCCATCACCCGCCTGGCCCGGGCCTACAACACCGTGATACCGGCCAGCGGCAAGATTCTTTCCGGCGGTCTGGACGCCAACGCCTTGCAGCGGCCCAAGCGCTTTTTTGGCGCCGCCCGGAACATCGAGGGAGGGGGCAGCCTCACCATCATCGCCACCGCCCTGATCGAGACCGGCAGCCGCATGGATGAGGTGATCTTTGAAGAGTTCAAAGGCACCGGCAACATGGAGATTCACCTGGACCGGAAGCTCACCGAGAAGCGCATCTTCCCGTCCATCGACATCAACCGCTCCGGCACCCGCAAGGAAGAGCTGCTGCTGGCGCCGGAGGACCTGAACCGCATCTGGATTCTGCGCAAGCTGCTGTCGCCGCTTTCCCCGGTGGACAGCATGGAGTTTTTGCTCGAGAAACTGCGGGGCACCCGCAATAATGCCGACTTCCTGGCAGCGATGAACCGCTGAGCCGAAGCGGCGGCGATTGCCGGAGCAATAATGGCTGGGCGTAGGGATGCAGCTCATACTGTTACGGTGGAATTCCGCCCTTACCGTTCTAAAATATCTTTCTGATTTTTTCCCCAGGTAAGTAGCTGACATTATATCGAAATACCTCTCATTAACCTCTATTTTAGCCGGGTGATTTTCCTCAGATGCCAGGGTTTGCCTCCCTTTTTCGCCTTTTCCCCTTTTCGCCTGTTCCGGCAAGCCCTTCCGGCTCTTCAACCAGGACCAGGTTGATGTGGCGGCGGCGGATATCCACCTGGGCCACCCGGACCATAACCTGGTCGCCCAGGGAGAAGCTGGCCCCGGTCTTGCGGCCGCTCAGGCGCATCCGCACCTCATCAAAGCGATAGTAGTCGTTGGGCAGGTCCACCAGGCGCACCAGCCCTTCGGCAAAAATCTCCTCCAGGGAGACGAAAAAGCCGAAGGCGTTGACCCCGGTAATGCGGCCGGAGAAGGTTTCCCCCACCCGGTGGGCCAGGCAGCGCACCTGCATGCGGGCCAGCATCTCCCGCTCGGCCTCGATCCCCAGGCGCTCCCGTTTGCTCAGGTGGGCGGCCTCAGCCTCCAGGTCATCAGGGTCCAGGGAGAGGGGCGCTTTTTTGCCCGCCAGCTTCGCCATTAGCAGCCGGTGGACCAGAAGGTCCGGGTAGCGCCGAATGGGGGAAGTGAAGTGGGTGTACCACTCGATGGCCAGGCCGTAGTGGCCCAGAGGCTCGCCGGCATAGCGGGCCTGCTTCAGGGAGCGCAGCAGCATGAGCTGGACCATGGGGGCCAGCGGCGTCTGCTGCACCTCTTCCAGAAAGCGGCGCAGCACTCGGGGATTGCGGTGGGCCTCCTTGGGCAGGACGAAGCCCAGGCTCCTGAGAAAGGCCCGGAACGCCGCGAGTTTGGCGGCGTCGGGACGTTCGTGCACCCGGAACAGGGAAGGCTCCCCCAGGAAACAGGCCACCGCTTCGTTGGCGGCGATCATGAACTCTTCAATAATCTGATGGGACAGAAGCTGGTCCACCCGCTTGATATCCACCGGCCAACCCCGTTCATCCAGGACCACCTCGGCCTCCGGGATGCTCATCAGGAGGCTGCCGCGCTCGCCGCGGCGCTCCCGGAGCAGCCGGTGCAGCTCGGCCATCCAGGCCAGGAGCTTGAGAAAAGGCCGGTATTGTTGCCGCAGTTTCCGGTCCTTTTCGGTGAGCAGGCGATGCACCAGGCGATAGGTGAGGCGGGCGTGGTTGCGAATCACCGCCAGGGCGAACTCCCGGCGTTTCAGGCCACCCCGGCGGTCGTAATTTAGAATGACCACCACCGCCAGTCGGTCTGCGCCGGGCTTGAGGCTGCAGATGTCGGTGGAAAGGCGCTCCGGCAGCATATGCACGGCTCGCTGCGGAAAATAGACGCTGTTGCCCCGGTACTTCGCCTCCCGGTCCAGGGCCGAGTCCGGGGCGACATAGTGGCTGACGTCGGCGATGGCGACGTACAGGGTGAAGGCGCCGCCGGGCTTTTTTTCGACGCACACGCCGTCATCGAAGTCCCGGGCGTCCTCGCCGTCAATGGTCACCAGGGGGAGCGCCCTAAGGTCCAGGCGGTCCTGCCAGGCCCGGGGCGAAAGCTCCACCGGCACCTGGTCAGCTTCGGCCCAGACCTCCGGAGGAAACTCATCCGGCAGGCCATATTTCAGGATGACCAGTCGGGTCTGGACCGCGGCGTCCTCCATCGAGCCCAGGACCTCGGTGATGGCTCCCTGGGGGTTGAGGTGGGCGGTGGGATAATGGGTCACCGCGGCCCGCACCATATCTCCAGGCGCGGCGCCGGCCAACTGCTCCGGGGGGATGACCAGGTTGAAGACGAGGTGCTCGTCTTCGGGCTCCACATAATAGGTGTTCTCCGCCTGGCATAACAGGCCCAGGACCTCCCGGAGGCGGCGCTGCAGGATGCGGATCACCCTGCCTTCCCGGCGGCGGCCCCGGCGCCCTTCAATCCGCACCACCACCCGGTCGCCATGCCAGGCCTCTTTCCGGTTCACCGCGGTGAGATAGATGTCCGGGCCGCCACCCTCCGGGGTGACGAAGCCGTATCCTTCCGGATGGACCGAGAGCTCCCCGGCCACCAGGTTCATCTTCTCCGGCAGGCCGTAGCGCCCCCCTTTGAGGCAGACCAGCTTCCCCTGGGTGACCAGTTGGGCCACTTGGGCGTTGACGGCCTGGGCCTGGTCCGGGTCGGCCTGCAGGAGCCGGAGCAGTTCCGCCGCTAACAAGGGCCGGGCGGCCTCCTGAAAGGCTTGCATTACTCGGCCTTCCAGGGAGGGCCGGCGTTTTCTGCGTTTCGGGCGAGCCATGAGGATTCTCGTGAACCGCGGCCGGTTTTGGGCCTTTGGCTCAAACTATAGAATAATCCCGCTTTTTTTGCGATAAGCGTTTATGGCCTTAACTCTTAATACAAATTTAAAGATTTAATCGGGATAGATATTTTAAATTTTTGTCACTTTGGAACGAAAATGGTTGCCGGATTGGGCCCGGCGGCGAAAAATCCAGTAATGGATTGAACTTAGCCCAAATAAATAGGTGCACGCTCCAAGTTATTAATATTCCCCGGTTTTTCGGAGTAACCGGCCATTTTTCTCTGGCTTTTCGCCCGAAATCAGGGCCATTGGGGGCGAAATTGTGCCGGCACAAAAAAATTTCCGGTTTTCCCGCCCTGCGTGCACTGGCCTGGGGTCCATAGAATTACCAGGCGGATAGGATTTGGTCATTGAGGGATTGGTATGCCAGAAATCTGGAAAAAATTGACTCTAAGCCCCGAGTTGTGCTATTTTGGCCCCTGCGGGAATGATTGGCTTCGAGAAACGGAACGTTTGGGAGTTTTTACTCGGTCAAAGGGGCTTAAAAATCATTTTGGAACCGCGGCAGCCAAGGCTGCCGCATAATCTCACTTAAGAGCAGGAAGTGATTATGAGTACTTTTACATTTGGAAAAAAGACATATAAAATTGATACGGATGATTACCTTTCGGATTTCAATGACTGGGATGAAGACTTCGCGCGGGGAATGGCTCCTAAAGTTGGTATAATAAGCGACTTATCAGAGGATCATTGGAAGATTATCAACTTTATTCGCGATTTTTATAAGCGAACTGGCAAGTGCCCATTGGTCTATGAAACCTGCCGAATGAACCGACTACCCTTACAGGAACTGAAAAAACTCTTCCCTACAGGATACCTTCGGGGAGCCTGCAAACTTGCCGGCATTACATACCTTGAAGGTCACCTTGATCGATCCGGGTTAGAGGAATTGACGGAGCAGGTCACACTCGGAGATGAAGAGAAAAAAACCTACGAGGTTAATGTTCGAGGATACCTTATAAATCCCCAAGAATGGGATAAGGAATATGCCATATACGCAGCCAATAAGATGAAAATGCCCAAGCTGACGGACAAACACTGGCAAGTCATTAATTTCCTTCGTGAGAGCTTCGAGAAAAACAACCTGGTGCCCACGGTGTATGAAACCTGCGAAGCAACCGGTATCGACTTAGAAGAACTTCAGTTGCTGTTTCCCGATGGGTATCATCGTGGTGCAGTCAAAATTTCTGGGTTAAGAGTAAGATGAAATTCTATCTCACCCAGCTTGTCTACTACCAGATAAGGTCCTTTAAATCCAGGAGGCGGTCATAAACTAGGCTTAATTCTAGACAAAATGATGAAGCCACAAAAACATCTGACATTCTCCGAATGAACCGGCTCCTGGCCGCCACCAAGGGGAGGCGGAACGAGGCCCGGGATCGCTGCTTGTTGTTTCTTATGTTTCGGCATGGCTTGAGGGTGTCGGAGGCTTTGATTAGGAAAATTTTCTACCCCCTGGGGCGGCAAAGCGCCGCGCCTCCCGACTTCCGGGGCTAATAAAGGTGGGGGTTTCTCTCATTCCTTCCCTTTGAACCTTGAATTTTGCCCTTTTAACTAATTTCCCGGTCATTTGTCTCACCTGTTCTGGAAATTTCTTTCTCTCTGCCTTTGTCTAGAGGTATTCGGCAACGAACCGCTGGCCGCGGGGGCCGAACCTCGGAGATGCGGCACAAAAACGGCACAACTATGGCACAAACTGGGGATCAAAGCCGGAACGAGGCGGCGGCTTGGCGAGGTAAAGTGAGGAATATCAGTAACTTTTGCGGGACATGCTGCGGAAATTTTTTACGTGCCGGCACAATTTCGCCCCCAAGGGCGCTGATTTCGGGGAAAAAGATGAGCAAAAAAAGGCGGGTTGCTCAGAATAACCGAGTAATATTAATAACTTATAGCTTGTCCCGTTTTTTACTCCAAGGATTTTGAGGATAAAGGGCAAACTTATTAGATATTTAAAGTAATGGTCAGAATAGTTGTTTATCCAAGGGGAGCGACCAGGAATTTAATGCCGAAGGAAAAGTTACCCTAAATGGCCGGGCGTCCCCCCGCCCCAAATCGCCTTGACAACCTGGCCATTATTAGTTAAATTAAAAATTTTGATTGATTTCCCAAGGGCTAAGGATGATCAAGGCGATTCGGGGGATGCGGGACCTGTTGCCGCCGGAGACCCGCCGCTGGCAGTGGGTGGAGTCCGTGGCCCGGGAGGTCTTCGGCCTCTACGGCTACCAGGAGATCCGTCTGCCTCTGCTGGAGCGCACCGAGCTCTTCGCCCGGGCCATCGGCGCCGACACCGATATCGTCGGGAAGGAGATGTACACCTTCCCGGATCGCAAGGGCGACTCCCTGACCCTGCGCCCCGAGGCCACCGCCTCGGTGCTCCGGGCGGTCCTGGAAAACGGCCTGGACAAGGGCGGCGGGGTCAAAAAGCTCTATACCATGGGGCCGATGTTTCGTTACGAGCGCCCCCAGAAAGGGCGCTACCGCCAGTTCTACCAGATCAACTGCGAGGCCTTCGGGGTGGAGGCCCCGGAGCTGGACGCGGAAGTCATCTTGCTGCTGCTGGATATCCTGGCGCGCCTGAAGTTGGGAGAAACGCGGCTGGTGCTCAATTCCCTGGGCTGCCCGGAGTGCCAGGCGAAATTCAAGGCGGCCCTGGGCCTGTTCCTCCTCCGGCGGGCAGGCCTCTGCGAGGACTGCCAGCGCCGCCGGGAGACCAACCCCTTGCGGGTGTTGGATTGCAAGAGCATCCATTGCAAAGAGGTTCTGAAGGAGGCCCCGGTTATCCGGGATTACCTGTGTCCGGATTGCGCCGCCCACTATCGCCGGGTGCTGGAGATGCTCCGGCGCTTCGGCGTGGCCTTTGAGGAGCAGCCCCGGCTGGTGCGCGGCCTGGACTATTACACCCGCACCGCTTTCGAAGTGGTGGCCCCGGGGCTGGGGGCCCAGGACGCCGTGGCCGGCGGCGGCCGCTACAACGGCTTGTCCCAGGAATTGGGCGGGCCGGCGCTCCCCGCGGTGGGCTTTGCCATCGGCCAGGACCGGCTGCTGGAGGTGCTGCCCAGGGATGTAGGCCAGGAAGATCGGCGCCTGGTATTTCTGGCGGCCCTGGGGGAAGAAGCGCGTAATTTAGCTTTCAAGCTGCTGCAGGAATTGCGGAAAGTTGGGATACCGGCAGAAATGGATTTTGAAGGTCGCTCTCTGAAGGCCCAGATGTCCCTGGCTGATCGCTTGGGGGCGGTTTATGCGGTGATCCTGGGGGAGCGGGAATTGGCTCAGGGAGAAGCAATGGTTCGACCTATGGTGGATTTGGTTCATGGGTCAGGAGATGAGCAAGTCCTGGTGGAAGTAAGGTCAGGACGGACGGCGGCGCCCCAGGAATCTGTCCGTCTTGAAAAAGTAGTGAGTCTTCTGGTGGACCGAGTCCTTAAAAAGGAAGGGAGCCCCATTGTTCGACACTCTTGAAGGCCTGAAGCGCAGCCATTCCTGCGGGGAATTGCGCCTGAAGGATGCGGGCCAGGAAGTGGTGCTCATGGGCTGGGTGCAGCGCCGGCGGGACCACGGCGGCCTCATCTTTGTGGACCTGCGGGACCGGGACGGCCTCACCCAGGTGGTTTTTGACCCCAAGCTCAACCCCAACGCCCACCTCAAGGCCGGGCTGCTGCGGGACGAATACGTCCTGGCCATCCGGGGGGTGGTGAATCCCCGGCCGCCGGATATGGTCAATCCGAATCTGGCCACCGGCGAAATCGAAATCCTGGTGAGCGAGCTGCGCCTCCTGAACACTGCCAAGACCCCGCCCTTCGAGCTGGAAGACTACCGGGTGGATATTTCCGAGACCTTGCGCCTGAAGTACCGCTACCTGGATATGCGGCGGCCCAGCGTCATGAAGAATATCCTCTTCCGGCACCGGTCGGCCCAGGCGACCCGGCAGTATTTGAACCGCCAGGGCTTCATCGAAGTGGAGACGCCCATCCTCACCAAGAGCACCCCGGAGGGGGCCCGGGATTACCTGGTCCCCAGCCGCATCCAGCAGGGGCATTTTTTCGCCCTGCCCCAGTCGCCCCAGCTCTTCAAGCAGCTCCTGATGATGGCCGGATTGGACCGCTATTATCAGCTTTGCCGCTGCTTCCGGGATGAAGACTTAAGGGCCGACCGCCAGCCGGAGTTCACCCAGATCGACCTGGAGATGGCCTTCATCACCGAGGAGGACGTTTATCGAGTGGTGGAGGGCCTGATGGCCACCCTGTTCCAGGAGCTGCTGGAGGTCAAAGTGAGCCGGCCTTTTCCCCGGCTGACCTATCAGGAGTGTCTGGACCGGTTCGGGTTGGACCGGCCGGACCTGCGCTTCGGGTTGGAGCTCAGGGACCTCACCGACCTCGTGAAAGATACGGAGTTCCGCCAGTTCCGGGAGGTGGTGGACCATGGGGGGGTGGTCAAGGCCCTGAACGGCCCCGGACTTGCCCGCTGGTCCCGCAAGGAACTGGACGAACTCCTCGATCTGGCGGAGGTCTACGGGGCCCGGGGCCTGGCCTGGGTCAAGGTGCAGAAAGAGGGCTGGCAATCGCCCCTGACCAAGTATTATCCTGACCCGGTCAAGGCCGCCATCAACCGGCGTCTGGGGGCCAAGGAAGGGGATCTGCTCCTGTTCGTGGCCGACACCCCTTTGGTTGCCTGCACCGCCATGGGGCAGGTGCGCCTGCACCTGGGGCAGAAGGAAGGACTGATCCCGGACGACGCCTACCACCTGGTATGGGTCACCGACTTTCCGCTGCTGGAGTACGACCACGACGTCGGACGCTGGGTCTCCATCCACCACCCCTTCACCGCGCCCAGGGAGGAGGATATCCCGCGGCTAAAAAGCGAGCCGGGGAAGGTGCGGGCCCGGGCCTATGACCTGGTGCTGAACGGCTCCGAGATCGGCGGCGGCAGCATCCGCATCAATCGCCGGGATATCCAGCAGCAGGTCTTTGCGGCCCTCAGCATCGGCCCGGCGGAGGCGGAGGAAAAATTCGGCTTTCTCCTGGAGGCCCTGGAATACGGGGCCCCGCCCCACGGGGGGGTGGCCTTTGGCTTCGACCGGCTGGTGGCCATCTTCTGCGGGGCCAAATCCATCCGGGAGGTGATCGCCTTCCCCAAGACCCAGAAGTCCACCTGCCTGGTGACCAGGGCGCCCAGCCGGGTGGAATTGGAACAGCTTTTGGAGTTGGGATTGCGCCTGGAAGTGTGAAAAATATACACATAGGAAGTTTGTATTATGCTTAACCATAGAGAAAATCAAATTGATACAGTACATGATTTTGTTAAGCTTGTAGACCAAGCTAAAGATAAGGCTATAGCTTCTGGGAATAAAGCTGACTTAATATTTCGAGGGCAGCGACGTGACCTCCCGTTACTACCAAAACTATCTCGTCTTAGGTTCTTGGCGTAAATTATGCAACTCTTTTCCCAGATATGGATGGGCTTTGCAATTATCTGGCGTGGAGATATTCGTACCTTGATGATGAAGAAATAGGTCGGCCACTTTAATAATAAGAAAAAATTGGTTAAATTTAATTAATGCCAGCATAAAGCTAAAAATAAATGACTGAGTTTTGATTAATTGTGTTTGACGGGCGACCCAGCGGGTCGCCCCTTCAGAAAACAGATAACGGAAAGAAGAGAAAAGGAATTTAAAAAATGGCACGTTGGAACAAGGAACGCCACCTGTTGGAACATGAGCAATCTTCCTTCTGGAAGTACCACTTGCAGGAAGTGGATAAACCCAATCTGATGCGGGATGTCTTTCCCTACACCGAGGTGTCCCGCATCGATTTCGACTTTAAATTCGTGGTGGTCGCCCCCCCCAGGCAGATGCTGATCACCGACACTACCTTCCGGGACGGCCAGCAGGCCCGGCCGCCTTACACGGTGCCGCAGATCGTGGATATCTTCAAGATGCTGAACCGCCTCTCCGGACCCAATGGCATCATCCGCCAGAGCGAATTTTTCCTCTATAGCGACAAGGATAAGGAAGCGGTGAACCGCTGCCGGGAGCTGGACTATAACTACCCGGAGATTACCGGCTGGATCCGAGCCCACGCCGATGACCTGAAGCTGGTGAAGGAGATGGGTCTCACGGAGACTGGCATTTTAACTTCAGTGTCGGATTACCACATCTTCCTGAAGCTCAACTGGGACCGGCGCAAGGCCCTGGATGAATACCTGGGCATCGTCAAGGCGGCCCTGGAGTTGGGGATCAAACCCCGCTGCCATCTCGAAGACGTCACTCGGGCCGATATTTACGGCTTCTGTGTGCCCTTTGCCATAGAATTGATGAAACTGCGGGAAGAGAGCCACCTGGACATCAAACTGCGCCTGTGTGACACCATGGGCTACGGGGTGCCCTATCCCGGCGCCGCCCTGCCCCGGAGCGTCCCCCGGCTGGTGCGGGCCATGATCGAGGACGCCGGGGTGCCGGGCTTCCTGTTGGAGTGGCACGGCCATAACGACTTCCACAAGGTCCTGGTGAACAGCGCCACCGCCTGGCTTTACGGCTGCGGGGCGGTGAACGGCGCCCTGCTGGGGTTTGGCGAGCGCACCGGCAACGCCCCCATCGAGGGGATGATCATGGAATACATCTCCCTGAAGGGCGGCACCGACGGCATCGACACCCGGGTGATTACCGAGATCGCCGAATACTTCGAACGGGAGCTGCATTATCATATTCCGCCCAATTACCCGTTCGTGGGCAAGAACTTCAACACCACCAGCGCCGGCATCCACGCCGACGGGTTGCTGAAGAACGAAGAGATTTACAACGCCTTTGATACTGCTAAAATTCTGAACCGGCCCATCTCCATTACGATTACCGACAAATCCGGTAAGGCCGGCATCATCCATTGGATCAATACCCGGCTCAATCTCACCGGCGAGCGGGCGGTGGACAAGAACCACCCCGGGGTGAACAAGATTTACAAGCGCATCACGGAGCAGTACCAGGCCGGGCGCTGCACCTCCATCTCCAATGAAGAAATGGAAAAAATGACCCGCCGGTACCTGTCGGAGTTCTTCGTGTCGGAATTCGACCAGCTCAAGCAGAAGGCCGGCAAGCTGGCGGCGGGCCTGGCCGAAGATTTGGCCCAGCGGCCGGAAGTGCGCACTATGGCACCGGAGACCATGGAGCCGGTGCTGCAGAAGGCCCTGGATCAAAACCCCTTTATCCAGTTCATGTATGTCACTAATTTGGAGGGGCGCAAGATCACCCGGAACATCACGCACATCGTGGACCGGGCCAAGTATGCCGAGCTGGAGCTGGCCGAGGACCTCTCCGATCGCTTTTGGTTCATTGAACCCATCAAAAGCGGCAAGGTCTTTGTCTCCGATTTTTACACCTCCCGGTTCACCGGGGCTTTGTGCATCACGGTGAGCGTGCCGGTGCGCAATGAGGCCGACGAAATCCAGGGCGTCCTGGGTATGGATATCCGCTTTGAGGCCCTGGTCAAGATGGAGGAGGATGGGGAGATTTAAAGGCAGGGGCCAGTAGCCGGTAGTCAGTGGTCAGTAAAGACGAAAGCAAAAAAATCGCAGGGGCGGCCCGGGGGAAAAGCGGTAGCTTAGCCTGATCAAGGATCATCATAAAAGCCCTCTATCCACTTCCGAAGGAAGATGGATAGGGGGTTTCTTTTAGTCTGGAAGATATCTTTTCAAGAGGTATTGATTAGACAGGCTCAGACGAGTATGCTAACTTTGTTATATTCCTAAGAGGAGAAGCTATATGGCTGATCAATTTCGTTTCGGAATTGGGGAATGGTACGGTAAGTCATTCATACACCTAACTCTTGCTGAGCGTCAGGCTTTTTGTAGACCCGCTCGCGATAACCGACTTGCTCAGCCTCTTTGTCTTCCCAGATTGACGATGGACTACAGTCAAAGATGTACAAAGAAAGGGGGTGTCTGTTCTATCCGCAAATATGGTCTGCTTGAAAATCAAATTGTTTCTATAGGGGGCACTCTAATAACAACTTGTCCACATCGGTTCAAAGAGGGCAACCTGGTTTTCCAATGGGCAAGCGAACACGTTTTAAAGCACCATAATCCATTAATAGTAAGAGAAGTTGGATTTCTTGAAAAACTTCCGAGCCGAAACAATGAAGATGAAGAAAAAACAAATGGCAAACCTGTTGGGAAAATAGATATGGTCCTTGTACACCCAGAAATGGAGCGCCTTTCTTGGTGTGCTTTAGAAATGCAAGCGGTTTATTTCTCTGGTGATTCGATGAATGGAGATTTTATTGCCATTGCTAATTTTGAAGAGTCTGGAGTCCCTTTTCCGTTCGGCAAAAGACGTCCAGATTATCGCAGCAGTGGACCAAAGCGGCTTATGCCCCAACTACAAATTAAAGTTCCAACATTGCGCCGCTGGGGGAAGAAAATGGTTGTAGTCGTGGATGAGAGCTTCTTTCAAGCCATGGGACCAATGGCCTATGAAAATGATATAACAAATTGTGATATTGTTTGGCTTATAGTCGGATATAACGAAGAGGGAGATCAGGCAACAATGAATCTTCGCGGATTCCGCTTTACTACGCTCGATAGAGCAATAGAAGGATTGACGGCAGGCAATCCAGTGACATTAAATGAATTTGAAAACAGAATCAGGGAAAAACTTGGCGAATAGTCCTATCTCCAGGACTGATTAGTAGCTCGTATATCATTGCATGATGAGTGCTTTTCATAGGAATTCTTTCTACTGATAAGTCATATACACGCGCCATATTCTTCACTTCTTCAGCGTCGTCATAGGTCATCATGAAGGTTCCTTTTGCCTTGGCCATCATTGCAAAGAGTGCGGGATGGTCTATTGTGTTGTAGGTATAAAGCCGATTTCCAGCCCGCTTGCCACCGGCAGTATAGGGGGGATCAATAAAAAAAGCTACGTTCTCATACTTAAGAAACTGGGGAATTATAATGAACGCATCGCCTTCAATAAATGAAATTCGATTTCGATGCTCATGAATAGCACGAATGCGTTTAGCTAGAGTTTCAGGATACCATCGGGAAGAAATACCCTTTCCGTTTTCTCCTAATTTAATTAGGCTGGCACCATGAGCCATTATTCCACCTCGCTGGACACGATTACGCAGAATTACCTGAAAGGCTTTGTCACGTAAGTTGCGCGAAGGCGAAGATAAGACCTCTCGCACATGATCTATGGTCAGATTAAAACCAAGAATCCTATTGGCCAACCAATCGGCATCTTCTAAAATCACTTTCCAGACCGCTGACACAAATTCGTCTTTTTCTACCATTACTACATGGCCGGCAAGCCCTTCAAAAGCCACAGTCAAAGAGACAATGCCTCCGCCGGCAAATGGCTCGATGAAAATTTCAGGCTTTTTGGGTAGGCTGCTTAACCAAGAGCGAATCTCAGGCACAAGCCAGGTTTTCCCACCGGGATAGCGAAATGGGCTACGTTGCGGGACAGAAGCCACATTGATAATCTTTTTGGTAGTCATTTCCAGGCCTTTTTTCTCTCTCTATTAATATAATAAACTAATATTTGATTTCGGTATATTCAAAAAATTTATTAAGAAAAATTTGTGCTAAGATATTGATTATTAGAAGTTTAAGCTAACCATTCCTCGCCGGGTCGCCCCTGATTCGTTCTGTCAAAAAAAATTTGACAGCAGAATCACAAATTCGCCGCTTTCTGGCCTGGCTCAGGCTTGCGATAATGCTTTACTGGGAAAGTTCTCGGTAGGGCGGCGAGCGCCGCGCCCCTACAAAAGATTTTCATTTTCGGGGGTGGTGAAAATTTGACCATGAACCTTTAGTTTAGGAGGATTGGCCTTGGAGCAGATAAACTTTGGAACTTCGAGAAATTTTTCCCTATAATATTGCCAATCATTTTTTTCCGGAAACCGTAAACCGCAACCGCTGGTTAACCTAAAGTGAGGTGGCCGTATGTGCGATCCCGAAAAATTAGCAGAGATTAAGGCCAACAAGGCCAAATACGACGAGAAGGTGGCCAAGGTGCTCCAGAAGATGCCGGAGCGCCAAGCCGAGTTCGTCAACACCTCGGGCATACCCATCGATCGGGTTTATACCCCGCTGGACCTGGCCGACTTCGACTATCTGCAGAAATTGGGCCTTCCGGGACAATATCCTTACACCCGGGCGGTGCAGCCCACCGCCTACCGGGGCCGCTACTGGACCATGCGCCAGTACGCCGGGTTCGGCTCCGCCGAGGATACCAACGAGCGTTACCACTTTCTGCTGAAGTCCGGCCAGACCGGCCTGTCGGTGGCCTTTGACCTGCCCACCCAGATCGGCTATGACTCGGACCACCCTCTGGCCCAGGGCGAGGTGGGCAAGGTGGGGGTGACCATCGACTCCCTGTGGGATATGGAGCGCCTCTTCCAGGGCATTCCCCTGGACCAGGTGTCTACCTCCATGACCATCAACTCGCCCTGTGCCGTGCTGCTGGCCATGTATCTGGCGGTGGCGGAAAAGCAAGGGGTCAGCTTCGATAAACTCCGGGGCACGGTGCAAAACGACATCCTCAAAGAATATCCCGCCCGGGGGACTTATATCTTCGCCCCCCGGCCGTCCATGCGGCTGATCACCGACATCTTCGCCTTCTGCACCAAGGAAATCCCCCAGTGGAACAGCATCAGCATCAGCGGCTACCACATCCGGGAGGCCGGCTCCACCGCGGTGCAGGAGGTCGCCTTCACCCTGGCCAACGGTATCGCTTACGTGGAAGCGGCCATCAAGGCCGGCATGCAGGTGGATGAATTCGGCCCGCGGCTGTCTTTCTTCTTCAATTCCCATGTGGATTTCCTGGAGGAAGTGGCCAAGTTCCGGGCCGCCCGGCGTCTGTGGGCCAAGATCATGAAGGAGCGGTTCGGTGCCAAAGATCCCCGTTCCCTGATGCTGCGCTTCCATACCCAGACCGCGGGTTGCAGCCTCACGGCCCAGCAACCCCTGAACAACATCGTGCGCACCGCCTTTGAGGCCTTGAGCTCCGTCCTGGGCGGCACCCAGTCCCTGCACACCAATTCCTTTGACGAGGCCCTGGCCCTGCCGTCGGAAACCGCGGTGATGGTGGCGCTGCGCACCCAGCAGGTCATCGCTCACGAAACCAACGTCTGCGACACCGTGGACCCCCTGGCCGGCTCCTACTATGTCGAGTACCTCACCGACCAGATCGAAGCCCGGGCCCAGGAATACCTCGACCAGATCGACCGCATGGGCGGCGCCGTGGCGGCCATCGAAAAAGGCTTTGTCCAGAAGGAAATCGCCGCCAGCGCCTATCGGTTCCAACGGGAAATCGAAAAGGGGCAACGGGTTATTGTCGGCCTCAATAAATTCCAAATCGCCGAAGAAAAACTCAAGGACCTCCTCAAGGTCGACCCCACGCTGGGGGAAAGGCAGGTGGCCCGCCTCCGGGAGCTGAAGAGCACCCGGGATAACGCCGCCGTGCAACAGTCCCTGGCGGCCTTGAAGTCCGCCGCCGAGGGGGAGGACAATCTCATGTATCCCATCTTCCAGGCGGTGAAAAATCTCGCCACCCTGGGGGAAATCTGCGACACCCTGCGGGCGGTCTTCGGCGAATACGAAGCCCCGGCGCTGGTGTAATAAAAAAAGCGATGCTGGGGTGGAGGGCCGGGGACTTCATCCCTGCCCTCCCCCCAAGCCCCCTCTCAACCCGTATATGGGAAACCATAAGGGGTTGGGGAGGGGTTTCAGGGGAGGGGGCCGGGGCCCCCGCCCCCTGGCCCCCTCCCCTGCATAAAGAATTCTCATCCCCGCCATGGATAAGGAGATAGGAGATGCCGGAAGAGAGAAAAATCAGGGTCTTGGCCGCCAAGCCGGGCTTGGACGGTCATGACCGGGGAATCAAAGTAATTTGCGCCGCCTTGCGGGACGCCGGCATGGAGGTGATTTACACCGGCCTCCGCCAGACCCCGGAGCAGATCGTGGCCGCGGCCATCCAGGAGGATGCCGACGTCATCGCCATGAGCGTGCTCTCCGGGGCGCATAACTATCTGTTCCCCCGGGTGATGGAACTGGTCAAGGAAAAGGGGCTCCAGGACGTCCTGGTCATGGGAGGCGGCATCATCCCCGATGAAGACGTTCCCGACCTGAAAAAGGCGGGCATCGCCGCCATCTTTACCCCGGGCACCGACACCGGCGACATCGCCAGGTTCATCCGGGAAAACGTCCGGATAAATTAGCCACGCCAGGCCGCGGGGGTGCGTGGTTATCAGGGCGCACCCCCGGGCCCTTTCTGCGCTAACCTGGCGCCCGCTCTCCTCCACCCGGGCCTGACCCGGATAGAAGCCCTGGGCCGGAGCCGGTGCCACCATTTGCCGGGATCAGGCGGCGGTGCTCCTGGGGTAATCCGCCGTGCCGGCCAGGGCGGCGGCCAGGATGAAGGTCATGCTCCACTTTTTCGTCCCGATAAACCCTCCTGTTTAACTGGTTCTTGCCCCATCGTTCCGGCAATCCGGCCTCTTCCCTGAAACCCTGGCGCCAGCCCCGGCCCTTCCCCCTTGCCGGGCTTTTTCGGATTGTTTGTAAGCTAATACCAGGTTGCAGTCAATCGGTGGCACAGGCGTCTCGCCTGTGGCCGCCGCCTAAAGGCACAGGCGAGACCCCGGTGCCGCCAAAACTGGTTAATATGGGGTGGCGTTGTGGGGGCGGCGAGCCCGTCGCCCCTAAACCCCCCTCACCCCAGCCCTCTCCCCCCGCGGGGGGTGTATAGACCGGGGACATGGGTAACAGGTGTTCGGGGACATGGGTAACAGTTGATAAAATGGCAGATCGTTTATAAGGAGAACGATCATGCC
>Ga0326727_10006958_pt1 | contig 30437 bp, 22 predicted proteins | sample MB2enrmetagenome_FD_207643 | JGI IMG/M metagenome (GOLD analysis project Ga0326727, IMG submission 207643) | Lab enriched peat soil microbial communities from McLean, Ithaca, NY, United States - MB29MY | ecosystem: Environmental > Terrestrial > Soil > Wetlands > Peat | place: USA: New York... | reverse complement strand
CCGGCAGCGCCGAGAGAATCATCGCCCGCAAGCGCGGTAGCTGCTGCGCACGAGTCTGTTGCGGCGCCCGGCGAGGCTCAGCAACATACCGCGCCTGCCGCAGCCGCAACGCCCGGGGAGCTCGCGCCGGCAGCGCCGAGTGAATCATCGCAGCGTTCCGTGGTGATGTCGGTGAGCGCGGACGCCCCGGTCGCGAACGAGCGCCGGATGCCCGCAAGGGCGATAGATGCTGCGGACGAGTCTCTTGCGGCGACCGGCGACGCTCGGGAGCAACATACGACGCCTGCTACACCCGCAACGCCCGCAGAGCTCGCGCCGTCAGCGTCGAGTGAATCATCGCCCGCAAGCGCAGTAGATGCTGCGCATGAGGCCATGTCCGCGGCCGGCGAAGCTCGGAGGCAACCTACGGCGCCTGCCGCATCCGCGGTACGTTCGAGCTTCGTATCGTTGGCGGATAGTGAATCAGCGCAGCGTTCCGTGGTAATGCCGGCGATCGCGGATGTCCCGGTTGCGAACGAGCGCCGGATGCCCGCAAGCGCAGTAGATGCTGCGCATGAGGCTATTTCCGCGCCCGGCGAAGCTCGGAAGCAACCTACGGCGCCTGCCGCATCCGCGGTACGTTCGAGCTTCGTATCGTTGGCGGATAGTGAATCATCATTGCGTTCAGTGCAAATGCCGGCGACCGCGGACGTCCCGGTTGCGAACGAGCGCTGGATGCCCGCAAGCGCAGTAGATGCTGCGCACGAGGCCGGTGCGGCGCCCGGCGAAGCTCGGAAGCAACCTACGGCGCCTGCCGCAGCCGCAACGCCTGCAGAGCGCGCGCCGGCCGCGCCGAGTGAATCATCGCAGCGTTCTGTCGTGATCCCCGCGCCGACGGACGTCGCGGTCGCGAACGCGCGCCCGATTCCCGCAAGCGCAGTAGATACTGCGCACGAGGCCGTTGCGGCGCCCGGCGAAGCTCGGAAGCAACCTACGGCGCCTGCCGCAGCCGCAACGCCCGCAGAGCTCGCGCCGTCAGCGCCGAGTGAATCATCGCAGCGTTCTGTCGTGATCCCCGCGCCGACGGACGTTGCGGTCGCGAACGAGCGCCGGATGCGCGCGAGTGCGATAGATGCTGCGCACAAGGCCGTGTCCGCGCCCGCCGGCGGTCCGCTCGCCGACGTACGCCGCATGCCGACGAGTGCGCGAGACGCTACGCGCGATGCCGTTGCGACATCCGGCGGAGCTCACGCGCGGAAGGACGCCGCGGGCTCGCCCGCGGCGCTCAAAAACGACGCTTCGTCGGCGGCAAGTGAATCGTCGCAGCACGCCGTGGTCACGCCCGGGACGGCCGATCGCGGTCAGGCGGCGCGCCCGAGCGCGGTCGCGTCGAAGCGCATCGTGACGGTCGCACCTCCGGCACAGCAGGCGGGATCCTTGCAACGGCCGCGCGCGCGCGTGAGCCAGCCGGTCTCGGTGCCGACGCTGCGCGTTTCGATCGGCCGCATTCGCTTTGCCGATGCGCCGGCCGCTCCCGCAACGCGTGTGTTCCGCCGTCCCCCGGCGCAGTTCGGGTTGGCCGCCTATCTGCGTAGCCGCGGAGGGCCCGGATGAGCAATTCGCTCGCAGTAGCGACGGTGACGGCGGTAATCCTCGATATCGTGCGCCAGGCCGTGCGCCCGCTCGAGCATATGTCGGGCCCGATCGAGATGCGCGTCGGACGCCCTCCGAGCGATCAGCCGCCGTGGGTTGGCGTCAACGTGTTTCTGTTTCGGACGCTTCCAAATGCGTTTCGGCGCAATGACGATCTTCCGACGCGTTCCAGCGACGGCGCGCTGGTACGCAGCCCGCAGGTCGCGATCGACCTCGAGTACCTCATCTCATTCTATGGCGACGATCTACGTTTCGAGCCGCAACGGTTGCTCGCGGCGGCGATGGTCGGGCTAACCGCAAATCCGATCCTTACCCCCGAGCGCATTCGAGAGACCGTCGCGACGGCCGGACCAAACAGCCCGCTTTGGTCGTCAAATCTCGACGGGCAGCTCGATAGCGTCCGGCTCAACCCTCTCGATATGAATCTCGAAGTGCTTTCGCGGATGTGGTCGTGCTTCAATTCGCCGTTTGCGCTGACGATCGGCCTCGTGGCATCACCCGTCGTCTTGGACGCGGAGGTTCCGGGGCGCCGGCCGCTGCCGGTCACGTCCGTCGGCTCGACGGTTTCGCCGGGCGGTGTCTTCACCGTATCCGGAATCGAGCCGCCGGTTCTCGCGTATCAGAGCGGTGCGCCCGTTACGATTCTCTCGAGCGATAAGCGAGCGAACGTGCGCGCGTTATTCAACGGCGTTCCGGTCGCGGCGCGGCCGGTCGGCAACGGCTATGAAGCGACGATACCTCCCGACGCGTTTGCCGGTCTCAACTCCGTCCGGCTTGCATCGTCCGGCGGCGGCGGCCCGACGATTCTATCGCCGCCGGTGCATATGATCGTCGCGCCGTCGTTCGGCGCCGACCCGGTCTTCGATCGCGTCGTCGATCCGCGGATTCCACGCGATACGCGCGGCGGAAGGCCCGCGCCGACCATTTCGACGATTTCGGTTACGCTGGTTCCCGAACTCTCGGCCAGCCGTGAAATCACCCTCGCGCTCAACCCGGTGGCGTCGAATGCCGGGGGGCGTTCGTACGCGTTCCCGCAGCCGCTCGTGCGTCAGATGCCGCGCTCGGTCGCCGCGGCGCTCGACGGCGGGTCGGTCGACAAGAGCGTTCGCGGCGCATTCGCAGCGATCGGGTTTACGCTCTCGAAGAGCGCGTCGATCGACGTCGTCCAGCCGCAGAAGCGTTGGGTCGTGAACGATACCAACGCCTGGTACCGGCTCATCGACGACGGGTCCTCGATCGTCGTGAAGTTCGGCATGAGCATGAATTGCCGCTCCGCGACGCTGGCGTTCGACGTCGGCTCGATCGCTCCAGGAACCTATCTCATCGGCGTGACGTGCGGAGACGATGCGCGTGCATCAACGCCGCTCGTGCAAGGCGCGGACGGCGCGTTTCAAGGACCGCTCATAACGATCGCGGAGGAACCAAATCATGCGCAATAAGAAACGGCAGCGCACGCAGCACGTGCAGATCGACGAGTTGGTGTTGCCGCGGCATCTCGCCGGGCGACCGCATCTCGCGAGCCTGATCGGCGCCGAACTCGAACGACACCTGGCGGTACAGCCGTTCGGCACCGAGCGCATCGACGCGATCGAAGTGACGCATCACGGCGCGCGCCCGGGTACTCCCGACCATCGTGCTGCGGAGCAGATTGCCTCGTCGATCGCTGGGCGCATCGCCGGAGGCGAACGCTAGTGCGCGGGCCGAGGACCGTACGCGGCGCGTTCGTGACGATCGCCCCGAATTCGTCGTCGCCGTCGATCATTGCCTTCAGCTATAATCCGATGCTCGTGGAACGGCAGTTGAATCCGATGATGGTCGGTGGAGAAGAAGGCGATCGCTCCGAAGCCGTCCGATTCACCGCGGCGCCAGCGCAGACGATCTCGGTGGAGATCGAGATCGACGCGACCGATGCGCTCGAGAAAGGCGACCCGATCGCGGTACAATACGGGATCCATCCCCAGCTTGCCGCGCTCGAATTGCTGATCTATCCAACGTCGCAAACCGTGACGACGAGTCAGAATTACCTTTTGAACGGGGCCATGGAGATTGCTCCGATGACGGCGCCGCGCACGTTGTTCGTGTGGGGCAACGAGCGCGTCGTTCCCGTTCGTCTGCAGAGTTTCGCAGTGAAGGAGACGATGTTCGATGCCTTGCTCAACCCGATTCGAGCGACGGTGTCCATCGGCATGCGTGTGCTCACCTACTCGGACCTCGTGATCGGGAACCCCGATTATCAGCAATTCATGGTCTACCAGAAGAACCTGGAAAGCCTCGCCGCGATGGCCGGAACCGCGAGTTATGGAGCGCTCGGAATCCAGTCGTCGGAAATCACGAGTTAGGAGCGCGGCATGTTCGATCGCAACAGCCGGTATCTCGGTCTCCCCGTTGCAACCGTCGTAACCGACGACGGGCGCGAGGTCCTCTACGTGCGTCGCCGCATGCTTCCCGCCATGAGCTCGGTTACCGCGGCGGCATACCACGTGGTGCGGGACCACCAGCGGCTCGATCAGATCGCCGCGGCGGCCTACAACGATCCGACGCAGTTCTGGCGCATCTGCGACGGCAATCCGGTGCTCGATCCGTTCGACCTCGTCGATCCACCGGGGCGCACGCTCACGATCCCGCCGGTTCGGGCGACGCCGGTCCGAACGGGCTCGGGCTAGCCGATGCTCACGCAGGATCTCGGCGGCCTATCCGTCTCGCTTTCGGTCGGATCGATGGTACCCTCGCCGGCGCCGCTCTTCGTCATGCAAGCGCTGCAACAAGTTCAAGTCAATCTTTCGGATCGTTCGCCGTCGGGATTCCAGTTGACGTTTCATGCCGATCGCGCTGCCGGACTTACGCCAGACTTCCAGTTGTTCTCCTCGGGGCTATTCGCAGCCGGCAATCGTGTGATGATCGAAGTGACGGTCGGAGGCTCTTCCTATACGCTGATGGACGGGTTCGTGACCCGTCAAGAACTCGCGCACGACAAGCAGTCCGGCGCATCGACGATCAGCGTCATCGGTGAAGACGTCAGCGTCTACATGGATCTCATCGAGCTCTCGTTCGAATGGCCGGCGCTCGGCGATTCGGCGATCGCGCTCGCGGTGCTCCTGAAGTATGGGCTGATCGGGGTCGTTCCGGTCGTGACGCCGACGCTTTCGAGCATGTTCAGCAACCCGCTCGAGTACGTCCCCCAGCAGAATACGACCGATCGCGCCTACGTGCAGCAACTGGCGCAGGCGCACGGCAACGTGTTCTTCGTGCGCCCGGCGTTCAAAGCGTTTGGTGGCGTACCGGTCAACTACGCGTATTGGGGGCCTCCCCCGCGCTTAGCCGCGGCCGCGTGGGGCTGGGCCACGGGCGCGCAGCCGGCCCTCAGCGTCGACATGGGCTCGGCGACCAACGTCGAGAGCATCGACTTTCAATTCGATGCGCTCGCTCCCGTGCTTTTTGCCGGCTACATTCAAGACGACGATACGGATCTTCAGCTTCCGGTCGCTACCGTGCTTAGTACGCGGCTGCCGCCGTTCGCATCTTCGCCGGCGCTGCCGGGCGATTTCCCGTTCTTGAAGACCAAACTCTATAACGACCCGCGGCTGGGCATCGTGCGTTCGCTCGCGCTGGCTCAAGCGCAGACGGACTATTGCAGCGACCGCGTGGTCACGGCAAAGAGCACGGTCGACACGATGCGGTATGGAGCGATCATCCAATGCCCGGGGGCGATCAGCGTTCGCGGCTGCGGCGCGAGCTACGACGGGGAGTATTACGTCGAGAGCGTTACCCACACGATCGCTCGTGGAACGTTCAAGCAAGAAGTCTCGATGACGCGAGAAGGACTCGGAACACTGCAATCATCGGTTAGCGCATAGGAGTAGACATGGGCTGTGAATCACAAGGCGGAGGCCGCGGGCTCTCCGATAACGTCATCGGCGGAAACTTCAAGCGTTTCTACGGAAAGCACCGCGGGATCGTTCGAAATAACATCGATCTCGAGTGTTTGGGGCGCGTGCAATGCGAGGTGCCGTCGGTCTGGGGAGGTACGCTCGCCTGGTGCATGCCGTGCGTTCCGTATGCCGGGCCGCAAGTCGGGTTCTATATGATCCCGCCGATCGGTGCCAACGTGTGGGTCGAGTTTGAGGGTGGAGACCCGAACTATCCGATTTGGGCCGGCTGCTTTTGGGGGCCGCTCGAGACGCCGCTCGGCACCGAGCCGCTCTCGGGAACGCCCGTCCCGCCGCATCCCTCGCAAAAAGTCATCAAGACGGATTTCACCACCATCGTTCTCAGCGACGATCCCGGCGTGGGCGGCTTTTACATTCATGCCACCGAGGAAGCCGTGCCCGTTCCGGTTACCATCGTCGGCAATGCGCTCGGAATCCGGCTCGACGCAACGCCGATCGACGGCGAGCCGATGACGCGCATGACGATGGTGACCGAAGAAGGCATCACGCTCTTCTACGCGGAGGGCACGATCGCGATGACGGCGCCGGCGATCGAGACCAACATCGGGGCGACGGCGATGATCTACACCGATGCCTCGACGACGCTCACGAGTCCCGAGATCAGCGCGACGGCCGAGGCGGCCGTTACGGTCGAAGCCGGCGCCGACCTCACCCTCGGCGCTGCCGGCGCCGCTGACCTCAATGGAGGCGGCGACGTCACCGTGGGCGCGGGCGGAGCCGCCGAGCTGACCGCGCTCGGCGACGTCTCGATCGCGGCGCTCGGTGCCGTCGACGCCTCGGCGCTCGGCGAACTCGCGCTCGAAGCGCTCGCAAACGTATCGGTGAGCGCCATTTCCATGGACATCAACGGGATGGTCGAGGTCGACGGAGATCTATTCATCGACGGCCTGCAGCCCATCTGCATCTAATGACGCAGACCACCGACACGCTGCAGTTCGGGTATCCGTTTCGCGTTGGACCGAACGGCCGGCCGGTTCGCGTGGACGACTTGCGTCACGCCGAGGACATGATCGAGCAGCTGCTGTTCACGAATATCGGCGAGCGTGTGAACCGGCCGTCGTTCGGTTGTTCGATCGGGACGTACGTGTTCGAGCCGGCCTCGACGGAGCTGCTGGCCGCGCTCAAGGGTCTGATCCTGAGCGCGCTGCAGACCTGGCTCGGCGACGTCGTTACCGTTGCCGACGTCGGCGTAACGTTCGACAACGAACAACTGCGAATAACGATCGACTTTAGCTTGATTGGGTCGAATCAGCGGCTGAGGTCGACGTTCGTCCGATGAAAAGCGCCGTCTCGGGTATTACCGGCATCAGCTACGTCGAAGTGCGCGAAGCGCGGCCGCTGACGTGGACGCTGTGCGTCCATCTCGCGGCCGACCCGGACGTCACGCTTGAGGGCCTCGTCGGCCCGGCGAATTTCACGGCCCGTTGGGTCGACGTCACGCCGGGGACGCTCGTGGTCCTCAATGTCGATTTCGACTCGGCGCTTCCCGACGCCGTCATTTTGCAGCTCGCTTCCGAGCTTCCGCCCATGCAGACGGCGGTGCGGATGGAGGTGTCGCTTATCGGGTTGCCGGGACTGAATCCCGAGCGCGCAAGCCTGCAGTTCTCGGTGCGTACGACCGGCGAGGTTCCACTACCGATCGACGACGCGGACCTCGCGGCTCCGCCGATCGAAATCGACTATCTCTCGAAAGACTACGCAAGCTTCCGGCAGACGTTCTTCGACACGCTCGCGCAACGCATACCGGCGTGGACCGAGCGGCATGCCGCCGACGAGCTCGTGGCGATTGCCGAGGTGCTCGCCTACGCATCCGATTATTTGAGCGCATATCAAGATGCGGTCGGAACCGAGGCGTACTTGACGACGGCCCGGCTGCGGACCTCCGTGCGGCGCCACGCGCGATTGCTCGACTACCACCTCTTCGAAGGGTGCGCATCGCGCGTCTTCGTCGGCTTCGAGGTCAACGAGGACCCGGTGGAGATTGCGGCGGGAATGGCGGTCACCGGCGCGCTCAACGACGTGCGCGCCCGCGGTCCGTACCTGTACGCGCGTGACGTGCAGCAGAACGCCCAAATCTTCGAGACGCTCGAGGGCGCGACGCTATGGGTCGCGCTCAATACGATCGAGATTGCGGTCGACGGCGACAAACCGATGCAGGTGTTTCCGGCGGGTAGCACGCGAGCCACGTTACGCGGGCGGCTCACGCATCTGGCGGCCGGTGCGCTGCTCGTGTTCGAGCAGAGCGGCACGCCCCGGCGCCATCCGGTTCGGCTCTCGCAAGATCCGACGTTCGCCACCGATGCCGCCGGCCGCGAGACCACGATCGTAACGTGGTTCGGCGCCGACGCGACGCCCTATGACTTTCTCGTCACCGCCCGCGATTCGGCGGGCGGTACGCGGACCGACGTGACGGTGGTTCGCGGCAACGTCGTCGCGGCGCAGCAGGGAACGCTGTTGCGCGACGATGTCGCGTTCGTGCCGGATGCCCCGCTGCGACTGCGAACGAACGGCATGCTTTGCTCGGTTCCCTACGATCCGGTCCGCGCTCGCAGCGCACCTGCTGCCGAGATTTTGTCGGTCGACGCGTCGCAGGCGCTGCCGAACATCGAGATGTATGGCGTTGAACCAGGGCGCACGTACGAGCAGACCTGGACGGCTCGGCGCGACCTGCTCGATAGCGGGCCGTTCGCCCGGCATTTCGTCGCCGAGATCGAGAGCGACCGTTCGGTGACGCTGCGGTTCGGCGACGGCGTGCATGGGCGCCGGCCGATACCCGGCACGACGTTTCGGATCGCCTATCGCGTCGGCTCGCTCGACGGCGCGAACGTGGCTTACGACGTTCTGCGCGCCATCGTGCTCGAGGACGAAACCGGCGAAGACCTTCGGATCACGAAGGTCTACAATCCCGTCTCCGCTCGAGGCGGTGAGGAGCCCGAAGACCTCGAGGTTGCGCGCCGCAACGCGCCGGAGTCCTTCCGCACTCAGGAGCGCTGCGTCATTGCGGATGATTTTCTCGACGTGATGCGGGCGGATGCCCGCGTCGCTAACGCCGTAACGGTACCGTGGTGGAGCGGAAGCGAGCGCGTTACCCTCGTCTACGTGCAGCCGAAGAGCCGCGACGAAAACATGTCCGCGCTCATTGCGGACCTGGAGCGGCGGTTGGAGCCGATGCTCATCGCCGGTGAATTCGCGGCGGTCCGTGCGCCGATTGCCGTTCCGCTCTTCCTGCGTATGCTGATCACGGCGGACCCGGCGCGCTCGACCGGCACCGTCGTGAAGAACGTGTACGATGCTCTCGAGCGTACGATCGCGCAGTCCGCGTTTACTTTCGGCACCGACGTCTACGCAAGTCCGCTCATTGCTGCGGCCATGTCGGCGGACGGCGTGCTCGATGCGCGGATATCCGCGCTCGTTCGCTACAATCAGCAAGCGTACCCGGTCGCAAACACGGTCGTCGAGATCGGGCCTCACGAGATCGCTCGGTTGGATAATGACCGGCTCCGTCCGCAGAACGGGACCATCATCGTCGATACCCTCACGCAGGTGGTCGCGTGATCGGGCGGTCGCCGGAAAGCGAACGACTCTCGTTCCGCGCCGGTACGTACGAGACGCTGTACCGGCGGGCGATGGCGCTGCTGCGCAGCCCCGAACTCGACGGTGCGGCTAACCCCTTGCGGAACATCAACCATACGCGGACCGATGGGATCATTCAGGCTTTTGCGGCGGCTTGGGCCGTGCTCGGCGACATTCTAACGTTCTACCAAGAGCGCATCATCAACGAGGGGTACTTACGTACGGCAACCGAGGAGTATTCGGTTCGCAATATCGTCGCGCAACTCGACTATTCCCCGCGTCCGGCGCTTTCGGCGCGTACGTCGCTCTGCGTAACGGTCTCGCCGCAGCCGGGAGGAACCACCGCCGTTACCATTCCGGCCCGCACGCAGATCATGAGCGTCCCGGAGCCGGGGAAACTGCCGGTGATATTTGAAACCGATGAGGCCCTCGTTGCAACGGACGCGTGGAACGCGCGCACGATCGCCCGCACCACGTTGACGTTGCAACCGACCTTGCGGGCGGGCGCGACGCAAGTGCGCGTCAACGGCATCGTGGCGGGCGTGCGTCCGGGAATGATCCTCGTGCTCGACGGCAATGAATCTTCCGGCGAGACGCGTTCTCAATTGGTTAAAGTCATCACCAAGGTCAGCGCCTCGGCCAATCGGGCGTTCACCTCGCTCGCGTGGGCCGAGCCGCTCGAGTTGGGCGTTGATTTCGAAGTCGCCCGCGTCACCGTCTTGCGCGATACGACGCGGCTCTTCGGCGCGAATGCGCCGGCGTGGCCGAGCGTTCCGGTTGCGGTCAAGTTGCGGGCCGGCGGTACCCCGCGTGGCGGCGTCATGAGCGCGGGGCCCGGCGCGGATCCGGTTCCCTCGAACAGCGGGTTGCCGGTCAGCCCCTTTTTCGCAGCGGTGTTCTCCGCCGACGGCTCAGCGTGGGTCGCCGGCGACGGCGGCGTCTTTCGATCCGGCGAAGATCTCCCCGGCTGGCAATCCGCGTGGTCGACGATCCGCCGCCCATTCGTTCGCGCGATCGCGGCTAACGGCGGCCGGGTCTACGCAGGCACGCAGCGCGGCGAAGTCTATGGGAGCGCCGACGGCGGCGGCTCGTGGTATCCGATCGGTGCGTCGGACGGAATCGTGCCCCAAAAACTCGGCGATGCGCTCAGCAAGCTTCCGCAATCCGTCGTCCGCTGTTTCGCCTTCGTGGAGCGCGGGAGCGGAGCCGGGGAGGCGTCGTTCGTGATCGCGGGAACCGATCGCGGCGTGTTCGTTGCGCTCGACGGCGGAACGTCGTGGGTCGCGCAATCCCTCGGTTTGCCTGGTTCGAGCCACACGGCGATGTCGTCGGCGTGCGTGCTCTCGTTAAGCACCTGCGGCGACCGGATCTATGCCGCGACGAGCGACGGCTTGTTTTCGGCGGCCATTGTCGTTTCCGGTGGAACGCTCACGTTGCAGTGGTCGCTCGAAGCCTTCCGCGGCAGCGTCGCCGCGGTGGCATCGAACGGCGCGCACGTCTACGCAAGCGGTGCCGCCGGCGTCTTCGTTCGCGAGGCAACGGGGTGGCGGAACATCCTCGATCACGGCTCGATCGACGTGCTGAGCGCCGACGGAAACGATCTGCTGGCCTCCGGTTCGGGTTCGCTGTTTCGTTCTTCGGACGGTGGGTCGACCTGGAAGAAAACCACGGCGGCAGCCCCGTTTCTCGCCGCGGCGCTTCACGGCGGCAGCTGCGTTCTCGTTGCGCCGTTCGACGGCTTCGTCGAAGCGGATTGGCCCGGATCGCAGGTCGCTGGCACGTCCCTTGCACTCGACGGAAACTACCCCACGCTGGTCGCCCCGGGATGGGTTGCGCTCGTTCAGGACGAGCCGCCCGCGCTCTTTGCCTCGACGATTCAGAAAGTGCTGCGCGCTCCGGTCGAGGGCTTCGGTCAGCGCGCCGACGTGGCGACCCTCGTCCTCGACGCGCCCGTGCCGAGCGGTTCGTTTTCGCGCACGACCACGCGGGTTGCGTGGAACGGGCTCGCGTGCGAACCGTATCTCGATACGCGCGACGCGACCGCGATCGTGAGCGGTCCCGACATCACCCTCGACGGCATGGCTCCGTCGCTTGCGCCGGGAAGCGCGGTCGCCGTATCCGGGCAGCGCGTGGGCGCCAAGGTCGTCGGAACCATCGGCGGCGTGTGGCAGAAAACCACGAGCGCTTGGACGTGTATCGGCCCCGAGAACATCGATGCGCGCGCGTTGATCCTGGATCAAGGTGGCGCGCTCATCGTCGCGGGCGGCGCGAAGGTGTACCGCCGGGACGGAGCTTCGTGGGCCGAAACGGGCTCCGGCATTCCGTCCGATGCCGACATCATGTCGCTTGTCGCGCTTGGCGGCGTGCTCTTTGCGGGCACGGTTCGGCACGGCGTCTTTGCGCTGCGCGAATCGACGTGGTCGTGCGTGGATCCTGGATCGAGTTTTGCCAACGCGCTGGCGGTCTTCGGTTCCGTCCTCCTGTGTGGAACCGAATCGGGGGTGCGGTATTCGCTCGACGGCGGAAGCACCTGGTCGCCCGCGAGTGGTTCGACGGCCGGCGTTCGCGTGTACGCTTTTCGTTCCGGCAGCGGCGAGGTGATAGCTGCAACCGGTGCGGGGCTGCATAGCTCGGCGAACGGCGTTTCGTGGATGCCGCTTGTCGTGCAGCCGCCCAACGACGATTGCCGGAGCGTCGATCTTCGCGCCGACGGTACGATCTGCGTCGGCACGGTGGGAGGCGCGTTCGTCGGCAACGCATCCCGCAACGCGTGGACGCGCATCATCGCCGGCGACGTGCGCGCCGCGTACGTGACCACTGCGGGTACGTGGTGGGCGGTGCGCGCCTTCGGGCCGTATCTCGATACAACACCGCATGCGATCGGCACGCCCAACGACGTGCGCGCGTTCATCGCCGACGGCGCGAGCGTCTACGCGGCCGTCCGGTCGCGGGCCGTGCTCACCGCCGCGGACGGCAGCTCCACGGTGCGACTCGACGAGCCGCTCGTCGATGCCATCGACGGCTCGTTCATCGACGATTTCGACCACGCGACGTTGAGTACGGCGCTTCGGAACGCGTTGGTCGCCATCGGTGTGAGCCTTTCGCCGGCGGCGCGGATCAGCGTCCTCGAGCCGGGCGAGCAGTGGACGATCGACGACGGCGGCACGCAGATCCATGCGACGCGCAATGCGATCGGGAACATCAACGTATTCCGCGATCGCGTGATGGAGCTGCTCGGGGTACCCGAGAGCCTGGGGAAAGGCGCCTCCGTCGCCCGCTATCGCCTGCGCGATCGCGACGGTTTCGACGCCACGATCTGCGCGCTCGCAAGCCAGATCGCAACGGTGTCGGCCGCTCCCGATTATGAGGTACAGACCGATATCGTGCGTGTCGACGGCATGCACCCCGAGGTGCAGATCACCGCAATGTCGTTCTCGCCGCCGCTCTCGAACTGGTACGACCCCGCGACCGTCGTCGTATGTGGAAACGTCGTCGCCGCTTCACACGGTGAAAGTCTCCCGATGGACGACGTACTTGGATCGGGCGATGCTACCAAACAGAACCAGTCGTTCGTCCTGCACAAGAGCCCGCTCAGCATCTTTCCGAGCAAAGACGGCGCGAGGCTCGAGCGCTCGCTCGAAATACGCGTGCGCGGCAATCTGCCGAACGAACCGGCGGCCGCTGCGAACTATCTCGTGCGGCGGTTGCCGGGCGACCTGCCCGACCGTCCGTACGTCGTTTGGAACGAAGTGGACGAGCTCATCGAAGGTACGCCGGCATCCCGCATCTACACGGCTCGTGAAGACGAAAACGGGGTGACGACCGTAGCCTTCGGCGACGGGCTGCACGGACGGCGTCTTCCGACGGGCTCCGAAAACATCACCGCGTCGTATCGCACCGGCAGCGGGCTCGACGGCAACGTGCCGGCCGGTGCACTCTCTCTTATGCGCAGCCGGCCGCCGGGAGTGCGCGGCATCCGCAACCCGGTTCCCGCGGGCGGCGGCACCGCGCCGGAGACGGCCGTGAACATCGCGCTTGCCGCGCCCGTCAGTACGCGAACCCTCGACCGCATTATCTCGCTTGCCGACTATGTCGAATTTGCGGCGACCTTTCCGGGATGCGCCAAGGCGACGGCGTCGATGCTCGCCATGCCGTCGTGGCGCGGCCTAGCCGTCACGGTCGCCGCGCAAGACGGTGCGATTCTCTCCGATTCCGATCCGCTCGTCACGACGCTCACACAGCAGATCGCCGGGCACCGCCACTCGGATCTGCCGTTTCGCGTGCTCGGCTATCGCCCCGCTTACGTCAAGATTGCCGTCGAGGTGACCATCGCTTCGTGGGCCGACAGCGACGTGATCTACGCCGCGGCCGACCGCGCGATCCGTGCGATGACGACGTTCGCGGCGGCTCGATTCGGCAAGCCGCTGCGGGCTTCGGAAGTGATCACGGCGGTGCAGCGCATCCCCGGCGTGCAAGGCGTTCGGTTGACGGCGCTGTATCGAGGCGACGAGTCGCCGTCCGTCGCCGGCTCCATCATGCCGGCCGCGACGCGCTTCGATGCGTTGCTGGGGCTGCTCCCGGCCGAATTGGTCATGCTCGATCCGCGCACGGCGACGGCACTGGCGATCGCCGTCGTAGGAGGCAGCCATGAGTAGCGGCAACCCGGACTTCCTCTACGAATTCATGCCCGCCGTCTACCGGCGGCGAGATATCTCCGAGCGCTTTGCGTTGCGGGCGCTCTTTCGGGCGCTGCAGCCGCAGTTTGACGACATCTATCGCAACATCGGCGAGCTGTACGACAACTGGTTCGCTGAAACGTGCGCGGATTGGATCTTGCCGTATATTGCGGACCTGCTCGCAACGCGGACGTTGCCGCGCCCAAATGATGGAGACCCGCGGAGGCTCACGGCCAATGCCATTGCCTACCGGCGGCGGAAGGGGACGATTGCTGCGGCCCAAGCGTACGCGTCCGACCAGTGCGGGTGGAGCGTTCGTGCCATCGACTACTCGCGGCGCGTGCTACAAAACGTAACGGTGGGCGACGTGCGCCTTGCCGGCCGCGCGGTGAGCGTTCGCAACCTCGCTGAACTCGAGGCGCTCGACGGCTGGGACGACGGGCTGGCTCACGGTTTTCGCGTAAACCACACCTACACGATGCGCGATGTCGGCGTATTCGCGTGGCGCCTCAAGAGCTTTCCGATCGAACGCGGCAGCCCGCGCGAGGTGATGCCCGCGTGCTTCACGTTCGATCCCTCGGGCATCGACGTGCCGCTCTTTACCCGCGTCGACGACCTGTCGGCCGACGTGCCGGAGCCGTTCACGCGTGAGCGGCTGCGCGACGGCTTGATCTTAGCGAGGCGCGGAGCCGCGTCCGCGCTGCCGTTTGCCATCGAGTCGAACGGCGAAGCGGTCGGTCCCAACGAGCTCGTCGCCGCCGACCTCACCAACTGGGAGTTTCCGCCGTTCGCGCGCGCGGACCTGATCGCGGTCGATCCGCTACTCGGTCGCATGCGTGCGGGCCCCGACTGCATGGCGTTGCCCGACTGCGTCTCGTACTGCTACGGCGCCGCGGGCCCGGTCGGCGGCGGCAGCTACCCGCGAACCGAGCCTAGCGAGGCTCCCTGGAATGCGTCGCTGCGCATCATGGTGTGCCGCGACGCACGCGACGAATCGGCGGGGCTCGTTCGTTCGGTCGGCGCCGCCTTCGATGCGGCGCGCGACGAAGCGGCCCGCCGGGTGCGCGAGGGGCTCGAACCGATCTCCGCGCTCATCGTCGAAATCATCGATAGCGTCTCGTACGATGAAGGCGTGTCGATCGGCCCGGGCGATCTACCCGCTCGCGCGATCGCGCTGCGCGCCCGATCGGGCCAGCGCCCGGCGCTCCTGCGCGGGCTCTCGGTTGCGATCGCCCCACACGACTACCTTCTCTTGGCGATCGACGGCATTCGTCTCGACGGTGCGCTCGCCGTCTCCGGAGATGCCGACGTGCTGGTGGCTGATGCGACGATCCTTCCCGCGGCGCGGTCGGCGGCAGTGCGGGTCTCCGGAGCGCGCACGACGGTGCGGATGACGTTTGCTCGTTCGATCGTGGGCTCGATAGAAGCAGACGATGCCAGGCTCGACGTCAAAGTCATCGCCAGCATTCTCTATGGGCCGTATGGCCCAGTCGTCACCGCGTCATTGTCGGGCGACGTCGCCGTGAGCGCAAGCCGAACGTCGATGCTCGGTGCCGTCAACGTGACCGAGTTGCACGCCCATGACACGATCTTTGCGGGGCCGATCGCGCTGCAACGCCCCAAACAGAGCGATGTGGCCCATTGCGCACTCGAACTCTCGGCGCTGGGCGACCTGCGTGCTCGCGCGTGTACGTTTCCGGACGTTCCGCCGGACGCATGGTTCGTATCGCAGCGCTTCGGCGCGGCCGCTTTCGGATCGCTCGATCCGGCGATGCCGCCCGAGATTTTTTCGGGTGCGTCGGACGGAATGGTAATCGGCGCCTTCCACGAACTCGGTCTGCCTGTCCGTCAGCAAGCCTTGCACGACGCGATCGAAGCGATGATTCCGTTCGGATTAGGAATCCGGATCCGCTATGAGACGTAATGCGGTGGTGGGTGTGGAGCAATAATGAAGGGTGATTTTTCGCGGCTCATCGAGGCGCCGGATCGTCGTTTTTCGCGCGTCATCGCGCAACAAGGACGCGTCTCCCTCGACGCCGATTGGAACGAACAGGCGGCGCTGTACGCCGAGGCCCTGCGTGCCGTTGCGAGCGACGTGCTCGGCGAATCCGACACGGGGCTCGCCGTTTCCGTTCCGGCGGCGCGAGCCGGCTTCGGGCTGATCGTTCGCCGCGGGTACGTGTTCGACGGCTCCTCGTACATCGATCTCGGGCACGGGCATCGCTTCCGGCTCGGGGCTTTTACGCCGTATCGCATCGAGTTCGACCTCTGCCCCGCCGGCGCGGGCGACATCATCAGCCGTATCGTGCGTCACGGTGACGGCCGCGTTCACGGTGAGTTTGCGGCGGGCATCGACGCGCAGGGCTTCGTGTGGTTCGAACGCCTCGAATTGCGCGAGTCCGTCGTTTTCTCCGAGCGCGACGAGATCGACGAGGGCGACGAGACGATCGAGATCGATGAGGAAATCGAGGTTCGCGAACTGCGCGTACGGCGCATCCGTAGTGCGTGGCCGCTCTCGTTCGGCGCCTTTGCGCATGTCGCCGTGGGCTACCTCGACGGACAGATCTTCATCTCCCTCGACGGAGAACTTGCAGCCGTCCACGAGGCGCACCGCGGCGCGCATTCGCGGCGCGTCCACACGCTCGTCGGCGCCGGCATGGTCGACGACGTACCCGCGGAGTTCTTTCGCGGAACCATCGACGCGATGCGTCTGCATCGCCCGTCGCAGCGTGCCGCCGGCTTGGACGAAGTGCATGCCTTCGATGACGAGCTGGGCGGCGAGCACCTTCCGGCGCGGGCTCGTCCCGAGCTGTGGCTCAGCGCCGGGCGCGCCTATGTCGGCGGCGTCGCGATCGAACTCGATCGTTCCGTGCGCGTGGGCGACCAGCCCGATCTCCCGGACGCGCCGTTGCCGCCGTGGGATCGTCTGCGCGAACCACTCACCGCATACGTCGACGTGTGGGAACGATACGTCGATGCCGCCGAGATGCCGTCGCTGCTCGAACCTGCGCTGCGCGGAGCCGACACGTCGGGCAGAACGCGCATGGTCGCGCAGGTACGCTTTCTCCCTAAGAGAGTGGCGCAGGGGCGGCTGCTCTCGCAGCAACACGAGCGGGGTACGCTGCAGCTCCACGCGTGGGCCCAGGCGACCATCGACGAAAACGCGCTCTATCGGATGGAGGTTCATTGCGGCGGCCATACGACCGGGAGCGATCTCGGGCGCCCGATTCCTACCGTATCGATCGATCGACCGGGCCGCCGCGTCACGCTGGCGCACGCAGCGTGGGAGCTGGGCGCGTGGCAAGCCGGGCGCTACGTCGAGTTCGTCTGGGGGTCGAATCAGCGCGCGCTCGCGACGTTGACCTCGCCGCTCGATGACACGGCAACGTGTACGGTGGACGCGCTGCCGCCGTGCGGCGACGAGCTCCCGGCGCTGCGACCGATCGCCGCGATCAAGTACTCGCGCGAAAACGCGTCGCGCGCGTTCCGCGTGACACAGCTCGACGAGGGCACGAACGTCGTAACCGTTGAGACGCTTCCGAACGCGCCGGTCGAACTTGCAAAAGGCGACTGGATCGAGCTCGGAAACACGGCTTCGGTGCTGCGCGGGGAGCCGTTCGACCTCGCCTGCGTCACCAACGTCGATGCATCGGCGTTGCCCTACGTCCGCGTGACCCTCGACCGTAGCATTCCGCCGTCGTTCACCGTGGGCGATGGAAGCGGCGCCGTCGTGCGGCGCTGGAGCGCGTTCGCCGGCGCGCGGCCGAGCGGCGTGGTTCCGCTCTCACCGCAGGCAATCTCGCTGGACGGCACGTTTTCGGCGCAGGCTTCGGATGCCGTCTATTTCGCGGGCGATTTTTGGACGTTCGCGGTGCGGACCGACCTCGGGCCGAGCGGCGTGCTCGACTGGCCGCGAGCCAACGGTCAATACGCGGCGATTCCGCCGGTCGGCATTCGCCACCGGTACGGTTTGCTGGCCGACCTGCACCCGCGTGGGCATCATCTCGCCGTGCGCGATCGTCGCTTTCCGTTCAGCGCTCACGGCCGAGGGTGGCATGCGCATGAGGTGGTCCGCGAGGTCACGGCGGATCCCGAGCCGGAGCCGAGGGGAGACGAACCGGCCAACGAGCCTGCTCGCGTCGACGAGCACCACCATCACCACCATCATCACCACCACGAAGAACGCGAGCATCACGAACGTGGTTCGCTGCCGCACGGAGCAGCCGTACTCGCGCGTCCCGGCGAGAGACTACCGCCGCAATTCCGCGACGCCGGCATCGATATGCGCGGCAGCGTCCGGCGTCCCCGGTGGCGGATGGTCGCGCCCGATGCGCCGCGCGCCGGCGTCGCCCAGGCGTGTACGCTTCGCGAGCTCGTCTACGTGATCTTCGAAGATGCGACGCTGTGGTCGTTCGATGCCGCGCGCGGCGCCGATGCCTGGACGCGTCTCGCCGATCCCCCCAACCGCGAATCCGATGGTGCGGCGTTCATCGCGGCGGGCCGCCATGCGTTTCTCATCGGCGGTCGCAGCGGAACCGGCGAACTGCAGAGCGCGGTACGACGCTACGACGTCGAGAGCGATCAGTGGACGCTCTGCGCGCCGTTGCCGACGCCGCGCGCTCACGTCGCGGTCGCTGCCGCCGGGGGCCGGCTCTTCGTCTGCGGGGGCGTCGTCCGCGGCTGGTTCGGACGCGAGCACGCTACCGGGCGCTGCGATGAGTACTCGATCGGCCGCGACGCGTGGTCGGCGGTTTTTGCGATGCCCGAGCGCCGTTCGCATGCCGTCGCGGCAGCCTACGAAGACGCAGTCTATGTGTTCGGCGGACGCTCGTCGCGGCGGCACGTCCACGGCACGACCTTTGCCTATTCGATTGCATCGGGCGTCTGGTACGAGCGGGCCCCAATGCCGAACGCGTGCTTCGGCGCACGGGCGGTACCCTTCGGTGAACGGCTCTGGGTCGCCGGAGGAATCGCCCATACGCGCGAGCGCGATCTTCCCGTCATGCGGTTCAACCCCGAGGCCAACGCCTGGGGATTTGCGCCCTCGCTTGCGCGGCATCGCGAAGGGTGCGCGATGGCGCAGGCGCAGGACGAGCTCTTTGCGATCGCTGGTACGACGCCGATGGGCGCCGCATCGTTGATCGAGCGGTACGCCGACCGCCAAACCTTCCGCGTCTTCGAGTACGTCCACGATCACGCTCGCGAAGGCGAAGAGCCGCCCTTGGCCGCTGACGGCGAGGAAGAAGCCGGGCCCGCATGATTTATCTCGCCGCTTCCCTATAAATCACGCTTGTCATCGGGGTGAATGCACATGAGTGAAGTAGATCGTAAGTTAACGTTGTTGGAATTGGCCCAACATTGCGGAAACGTCAGTCTGGCCTGTAAGACGCTGGGCTTCTCACGCGACAGTTTCTATCGTTTCCGCGATCTCTTCAAGGAGGGCGGAACCGAAGCGCTCGCCCGCACCGACCGCCAAAAATCGAACCTCAAGAACCGGGTCGACGTCAACATCGAGCGCGAGGTCATTTCGATGTCGGTGTCGTTTCCGTCTTGGGGGCAAGCCCGGATTGCGCGTGAACTCACCGAGCGCGGCGTTGCGATCTCTCCATCCGGCGTTCGGAGTATCTGGAAGCGTCATTCTCTCGAGACGTCATCGAAGAGGCGCGCGGTGGGCACGCGCGGCCGCGACGGGGACCTCGCGTGATGCAACTTTCAAAAGTAGCGCGTCTTCCGAACATCGTCCTCCCGTATTGCGCGCAGGTCAAAGCACGCTACCGCTTCCTGCTCGGCAGTAATCCCGCGCCGCCGTCGATCGAAGCGGCGCTCGATCGCGACGAGCGCCTCATGACGTGGGCGGACCTAGAGCTCCTGCAAAGCGGCATTCTGGAGATCCAAGACGTCGACGAATTGCGGCGTCACGTGTGGAGCCTGCGCGAGGAGATCAAAGAGACCGTCACGCCGCAGGAGTACGCGGACTACGTATCGTCGTCGCCGCCGGTGCTCGCAACGGCGACGCAGTCGGAGTTGCACGCGGATGCGCTACAGCTCACCGCATGGCTCAACGCCAGCTATGCCCTGGTTTATATGCAGTCGCGCCTGCGCAATCGCATGTCTGCGCTGCTCTCGATCCCGCTCGCGGCGTTCTTGCTGATCGTTCTCTCCTTCGGGCTCGGGCTTCGGCCCGAGATCGTCAGTCTGGGCAGCTATACGATCGTCGCCGTCGCCTTTTCGGGGCTGATCGGCGCGCTCATCAGCGCACAACAGCGCTTGCAGAGCTCCCAAACCAACACGGTCGTTCGCGTCATGCTGCTCGAGAGCGGAGGGCTCTCGACGCTGCTCAGCCCGATTACGGGAGCGGTGTTTGCACTGATCATGTACATGCTGTTCATCGGCGGCTTGGTCAACGGCGACCTGTTCCCGAAGATCGACGCGCCGTCGGGCGGGAATTGGATGACGCTGCTGCTTACCGCCGCTCCGGCCGGCGGAGCGAACCTGGCAAAGCTCGTGATTTGGTCGTTCATCGCCGGATTCTCGGAGCGTCTGGTCCCCGATACCGTCGACCGCCTCGCCGCTGAAGTGACGCCGGCGACGCCGTCGCGTCCCGCTCCCTCTCCCTCGAACGCCGCTGCACCGGCACCGGCACCGGCGGCCTCTGCGCCCGAACCGGCCGGCGCTTCTCCGACGATCTAACTCCGATTCCGAAAGGTGGATGCACATGCCTACGTATTCCGTCGCGCAGATCGCGCAGATCGATAGTACCAACAAACCCGCGTTCAATGTTCCGTGGCATCCGGCGCTGATGGCCTATGCCGCGCAATACACGGCAGCGGCCCAAGCGACGGCCCAGGTGACGCCGTGCATGCTCGCGGCGATTGTGAACCGCGAGACGGGCGGACAGAACGAACTGCAAATCGGCGTCGCGCCCGGCCCGGGGTGCGGCGTCGGACTCACCCAGATCACCGCCGGCGTCGATTGGAGCAACATCAACGCGCCCGCGTATCCGGGCTATGGCTCGCTCATGGATACGCAGATCAATCTCAAGGTGTGCGCCGAGGTGTTTCTCGAGCCGCTCCTGCAGCAATTTGCGGGCGATCACCAGTCGGCGTTCGCCGCCTATAACGTGGGCGCGGGAAACGTGCAGCAGGAACTTGCGGAAGGCCTCTCACCGGATGCGTGGACGACCGGTGCCAACTACGGGCAGAGCGTCTTTCGAGACTGGATCGATTTCGTCGCCGCGTCCTCGGGTATCGACGTCAGCGACGTCGACTGGACGACGTGGAGGCCGAAATAGCCGCGCGCGCCTAGAGCTTGCCGTGCATCAGGTCGGTGGCGCCGTTGACGATCATCTGCACGGCGATGGCCGCAACGATGATCCCGACGAGGCGGCCGGCGGCATCGATGCCGGTCGGGCCGAGCACTTTGGTGATCGCCGCCGATCCGCGCATCGCGGCATAGACGATGACGAACGCGACGAGCGCGATCACCACGAACGTAGCGTCGGCGAGTATCTGATGCTCGTGCGCGCGACTCACGAGGGTTACGCCGGCCGCGAGCGCGCCCGGTCCGCTGATGATCGGAATTGCGAGCGGGAAGATCGACGGGTCGGAGACCGGAGCGTTCGCGGAGGTCGAGCTCGAGCTCGGCTCGGCAAAGACCATGCCGAACGCGATCTTGAGCAGTAGCAGGCCGCCTGCAATCTTGAACGCGGGCAGTGAGACGCCCATCGCGGTGAGCAGGGCCTCGCCGGCGAAACTGAAGACCAGCAGAATGCCCGCGGCGAAGAGCGTCGAGCGCCATGCGATGCTCGCGAGCTGTTCGGGCGTGCGTTGGCCCGATATCGTAGCAAACGCCGCCGCCGCTTCGATCGGGTTGAGCATCGCGAGTAGCGTCACGAACGTGTAGAACGCTTCGAAGAGCTGCTGCTGCGTCGGCAACCCGTGCTCTCCGCTACTTCGCTTCTTCGAGCAGCGTGTTGATGTCGATACCGCGCTTCACCGGCCAGAGCAACGACCAGTTGACGCGCAACTGCGTTTGCGGCTGGCCGACCGGGCGCGCAACGTAGGTGAAATAGTTCATGGTGAGCGACATCAGTTGGTCGCCGGCCTTAAATGTCTTGCCTATGCCGCCGCCGAGCGGGACGGTCCACTTGTTCTGGGCGGCGTTCCAGTTCGCCGTAATGCTCGGAGCAACCGAAATCGCCCAGCCGTCTTTCAGGTTGTAGTTGACGAACGGTTGGACGAGAAAGTTGCTGTAGCTGGGCGTGTTGTTGCTGCCGGCGACCGACCACAACTGGGTCACCAGCGCGCCGATCACCCACTTGCCGGGCATGACGAGTGCGACGGCGTCGAGACCCGCGCCCCACTTGCCGGTGCCGAGTACGTTCTGCGGTGAACCGGTCGGGAACGAAAAGATCGGTCCGACGCCCCAGATGAGCCGGCCCGGCTTCACGACCGGTGCGAAGAAGAGCTGTTCTTGCGTGTCGCCGATGCCGAAGGTTGAGCCGCAGCCGGCGGCGGTCGCGCAGGCGGCGGGCGGGGCAAACGACGGTTGGTTCACGACCGGGAAGATCGTGCGCGCGATGAGATTGAGGCTCTTGCTCAGCATGATCGGAATGACGGGTTGCACGTTTAGGTTGTACTGATAGCGGCTGTACGGTCCGACGCCGTTATTGAAGTTATTTTGGAACGGCAGCACCGTGATGTTACCGACCGGGTTCTGCGAGGTTTTGATGATCGCGAGGCGCAGCGCTTGCTGCTGCTCCGGGGTGAGTTTGCTGATGTCGAAACCGCCCTCGCTGAGCGGAGCCGCCGTCGCATCGGGCGACGCGCCGGGTGTCGGAGAGGGCGACGCTTGTGCGCGCCCGTGAAGCGGGGTTGCGACGGCGATCGCCAGCGCGATCGCCGCCACCATGAGGGGTGTGCGCATGTTATTGATAAGCGGCCTCGGCAGCTTCCTTGGTGGCTTTGAGCGTTTCCGTTTCGGTCTTGCTGATCTGCAGCGGGCCGAGGTGGAAACTCACCTTGTTGATCGTCCCGGTGAACGGGAACGGCGCTTCGTATTGGTCGTCGACCGCCGTCGCCGTGTCGGCGCCCACCGTCAAGCCGTCGTCCCACGGGAAGATGTACCCGATCGTTTTGTCGATGTGCGCGCTGTTCACGGCGACGCCGTCGACTTTGAGGGTTCCGGTACCGCCCTTGCCGAGTCCGCCGCCGTCGTAGACGAAGTCGAACTCGATGACGTGGTGGCCCGGGGCGATGGCCTTCGTGCCTTTCCACCGGTCTGTTTGCACTGTGACCAGGTTGTAGGAGAAGGCCGGCTTTCCGTCTTGCATCCACAGCGAGTAGCCGCCGTAGACGCCGCCGCATGAGACGATCGCGCCCTGGTCGTGGCTCGTGAGGACGTTTACGTCGCCCTTGATCGTGTACGAACGGTCCATGATATTGGGTGTGTTCGCCGGGAGAAGCGCCGTGACGCCCGGCAGGTAGGTGATATCCGTGCGCGGGCCGACCAAGCTCGGGCGCGGATTGAGCAGGCTCGGCGACGTATCGAGCGGCAGCACGTTGTATTTGTCGGCTGCCTCCGCGAAGAGCTCCTGGAGGTGCTTGAGCTTATCGGGATACTGCGCCTGAACGTCGGTGTACTCGCTCCAGTCCGCGTCCGGAGCGACGTGGTAGAGATGCCACGTCGCATTGTTCCACGGGTCTGGATTGGGCTTGGCAACAGCGATCAGCCACGGCGGGTTGAACGGATCGGTGGTTGCGATCCAGCCGTCCTCGTACATCGCGCGCGCGCCGAACATCTCGAAGTACTGCGTGTGGTGCTGCGAATCGGCCGTGGCGTTCGCTTTATCGAACGTATAGGCAAAACTGGTTCCCTCGATCGGACGTTGCTTCCAGCCGTCGACCATCTCGGGCTGCGTGATACCGGCAGCTTCGAGAATTGTCGGCAGCACGTCGATCACGTGTGTGAACTGCTGCCGAATGCCGCCGGGATCGCCGATGTGACCCGGCCACACCACGACCATGCCGTTGCGGGTGCCGCCGAAGTACGAGGCCACTTGTTTGGTCCAGCGGAACGGCGTGTCGAGCGCCCAGGCCCAGCCTACGGCAAAGTGCGGGTAGGACTTCGGGCCGCCCCACTCCGGCAACAGTTTGTTCATCTGCTCGACGCTTTGACCGAGGCCGTTGAACATCTGGTACTCGCTGAAGGTACCGATCGGCGTGCCTTCGGCGCTCGCGCCGTTGTCGCCGTCCATGTAGATGATCAACGTGTTTTGGTAGCGATGCGTCGCTTTGAACGCGTCGACGACGCGGCCGACCTCGTAGTCGGTTTCAGCCAGGTAGGCCGCGTAGACTTCCATCTGATGCGCAAAGACGTGCTTTTCGAGCGGCGTGAGCTGACTCCACTGCTTGAGCAGCTTGTCAGGCCACGGCGTCAGTTTGGTGGCTTTCGGAATGACGCCCAGTTTGAGCTGACGTTCGTAGGTGTATTCACGGTATGCGTTCCAACCGTAGTCGAACTTGCCTTTGAACCTGGCGATCCACGCTTTGGTTGGCTGGTGCGGCGCATGGGTTGCGCCCGGCGCGTAGTAGAGGAGCACGGGTTTTGCCGGCTCAAGGCTCGTCGATCGATTGAGCCACGCGATCGCCTTGTCGGCAAGATCGATGTTGAGGTTGTAGTCTTTGCGGCCTTCGTACGGGAATATCGGCGAGGTGTTCTCGTACACGGTGGGATGCCACTGGTCGGTATCGCCCCCGATGAAACCGTAGAAGTAATCGAAGCCCATCCCGGTCGGCCATTGGCTGAACGGACCGACGGCCGTCGATTGCCACGCCGGTACGTTGTGGTCTTTGCCGAACCACGCGGTGGCATAACCGTTGGCCTGCAGAATCCGGCCCATCGTCGCCGTGTCGCCTTCGATCGTCGAGTCGTAGCCGGGAAACCCGGTTGAAACCTCTGAGACGTCGCCGAAGTGTGCGGAGTGGTGATTGTGTCCGGTGAGAAGTGCCGCGCGCGTCGGCGAGCAAAGGGCCGTCGTGTGGAAGTTCGTGAAGCGCAGACCTTCCTTGGCGAGCTGATCCTGGTACGGCACCGGGATCATGCCGCCGAACGTGCTGGAGGCGCCGAAGCCTTCGTCGTCTATTTGAATGACGAGAACGTTCGGAGCGGCCTTTGGGGGCACGGTTTGCGGCTCCCACCAAGCCTTCGATTCCTTGACGGTTTTGCCGATGACGCCTTGGAACGGCGGAAGCGGCGCGGGAATGACCGTGCTCGTGTTGACGTTGCGCGTCCCGAAGACCGAGCTGATGATGGTCGGCAGTCCGGTCGGGCCGACGAAGAGATCGGGATCGGCTACGGCGATGGCCGCGCCGGTAACGCCGATGGCGCCGGCGGCCAGGCCGAGGCCGATCGCTGTGCGTCGCTTCATGTGAGCGTTCCTTTCCGGTAGAGCGTCACGATTTCGGATGGAGGGCGCTGCTGGTGTAAGAGTTCCGTCATCACTGCCATGGGCCGCGAGACGTGATGGAAGAACGCCTTGTATCCGGCGCAGAGGTAGTTGAGACCGGGCTCTCCGTCGGGGGTGTTGATGAACCGGTCCTTGGGACAGCCGCCGTTACACGCGAATCGCACGTCGCAGGCGCGGCAGTAGGCGGGCAGAGAGCTCTGTTTGTATTCGCCGAACCAGCGTTGTTGCGGAGAGTTCACGAGATCGATCAGCGGCCGGTCGGCGATGTTTCCGAGCTTATGCTTCGGCTCGACGAAGTGATCGCACGAATACAGGTCGCCGTTGTGTTCCAGAGCCAGCGACGTGCCGCACGTCGTCTTATGAATGCACAGCGAGGCTTCGCCGGCGTACCAGGTTTCGAGCGCGGTGTCGAACGCTTGCACGAACACCTCTCCGACGTCACGCCGCACCCACTCGTCGAAGACGCCGATGAGGAAGCGGCCGAATTGCTCGGCGGTTACCGAACGTTCCGTAACGTTGGCGCCCTCCTGCTTGTAGAGCGGGCGATCGCGCCACGTCTTCCACTCCTGCGCCTGGTCGGTGAAGCGTTCGATGATCGGAATGAACTGGAGGTACCGGGAGCGGCACTCGTCGCGTAGGAAGCGGTACACCTCGGCCGGCTTATCCGCGTTGGCGCGGTGCAGCGTGGTCAGCGTGTTGTACTCCACGCCGCGCTTGCGCAGCGCCTTCAGGCCGCGCATCACCTTATCGAAGGTCGGCTGGCCGCCTTTATCGACGCGATAGGCGTCGTGCATCGCGCGCGGGCCGTCGATGCTGACGCCGACCAGGAAATCGTGCTTCTTGAAGAACCTCGCCCACTCGTCGTCGATCAACGTCGCGTTGGTTTGGAGCGTGTAAAGGACCTGCTGGCCCGGTTTGCGATGCTTCTGCACGAACTCGATCGACCGCTCGAAGAACGGCAGCCCCATGATCGTCGGCTCCCCGCCCTGCCAGGCGATGCACACTTCTCTGGTGCCGTGCGCGTCGATGAGCTGTTTGATATAGGCTTCGAGCAGCTCGTCGGCCATGCGAAAGCGGCTGCCCGGATAGAGCATCTCCTTGGATAAGAAGAAGCAGTAGGAGCAGTCCAGATTGCACGTGGCACCCGTCGGCTTTGCCAACAGATGAAAGCCCGGCACGCGCTCCGAGCGGATCCGGACGCGAGCCGGAAGAGCCTGTTCCCCGAGCATATGCTCATCCTCGTGCCCCGGTGCGTGTTTGCCGCCGGGCGACTTTTCGTAAGGATGGCACGCGATGGAGACCTTGCGCTATCCAAATAGCGCAACGACGCTCCGGGCGGCAGGTCGACCGCCGGCCCGCTCGCTAAAGAACCGTCATGATGCTAAAACACCTCGCCTTCGCTTTCGGCGCAGCGTTTGCGCTCTCGCTGGTCGCTTTGGATTCCCCGGCTCCCGCGGCGTCCAATCCGATCGTGATTCAACAGTGCTTCATCACGGTTCCGAAAGCCATGAGCAAACTTGCGACCGGCACGCAGATCGTGTACACGAACACCGCGCGCAAGGTGGCTACGCACGTCACCTTCACGGTGGCCTATCGCAACTCGGCGAGCAACTTCGTTCGCCGCGTCACGGACGTCGGTGAGTTCAGCCCCGGCGCTCAAGTTGACCATCACTTCGATCTCTACAGCGATGTGACGTACGGCGGCAAGACCGTGCAGTCGTGCCGAGCCACGCACGTGGTCTGGGCCGACGGCACCAGCTCCAGCTACTAGCGCTTCACGGATCGCCGCGATGAACCAATCCCTCACCGAAGGCGCCCTCGCGGCGATGTGCGAGCACATGAACGAGGACCATGCCGATGCCGTGCTCTCATACGCCCTCGCGTATGCGAAGGTGCGCGACGCCCGCTCGGCAACGATGACGGCGCTGGATGCGCGCGGGTTCGACCTGCTTGTGGAAACGGCAGACGGCCCGCGCGCAGCCCGCGTCGACTTCGATCGCACGGTCGTTGATGCCGAAGACGCGAAGCAAACGCTGATTCGCCTAGCGGTTGACCTACGGATGCGCTGAGCCCGAGTAAGAGCGCGCCATCCCCGACGTGCGACTAGATCGAGATCAGGTACGCGTCGTCGAGGTGGTGCGCCATGTCGAATGGGAGCCACGAGTAGCCGCCGTCGGCCCAGTCCGAACCCCACGAGTTACGAAGCCGGAAGGCGTTTTTCGTCTTGCTGTAGCCGACGAGTAAGACGCAGTGGCCGCCGTCCTGTTTCGAGCCGGGGCTGTCGGTCATGATGCCGTCGGAGCCGAGATCCTCCCACGCATGGTACCAATTCATCCCGACGACGAGGGGTCCGTGCTCGTGCAGGGCCTGCATCAATGCCTCCGGCGCGGTGTCGACCGTCATAAACGATTGCAGATCGTGGGCGCGAACGATGACCTGATCGGGCACGGGGGCCAGTAACTCCGATTTGGATTGCGAGAAGGGGTAGTCTTTCTCGAACGCGTGCCCGATATCGCGTAGCACCGAAAGCGCCGCATCGTCGGTGGTCCCGTCGTTGTGCAGCTCTTCGGGAGGCTCGTATTTGTGTTTTGCGAGCGAATACAAGGCGCGCTTACTGATCTGAATCTGCCGCTGCGTGCGCTTGTGGATCATCGCTTCGGCGAGCGATCCGACGGCGAAGGCGACGCAGCACGGTGTGTCGCCTTGGTCGTACACCGGCGGGAAGAGATATTCGTAGGAAACGTTGTCCGGGAGGCTCGCAAATGCGACGCCCGGCGTGTACGACGGAAAACCGCTCTTGTCGCGGCTTGGTCCGCTGCGCCCGTACGAGCGCCCCGATGACGCCGCTACATCATCGTCGTCGTCGTCATCATCGTCGTCGTCGTCATCTTCTTCGTCGTCGTCGTCGTCATCTTCTTCGTCGTCGTCGTCGTCATCGTTGTCATCTTCGTCGTCATCTTCGTCGTCATCTTCGTCGTCATCTTCGTCGTCATCATCATCGTCGTCATCATCATCGTCGTCGTCGTCGTCCTCGTCGTCCTCGTCGTCGTCCTCGTCGTATTCTTCGTCGTCTTCGTACTCGTCGTCGTTCAGGGAATACGGCATCGTCGCGCTCCTTATTTGCGGCGGCGTGGGTGGTGACTCTTACGAACGTTCACCTAAGGCGGCGGGCATTCTTCCCCATGCGATCCAAAAAGGTTGTCATTTTCTATCCGTTCCCAATGTGAACGTTTGTTGAAGAAAATCGGAGCTCGGCGACCGCGGCTCTTCACGGGGGCTTCGCGCCCGGGCCGTACGGTAGTGAATGTGGGTATCTACGATGATGGACCGCAAGTAGTCATCTGGGAGATGACCCGGGCATGCGCCCTGGCGTGCAAGCACTGCCGCGCCGAAGCCATCCCGAAGCGGAACGAGCACGAGCTCTCAACGCTCGAGGCATACAACCTGGTCGACGAGATCGCCTCGAACGGCCGTTGCATTTTCATCTTGACCGGCGGCGACCCGTTCATGCGCCCCGACATCTTCGACATCGTGAAATACGCGACGGAGGCCAACCTCAGCGTCGCGGTTTCGCCGAGCGGCACCGGCCGTTTGACGAAGGCCTCGCTGGAGCGTCTAGCCGGCGCCGGATGTCGGCGGATGTCGCTTTCGATCGACGGCCCGAACGCGGAAGTGCACGATGCCTTTCGCGGCGTCAAAGGCACGTTCGCGCGCACGCTGACCGCGGCCGGCCATGCACGGGCGGCCGGCATCGAGCTGCAGATCAATACGACGGTCGCGCGGCATAACAATACGATGCTCAAGCAGATGCCGGCCGTGATCGAACAGATCGACGCAGCCGTATGGACCGCGTTCTTCCTGGTGCCGACGGGCCGGGCGCAAATCGAAGACTGTCTCGACGCCGATGGTTTCGAGCGCGCGTTCGCCGATTTGTTCGAAATCTGGCGCGGCAACCCGCCCTTCATGATCAAGACGACCGAGGCGCCGCACTACCGGCGATACGTCAAGCAGCATCTCGCCGAGATACCCGCCGGGCAGATGCCGGCGCACGCGGAGTACTATCGGATGCCGGCGATCGGCGACGGAAAGGGATTCGTGTTCGTCTCGCACCTGGGCGACATCTGTCCGAGCGGCTTCCTGGAGATCGCTGCGGGGAACGTGCGAAAGGATCGACTGATGGACGTCTATCGAAACGATCCGACGTTCCGGCGCCTGCGCGATGCCGATCGCACCAACGGGAAATGCGGGTTCTGCGACTATCGCGGGTTATGCGGCGGTTCGCGCGCCCGCGCCTACGGGTTCAGCGGCGATCCGTTCGGACCCGAGCCCTGCTGTTCGTATCAATCCCCCGCCTATCTCGCGCACCTGCAAACCGTGGGAGTCTGATCGCGATGCGCATCCTGATGATCCAGCCCAACTACCACGCCGGCGGCGCGGAGATCGCCGGTAATTGGCCGCCCGGATGGGCCGCGTACGTCGGCGGCGCTCTGCGCGCCGCAGGGTACGACGACCTGCGCTTCCTCGACGCCATGGCCTTTCATATCGACGATGCCGAGTTGCGCGAGATCATCCGCGAGCACCAGCCCGACGTCGTTATGGCGACGGCCATCACCCCGATGATCTACAAGGCGCAGCGAACGCTCGAAGTGGCCAAAGAGGCGGTTCCCGGCGTCAAGACGATTCTGGGCGGCATCCACCCGACGTTCATGTACGCTCAAGTTCTCTCCGAGGCACCGTGGATCGACTACGTCGTGCGCGGCGAAGGCGAAGAGATCATCACCGAGCTGATGCATGCGATCGCCGCCGGGACCGACCGTGCCGATCGCGCGGTGATTCAAGGTATTGCGTACCTCGAAGACGGTAAACTCGTTGCGACGCCGGCGCGTCCGGTAATCGCAAACCTCGATACGCTGACGCCCGACTGGAGCCTGCTCCAGTGGGATAAATACATATACATCCCGCTCGGCGTTCGCGTCGCGGTTCCGAACTTTGCCCGCGGCTGCCCGTTCACGTGCCGGTTCTGTTCGCAATGGAAGTTCTGGCGTAAATACCGCACCCGCGACCCCAAGAAGTTCGTCGACGAGATCGAGACGCTCGTGCGCGACTACAAGGTCGGGTTCTTCATCCTCGCCGACGAAGAGC
>Ga0326727_10006956_pt1 | contig 30440 bp, 28 predicted proteins | sample MB2enrmetagenome_FD_207643 | JGI IMG/M metagenome (GOLD analysis project Ga0326727, IMG submission 207643) | Lab enriched peat soil microbial communities from McLean, Ithaca, NY, United States - MB29MY | ecosystem: Environmental > Terrestrial > Soil > Wetlands > Peat | place: USA: New York... | reverse complement strand
GGCGTTGAATAGCTTCATTCAAGGCGTGAAAGACCTCTTCGCCCCCGTTGCCGCGGCCACAGGTGCCCATGCCCACCGTAATCCGGGGAATAACCGGCGTCAGTTTGGCAAGCCCGGATTCACGCACCGCGTTGAACGCGCCAAGATCCTGAATGCGCGGCATCACTTCCTCCCTTGTGTCAACGACTTCACTTCCCGCTGCAACGCGCGCTCATTCACGTGACTGAGAATGTGGTGGTTGACTTCGACCACGGGAGCGAGCGCGCACTGGCCAAAACAGGCGACGGTGCGAACCGTGAAGCGTTTGTCGGCAGTAGTAAGCGACACTTTGTCAGCTTCGCTGGTTGTGTCGGTTTCATGATCGCTGAGGCCAAGATCATGGCAGAGCTTTCCTAGCAGATCGCGGGAGCCGCGGGTGTGGCAAGCGGTTCCGCGGCAAACGCAGATGACGTTGTCGCCCTGGGGATCGAGGTTGAAGAGCGAATAGAATGTTGCGGCACTATAGATTCTTGCCAACGGAACACCGGTCTCGTCCGCGATGTAGCGCAACGACTCCATGGAAAGGTATTTGTGGGCGTTGGCGGACTGAACGGCCTCGAGAATTCCTAAGAGTGCCCCGGGCCGGCGTCCATACTTTGCGACCGCCTCGTCGATCAGCAGACGTTCGTCACCATCAAGGACTTCGTGGGCGACTCCCTGGGCGCCATTCTGCATATTCCCTCCCTGGCAGACTTCCTTGCGCAGCCGTAATTAGGCTGAAGCATTCTTGTTCCGGGCAGGATCCAAGGGAGAAAAGTCAAAAACAGGACGAGCAGGCCTTTCCAGCGGTGCATACGATGCCGGCTAAATGACAGCGCGCCGCGAAGAAACACTACTTCCACAGCGACTTTTCTCCCAGAGAGCACCCGTTGGGAACTTTGATCCCAATCAGGGTGTTTGCGATGTGCCTGAGGTCACAGCGGGTTGTGATAGTCGAACTTGCGTGGTGACAAAAAACACGCGGCCCTCGTGCCGCAACCTGTTCTCAAGAAGCACCGGGAGGCTGAAAAATGCAGAGTGCCACTCCGTTTTATGGTTTTCGTTTGCGCGCGGACTTTTTCGCAGGCTCGGGTTCTGGTTCCGGCGCAGGCGAATCATCGGTGATCGCAGCCACAGCCGGGCTGAGCAGCGCACCGACTAACGAATCGATGCGATAGCCGGCAGCCTCGGCCGACGCCAGAGCCGCTTTGACGGTGTTGCTTAACTCCTTCACTGCGTCGCGGCTGGGCGCATCCTCGCCGGCCAGGTTCAGCAGCGATGGCAAGAGCAGCCACCAGAGCAGTTCCTCGTAGAGTTCTCGGATGAGGTAGACGTGGCCCTCCGCTTCGTGGACGCCGCAGAGCCAGCGGACATCGGGATCGAGCCATAAAGCAGGCGCGAGGACCACCTTTTCCTCACGAGGTTGTGCGGAGGCCTGTGTTGTCGGTTGCGGAGCCGCAGTTTCGGGCACGGGCGCTTCGCTCTCAGGCGGAGGCGCGGCCTCTTCCAGCGTGGCGACGCCGGCGCCGGTGAGCAGCAGAACCTTGATGCGGGCCGCAACACGCCAGGCTTCATCGCCCTCGAAGCCAAGGGCAGCAAATGCGTGGCCAAAGGGCTCGCGGAGGCGGAGACGATCGAAAAGATCGAGAGCCGCGCGCTCAGGCTTGACCGCATCGATCGACTCGGCAAGCAACTCCAACGCGCACCAGCCGAGGACTGGTCCCCACATAGCAGTGGCCGTGAATTGCGGACTAGAGCTGGGCAACATGCGGCGGGCGGCCGCAGTCCACGGAGCCGGGAAGAGCGCCTCGACTTGAGGCAAACGCATTGCGGCGCGGAGACGCCGGATGAAATCCTGCTGCAGCGAAGCTGGTTCAGCCGGGTCGCTGCTGATCGGCCGGTCGGATTGGCGCAGACGCGCGGCGTAGGCAGCATGGGCCGCGCGGAGAAATATCTCGCTGCATTCCCATGCGTGTTTCAGGAATTGATTCCGCTGACGCTCGGGCTTTTTGGCACCTTCGGGTTCAACGGCACGAGGATGCTCGGCGAGACCAGCAAGCTGCCGCACCATGCCGGGATCGAGGAGTCGATGAAGCGCATTGTGGACGGGCTGAAGTTCCAGATTGACGAGCTCATCGCCGAGGTTAGGAACGCCGCGCCCGTTAAGCCAGTCGCAAAGCCTATCCCAGGGCTGCTCCGCCGTGGGATGGAGTTCGTGCCAATCGAGGAAGACGTGGGACTGGTAGGCGTGGAGATTGAGGGTGAGGCCGCGGTCAAGCAGATCGTCAGCCCGGCGCAGGTATTCGAGGCTGGTCAACGAGTCGCACCATGCAACAATGGCGCCCCGATCGCCGCTCAGGCCCAACCCTTCGGCTAGGCGCCGCTGGCGAAGCCGGCCCGATCCCTTATCGGCGAACGCGGCGGAGAAATCGATCGTTCCGTGCGCATCGGCATAGCGATTGTTGTAGATAACCAGAGCGCGTTCGCCACCGTTGCGGTTAGAGTAGGCGAAGACATTCTCGTTCACCGAGCCGTTAGCGGCGAAGAAGTCGTAGAGCAGGAAGTTTCCGCTTTCGGCAAAGAGCCAGCGGCGCTTGAGCAGCGGCGCGATCTCGCGCTCGTGGCGCTCGACGAGCCAATGGTCGGGGTTTTCCTCATAGCGCGGCCAGCGGTACTCCATGCCGTACTTCTCGGTAAATCCTTCGATCTGTCCATGGCCGAACATGGGCAGACCGGGAAGCGTGGACATCATGACCGCGACGCCAAAGTATTTGTCGCCCTTGCCGAACTGGTCAATTGCCGTTCTTTCATCGGGATTGCTCATGAAGTTAACGTAGCGCTTCATGATGTCGGGATCGAATTCAAGCGTGTTTTTGATGACCGAGCGGTATTTGGCGTTGTCCTCGTCGCGCAGCATGATCATGAAGGCGCTGTTGTAGACGCGATGCATGCCCAGCGTGCGGACGAAGTAGCCTTCCATGAGCCAGAAAGCCTCGGCCAGTAGCAACGTGCCGGGAACCTCGGCGGCCACGCGATCGACCACTTCGCGCCAGAATTCTTGCGGCATGGCGCGGTCGAACTCCGACTGATTCATGCCGTACTCGGCGCGGGACGGAATGGCTCCGCTCGATCCGGGGCCGGGAAACCACAGGCGGTGAAAGTGCCGCTTGGCCAAGGTCATGGCGGCATCGAAGCGGATCACTGGAAACAGGCGCGCAACATGAAGGATGGTCTGGATAACCTGCTCGCGGACCGCTGGATTGAGGTAATCGAGCTGGGCAGTGTCGTTCCACGGAAAACTGGTGCCGTCATTGCCATGGTAAATGTAGCGGATTTCGCCACTGGCTTTATCGCGGCGGCGGAAAACCACGGCGGCGTCGGATTGCTCGTAGTAGTGGTCTTCGATCTTGATCTCCACGCGGCCGTCGTGGGAGAGATCGGGGCCATCGAATCTGTAGGCGGGATAAGGCGGTTCCGGGCGGGAGATGAACCACTCCGGGTGTTCGATGACCCAAGGCGAATCGATGCCCATGTGGTTGGGCACCATGTCACTGGCCAGACGCACACCGTGATGATAAGCACGGTCGCGCAGAACGATGTAGGCCGCTTCGCCGCCCAGATCGTCGGCGATGCGATAGTCGAAGAGCGAATAGGCTGAGGCTACAGCATCGGGGTTGCCGCAGAGCTGCTTGATGGTTTTCGACGCGCGACTGCGCTCCCACACGCCGATGAGCCAGAGGGAATTGATGCCGCGTGCGGCGAGGAGGGCGAGTTGTTCGTCAGGAATTTCGTCGAGGCGGCCGATGTGGCGGCCGTATTGACGGCTCAACTGCGCCAGCCAGACATAGGTGCTCTTGGCAATGAGCACCGCGCCGGGCATCCAGGCCTGATCGGGCGAGAATTTTTCGTATTCGTAAGGCTGATCGCTGAAGGTTGGCACTTCCGCGCGGCTCATGAACGACGGCCACTGCTGCGGGCCGCGCCTTGTACCGGGCGGATTGAACTGCGCCCAGATGGCCAGCTCCTCCTCGCGGATAATCTCGCCGGCCATCAGCAGAAAACGCTCCAGAGTGTCGCCAAGCAGAGGCTTCCAGAGCTGGCGAATGATCTCGAGCTGATCGCTAAGGGAACTGGGCGAGCGCAGCGCCGGCGCGCGCAACAGATCGAGGAGACTAACCGGCTGCACACCCGGCAGCGGGATGAGCGGACGCGTGGCGAAATACTCGGGCAGTTGCGCCGTCACCTGACGGTAGACGGTCTTTTCGGCGAGCGGACGGTCGTCGAAAAGTTCTTCAAACGGCTTGAACGCCCGATTGCGATTGGCCGACCAGAGCAGAAGCAATTCTTCGAGGGCGGCGGCGCGGTGCGGCATTCCAGCCGTTTCGCCGGCGAGCCATTGTGCAGGCGTCTCCAGGCCGCGCATCACGCTTTGGCCTGGGAACTGCTCGACAAAGGCGAGCAGCATCTTGTCGAGATTTTCCGTGCCTACCTGTACACCGAACCAGTCGATGGCGGAAGTCATGACCTGGGGATCGAACTGCTCGCGATAGTGGGCCATGAGCACGTGGCTGGCTTCGTCGATGAGCCCCATGGCGAAGAGCTGACCGGCATGGACAACTTGCTCAGGATGCTTTTCGACGTCGCGGACCTGGTTCATGCGGTGCGCGAACTCGCGGCAGGCGCCGATATTGGCCAGAATCACGTTGCCCGTGTAGGAAAACAGGGATTCCGCGAACCGGTAGCGTTCCCTTGCCTTTCGCGCAATGTGGAATTCCATCGTCAAAAGCCGAACTCCTCTCATTATTCTGTCCTGCAATCCCCTCTCCACCAAAGAAACCGAGCCTAATCAGCCTTACCGTGTGATCGCGGCCGCCGGGCCGTGCACTTCTTCAGTGCGCGGACGCCAAAGCTTAAGGTACATCATCAATAGATGCGAAGCCCGCTAAAACTGTGATTCTAACGTTATTGATCCACGAGGCAAGCCGGATGGCCGGGACAATGCGCCCCGGAACGAATTGATGGGACCTGACCGGTAAACAACGTAAAATGAAGCGCAAAGACCCTGCGATGCCCGACGCCCGCCAACCCGACCCACCCGGTGCGCAAGCGGCTGCGCGGCCCCGTTCGCTTGCTTACTTGATCAGCACCTACCCTACGCTGTCGATGACTTTTGTTCTGCGCGAAGTGATTGCGCTGCGTGAGATGGGATTCCGGATTGAGACGGTATCCATCAATCGGCCTGACCGGCCGGAGAGCGAACTGACCGCCGTGGAAGCGGCGGAGGCAAAGCGCACTTACTGCGTAAAGAAGCACGGTACGGTGGGTGCGATCAAGGCTCATTCGCAGACTTTCGCGGGAAATTTTGGCGGCTATTGGCGCGGGCTGCGGTTGGCGTTCAGCCTGGCGGGGCTCGATTTGCGACGGTTGTTCCTCTATCTGATGTATTGGACCGAAGCGCTGATGGTGGGCCAATGGATGCGAAAGAAGGGGCTGCGGCATCTGCACGTTCACCTAGCCTCGCAGGCAGCGAGCGTGGGGCTCTTTGTGCGCCACGTTTTCGGATTTGGCTTTTCCATAACGGTCCACGGTCCCGATGAGTTCTACGACGCCGGGCGCCAATTGCTCGCCCAAAAAATCGCCGCTGCCGATTTCATCTGCTGCATCAGTTCGTTCGCGCGCAGCCAGATGATGAAACAGTCGCCGTATGCACATTGGAACAAGTTCATCGTCTCGCCTCTTGGCGTCGATCAGGAGCGCTTTGCGCCGCGGCCATTCCGCGCCGCGCCCGATCCTTTTGAAATTCTCTGCGTGGGGCGGTTGACTCCGGCCAAAGGCCAGCATCTTTTAGTCGATGCCGTCGAGCGGCTTGCGAAGGAGAGACGGCGCGTAAGGCTGCGGCTGGTGGGCGGCGGACCGGACGAGGCGGCGCTGCGAGAACATGCCGCGCAGATTGAATATCCCGAATGCGTGATCTTTGAGGGCGCGGTAAATCAGGATCGGATCCGCGATTTTTATGCGGCAGCGGACCTGTTCTGCCTGCCCAGCTTTGCCGAGGGAGTTCCCGTGGTTCTTATGGAAGCGATGGCCATGGAGATTCCGTGCGTTACGACGCACATCACGGGCATTCCGGAGCTGATTCGCGACGGCATCGACGGCTTGCTTGTGGCGCCATCGGATCTGGACGCCCTGGCCGGAGCGCTGGCCCGATTGATGGACGATGCGGGACTGCGCGAGCGGCTGGGAAAGAGCGGGCGTGCACGCGTTGTGGAGCAGTACGATTTGCGCCACAGCGTGGAAAGGCTGGCGGCGATCTTTGTGGAGCGGGTACGGCCGTCCTAATCCAGCGCCTTGTGAAAGCGCAGAACCGCGATGGTGAGCAGGCTCAGTCCCAACCCCGCCATGGCGGCCATCTGCGGCCATAAAATGTCCATCCCCACACCCTTCAAATAGGTTCCACGCAGCACCACCAGAAAATAGCGCAGCGGGCTGAGATAGGTGCAATATTGCAGCCACTGTGGCATGGTGGCAATGGGAAATCCGAACCCGGAAAAAGTGATGGCGGGCATGATGAAGAAGAATGCCGTGACCATGGCCTGCTGCTGCGTAGACGAAACGGTGGAAATGAGCAGGCCGACGCCCAGCATGCAAATGAGAAAGAGCACCGCACCGGTGAACAGTACATAAATGTGACCGCGAAAGGGAACCTGAAACCAGAGCGTCCCGACCAGTGCGATCAGAGAGACATCGAAGAGGCCGATGAGGAAGAACGGAAGAGTCTTGCCGAGGATGAATTCCACAGGACGGATCGGCGTGACCATGATCTGCTCGAGTGTGCCGATCTCGCGCTCCCGCACGACCGCAAACGACGTAAGGGTAATCACCAGTATGGTAGTCAGGCTTCCAATTACGCCCGGCACGAAGAACCAGCGGCTGCTCAAGTTGGGGTTGTACCACGGGCGCTGCTCCAACGAGACCGATGGCATCTGCTCGATCATCTGCGGCGCGATGCGGTTGATGCGGTCCGTCTGGTAGCTCTGAGCAAAGCCAAGCGCAATCTGCGTAATGTAGGCCGAAGCGATGAGCGCGGTGTTGGAGTTAGTGGCATCCACAATCACCTGGACAGGCGCGGTTTCGCCTTTGCGCAGCTTTTGCGCGAAGCCGGCGTCGATCTCGAGGCCCACGGTCGCGTCGCCGCGATCGATGAGATCGCGAATTTGCCGCGAGTCAGTGAGCTGGCGCTGCACGTTGAAGTAAGGACTCGATGTAAATCGCGACACCAGATCGCGGCTCTCCTGGCTGTGATCCTGGTCGAGCACAACCGTCGAAACATTGTGAATTTCGAAGGTTGCCGCGTAACCGAAGACCAGCATTTGCACTATCGGAGGCACAATCAGGATGAACCGCGTCCGCTTATCGCGGAGCACCTGGATGAACTCCTTGATCAACATTTGTTTCAGCCGCCCCAGCATAGCTCGCCTCTTCTACTCCAGCCTCTTGTGAAAACTGCGCGTGGCAACTAGAGCCAAAAGCAACGCAAAAGCAGTCAACGGCAGCAAATCCGCTGCGAGCATTGCGGCCGGCGAGCCTTTCAGGAAAATCTGTTTCAGCAGCGAGACATAGTAGCGCGCCGGGAAAATCCGCGTGATCCATTGAAGCGCCACCGGCATCTGCTCAATGGCAAACAGAAACCCCGACAACAGAAACGCGGGAAGGAATGTGATGAGCAATGCAATCTGGCTCGCGGCCAGTTGGCTCTTGGCTATCACGGAGACGAAGAATCCGAGCGCAAGAACCACGATCATGAAGAGCGCCGAACTGCCAGCCAGTGTGAGGAACGAGCCGCGAAATGGCACATGAAACCATCCGATGGCAATCAACGCGCAGACCGCGACATCGAACATGCCAATGACAAAGTAGGGCAAGAGCTTGCCCAGCATGATCTCCATGGCGGTGACGGGTGTGGAGATCAACTGCTCCATGGAGCCTCGTTCCCATTCACGCGCGATGGTGAGCGAGGTGAGGAACGCGCCGATGACCGACATCACCAGAGCCAGCACACCGGGAATAATGAAGGCGCTGCTGTCAAGATTTTCGTTGTACCAGGTGCGGGTTTGAACGCTGACCGACACGGGCTGAATCGACTGGCCATGTTTGCGCAGCCAGTCGATTTCAATCCCCGAGGAGTAGCCTTGCATAACCCCTTGCGCGTAGCCGATAAGAAGGTTGGCCGTGTTGTCGTCGGTGGCGTCGACAAGCGCCTGCACCTCGACCGGTCCGCCTTCGCTCAAGCGCTGGGAAAAGTTCCACGGAATTACGATCCCCATCTTGGCGTCGCCGTCATCGAGCGCCCTGGTCACGCCGGAATAGCGATCCACGGCACGGACGATATGAAAGTACTCGTTGGACTGGAATCGCTTAAGCAGGTCCTGGCTTTGCTGGCTGCCGTCCTGGTCGTAAACATACACGGGCAGCCCTTTGAGATCGAGATTCACGCCGTAGCCGAAGAGCAACATGAGCGTGACCGGCATGATGATCACAATGGAGAGGCTGCGCGAGTCGCGCAGAATGTGAAGCACCTCTTTTTTGGCCACGGCCAGCAAACGCGTGAGGCTCATGTTGTGCGCGCCTCCGCGACGTTTCGCGAGGTGGTGAGGGAGACAAAAACATCTTCAAGCGTTGGACGAATCTCCTCGATGCGGCTTACGGCGATTCCGCGCTCCGAAAGGTAGGTCTCGACGAGTGGAGCCGCTGCGGGGGCATCGGCGACGACTAAATGCAACGCGTTACCAAAGACCGCGGCGTCCATGACGAGCGGCGCCGATTGAAGAGCTTCGACGGCGCCGCCCAGCGGCTGGCACTCGACAAGGAGCAGCTCGCCTTTCATCGCGTCGCGCTTGAGCTCAGTGGGCGTGCCGAGGGCGACTATTTTGCCGCGAAAGATGAGCGCCAAGCGGTTGCAGTACTCGGCTTCTTCCATGTAATGCGTGGTGACAAAGACGGTCACGCCCTCCTGCGCCATCTGGTGAATGAGATCCCAGAACTGGCGGCGCGAGATGGGATCGACGCCGGAAGTCGGCTCGTCGAGAAAGATGATGGGCGGCCGGTGCAGCACTGCGCAGCCCAGCGCGAGCCTCTGCTTCCATCCGCCCGGCAGCGTGCTCGTCAGGAGATTTTCCTGCCCCTTAAGGTTGGCCATATCGAGCGCCCATTGCATCCGGCCGGGAAGGTCCTTTGCAGGCACGCTGTAGAGGCCGGCAAAGAGGCGAAGGTTTTCCATCACTGTCAGATCGTTGTAGAGCGAGAATTTCTGCGACATGTAGCCGATGTTTTGGCGCACCGCTTCAGGGTCGCGGCTTACATCGTATCCCGCTACCGACGCGCGGCCCGCGCTCGGCGTCAGCAGCCCGCATAACATGCGAATCGTGGTGGACTTGCCGGCGCCGTTCGGCCCCAAAAAGCCGAAGACCTCGCCCTTGCGCACCCTGAGATTGATCTGGTCCACAGCCACAAAATCGCCGAAACGCTTGGTGAGATCCTCAATGACGACGGAATTGGGCGAAACGGAAATGGCCTGCTCAACCATGGCGCGACGCTCCCCCCGCAACCGCATCCACAAACAGGTCCTCGATCATGGGCGTAATTTGCTGAATGGCATCGAAAGGCACGTGTGCGTTGGCCAGCCGCGCCGTAAACTCAGGAATGCGGCGTGCCGCATCGTCCACCACTAAGTGCACACCGTCGCCGGTGAGCACCAGACTCGATATTCCCTCCGCGTGCTCGAGTACAGTGCGCAGGCTGCGCGGCTCGGCCGAGGTCACGGATAGGACGTCCTTGCCCAACTTGGCTTTCAGGTTCGCCGGTGTATCGGAGAAGAGCAGCTTGCCCTGGTGCATGAGCGCGACGCGATGGCAGCGCTCGGCCTCATCGAGATATGCGGTCGAGGTGAGGATCGCGACGCCCTCCGCGATGAGCTCGTAGAGGATGCGCCAGAAGTCGCGGCGCGAGACGGGATCGACGCCGGTTGTCGGTTCGTCGAGCAGGATGACCTTGGGCCGGTGAATGAGCGCGCACACCAGGCCGAGCTTCTGCTTCATGCCCCCGGAGAGCTTGCCTGCCATCCGCATGCGAAACTCGCTCATCCCCGCGGCCTCGAGCAACTGTGTTGAGCGGGAATTCCGTTCGCTCTTGCGCACGCCGAACAGATCTGCGTAAAAACGAATGTTTTCGTCGACCGTCAGGTCCTCGTAGAGCCCGAAGCGCTGCGGCATATAACTGAGCGTGTGCTTGGCGCTTTCGGGATCGCGCACCACATCGCAGCCTGCGACCGTCGCTCTGCCCGCATCGGGCGGCAGAATGCCGGCCAACATACGCAGAGTGGTTGTCTTCCCTGCCCCATCGGGCCCGACCAACCCGAAAATCTCGCCCGCGTTCACGTCGAAGCTCAAACCGTCGACAGCGCGCACACCGGGAAAGCTTCGGGTGAGCCCGTCAACCTTGATGGCAGGCACAATCGCGGATTGGAGATTGTCGGTCATTGCTTGGGCGCGACACTCGATGCGTTGGAGTTGGCTGCGGCCAGTTGGAGATGCGCATCGGCGGGCATGCCAGGCTTCAACTCGTGATTGGGATTGTCGATATCGATCTTGATGCGGTAGACGAGCGTGACGCGCTCCTGATAGGTCTGCACACTCTTGGGCGTGAATTCAGCGTCAGGCGAGATGAACGAGATACGCCCGTGATACTGCTTGCCGGGATAGGTGTCGGTGATGATGGTTGCGTCCTGCCCCCAATGAATGCGGCCGAGGTCCGTCTCCGCGATATAGGCGCGAAGCCAGATGTGATCGAGATCGGCCAGCGTGACCACCGGAGTGCCGGGCGCGACAACTTCGCCCATTTCCGCCTGGCGCACCGTAATGACGCCCGTAGAAGGCGCGAGCAGCGCGGCATAACTCAGGTTAATGCGCGAGAGGCCGAGATTGGCGTTCGCCTCGGCGAGATTGGCGCGCGCGATGGTTATGTCTTCCTTGCGGCTGCCTTCAACGGCTTCGTTATAGCGCTGTTGCGCGGCTTTGAACGTGGCTTCGGCGCGCTTCAAAGCGGTTGCGGCAAGGTCACGGTCCTGTGCGGCGATTTCATCTTTCGCAAAGAGCTGCTGGGCGCGGTCGTTATCGAGCTTCTTCTCCTCCAGATCCGCCTGTGCGTCGAGCATGGCCTGCTGTGACGCCTTAATCTCTTGCCCGCGGGTTCCGGCAAGGGTGAGCGCAAGATTCGATTGGCGCACACCGACGGTGGATTCGTCGATGCGGACCTTTTGTTTGTAGTCAGCATCGTCGAGGCGCGCCAGCAATGCGCCTTGCTCCACCTGCTGGCCCTCCTCGACCGGCAGATCGACAATGCGGCCCGGCACCTTGAAGCTTACCAGGCTCTCATGCGCTTCAATGTTGCCGGAAAGCGTAATCTCGTTGGCGGGCGCGGCTTTCTTGGTGAGACGCGGATAGAAGTACACGCCGGCGACAACGGCTACGACCAGCAGAACGACAACCGGTATCAATCGCTTCATTGCATTCAACCTCGCAAGCGAAACTCCATGACAAGCCTCCATGCAGGCAAACTATGGATTCGCGGAAAACTCAAGAATGTTCTTCTCCGTATCGCCCAGGGCGCGCGCAAGGGCAAATTTGGCATCCACGTGGCCGGATACGGCGAGAATGTAATTCTCCTGCGCGCGGGCCAGTTCGTCCTGCGCCGTGACGACCTCGACATTGTTTGCCGTGCCGGCCGTGAAACGATCCTGCGCCAGCTGCAGCTCGCGGAGGGCGAGATTCTGACCATCTGCAGCAACGCTCACTTGCTCGGCCGCCGAGTCCAAATTCAGCAGAGCCCCGCGAATGTCCTCTTCCACGCCGCGGCGCAGATCGGCAATCTGGTCCTCGATGCGCTGGATGCGGCCGGCCAACTGTTGCGCCTCGCCTTCACGGTCGCGATCGAAGACAGTGAAATCGATCTGGCCTTGAATGAGGCCTGTGATGGCGAAGCTGCCGATGCCGCGGCCCAGCTCGCCGATGTTGCCGTTGATGCTCAGCCTGGGATAGAAGCGGGCGCGATTGGCGCGCTGTTGCTCAAGCATGCTCTGGCGCTGGCGGTCCAGCGAAAGATAATCGGCACGCACCGCGAGCGCCGCGGGCAAGAGGTCATCAGCCCGCGGCTGCGACAGGGCTCGATATTGGAGCGGCTCGGCCAAGTCCAGAGGCGTACCGGGTCTCACGCCGAGGTTGCGCGCGAGCTGCAGCAACGAATGCTGGTATTGGTTCTGGGCCTCGAGCAGCGCTTGTTTGTCGTTGGCAAGCTGCACCTGGGCGCGCAGCACGTCCACACCCGTGGCCGTCCCCGCATCATGTTTGTCTTTGGCAAGCTTGAGCAGCGTGCTGGAATCCGTGACGCGCGTTTGGGCGGCCTCAACGCGGGCCTGGGCCGACTGCGCATTCAAATACAGGCCGGCAATCACGCGCACGATCAGGTCGCGCGCGTCCTGCTCGTCCATCCTGCCTGCGTCAAGTGACCGCTCACTGGCCTTGACCGTGTGATAGCTCTGGAGATCGACCACGTTCTGCTGGGCATAGATTCTGAAATCGTAGTTTGAAAACGGACCGACCACATTGGGGAGCGGGAGCCCCGGCGCGGAGATGCCAAAGGCGCGCAGATTTCGATTCTGATAGTTCGAATAGCCCTCGGCGTTGACGCGCGGAAGCAGCGCGGCCGACAAGCTCCGCGTGCGCGCGCCCTCGTCCTCCTGAACCCGCGAGTCGGCCTCGAGTACGCCGAGGTTGGCCTGGAGCGCTTTTTGAATGGCATCCTGCAGGGTGAGGCGATAGGGCGCCGGTGGCTGCGCGAAACAGATCGGGTCTCGAGCCAGCGCAGCAAGCAGGACGGTAAAGAACAGAAAGATTGCACAATGATTTTGATATTTCATGATGCTCGCTTCTTGCCGGGCGCGGCGATAGCTCGCCAGGTATGTTCAAAGGTGTTCTCCATCCATGCTGCGAGCCCCGGTTTCTCATGCAGCGACCACAAAAGCACGGTTCCCATTAAGGCTTGAAGAAGCTGCATGGCGACTCTTTCCCTTTTCAGCCGTGGGTCGATCTCTCCACGCTCCTGGCCGGCCGCGACAACCTCCGCAATGGTCTTACGGCCCTCGTGCATGTTTCGTTTCACAATTGCGCGAACACTTTCGCTGGCCAGGAAGGAAGACATCATGGCACGCGCCAGGCGGGGGTTGCGCCCCGGCTCCTCGGCGAGACGCCGAACCAGCTGCCGCAGCACGAAGTGAATCGACTGTTTTCCGTGAACGGCCTTCGCTGCGGCTTCTTTCACCTTGCCCACCTGGATCTCGGCCATTACGCCCAGCACATGATCCTTGCTGGCGAAGTAGTTGAAGAAGGTCCCTTTGCCCACGTCCGCCGCCTCTGTAATGTCTTCAACTGTCACGTTGGCAAGGCCGCGCTCGGCTATGAGTTCGAGCGCGCAGCGGAACAGGCGGACGCGCGTCTCGGCGGCGCGCCGCTGGCGGCGGCCCATGTTGGCGGGAGGAGGCGGAGCGGCGACAGCGCCGGAGCGGGCAGCGGAGGAACTCCGGGAACGAGATATTTGACTTTTATTCATAGACGTCTTTCAGGCATTGTTGACTATTAGTCATATTGTGCGAAAAACGATTCCACTTTGTCAAGAGTTTATTGCGGGCAGGAATCGCGCGTCAGTTCGCGTCGTACCTGGCACGCCTTGTGCCGCCGGACGAGGACTCGACTGATGCTAGCGAGGGAGGCTGGAGAAGGCACAGATGGAGTCTGTGCCGGGAGCGATCAGAATCAGAAGCTGGAAGTTCAACCCTATTGGCCTGCGCGCTGGTAGATTCCGACGATTTGACCCTCGGCAAGAATATGCCGTTCGATCGCTGCATCCAGTTGCTTTCTGGTCGCTCCCGGCGGCAGATCGAGGCGGATATCGAGGGCATAGAGCCGAACCACATAGTGGTGAGGCTTGCCCGGGGGCGGGCACGGACCTCCATAGCCAAGGCGTCTGAAATCATTGGTCCCCTCGGCAGAACCCGGGGGTATCCCGCCCCGCGCCGAAGCGCCCTCGGCCAACCCCCACACCCCAGGAGGAATGTTGTATACCATCCAATGCGTAAAGTCGACCGGGGCATCGGGATCGTTCATGACGACAGCAAAGCTCTTTGTCCCCGCGGGCGGATGGGACCAGTGCAGGGCCGGTGAAACGTCTTCGCCATCGCAGGTATGCCGGTTCGGAACGGTTCCCCCATCGGCAAAGCTCACGCTGCTCACCTGAAGCGACAAACGCGCCTGGCCTTGCACAGGAATTGATCGCAACTGACAAAGAATGAGGAAAACCACGAGGCCGGGCAAGAAAATCAACGCGAATGCAGTGATTCGCCGTGCGTGTCTCTCGAGCTTGATTCTCCGCACCCGGGGTTTCATCGCTCCTCCTGCTTCTGGCATCGAAAACAGGTTAACAGCCGAACCAAGACATTTAAATTCATCTTTTATGATGCTGAGCTCGATGGTTGCCTGCAGCCGCTGCTCCGGCGTCATGCCCGCTGGAGCAATTGATTCTTGGCTCTCGGACGCATTCAGCACTTCACTTGTCCTCATCGTTCACCCCTGCCAGATGTTGCCTCACAAGCATGCGACGCCCGGAATTCTATCAACCCTTCGGGCGTGCCGATCCGAGCCCTCCGCCGCAAGGCGAAAGATTTCTCCGGCTCCCGTCCGTGTCGCGTGGTTCACTAAACTGCTTTATCGGCATCCCTCAACGGCTTCGAGGGCTTGAGATAGTTCTCGTACTTCTTAAATCGTTGCGGAATCTCGTGCGCGTTGGGATGAGGCGCCAGCGAGCGCTCCTGGAGGTCCTTTCCGTGCATGAATTTGCCTGAGAGCAGAACGTGGGAGTGCGGTCTGTCCTCTTCGCGAATGTCGAACTTCACCTTTCCGTCGGTCACGGTGAGTGTTCCACTCACGCCGCAAATGCCGCAGATCGCGGGGTAGTTGCTGTCACCTTCGCGGATCTCCACCAGCTTGGAGTGGCAGAGCGGGCATAAGCCTGGTTCTCCGATGTAGTCGTCAGGGGTGAGCTCGCGCTTCAGGCACTCAGCCAGGTGTTTGCCCGAGCTATGCGCCCGGGTCAGCAGATCTTCGCGGAAGAGCACGGATTTGGGCAGAGCGACCCAGTTGGCGATGATCTTATCCAGAACCTCAACTTGCATGGGGAAGACAAACAGGTGCAGCAGAGGAGCGGCCAAAGTGTCCCACTCGCTGCCGCCGACGCCGATCAGAATGGCCGCGCGCTGCTTGAAGAAGCGCGGATCGGGGCCGGTTCCCTTGGTAATGCCCTTGGCCTGGCGCATGTCGCGGGCGATCATCTGGAAGGCCATGTCGTGCGACGGGCCCATGCGGTCGTTCAGGCTTTTCAACTGTCCGCTGGGGCTCTTTTCATAGATCGGCGAGCCCACCACCATGCCGTCGCAGTCCAGGAACTTTTCATTGAAGAAGGCAAAATCGTCGTTTTTTATGACGCATTGACCGGAGCCGCCCTTTTCGAGTAAGTCGATCACGCAGGAGTTGCATCCGGTGCACGGCTTGATCGTGAGGTCATGCAGCCGTATCAGTTCGACTTCGGCGCCGCCTTCCTCAGCTCCCATCAGGGCTTCCTTGACCAGAATCTCCGTGTTGCTGTTGCTTCTGCCACAGGTAATTCCAAGTATCTTCATTCTTTCCTCCATATTTCTCAAAGTTTCTTTTCTCCGTTGGCAAAGGATCCGATGAAAAGAGCCACCCCGTTCCTAATGACGATTGCCCGCTGCCGCGACTGTCAACCAGCGCTAGTCCGGAACTCCAAGAGTTGCAAGCACCGCCTTGTCATCTTTGCCAACGGTCGCCGCCGCCGGCTTCTGACGCGGCAGAAGGAGGTAGGCCGGTGCCGGAAGCAGGATCATTGCGCAGGTCGCACCGCTAAACTTCCATAGTCTTGTGTCTATGGCCGGAATTTGCAGGAATTGTATTCCCTAAATGTCTATAAGTAAAATGCTTTTTCGAATCGTGATTGGCACTTCGCAGGTATGATGCGAATGTAGGCGATTCATCATTTCGGGCAATTCCAGGAGAACCACCGTGAGTAAAACCACAGTAAAGCCGTCTGTAAAGAATGAGAAAGTCATTCTGCGCGAGCTCGCGAAGAGAGTGGAGGCGCTTGAAAGAGAGCTGACCCTTCTCAACGATGCGCGCGAAATCGCAAACCTTCAGGGACGTTACATCTACTATCTTCAGGCGCACCAGTATGACCAGATTGTCGAGATGTTCGCGCGTCACGAACCGGTCAGCATTGAAATGGATAATCTCGGCAAGTTTATCGGGCGAGAGAAGGCAGCGGATGTGTTCCTCACGGTGCTGAAACCGCTTTATACGATGAAAGGCGCCATGGGGCTGCATCTGCTTACGACGCCAGTCATCGAAGTGCATCCGGATGGCCGCCAGGCATGGGGCATGTGGCACACGCTGGGCTGCAACACACAGCCGGATTTCGTGGGCAAGGACACGGAGATGACCGGAGATCCGGAGCTTATCGCCATGTGGCAGCAGGGGAAGTACTTTATCGACTTCATCAAGGAAGAGGGCGAGTGGAAGTGGAAGAACTTCCGCTGGTACGTCAACTTCCGCACTCCATTTGATCAGGGCTGGGTGAAACAGCCAATCACGGGAAACCTCTCCGTAGTGACCAAGTTGCTTCAAGGTTGCCCGACCGCCGATGAAGCGGGCGACTATCACCCCTTCAGCCCTCGAGAGGTGACTCCTTACTTACCGATACCGCCGCGCCCATTCAAGCATTGAACAAAGTACAAGATCATGCACATCTGGAAAGGGACATCGATTGACGCCCGCGCACATGACTCTTCGCCACGTTCCTCTGCCTCTGGTTGTGCTATTCGGCTGCTGTTCAGTGGCAACCGCAACCGAAAATGGCATCTACATATGGCACGTCGGCGCCGAGTCGTACGGCTCGGGCTTCGGTACCAGTTTCCACCGAACCCAACTCTACGAATACCGGAACCGCTCATTCGCGGCATAGCAACTCACGGCGTACAGGAATACTCCAATCTGGCTTCGTTCCTCCCGCAACTCTACGCTGAACAGAAAGGCGTGGTGACGTGATGTAGGCCGGGTGCAGGCAGTGGCTGCGGAAATCGGCAGTTGTCGCGGGGAAAGCCGGGAGCCTGAGCACGGCCAAGAGTCTGCTCCACACCCGGCACACGGACAAGCTCAAAGGCAAGCTGGCAAGAAGACCGGCTCCCTCCTGTGCATAAACACCGAAGGTGGTCGAATGACCGAGGTGACCTACTGGTTCAACTCGTGCCTGGAGGAGGCCGGCATCGCCGTTTACCAGTGGCACGACAACTGCCACACGGCTTGCAGCCGGTGGGTCATGGGTGGTGTCCCGCTGGCCGCAGTAGCAAGCTACGTAGGACACTCGACCATTCAGATGACGATGCGATATTCTCATCTCATGCCTGGTGCGAATCAAGTAGCGACGGACGTGATGGATACCTTCGATGCAGCCGTCGACGTTACTACAAATGGAACAGTCACCAGCACAAGAAATCCGCTGAAGAACAGTGGTAGATAAATTATTTATACTATAGATTATAAATGGGTTATACAATGCGGAGAGGTGGCAGAGCCCGGTTGAATGCACCTGACTCGAAATCAGGCATAGTCGTAAGGCTATCGGGGGTTCGAATCCCTCCCTCTCCGCCATTTTTCCTTCCGAGGTCGTCCACGGTTGTCTGAGGCCCTCTACAGCATCTACAACATCTCTTTAAATATAAGAAACTAAATGAGAAACACTAAGGTAAACTGTACGGTCCTCTAAATCTCTCTGTCCACATCCGGGTTTGACGGGGGTTGAACCGGGGGCATTCTCGAAATAGCGCGCGGGTGTATTTTCCCGGAGCGCAAATTATGGAGTTTACCGACCTTGAGGCCAAGTCCGCCCTGCAGAACGAAAAAGAATATCGGATGAACGATGGCGGAGGGCTTTATCTTGTCGGTTCTTGCGGCCCCAGCCCTTGGGTAAATTGCCGCTGAGCGCTGACAACGCCTTCGGGTCCTTCGGGACTTGCTGAGATGCGAGGTTGCTCACCCCTGTCACGCCAGTAATGGCAATCGGCCATTGTCCCGTAGTGGAGTCAAGAACCCAGGCTACCAGCGCGTAATCTTTGGTGATTTGTTTGTACGGAGCGTCTTAAACCTTCGATGATCTCATGGATCCATCTTGCCATTCAAACTGCGACCTTCGCGCACGTCGAGCGTCATTTTTCATAAAGATTCTTGCTCTCTGCGCTGGCGCTGTGTATTAATTCTGCGCGCCGCGCTTACTGTTTCAAGGCGCCGCGGCTGATTCCCAATTTTGTACAGCCGAACCCAAAAGGCGCCCCAAAAAATGGCCATTACTATATCCGAAAAAGTTTGCGAATTTGCCGCAACTCTGTGGCTTTATCATGTAGACTATCGGCAGCTTGTAACACGACCTTTTTTGAATACGCGCAACCTGTTTCGAAGGTCTTGACCATCTGACTTGCCGTGGGGATGGTCGCTCCATGGGTTCTTTTCAATGACGGCGGTCCCCACGATTGGTGCCTGTTTTTGCCTTGCAATCCAGAAGTGCGGTTCAACGCTCGCTCGGCGGAGATTTCCCGAGCAGACAGTAGCATGCGGCTGTTAAGGAGATGCAGAATGCGTTTCAAGCTGTTAGTTGTTCCTATTTTAGCGGTGAGCTTATTCGCTCCGGTGTTCCCCGCGTTTTCACAAGTTGCTCCGGCATACAGTGGGCCAAACCTGCCCCTGAGCGTCGGCATCGGGCCCTCGGGCTACGATGTCGATTGGGGCCATGGCGCCATGTATGGCGGCACGATTTGGGCCGACTGGTATCCGGCACAACTCCCAGAGATTCTTCACGGCCTCGGTGTGGAAGTCGAGGTTCGCGACATCAGCCTCCGCCAGAATTGCAACCCGCCGGGCTTCTGCCCTCAAAAGAACCTGCGCGAGGACACGGCGGGAGGCGGAGTGATCTACAGCTGGCGCCACTTTCGCAATTTTCATCCCTATGCGAAGTTCCTGATTGAGGACGGCAGCGTGGACCACTACCTGGTCACTCCGACTCCATCGGTCCCTCGTGATCAATCGCATGCTAACCTCATGCTCTTCGCTGCAGGTGGCGGGCTCGAATACCGCATCTTCCGCCGCATCTGGGTGCGCGCCGACTATGAGTATCAGGACTGGGGAACACTGTTAGGAAATACTCTGAATCCCCAAGGCTTCACCGTCGGCGTCTCTTATGACTTTTCGCGTGCCCACTCGCATTAGCTCTGGGCGAGCCCGGCGCCACAAGCGCAGAGAATTCAGGAGCGCGAATTCACCCTTTCCTCGCGCCGGCTGCCGTGCGCTCTTCGAGCGGAATAAAGCTGCGTTTGCGTTCTCCGGTGTAAATCTGGCGCGGGCGGGCTAACTTCTGCTCCGCGTCCCGGTGCATCTCGTCCCACTGGGCCAGCCAGCCGACGCAACGCGGAATGGCAAAGAGCACGGTCAATAGCTCCGGTTCGAACCCCATGGCCTGGTAGATGATTCCGGAATAGAAGTCGACGTTCGGATACAGTTTGCGTTCCACGAAGTACTCTTCCTCGAGCGCAGCTCTTTCCAGCGCGAGGGCAATATCGAATCTTGGATTCCGCCCCGTAACCTGAAATACCTGCTCGGCGATGCGCTTCATGATCTCCGCGCGCGGATCGCGGTTCTCGTAGACGCGGTGGCCAAATCCAGGCAACCGCGCCTTTCCTTCCTTTGTCTTTTGCAAATAGCTTGGCACATTGTCAGCGGATCCGATTACGTTGAGCATCTTGATGACCTGCTCGTTTGCGCCACCGTGCAGAGGGCCCGACAAGGCGCCCGCGGCAGCGGAGAGAGCAAGATAAGGATCCGCCAGGGAGCTGCCCACCGCACGCATTGCGTTGGTGCTGCAGTTCTGCTCGTGGTCGGCATGCAGCAGAAAGAGCATGTCCAGCGCCCGGGCAAGGGTGGGGTTGGCAGCGTACTTGGGCTCGACCATCTTCCACAGCATGTTCATGAAGTTCTCGGTATAGCTCAGGTCGTTGTCCGGGTAGATATAGGGGAAACCCACACTGTGGCGATAGGACCATGCGGTGATCGTGGGCATCTTGGCGATGAGCCGCTTAATCTGGAGCAAACGGTTGGCCGGATCCTGCACGTTCTTGGCGTCAGGATAGACCGCCGACAGCGCGGCCACTGTACTTACCACCATCGACATGGGGTGGGCGTCGTAGCGGAAGCCGTCCATGAACTTTACGGTCGATTCGTGCAGCATGGTGTGGTGAGTGATTTCATACGCCCACTGTTTCAATTCCGCCTCGTCCGGCAGCTCTCCGAACAGCAGCAGATAGGCGACCTCGAGGAACGTGCAGCGTTCAGCCAGCACTTCAATGGGATAGCCGCGAAACTCCAGAATGCTGCGCTCGCCATCGATGAATGTAATGCTGCTCTTGCAGGATGCCGTGTTGACGAGGCCGGGATCGTACACCATCAGCCCGAAGTCATCCTCGCCGGTCTTTACTTTCCGAAAATCGGCGGCGCGGACGGTTCCGTTTTCGATGGGAAGCGTGTAGGTGCGATGGGTGCGATTGTCCGTAATCGTAAGAGAATTCGAAGACATGAGAGATCCTCCCGATCTCAACCGGGATCTCCTTTTTGGCTTCCCAGTCCGGGGTCAGTCTACACCCAGCCGCCTCGCCGCTGTCGCACGCCTTGAAACTCCGCATCGCTCGCGCTTACCGCCCCGCTCAAAAAATGCGCCCTATTCCGCGTGAAATACAACATCGAACAGCAGCAGGCTGGCCGTAGTGAAAATGATGTCGTAGCCCACGAGCATTTTGATCCAGAGCGTGGGGGCGCTTTCGCCGGTGAAGATGGCCGTGGTGGCCTGCACCATGGCGAGTAGCGCGGGAATGAAGATGGGGAAGAGGATGAGCGAGAGCAGCAGCTCGCGGTTTCTACTGCTCATCGCGAGCGCGGCAAAGAAGATGCCGTTGCCGACCAGCGCCCATGTGCCCAGCGGCAGCACCAGCACGAGCAGCCATGCGTTGCCCGCGATGTGCAGGTTGTAGAAGATGACAAAGAAGGGCGCGAGGATGACCTGCACGATGGTCACGAAAAGGAAATTCGCAATAGCCTTCGACAGGTAGAGCTCCGCTGCGGGCGAAGGGACCATGCGCTGCGCGTCCATGACCTGGTGACGGATTTCGCGCGCCCACGCCTGGTTGAGCGCGCTCACCGACGCGAACATAGTGGCCACGCAGAGCACCCCGCCGGCGATTTGCTGCGCAAACTCGCCGCGCGGATCGAAGGCGATGGAGAAAAGCACGACCACAAGGCCCGAGAAGAACAGCATGGAGATCATGGCATCGAGCGTGCGCCACTCGATGCGCAGATCCTTGGCGAAATGCGTCCAGAGAGCGCGAGTCATGAGCGCGCCCCCGAGGATCGGAACTCTCCGGACTGGAAATCGCCCGCTTGAGCGCTGGCCTTCACCGTGTCTTTGGTCAGGTCGGCGGTTTTTGCGGGCGCATCGAGCGCGGCGGCGGCGCGCAGGTAGTCGTCGGGAGAGAGGATCAACTGCGTGCCGCGCGTTCCGGCGGAGACGCTGATCTTGTCGAAGAGGATTGCGGTTTCATCCACAAAAACCGCATAGGGCTTTTTTGCGCCGAAGATGGTCACGCCTCCGCGAATGTAGCCGGTGAGCGGCTGCACGTCTTTGAGCGGAGCCATTTCGGCTTTGCGCCATCCCGCGGCACGCGCGAGTTTCTTGAAGTCGAGCTCGGCGTCGCCGGGAATGACGGCGAAGGCAAAATCGGAATGGCCATCGGTGGTGAGGAGCGTTTTGAAGACCTGTTCGGCGGGCATGCCGATCTTTCTGGCCACGGCGATGGCCGAAAGATCGTTTTCGTCGACTTCATATTCGCGCAGCTCAAATGCGATCGAGAGAGATTCGAGAAGGCGGGCGCCGTTGGTCTTCATCGCGTAGGGCTCCCCGGCTCAAACGAAGCCACGCGGCCCGCGTGCAGAGTGAGCACCCAGTCGGCGATGGGCGCGGCGAGTTCGCGCTGGTGCGTGGTGAGCACGATGGTGCGGTCGCTCTGCCGGAAGCCGGCCAGCAGCGCGACCATTTGGCGCGCGCTCTCAACATCCATGTTGGAGAAAGGCTCGTCGAGCAGCAGCAGCTCGGGCGCGGGGAGCAGAACCCGAGCGAGCGAGGTGCGCTGCCGCATTCCCTGCGAGTACTGGCCGAGCAGACGATTCAGCTCCGGGTCGAGTCCCACTTGGCGCAGGGCATCTGCCGGCGTCAGGCAGGCGCGTCCGTGATAAAGACTGCGGAAGTAGCTGAGGTTCTCCTGCGCGGTGAGTTCATCGTAGAGCATGGGCGCGTGACTCATGTAGCCGATGCGGGCGCGCGCCTGCTGCGGCTCGGAGCTGCCAAAGACGCGAACCGTGCCGTGCGTGGGGCGCAGCAGGCCGGCCAGAATGCGCAGCAGCGTGGACTTGCCCGCGCCGTTTTCGCCCAGCAGCACGTAGCAGCGGCCGGGCTCAAGATCGACTGAAACTTGCCGGAGCGCGGCGAAACTGCCGAAGAGTTTCGACACCTGATCGAGCCGGGCGCAAAGCGTGGTGCGGCCGGCCTGGGATGCGTTCACGTTCATTCGATCAGTTTGCGGCGGTCTGGGTTGACGGAGAAGGAGCAGGCGCCGCGCTCGATGTAGTGGGCGGTTTCGTGGCGGCCGGAGTGGACGGCGTTGTGCCGGGCTGCGCGGGCGCGTATTTGCTGGCGCACTTGGCTTGGAGCACCGTCGCATGAAAGACGCCATCGCGACCATAGGTGCCTTCGGCCAGCGCCTGCGCGTCGTCTTTGAAGGTGTCCGGCGGCGGCTCGGTGCCCTTGTAGCTCACCTTGAGCAGGCGTCCACCAGTGGCTTTAGGCGAGTGGCTTTCAAACTCGTTGAGCAAAAAGTCCACGTGCGTGCCGTTCTGCTCGATGGAGCCGGGCTCGACGAAGCCCTCAACGCGGAGGTTGCTGTGGTAGGCTTTGTCGCCCATGCCGCCGAGTTCGGCGATGGTGACGTAGTAGCTCTTGCTGGAGCTGTAGCCCGTGTAGGCCAGCCAGCCGATGGTGCCGAGGATGACGACAACCGCAATGCCGATGCGCAGGGTGTTTTGGGAAACCTTCATAATGCTCCAGCTTTAACGATACGGGGAGGAAGGCGCGGGGTCAAGAAAGCAGGGAAAGACACGGAGCAAGGGAACGAGAAAACAGGGTGTAGAGGGGAGGGAATAGGGAATAGAGGCGAGGGATCCTTCGACTTCGCTCGGGACGGGCCTCGATGCTGGCGCGGAAGGGCGCGCCTGTACGAGAGGCATCTTCTGAGGTGCTAGGCGTCGCGGCGAAGTTTTCTGGGCGCGCCCAAGCGATTTTGAGAGATGGCTCGGGCCGGCTTCAGTGAGTCCGCAACAGCCGGAACGACGATCATTGTGACCAAGACAAGTTCAATGACAAGTTCGTACATGGATCTACCTCCACAAGCACGCCAATTTTCGAGGCACCAGGCTCTCTAAGTAGCCTGATTCCTTACGGTAGCGCTGCTTTGAGTCGATAGAGAATCACTCGTATGGGGGAGTGAGCATGGCAGATTGGGGGCAGTGTGGAACTGCGATCTTTGGCAGAGCGCAATCGGCGTCGGGCGGCGCTGGCGGCAAACGAGGTTAGCGGCTGGCGGAGGGGGACGGAACGCGAAGATCGACTTTGCCTGTGTGGCTCTCTGAAGCGCCGTTAGATTCACGCATCGGCACGGCCGCGACAATGGCTGGCGAAGCCACCAGCGTGACAAAAATGAGGGCGATCAGCAGATCGTGCATTGCACGCTCCTTCCAACTACGTAGCGCACCGCCGGTGAGGATCCGGCGGGCTAAAGGCAAATTCAAGCCCGAGTAACCTCGCGTTCGACTCTAACGTAATCACTTACCAGTTACTTAGACTATGCGATTCCGTGCGACAGTGCAAGAAAAACTTGCAGGGTGGGGTCAGCAAGGTTTGTCAGGAACGCGCTAATCGACCTAAATAAAATGGTTTATCGGTGAGATCAGCGGCGAGAGGAGGGCGGAAAACAGTCGTAGATTACCAAGGTAATTGGCTCGCCTATAGCAAAACCAGAGATGCTGCAACCCGAAGCCGCCGCACTTAAATCGCCGCGACCCCAAGGAGCGGCGACCTTCAAAAAAAGCTGAATAGGGCACACCTTCTCTGGTTTTGCCGTAGAGTGCTTCTGCTTGGGGAGTGGGGGAATTGAGGTGCCTACATTTGTCAGTGTGCCGTGTCGAGGGCGTTAGCGGCGCGATCGAGCGCCTGGGTCAGCACCTGCAGCTGCTGCGCGGCCAGGCCGGCGTTCTTGGCGTCAATAGCCTCGTTGACGCCGGGAATGACCACGGCGGAGTAGCCGGTGAACTCGCCGGGGGCGTAGATGGTATGGCGATACCAGGGGCGATCGGGCAATCCCGCGCCGGTGAGCAGGGCGGTCTCAGTTTGCCGGAGCGCGAGATTCAACCTGGCCAGATTGCCAGATGGAGCGGCTTCGATGGCGTAGTCTCGTTGCGCGGCAGCAATGAGGCGCGCCGCAGCGGCTTCGGCCGGGTCAAAGTCAAGCGATGAAAGGGCGTTGTCGGCGGCCTTGAGTTTGGCTGCCTGAATATAAGCGGAGATCTCGCGCGCGTAGGCCACATAGTCGTAGGGCACCACATCGGCATCGGCCATGCGCAAGGCCTCGAGGCCAAGGATGCGCGCCATCTGCTGCAGATAGAGGAAGTGAGGATCGGCGTTTTCCGTGTACCACTTAAAGTCGTCGAAGGCCGAGTGATAAACACCGTAGGGACCAGAGGAGGTGATGTCGGTGGCGGGCACGCCCGCATGTTGCAGGAAGGCCGTGTAATCTGAGCCCGAGCCGAGATCGCCCAAGTGCACTTCTTCGCCCTCGATGGGCGGCGCATTGGAGCCGCGATGCTCGTCGGCGGCAGGTTGGCTGACGCGCCACCGCTGAAAGACCGTTCCGCCCAGCGGGCTGGGAACCGAGCGGGCGATGCCGCGAACAAACTCCTTGAGCGAAGGCACGGCGGAGGCTTCAAAGTCCGGGCCCGAGACGCCGACATCCACATTGAAGTAAGCTACAGCGCGATCGAGGAGGCGGCCTTGCTGCTCGACCCATTCCGTTGAGCCGATGAGGCCTTCCTCCTCGGCGTCCCAACTGCAAAAGACGATGGTGCGTTTAGGCCGCCAGCCCTGGCGCAGCAACACACCCAGGCCGTGCACAGCCTCAAGCATTGAGGCGGTGCCGCTCGAGGGATCGACCGTGCCATAGACCCACGCATCGCGATGATTTCCGACAATCACCCACGCATCCGGATCTTGCGCGCCCGCGATCTTTCCGATCACGTCCCAGATGACCCGCCGTTCGTAATCCTGTTGCGAGACAAGGTGCACTTTCACCCCGCCCGAACCCATGTGATAGCGGAAGGGCAGCGCTCCCTGCCAGTTTTGCGTCACATCGGGGCCTCTCAACGCCTGCAGAATGGGGGCCGCATCGTGATAACTGAGTGGAATAGAGATGATGCCGGGCTGGTCGCCCTCGGGACCGGTAAAGCTCTGGATGCGGGCAGAGTCGGGCAGGTCGAGAGTCGAGGCCACGCTGGGAGTTTCGGGATCGCCGGGATACTTGAACAAATATTGCACCGAGCCGCGTTGCACGCCGGTATCGGGCCGCCAGGGACCCATGGGATACACATCGCCTTTGCCGTAGCCGTCGTCCTTGGGGTCGGAATAGAGGAGTACGCCGATGGCTCCGCGCTGCTCCGCCAGGTAGACCTTCACGCCGCGAAAGTTGGCGCCATAGCGGCAGATCACAACTTTGCCGTGCAGATCGATGTGCCGGGCCGCCAGCTCATTGAAGTCCTCGAGCCGCCCGTAATTCGCGTATACCACTTCGCCCGTGACGTCTCCCGAACTCGAGGAACCGTTGAACGGCATCACCACGCGCGGATCGTCCTGGAAGGGGTCGCCCTCCACGTGTTCGCGCGTGGGTCCGCTCATGAGCAGATGGCCGGCAAGGTCATAGGCCTCGACGCGGACGACTTTGGGCCGGTTCATCAGCACGCGGTAGGGAACGATTTGTGTTTCCAGCCCCGCTGCGCGAAACTTCTCCGCCACATACTCCGCAGTCTTGTGGTCTTCTGGCGAAGCCGCCATGTGCGGCTCAGCAGTGAGCGTTTTGAGCTCCTCGCCGGCAAGCTTGGGGTCGGGCACTGCGAGGAACTTCTCCTCGACCTTGGCTTCGGCGCTGAAGTCGGCATAGCCCAGGGCGGTCTGCGAGGGCGCTTGCGCCGGCAGCAGGCTGGATTGCAGCCCTGCAGTCAAAACTGCCGGAAAGAGAAAGAATGCAAGCGCCATGCGCTGGCTCATGGAATCGGCCCTCGGGGTGGATTGAACCAATTTTCAACCTTCAGTCATCAGGCCACAGCCTGCGAGCAGTGCGCGCAGCGGCGCGCTGCCAGCGGAATTTCGCTCAGGCATTCCGGGCACGGCTTGGTCGTGGGCTCGACCGGGGCTTCCGGCTTCTTCATTCGTGCCGAGATCGCATTCATGGGCAGCACGATGGCGAAATACACCACCACTGCCACAATCAGGAACGCAACCAACGCATTGAGAAAGTTGCCGACCTTAATCTGGCCGCCGCCCACGTGAAGAATTACGCTGCTGAAATCCGGCTTGCCGATGGTCGCGGCAATGAGCGGGTTCAACACATCTCCCACCAGCGAAGCCACGATGGCGTTGAATGCGGCGCCGAGAATGACGGCGACGGCCAGGTCAACTACGTTTCCGCGCAGAATAAAATCTCGAAATCCTTTCAACATTGCTTCCTCCGGCGCAACGTAAGTTCAACCGGTTTTGCGGGTGAGATGGGTCAGGGATTGCTAGCCGCAAAGATTGCCGGTAAAGCGTGCGCTCTGCCCATGCTACACGGCTACAGCGGAACCAGAGTAGATGTACCCCGAAAGACGTCAGCTGAGTGGCTTTTTCCCCAAGAAAAAGCCACTTTTCACGACTAAACGCAAGGGCACACTTACTCTGGTTCCGCTCTAAGCACCTCCTCCGCACTGTTGCGCGGCCCGCTCACGGGACGGCCAGCAACACTACGATCGCCGCCAGAATCATGAGATCGGCGTAGAGCAGGATGAGCACTCCGGCATGGTAGAGGCTCCAGCGGCGTTGCAGACAGCGGGCCGTCTCCGCCATGCCCCATGCGGCCACCAGTAAAGCCAGGATCTGCCATCGCGAGCCGTGCAGATCTTCAATGTAGGGAAACCCGGCCAGCCGCAAGCTGGCCGCGAACGCGCCCAGTGAGAGCGCGATGGCGCGCACCAGCGACCTTTGCCGCAAGCGAAGGATGGAAGAGCGGACATGCACAACATTTCAATGTATCGTGCTGGCGCGAGGGTGGACTCTCGCGGTATTTACAGGGATTGCGCAGTCAGCCAAGCCGGGTAGTACACTCGTCTAGAAATGGCGCAAATGTACAATCCAGCGCATCCGGGACGCGTGCTGCGCGAGTGGCTTGGGGAGATGCAGGTTTCAGAGGCGGCGGCCAAGCTGCATGTTTCGCGCGTTACACTCTCCCGCATTCTGAACGGAAAGGCCGGTATCTCGGCCGATATGTCTTTGCGCCTGTCCGACGCACTGGGAACCAGCCCTACGCTCTGGATTGACTTGCAGACTCAGTACGATCTGTGGCAGGCCAGCCGCAAGCGGCGACCCAAGATCGAACTCTTCGAACGCGTGGCGTAGACCCTTCGCAATCAATCACGGCACGGTTAGGATTTGTCAGGCACCGCGTCTCGCCCTCACCGCCGCAGCCAGTTCTTTCAGCAACACACGCGTTTCCTTCCACTCGATGCAGGCGTCGGTGATGCTTTGGCCATAAACAAGATTGCCCAGCGGCTGGCCGGGAACGAGCTTCTGCGCGCCCGCCACAAGATTGCTTTCGATCATGCCGCCGATGATGTTTTGGTTGCCGGCGGCAATCTGCGCGGCGACGTCGTGGCAGACGACGGCCTGGCGGCGGTAGTCTTTGCCGCTGTTGGCGTGGCTGAAGTCGATCATGATGCGCGGCTGGATGCCGGCTTTTTCCATGCGGGCCGCGGTATCGGCGACACAATCGGCCGTGTAGTTCACGGTTTTGCGGCCGCCGCGCAAAATAAGGTGGCAATCGGGATTGCCGGTGGTGACAAAGATGGCCGATTGGCCGTGATGCGTGTGGCCAAGAAAGGTGTGCGAGTACGCGGCCGAGAGCACTGCATCGATAGCCACCTGCACGTCGCCCGAGGTTCCGTTCTTGAAGCCCACTGGACACGACACGCCGGAGACCAGTTGCCGGTGCACCTGACTCTCTGTTGTGCGCGCGCCGATGGCGCCCCACGAGACCAGGCCGGCAATATACTGCGGCGAAATCATGTCGAGAAACTCGGTTCCCGCGGGTACGCCCATTTCGGCCAGGTCGAGGAGTAGATGGCGCGCGAGACGCAGGCCGTCATTGATCCTGAATGTGCCATCGAGATGCGGATCGTTGATGAGGCCCTTCCAGCCGATGGTGGTGCGGGGCTTTTCAAAGTACACGCGCATCACGATGCGCAGCTCGCCGGCAAATTCCTCGATCGCATCCTTGAGCAGCGCCGCGTATTCGCGCGCCGCCCTGGTGTCGTGAATCGAGCACGGTCCTACAAGAACCAGAAGGCGGTCGTCGCGGCCATTCAGAATTTCGGTGATTTCGTTGCGCGCGTTGTAAATCGTGGTTGAGGCAGTTTCGGTGACCGGCATCTCCTCCTCAAGAAAGACGGGAGGAAGGACCACCTTGGTCCATTGAATGCGAATATCTTCGGTGGGATGGAACATAACTCTCTTCCAGTGCGGTTGAAGCAGCTGCGCACACGAATTGGCAAGGCGTCGCTATAGCAAAACCAGAGATGCTGTAACCCGAAGCCGCTGCACTTAAGTCGCCGCGACCCCAGGGAGCGGCGACCTTCAAAAAAAGCTGAATCGGGCACACCTTCTCTGGTTTTGCCGTAGGCGACGCGACGGGCAGCGCACTCTTATGAATCTATCAGGGAGAGAGCGGGCGAATCCGGTTGAATCACTCCGCGCTCAGAACGGTTTCGTCTCCACCAGCGCCACAGCTGCGCCGGCAGCCACGGCTCCGATGAGGATCGGCGCCAGATGGGGTATATGGTGCACAGGCTCGGAACCCTCGCCGATGTATTCTCTGCCCTTCTTCACCTTCGCCACGTCGGCATAGGAGATTGTCATCTTCCTATTGTTGTCGGAGCTGGTGAGCAGGAAGGTTGTGCCGGAGAGTTCGCCCAGAGAGCCCAGGACCTCTGTGTTGTCGCGAAGGTCAACCTGCAAAAAGGCGCCCGTGCGATATTTGGAGAGACGTTTTTCGATTTTGCGCGTGTGCCTGTCGATGCGCGCGGCCGATTCCGCCTGGCTGGAAGGGACGACGGCGATCAATGCCCAGGCAATGGCCAGGCTGACGATCGACTTGCGGCGAAAGAAACGGGAAAATCTCTTCATGGGGCCCCCTGCAAAAACGAATGCAAAGATTGCGGGTCACTTTTCCAGTCCCGGCCGGAACCGCGCTAACCGTCAGTTCGTTCCACAATAGCATCAAATGAAGTTGCCGTGCGGCCATTTAGCGCGGAGAGTTACGGAGGTAATGGAATGGAGAGAATCCGCGGAAGAGATGCGCGGCCGGTCACTCGCCAGCGGCCGGGTTGTGGGTCAATTTCAGGTTCGGGCCTTATCCATATTGGACACACCCGTCGGTCCTGCGCCAGCCCCTCGCGGATGCCTTAACTTTGTGTTATAAAGCCCTCATGCGCACGGTGACACGTATCGTCGCGGCGATGCAACTGGCGCTCATCTTTCCTGCCGCTCTCTTCATGACCGCGGTCCTCGTGGGCGCAGGCGACGCGCAATACGACCTTGCCCGCATAGCTCAGCGGATCGTCATGTGGTATTCGGCGCGGATGTGGACGCTGTGGTTGCTGCTGCTGGTTCTACCGTTTGCGGTGCTCCTCGCCGGCTGCGCCACGCTGCTACGGAGTTGGAACCATGACGTCGAACTGCGGCCCGCGGCGCGGCAATCGCTCGCCACCATGATCCCGGCTCCACTCGCAACGCTTTTCGTCGCCGGGACG
>Ga0326727_10006955_pt1 | contig 30442 bp, 32 predicted proteins | sample MB2enrmetagenome_FD_207643 | JGI IMG/M metagenome (GOLD analysis project Ga0326727, IMG submission 207643) | Lab enriched peat soil microbial communities from McLean, Ithaca, NY, United States - MB29MY | ecosystem: Environmental > Terrestrial > Soil > Wetlands > Peat | place: USA: New York... | reverse complement strand
ATGCGGTGAAGCGACTCAACGACCGTCCGAGAAAACGCCTCGGGTTCAAAACTCCCCATCAGATATTCTTCAAACGCTAACCGGTGCAATCAGGGTGCAAACCTAGTGAAACGGTTATTTTTATTTCTTCTTCGGCGTCTTGATGACTCCGATCACCTTCCCGTTGATCGCAAATTCGTCGTTCTCGTGGATATGGATAGCGGGAAAGTCGTGCGTGGATTCGGACATGAGAAGTATCTGATTGTTCTCCTTGTCCACATAATATTTTTTGATGTTTGCCATGCCTTCAATGACGGAAAGCACGATGTCGTCATTCGCCGCTTCGCGATCTTCGCTATCGATGATGACGTAATCGCCATCCTCGATCCTTCTTCCATCCACATACGCCATATTCATGGATGGACCATCCACTTTGAGCGCAAACAAGCGATGCGCCGATCGCTGGCGCGGCACAAGCGAGCTCGATACGCGAAGATAGCCCTCGATATTGGGATTGGCAAAGACCATGGCCGGTCCGGCGTTGGCGGTGCCCAAGATCGGGATGGAAAGAAGCTTGGCGTTCTTTAATATTCCGCTCACTGTCGCACCTTGCTGTTTTGTGGTGGTTATCGTGTGTTCCATTTTATTGATAGTGATGAATCCGTGTTTCGCAAGCTGGGTCAGATGATGTTTTATCTTTTGTGGTGACGTTTCCCCCACAAACCCACCGATCTCCCGTAGGGTGTAATTACCCAAATCCTTTTTTTCCGCCAGCGCCAATAGTTTTTGTTGTATGATATGCATAATTAAAGTTTATTCCTTTAAATAGTACTGTCAAGTGTAACTGTGGACAACCTTGACAACATGCCGGAACATCGCAAGGACGCTCCAAAGATGCTAGAATAGGAGGAAATCCTGCCTCAATCCCCTATGAAATACTTCAGTTATAAAGGCTTCTGGACCCGCGAACACATCCGATCGCTCGTGAACGCCCTCATCCTCATGGCACTCGCCATGATCTTCCAATTTTATGCCTCGGCGTATGTTAATCGAACCCCAGGCAATCCGGCCGTCGATCTTTTTCTTGGCACTCTCCCCGTCGTCAACCTCAACCTTCTTATCGTTGAAGGCGCGCTTGCCGCCATCGCTTTTAGTATTATTCTTATCCTTGCAAAGCCGAAATATCTTTTATTCACTCTGAAAGCCGGAGCTATCTTCATCGCCACGCGCGCGATGTTCATCGCGGTGACGCACATCGGCATCTATCCAGGCCAGATCAATCCCGACGTCGGGTTCTTTGACCGCATCTATACCGGCCTCGGGCTGGAAGCGGGATTCTTTTTTTCCGGGCATACCGGGCTTCCGCTCCTCATGGCGCTCATCCTTTGGAATAAAAAATTCTGGCGTTACGTGTATATCGCGCTTTCCATCGTTTTCGGGGTCGCCGTGCTCTTTGCCCATACCCACTACACGATGGATGTCCTCGCGGCACCATATATGACCTACGGGATATTCAAGATGTCACAATATTTCTTCCCGGAGGATTGGAAGCTGGTGGAAGCGGCGTAAACCACCACGCGCCCGGATCGTTTCCGTCATTAACATTCCTCTCTATCGTCGCGGGTAACGACTTGTGTTCGACGAGCCTGATCTTGGCCGGCGTGGACCACCAAAACTGCCCGACCTATGGAAAGGACGGCGCGCAGGGGCGTTGCCGGAGCCGAACGACGCTGGACGCGAAGCATATGCCGAATGTGAAGCGCCTACGGGACGTGGGCCTCCAAACGCCGGACGTGGACCATATGCCGTTTTACTATTGCCATACGCAGGCCGATTGAATGTCGGACGGCGCGAAGACGAAGCATCACTGCTATACGATGGTCTCGCGCTGCGCGACGAAGTCGCCCCCGCTCCCCCGCGCCCGTGATACGGCGTGAACGGCTCGCGCGGAATGTACTGCTCGGCACGCGCCGGCGGCAGTTCCGGAGTTTTGGAGAGCGGCAACTTTGTGCGCGTGAGACGTTCAATGCCGTAGATGTCGCCGCGCTGATCCGGCGTGGCAAAGGAAATGGCGTGGCCCGCGGCGCCGGCGCGCCCGGTGCGCCCGATGCGATGCACGTAATCCTCCGCGTTGTCCGGAAGATCATAGTTAATGACGAGCTCGATTCCTTTCACGTCGATACCACGCGCGGCGATGTCCGTCGCCACGAGTACGCGATATTTGCCGTTCTTGAATCCATCGAGTGCTTCGCGGCGCTGGCTGAGCGAGCGGTTAGCGTGGAGCTCGGCTGCAGTGTGGCCGAGTGCGCGCACCGACGCGGCGATCTTTTTTGCGCCATGCTTTGTGCGCGAGAAGACGAGCACCGATCCGCGATAATCGTATAATAGCTTTTCGAGCAAACGTGATTTGTCCGGCTTAGAAATAAAATATAATTCCTGCGTGATCTTATCGATCGTCGTGCCCGACGGCGCGATCTCGATGCGCAACGGCAGCTTCATGTACGACTGCGCGAGCGAAAGAATGCTCTGTGGCATCGTGGCAGAAAAAAGCATCGTCTGCCGCTCGCGCGGAACGCCCGACATGATTCGCTTCAACTGCGGCGCAAAACCCATATCGAGCATCCGGTCCGCCTCGTCGAGCACCAGCATATTCGTTTTATTCAAATTTAATGTCTTTTGCTGTATATGATCCATGATCCGACCCGGAGTGCCGATGATGATCTGCGGCAGCCGGTGAATGGCCTGTACTTGGCGATAATTGGACTCTCCGCCTACCAAAAGCGCCGTGCGGATGCCCAGCGGCCCTCCCACCTTGTTGATGGTTTCCTGGACTTGTAGGGCTAATTCCCGCGTCGGGAGGATGATAAGGCCATGCTTGCCCGCAAGCGCCGCCTGAATCAAAGGAACGCCAAATGCGAGCGTCTTGCCCGTGCCCGTCTGCGCGAGGCCCATCACGTCCTTTCCCTCGATGCCAACAGGAATTGCCTTTGCCTGGATCGGCGTCGGCGTCTTAAACCCCATCTTTTCAAGGATAGTTAAAATATTGGGCGCGATACCCAATCCATAAAACCCTTGACCTGAGCTTGAACTTGTTTCCATATGCGCTAACAGTAACACAGAAGGCCGATAATAGCTAATATTTTTAAAATAACCGAATCTTTGAATCAATATTAATTCAATTCGATCTCAAAATTTAAATCTCAAAATGAGTAGAGGCCGCAAGTCAATGACTTACGGCCTCTGTGGCTACCCGACGCTCTGTTACCGTCCCCACCGCTCCCACGCGGGAGAACCAGAATTCCGCACTCGGGACTAGCTTAAAAATAATCTACATCTCAATCTTTGTCAATTTTTTATCATAATCTCGGGGTTGCTGTTTGTCCTAGGCTTTTGAAATGTGTCTCGGAAGCGCGAAGGCGCTGAGAGCCAAGACGGCCAGCCAGCAGGCTGGAACGCCGTCCTTTCAAAAGCCTAGGACAAACAGCAACCCTCCGCTCGGGTCGAAAGCGAGGGAGGGTTTGCTCTATTTATGCATGATTTCTATTTTCTCTCTTTATTTATCTCGCCCCGTGGCGATGCATATATTTTTGTAGTGATTGGTTTGCGACCTTTGCCTATCTATCATTTACTACACTGCGCTATCGGCTTTCTTTCATCACTGATAATCCACAATGTTTTCCACGCCGGATGCTTGGATCGTGGCGGTCGCCACTCCATGGCCAAAGACAATGACATAATCACCGGGCTCGATCTCTCCCAACTCCGACCCCGACGATGGCGCAGTGGGCACGACGAGCACGGTCGAAGTCTGGCCAAGATCATTCGCCAAAACGAAACTACTCGTGGAAAGCGTCACTACCTGGCCACGATAGACGTCGTTTGCCGGCGCGGTCTCAAATTCATAGACGCCCGAAACCATCGGGATCGGGTTTCTTGATACGTAGCGATAGATCCCGCCATGGATTGCGCCCGCAGATATAAAAAGACATGAGAGCGAGACCACCACGATCAGCACAAAAAGAATATAAAGAAATGGCTGGTGATAAATCATTGGATAGCGCCGGAGAATGATCCAAAGAACGAGAACGAGCGCAAGAGAAAGAAGCAACATGATCCACGGGAACGATGCAAAGAATGTTTCCCAGCCGACAGGTCCAAAGTTGGCGGCAAAAAATCCGCCATTTTCCTGGAGCGCAAAAACGATGAAGGTGGCGACAAAAAGGATGAGGAGGAACAATAACACCGCGCCAAACAACACGAGCGCCGCCCGCGCCATAAAGTATGCGTGCGAATGCATTTTTGTTTCGCCGCTCTTGATCGTATTGATAATTTTGTCGCAATCGTTTTTTATGTTCATTCTTTTACGATTTTTTTTAACATCATCCTCCCCCGCTGCAAACGCACCCCAACGGTGGAAATGGGAATATGGAGAACGTCCGCGATCTCCCGATAATCCATATCCTCAAAGTAATACAACACCAGCGGTTCTTTATATTTCTCGCTCAAAGTATCGAGCGAGCGCTCGAGCATACGCTTGACCTCCGCCTTATTGAATTCGTCATCGGCGGTCTCTTTGGCAATGAGATGTGGAAAGAGTGTGTCAAAATCAAAAATGGAAATGGTATCCCGCTCTTTCTGCCGCCTTTTAATATTATTCACAAATTCGTTGTGCGCGATGCGGTATATCCAGGGCGAAAAACGCCGCGCGGCATCAAAACTTTTAATATTCATGTACGCCTTGATGAACACTTCTTGCACAATGTCCTTCCCGTCGTCCCCATGAAAGAAAAAACGCCTGGCATACCGGGTCAGCTTGGGGTCGTATCGCTCCACCAATATGCGGAATGAATCGATATCGCCCCCTTGTACCAATATGGCGACCTCCTCATCGGTTTTTTCAGGTTCAAGCATTTCTGACATTTCGGGCATGGTGTTTACTGGGCGCCTGTGATTTTATTACACTCGCCACGGGGATTTATTTCATTATCCCATTTCCGTGGCGCTATAAAAAGTAGTACGATTGATGGATGGTAAGCGGTGCCACCGAAGAGCAAAAACGGAGCCTGCGGCGAATACGCATCGCCATCATTGTGATGTTCGCCATCTGTGCGGGGCTCGCAGCATTTGTATACTGGCAGGGCCTGCCGCCACCGGCGCATCTGTATGATGCGCTCGCACAGTGCATCGCACACGGCGGTGCTGCTTTTTATGGCGCGTCATGGTGCCCGCATTGCGCGGCGCAGAAAACAAAGTTCGGCACCGGCGCGCAATATCTTCCCTACGTTGAATGCGCGTTGCCGAACGGTAATGTGAATGCCTCAGGCACAAGCGAGACGCAGGTATGCGTCGACCATAACATCACACAATATCCAACATGGGTCTTTGCCGACGGCTCGCGGCTGGTTGGCGTGCAAACGCCGCAGACGCTCGCCACAAAGACCGGCTGCGCGCTGTGATATAATTAATTTACTTTTAATACTTTATGACCCCGTTCGTTCAATTTGTCACCAACATTCTTTCGCTCGGCACCATCGCATCCGATATTATGGTGATAGTTTTGTTCGCGGTCATCCTTACTCCGCTCAGCGAACACGACTGGGGTAAAAAAATTGATAATCTCGTCGGAAGCCACGCGATGATCCTTTCATTCTTGGTAGCGCTCGCTTCCGTAGTGGGCAGTTTATTCTACTCCGAGTTCGCACACTTTGCGCCATGCGAACTCTGCTGGATCCAACGCGGACTTCTTTATACGCAGGCAGTGATACTTTTCCTCGCACTATTTGCACAAAAAGAAGAGCGGGTGCGGCGGTTTCAAAATTTCACTCAAAAGGCCTGCCTTGCGCTCTCGGCCATCGGATTCCCCATCGCCGCGTATCATATGTATCTGCAGTTCGGCGGCGGTGCGCTCGTCCCTTGTTCGGCGGTCGGCCCGACCTGCTCTTATGTCTATTTCATCACCTATGGCTACATCACCATTCCCACGATGTCACTCACCGCGTTCGCGTTGATCCTATGCTTTATGCTTTTGCGCCGGCCGGCAAAATAAGTTCAATGCAAACGATCTCCGACTTCGTCCCCAGCCGCAGTGGCGGACCCCACGTTCCAGCACCGCTAGAGGTAAATATCTGCATCGCGCCAAGGCGCTGCAAACCGTAATCGAACCCTTTATAGATCTGCCAGGTAAAGAACATGAGCGGAAATATCTGGCCGTGATGGGTGTGTCCGGAAAGCGTGAGCGAAACGCCGGCGCCGGCGGCAACGTCGAGATCGGTCGGCTCGTGCTTGAGGAGAATGCTCGGCCGCGCGCGATCCACGCCGATGCGCTCCAGCACTTTTTTGAAATTCTCTTTTTCATGCGCCGACGGGTAGTTGACACCGATAAGATCAATACCGCCGCCAATGTCTATTTTTCGGTCGTCCAAAATAGCAATGCCCGCGGCACGGATCGCCGCCATTGCTCGCGGGACGTTCGGCAAATAATATTCATGGTTGCCGGTAATAAAGTAGATGCCGCCGGGCGGATGCAGCGCACGGAGTGGCGCGATCAGTTCTTCTTCGTCGCACACAACACCGTCATAAAGATCGCCGCCGATCAGCACCGCGTACGGATCAAGCGCGTTTATCTTTGCCGCCACGCGTGCGGTGAATTTTTGCCGATACACATTTCCTAACTGAAGGTCACTCACGAACACGATTTTTTTGCCTTTCCAAAAATCGGCGCGAAAACCGGACAGCGCTGCAAAAGAAATTTTTACGCGCGTGATCCTTGGGCGCTGACTATGCACCGTACCATAGAGGTGCAATAAAAATGCCGCACCGAACGTGATGGCACCGGCCAGTGCTGACGACACATACATATTATGCGCATAGAAAATATCCAGCGTGAAATAGAACATCACCGCACCGCCGAATAAAAAATGTACCAACCCGAACCAGTATGCCGAAAATTGATAATATCGGTCCACTAGTGCACCTTTATAAAAACGGGAAAGGACCGACGCCGAAACAAAGGTGAGCGCCAGTGTGACAAATAATATTTTTAACCATGCCCCACCGATGCCGAATGCCGCGACGAGCGTGGCATACACCGCAAGATGCACAAAGATAAGCAGAATTTCAAAAACGATAAGGCTTGCGATAGCAGCGATAGTCATAGTTAATCCAAAATCATTACCCGTTTTCCATCATCCACCACTTCTTTCGGCACTTTGATGAAGAAAGCGGCAAACGCCCCGACAAAGACGACCGCTGATGCAATTTCAAACACCGTGGCATATCCCGCCACCTGCGCTTTCAGAAGAATAAGACCGACAAATTGCTGCATCACGTGCGCTCCCGATCCGTTCAACACACTTTGCCGCGCGATCGTGAATACATTTGCATTGATGACATTATCAAGGATGGTGCTGAAAATGGCGACGCCGAACGCGCCAGAGATGTTCCGCACAAGGGCAAGGATCGCCGATGCTTCGCCGATCTCCTCATGCGGCACCACGACCGCGACGATGTTGGTACGCTGCGCCATGCCAAAGCCCATGCCGAACGCCATGACCACCAACGGAATCATAAGATCGATCGCCGTCGAACGCGGATCGATCCATGAAAACATGGAAAGTCCGATTCCCGCGACGAAGGTGCTCGACATAATGACATAGTTCGGCTTTATTTTTCCGATAAGCCTGCCGCCAACCTGCGCCGCGATCATCATCGCGGCGGCCATCGGGATGAAAAGATAGCCGGTTTGCGTCGCAGTATATCCCAAAAATGTTTCCGCAAAGATAGGAAGAAGGAAGATGCTTCCCGCCATACCCATGAACACGATGAAATTGTTCCCCAGCGTGTTCACGAACGCCGGGATCTTAAAGAACTTGAAGTCCACGATCGGTTCCGTTTCTCTCTTCTCAACAAGATAGAACAAGACTCCGAAAACAACGGTTCCGATATAGCATGCGACGCTCGCTGCCGAACTCCATCCCCACGTCTGCCCCTGGTCCAAGACCAACGTGAGCGTGAACAATGCGGCACCAAGCAATGACGAACCCCACCAGTCAAAATGGGTCTCCCGTTTGGCACCCACCGATTCATCAATGTACGTCAACGCGAGGAACAGGCCGATGATGCCCAACGGGATATTGATGATGAACACTGCCCGCCAGTTGAAATTATCGATCAGTGGGCCGCCGATCAGCGGACCGAACACCGCCGCCACCGCGAACGCCGCGGACCAGATGCCGAGCGCCTGCGCTCGTTCTTTAAGGTCGGTAAAAGTAAGCGCGATGATCGCCATCGCGGTTGGATAATCCGCGGAGACCGCGAATCCCTGAATGACGCGAAAGACGATCATCGAAGGAAGGTTCCACGCAACCGCGCACAATCCCGACGCGACGATAAAACCAATGAAGCCGATCAGATAGATCTTCTTGCGTCCCGCGGTGTCTCCGAGCTTTCCCCACACCGGGACGAATACCGCATTCGCCAAAATATACGCCGTGGAGATCCACGCCGCATCCGAAACACTGATGCTGAAATCACCGATAATCTTCGGCAGTGCAAGATTGACCACCGTCTGGTCAAGACGGCCCAAAAACGTTCCGAAGATGACGGTACCCAATACCCACCATCGGGCGCTGCTCGGTTTTTTTTCTATTTCTATTTCTTTTTTTTCTTCTTCCATAATATAAAAAAATGAAGGGGGTTCTCTTTTTTATGCGCTCACCGTCTTCGTGTGGTATTCGCGCATAAAAAAGAGAACCCCCTTCATTTTTTATTGTTTGTATACCCAGATCTTTGCTGACATGCCGTTCTTCAACTGCGGATATTGCGCCGGATCGAAGCGGACATAGACGGCGAACTGGTTCGTCGGCCGCTGGTCGGAAATATTGAATACCACGTCGCTTTGCTCCGAAGTCGGCGCCACCTCGTCCACGACACCCTTGAATTGTTCGCCGCCGAACGCGTCCACGGTGAACGTTGCCGGATCGCCCACCTGGATATTATTCAATCCCTTATTTTCATCGAGGTTTCCCACGACGCGAAGCTGGGTCGGATCGATCATCGTCGCTACCGTTCCCTGTCCGGTCATCGTGTTCATATACTGGCCAATATTGTCGTTCGTAGAAACGATCTCGCCGGCGGTCTGCGCTTCCACCACTTGATTGCCCACCAGCGCAATCGGTTCATTCGCCGTTACCATATCGCCGGGTTTCACATACAGTGTCTGAAGCACCCCCGAGTTCGCCGGCGAAAGATTGATGAGCGGCGCCTGGATCTGCGACAGGTCGATATAAACCGTCTTCGATGAGACATAATAATACAACCCCGCACCGCCGCCGCCGATGACAACAATCGCCCCAATGACCCAAACCATTAATTTTTCCCTTTTAGGCATAGTGATGATCAAAAATTATTTATCGTATCGCCGACGCTCAATCCCGACGTGATCTCCGTGGTGCTTGCCCCTACCAGCCCGATTTGTACCGGCACTTTTTCGGAAACATTTCCTTTTTGCACCAGCACAAAATAATCATTATTGTCGTTGATTACCAAATTGCTCGGTACCGCAATGACGTTGTCGTGTTCTGCCTCGATGATGTGCACGTTCCCCGTCATACCATCTTTAATTTGACTATTGGGGTTGGTAAAATGCAGCGTTACCATATACGCAGCGGCGCCGTTTACCTGCGTTTGCGCCGCGTCCACGGTGCTGACGGTTGCGGGAAATGTCGTGCCGGTGCCGAATGCATCAAGCGTTATCAGCGCCACATCGCCGGATTTTATATTCGCCACATCTTTTTCCGAAACATACGTTTCGATCTTGAGGCCGCTCGCATTGATGAGCGTCATCATCGGCACGCCCGGCGAGACCACCTGGCCAACCTGCGCACTCAAATTCTGCACGGTACCGCTGAACGGCGCAACAAGCGAAGCATTATCCAACGCGACCTGCGCGCTCGCCGCTGCGGCTTGCGCCTGAGCCACCGCTGCCTGCTGTGCCGCGATTGCCTGGGGCGTCGATCCCGCCTGCGCGAGCGCGAACACGTTCTGTGCCGCCGTGAGCGCTGACTGGTTGCCGGAAACCGCGCTGTTGGATGCTTCGATCTCCGCGCGCGCGGCGGCGAGCGCGCCTTTGTATTGCGCAAGGATGGCTGCGGGAGTTGCTACGCTCGTGTTCTCGCTGTTTAGTACGAGCGCAATGGTGTCGATATACGATTGTATTTGCTGAAGATTGGCTGTTGCCACCGCTGAAAGCGTTGCGGGATCGAAACTGGTGCTCGTCGCATTTAACGCCGCATACCACGTTGCAAGCGCGGTGCCGATCTGTACACGCTGATTTTGAATATTGTTTACCGTTCCCTGCGCATTATTGTTCGGCACCAAAAACACCGGATTAGCCGACTGTGCATTAGAAAACATAGTATCGAGCTGATTGCGTACCGCATCATCAGACGCACTGTACGCGTTGCTGACGGCGATACCGAGCGCCTGATCCGCGCTTGTGACGGCGCTCTCATCGATCGTAAGCTGTTGCGGACGCGTACCGCTCGCCAGCTGGCTCAGTTGCGCCTGCGCGGCCGCAAGTCCGGCATTCGCCTGCTGTACGGCAGCGCGCAATTGTGCCGAATCAAGATCCGCGAGCACCGTGCCTGCCGCCACCTGACCACCTTCGCTTACATTTACTTGCGCGATCTGACCACCCTCTTGGAATGACATTGCCGCGCTATTCTCTGCCAGCACGCTCCCGGGTTCATCCACCGACTGGACGACATTTCCCCTTGCTACCGTCACCGCGCCGAACGCCGGCGGCGTTGCGGTGTTGATATACCAATATGCCCCGCCAATGACTGCAAGCAGTACAATGACCCCGACCGCGATATAATTTTTTGCAAAAAATTTCTTCATACGCAAGATAAAAATAGATTATGAGTTATTTTTTATTATTTTTCTGATGATGACAATAAACTGCGCACGTTCCGTCGGAGTAAGGATACTAAATGTCTTTTTCATTTCGTTCACTTTTTTGGCGATCCCCCGCTCAAGCAGCTGCCTTCCCTTTGGCGTGATTGCCACGCGCACCGAACGACGATCGTTCGGATCGAGCACCCGCGCGAGCAGCTTTGCCTTTACCAGCCCGTCAATCATGAGCGTCGCGGCGGGCGGGGTCACATGAAAAGTCTTTGCCACATCGCGCATATGTGGTTTGTCCACATCCCTGATATATTTGAGCGTCTCAAACTCCATCATCGTGCACTGCCCGGCGCCGATGTGTTTGTGCATCTTATCGCGCATCAGCCGCCCCATAATGAATATGTGCGACACGAGCTCCTCCATGGTGGCCTGTTTGTTCGGCATAATAACTATTAGGTTACTTAACTATTTTAGCGCAGGAGGGTGCGCGACGTCAACTGGGGATAACGGACACCGGTCCGGATTTGAATACCTAATCGCTCCCAAATTTCGCTTCTCTTACCAGCCCCTCGATGAGCATATCCACATCGATGGACGCGACACCCACCACTTTGTCCGCTCCACCGTAGTAGACATAAAGCTGATGCCGCAGCACAACGACACCGCACGGGAAGACGACGTTTGGGACGATCCCCTGCCGTTCATACGCAAGCGTGGGTTCGAGCAACGGGTCGTGCGTGCGATATAGGATCTTTGACGGATCTTTTAGATCGAGTAACGCCGCACGAACATTGTAATGCCCGGTGCGCTTGGAAATACCATGATAGAGCAACAACCAGCCGTACAGTGTTTCGATCGGCGGCGCGGAAATGCCGATGCGTCTGGAATCCCATGCGGTGTCGCGCGGGCGCATCAGCACACTCCCGCCTAAAAACTTTTCATCCTTGAAATCGAGATCATCCACGCGGTCGATCCAAATCTCCGAACCGAGCCGGTGAAGAAAAATATACTTCCCGCCGATCTTCTTTGGAAATACTGCGGCATCCTTGTCGTCCATATTCGGTGGCGAGATCAAAACCGGCATGCTCCATTTCCACTGATGCGCCAGGAAATCCTTTGCGTCGATGGAAGTAAACGCCACGCGCGGCGGGTTCGTGCTGTCATACGCGGTGTAGCACATATAGATGCGCTCGCCGATCTTTGTGATGCGCGGATCCTCGCAACCGGAGTTGCCACCGGGATTTTTTTTCTGCTCAAAATCGGCGCGCGGGGTATAGATCGGCTCCGGCAAACGCTCGGTAATGTCCACACCATCCGGCGATGATGCATAGCCGATCACCGAGGTATTATCCCCTGACATCGCGCGGTACAGGATATGCACTTTGCCGCCCTCGTAGATCGCCGCAGGGTTGAACGTGGCCTGCGACTCCCATGCGTGTTCCGCAATCGGCGCGATGATGGGATTCCCTTCAAAGCGCCGCAGCTGCCGTTTGGCAGTGAACACCAATTGTTCCAACAGCTCTTTTTTCCTGAACGTCGCCACGCATGAGGTCGTATCCGCCGCGCCATAATACACATGCACGTCCGCACCACGCATGAGCGCGCCGGATGGAAAAACGACGTGCGGCACGCGGCCATAGAACTCATATTCCTCTTGCGGCACGATGAACGGCCGCTTTACCTCGCCAACGATCTTTTGCGGATCATTGAGATCGAGCAGCGCCGCCTGGATACCAAAGATCGGCGGCGGCGAGAAATAATTGTAGATATACGAGTAGAAAATGAGCCAGCCATCTTTCGTTTTGAGCGGTGCGGAACCGACCTCGATCTGATCCGATCGCTCGTTACGCTCAAAGTCGATGATATGGGCGTCAAGATCCTTGTACCACGCGTCCCAATATTCCTTGGACCACATATCCTCCACGTTATTGAAAAGCGCGAGACAGATCTTTGCCGGCGGCCGGTCGGTGTTCACCGTGATGAGCGCGGCGATCTTGCCATTCACGCGCTCCGAAAAAAGCGCCATCGCTTTCGCATTGAACGTTGTCACCAGATGCCGCTCCTCCACGGTTTTAAGATCTCTCGTGATCGCGACCGCAACCTTGATGCCATCCGCGGAAAAATCAGAGACGGCGGTATAAAAAATATAATAACGGTCTTCAAAGAATGTCACCCGCGGATCCTCACAGCCATAGCGTTCCCACAATTCGGTCGGCGCAATAAGCTCGCGATGCGCGCCAAATCGGACGGCACTGGCGCCGACCGCATGACCAATGGAAGAAACCTCAATTTCTTTCCCATCCACTTTTTGTTTTGCGCCAGCGGCGCGGAAAAAAATATGGATCTTACCGTCACGCCCTTCCACCACTGACGGATTGAATGTCGCTTCCGCCTCCCACGCCGTCTCCGGATCTGGAATGAGTATCGGATTTTCGGGTGATCGCTTAGCTCCGGCCATTGGTTTTCAGTTTCGGCGCTCCGTAGATTTTTAATTCATCCAAAAATGTATCGAGTTTTGCCATCGCGACGCACGTCACCGAGTCGGCGCCGCCGTAATAGACATATAGTTCGCCGTCGTTGATCACTGCACCACAGGAATACACGACCCCTGCCTTAAATCCCTGGTTCTCATAATCAAAATCAGGTTCTAGTATTGGCGTCCGCGAACGATATAATACTTTTGTCGGATCATCGAGGTCCAAGAGCATCGCGCCAAGCTTGTAGCGGTTCGGGTCATTGAGATCCATCGCGTGATAAAGCAGCAGCCAACCATCTTTCGTTTTGAACGGCGGAGGCCCTGCACCGCGGACCCAACTGTCCCACACCCCCCCTCTCATTTTCACTTGGTCATTCGGCGGCCGTTTGCTGTCAATATATTCGCCATCTTCGAAATCAAGGGAATCGCGATACTCAACCATGATATTGGGAGTGATGCCGTGAAGGATTGCAAATTTTCCGTTGATCTTTTCGGGGAAGATAGACCAGCTTTTATGAATGGCGAATGGCGGCGAGATCATCGCCGGCTTTTTCCACTTCCATTTTTTATTCAGAAAATCTTCGAGTGCAATGGATGACAATGCGATACGGATGGAACCCCAGCCGTCGAATGCGGTATAGGTAAGATACACGCGATCGCCGATCAGCGTCAGCTGCGGATCTTCGCAGCCGCCATTCCATCCCCCGCCGGAAAAATACGCGGGACTGAGCGGCCTCTGCTCTTCCTCCGGTACTGTCGTTTTGGTGGATAGCGGTATATACGCCGGATCGTTCAATCGTTCATTGAACGAAACACCGTCATCGCTTGAGGCATATCCCAACACCGAAACATCATCGCCGCCGATCGCGCGATACAAGAGATGCACGCGATGATCCGCATAGACCGCTCCCGGATTGAACGTGGCCTTCATCTCCCAATAATTCCCTTCACGTGGTTCAATGATAGGGTTATGCTCATGTCGCTCAAGTTGATGCGGGCGCGGTTGCGTGATGGTCGCATGCACGCGCCGCACGGCACGCAATAATCTTTTCCGCCTTTGGGCGCGAGACGTGATCGCCTTCTTTGTTGGCGCAATTTTCTTGCGCAATGGTTTTTTCTTCTGAAGCCCTTGCTTTTTTTTGCTCGCTTTTCTTAACGGCATAATAAAAGTGCTGACCGAGGAACGCCGAAAGAGCCGACCAGCGGCCCACAAGCTATATTCATATTATATAACCTTTCTTTTATGTACGAATATTGCCTGTGGATAACCAAAAAATCTCCGCGTACGCGGAGATTTTTTGGTCGTTATTGCCCTGCACTTGCGCCGGCAGCGGCACCATACTTTCCGTTTGTCGTACCCGCAGGCCGCACCTGAATAGTTTGCGCAGTCAGACTGCCATCGGAATTCGATGTTCCCGCCACCATAATAGTGGTCCCCACCTTCAAAGTGTTGACCGAAACCATCGTCGGTTCTGACACCGGCGTGGAAGTGGAATAGAACACCACTTCTGAATTACCATTTGCAAGCTGAAGCGTGATACTTGAACTCTCTATTGTAGCGATCTGCCCGGTGACCAATCCGCCACCAGCAGCGACGCCTGCCGTCCTTCGCGTGGAAGAACTATAGGCACCGGCGAATCCCGCTGCCCGGGAAGCCGTACCGCTGGCCTTTCCCCAGAAAAATCCTCCGCCCAACGCCACAATTGCGATCACCAGCCACACAATATGCACCAAATATTTTTTTATCATATTCATAATATTTTTTTAATTTCTTTATTTACTATACAACACGCACGACCTTTTTAATTTTTTTGAACTCTTTGTTATCTGCGGGAATGCTGTGGAGTGTCCTTTCGAGACCGTTGTTTCCGAACGCTAGGTCTCGAAAGGACACTCCACAGCATTCCTACTCATAGCGAAGAGCCTCTATCGGATTCAAACCGGCAGCGCGCCGTGCGGGATAATAGCCAAAGATGATACCGATCGCTGCAGAGACAAAGAACGCCAGCAAGATGTACGGAACGGACACACTGGTGGCAACGCCAGTAACAAGGGATATAACGGCGGCCGCGAGCCAGCCCAGGACGATCCCAATCAATCCTCCACTAAAAGTCAGCATCACCGATTCGGCGAGGAACTGGAACGTAATGTCCTGTTTTTTCGCACCGATCGCCTTGCGGAGACCGATCTCACGCGTACGCTCGGTAACAGTCGTGAGCATCATGTTCATGATGCCGATACCGCCGACGACGAGCGAAATGGCGGCGATCGCGGCGAGAAGCGTCGTGAATGTGCCTGTAACGCTCGACGCGGTGGAAACGATACTCGCCTGGTTCAATACGGTGAAATCCGCCTTTGTCGAATCGGAAATATTGTGCCGCTCGAGCAATAACGTCGTGATGTCGTTCTGCACCTGCGTCATTGCGCTTTGCGTTGACGCTTCGACATCGACCTCCGTCACATAGGCGCTGCTTCCCAAAAGATAATGCTGGGCAGTGCTCAAGGGCACGTAGATCATGTCGTCCTGATTACTGAAGCCGGTCCCCCCCTTTGCGACCGTGACGCCGACCACGGTAAACTCCTGTCCTTTTATCTGGATCGTCTGCCCGATCGCCATGTCGGGCGTAGCGCTCGCATCGGTGCTCGGCGCAAAGAGCGTCTGCAACACCGTCGGGCCGATGACCGCTACGCGGTTCGAATTGGTCACGTCAGTATCGCTCACAAAACTTCCGGTATCAATGGAAAGATTGCGTACCTGCATATACGCCGGGGTCGTTCCCATCACGCTGGTATTGGTATTTTCCGCTTTATATATTACCTGATAGCGCCCACTGACCTCCGGGGCCACCGCCGCCACGTTATTGACCGATTCAATTGCGGTTGCATCGTCGGGGGTAAGCGTCTCCGAACTTCCCGCCGCACCACGGACGCCCGACCCGAAGGTCTGTGTTGCGCCCGGTGTGACCATCACCAAATTTGCGCCGAGCGAATTGACGCTCGCAGCGATGGATGCCTGCGAACCCTGTCCGACGGCAACGAGCGCAATCACCGAAGCAATGCCGATCACGATACCAAGCATCGTCAAACCGGACCGTACCTTATTGACGGTCACCGCGCTATAGGTCTCTTCAAAAAGATCACGTGTTGTCATGGGGAATGTCTTTTTCGTTTCGCGCAAGCCGTTTATGCTTGTTCTTTTCGTCGGTCACGATATTGCCGTCGAGAATGTGGATGATACGGTCGGCATGTTCCGCCACATACGGCTCGTGCGTGATGAGCACCACCGTCTTGCCTTGCTTCATATTGAGCTTCTGAAACGTGTGCAACACGATCTCGCCAGTCTTGGAATCGAGGTTCCCCGTCGGCTCATCGGCAAGGATGAGTGCGGGGTTGTTGACAAGCGATCGGGCGATCGCAACGCGCTGCATCATACCACCGGAGATCTGGTTCGAGTGATATGACCAAAATGCCTCCGGGAACGCGGCATCGGTGAGCGCTTTTTTGGCGATCTCCTCGCGTTCAAGCTTCGGCATGTTCGCGTAGATAAGCGGCAAACTGACGTTACGCAACACGCTGGTGCGCGGAAGCAGGTTGAACGCCTGAAAGACAAAACCGATCTTCTCGCGGCGAATGTCCGCCAGTTCATCATCCGAAAGTTTGGAAACGTCCTTGCCGTCCAAAAAATATTCTCCGGAGGTCGGTGTATCGAGCGCGCCCAAAATATGCATGAGCGTCGACTTGCCGGAACCGGATGGTCCCATGATGGCGACGAATTCGCCCTCCCTGATGGAAAAGGTGATTCCTTTCAAGACCACCACTTCGGTCTCTCCTGTTCCATATGCTTTTTTAATATCCTTGCATGCGATGATATCTTTTTCCATACGTCGTTGTTATGGCGCTCCTGCGGGGCGCGTGAATCCGCCACTACCACCAGTTCTCGCGCCAGTGCCGCTCAAAAGTTGAAGCGCGCTCGTGCTGCCGGTCGTTGCCGTGGTCTTCGTGGCGGTCGTTGATTTTATCGTCTGCACAACAATCTGGTCACCCGCGTTCACACCGGAATCGATCTCGGTCATCGTATCATTCGCCAATCCGACGGTGACCGGCACTTTTTTTGTTCCCGAGAGGACGACGCCGCCGTTTGCACTCGAAGCAAGATCGGTCGCGGAAAGCGAGATTGCAGGCTCAAGGATATACGACGTACTGCCCGATGTCGTGATCGCCGCGTTCGGCACCGCAATGACGTTCTGATCCACCTGCGTGACAATGTTCGCCGTTACGCTCATGCCCGGTTTTACCTGCATGGTGCTCGAGGTATCCGCCGGCTGGGAGAAACCGATCTGTACGTTGTAGCTCACCACGCCCTGGCTCACCGTCCCCACCGGATCGATCTCCACGACCGTTCCCGCAAGGGAAAGATCGGGAAGCGCATCAAAAGTAAGGGTCGCCGGATCGCCCAATGATACCTTTGCGGCATCGATCTCGTTCAGCGTCACTTCCGCAACCTCCCCGTCGCCCACGATCGTCACCGCATCAGAACCCGGCGTGGCACCAACCGTGGCGTTGATTGCGGAAACCACCCCCGAGAGTGGCGCAGTCACCGACGTATACGCAAGATTCTGCTGTGCGGTGGTCAGATTGTTCTGTGCGGTCTGAATACTGATCTGCTGGCCAAACAATGTGGTCTGCGTGGGTCCGGCAATCGTCTCGGCAAGCGTCTCGCTTGCCTGCGTGAGCGAATTCTTTGAATTGATAATGCTATTTTTATCGCTCGCGATTGTGGATATCGTGCTTTGCGCACTTGACACTGCGCTGCTCATGGTCGACGTGTAAGTGGAAAAATCATTCTGGAGCGTAGCGGCATCGGTAGGAAGCGACTGAGAGCCATTCGCCTGTATGGGATAATTTTCGGAAACATAAGTGAAGAGGTCTTTCCCCGCCTTTACGGTTGCATTGACCGCTTGCGCCGTATTGGAGGTTTCGGTAAATAATGCATCCAACGTCTGCGTGTTCGAACTTGCAGTCGCTGCATGATAATCCGTCAAATTTTGCTGATATGCCGTAAGAGCGGCGGTATATTGGTCTTTCAATGCGGTTTCATAGGGGGTCGCACCGGATTGGAGATAATTAGGGAGCAAACCAACGAGTGCGTCGGGATTTTTTTGAGTTTGGCTGATATCGTTTCCATCCATAAAATTCTGTAGCCCGGTCATCACGGTCTGAAGATTCACAAATAGAGGCCCGAGATCGTCGAACCCACTTTGATAATCCTGTACAAGCGTTGTCGATGCATTTATCACTGACTGTTCACCCGTGGTGACGGCGTTCTGTTGCTGCAAAAGCGTCGTGGTCGCCACCTGATCGGTCTCTTGCGCGGAAAGCTGCGCCTGTTCCAAGGCGAGCTGCGCCTGCTGGAGCGCGCGCTGTTCGTTCGTTGAATCGAGACGCACCAGGGTTTGGCCTTCGGATACGCGCTCCCCTACCGTTACCGGAATAGACGTGACGGTCTCGGAAACCTTCGGCGTAACATTGATGGTGGTGCCTGCCTGTACCTGACCGGTGCCGGAAACGGACGAAACGATCGTTCCCGTCGTCGCATCCTCCACGACATATTTCGTTACCGCCTGCGCAGTATTTGCAATGCTATACCAATAATATCCGCCGCCAATCAATACGACGACCACGGTGATCGAGATCATTTTGTGTGCCCGCGCATACCGCAACATAGCGCCTAATTTTTTCATGATAATTTATATTAGTAAGTGGTCGACGATGGTGTTCTAAGGATGCGGATGAAGCGGGCGTCTATCTGCCCTTCGCCATTGGGCTCACCGATCACCGCAACCTGGTCGCCTACGGCGATATTCCCGATCGCGATGTTGCCACTGCCATTGCGGATATCCGTATTCGACGAGACCGCCACCGACTGCTCGTTCCCCTGCTGGTTTTCCACCGAGATCGTGGATGTGCCAAGATCAATGACCTTGCCCACAACGCCATGGATCGCCACCGGCATAGGGGGAGCGACCAATCCTATCGCACCGCCCGGCGCGGTACCATAAAAATTTCGATAATAATTCTGATCAAAGCCCGTGGCGAATCCCGCGCGATCGTATCCGACCGCAATACCCAACCCAAACACCACCACGAGGACGATCAGTCCTCCCAATATCCATAAGATCGTACGCACTATCTTTGATTCCAAAAAATTGCTCATGCTACCGTAAAGAATTTGCCGACGCGTCCGTGACGGAAGAGCGATGCCTCGTCAATAAGCGCCGCCATGGACCAGACCGCGAACATCATCCCGGCCAAAAGCAATGCCGTGGTGAAAATCGGAAACGATTCCAAGATGGAAAACGCGAAGTCGGGGAAGTTTGCCACCATCGAGGAAAAATCGGAAAACATAAGCGAGAAGATCTGGAAAAATCCCGATCGCGAAAGGCTCGCCACCAGGTTGATATATCCTGCCACCGCCACCCCGACGGAGACACCGAACACGCACGCGGAAACGGCGATCTTTATGCCAAGGAGATTCCGCTCGTGTCGACTGATGCGCGACAATATCTTTTCCGTAAGGCCGGCTGGTGGCTCGGGAGAGGTAAGGGTCGCAAACAGTTTTTCGTAGTTGGGGTTCATGGGGATACGGGGTCAATTACCCTCATTGTACGACCCACTGGCCGCTTTAGGTGCTTCAGTAAGCATTTTCCTCAACTGAATGAGCGCGCGGCGATGTTTGCTTTTGATGGTATCGATAGGCTCCTGGAGCACATCCGCGATCTCCCGAAATTTGAGATGCTCGCCATAGCGCAGTAAAAGGACGCTCCGATAGGTGGGGCTTAATTCCTGCAGCATGCGATCGAGATCCACCTTGGTCTGCTTTCTTTGAAGCAACGCATCCGGCAGATCGGCACTTTCGACATACGGCGCAAGGAAAGCATCAAGGTCGGTCTCCCCTTCCTCGATCTTGGAGAAAAGCAATGCTTTTTTCTTTTTAATGAAGTCGAGCGCTGTGTTCTTTGCTATCGTGAGCAACCATGTCTTGAAATTCTTTTCCGGGTCGAACTTTTTTATATTCTTCCACACCTTAATGAAGACATCCTGCACCACGTCGTTTGCGGTATCGGCATCACCCACATAGCGGTAGACAAACTTATAGACCATCGGCATGTGCCGGTCCACGAGTGCCGCGAACGATTCGCCGTCGCCCTTTATAAAAGCAGCGATGAGCTTTGTATCGTCATCGCCCGCATGCGCCACGCGCACTTCATCAACGCTTTTCTGGCCGCCCTTTCCGATGGCGGCGAATGAGGCGTCGAGATAGTTGACTCTGATCATATTGCTTTCCATTTTACACCATTATCACTCGCGACCGTAACGACCGATGAGTTCCGCATGCGCGACGACATGTTTTTCTATCTCTTTTCGGAGCGCTGCCACCGACGCGGCTTCGGGAAGGTCGAGGATCGCATCGAGCGCGTAAAGCTGGAAATGATAGTGATGCGGCGCTCCGGGCGGCGGACACGGGCCAATGTATCCCACGCGAAGGGCGTCATTCGCCCCTTCCACACTCCCCGGCGGGATGCTCTCTTCTTTTATAAGCGACGTCCGCGGATCGATATTCCACACCGTCCAATGAGTAAAACCGCCCGGACGTGGCGCATCCGGATCATGCAGGATGAGCGCCAAGCTTTGCGCTTCCTCCGGCACATTTTCCACCAAAAGTTCGGGGTTCATGTCCCCGCCGTCGCATGTGAATTTTTTCGGGATCATGCCCCCGTCATCAAATGAAGAGCTTGTTATGATCATGCTTGATTGATAGTACGACGATAGAGGCGAAAAGATTTCATTGGGCGTTTTCTGCGGTCGCCTCGGCGCCGTCGTCGGCATCGGCCAGAAACTCGCCATATTCCTTTTTGAGGAATGCCGCGTCACGCGGCTTCGTGACGCCCGGATAGCGCCACGCGCTGATGACCTTTCGCGCGTCCGCCACGTCCTGCACCATCACCCAGATCTCCTGCGACCATAATTCCTTCTTCCCGAGCAGCTTCATCGATACCGGCTGCATCATTGCCACCGTCTTCGGCGCAACGCCTTCCTCTATGCGCTTCGGCGAATGGAGCACGTGGCGGACGCGCGCCGGCGACAGTCGGTAATGGTTCATCTTCGCCCGCGCGTGGAGCGTCCATTGCAGCTGAACCGGTTTTTTAAGGGATGGCATCCATCCCATTATACCGCGCCGCGCATTAAAAATGGATAAAAAAACGCTGGTCATCATTTCTGACGGCCAGCGGAACAATCTCCCTACGCGCCGTTCCGCGCGATCAATTTCTTGAATTCCTCCACCATCGGCACCTGCTCCGGCTCTACGCCGTACATCTTGGCACTGTAATACGCGGTCCAATCGGCAAGATTGAGCGCATTGAAGATCTTATTCAGCTCGGTCTTCCCTTGAAGCAGAATAATTTCCGTTTTGAAGCCGCGATCGCGATACAACTTTTCGAGCACGTTCATGCGCTTGATGATGCTCCGACCGTCGCCGGCGTCCTTCAAGAAAATAAAATGGAAATTGCGCGAGAGCGGCAATGTTTTCGTCTTCACGTCAAATCCCGTCATCTCGTTGTGATTCAGCTCCGGAACAACATTATAGAACGCCGGGATCTTGCTCGTTTCATTGAACTTGATCTTCCAGTTGTACGCAAGCGCCGCGTTGCGCGCGGACGTATAAATGATCGGCACGTTGCCGAACACGCGCCGCGCGAGGTCCTTTCCGCGAAGTTCTTCGCGCAACGGATGCAGCTGCGTGGCGAGCAGTTTCGCCTCCGCAAGCAGATTTTTCTCGCCCATCAATGCGAGCATCGCCTTAAGGCTCAACCCCGTCGCCATGCGCGGCTGAAGGTGCAGATCCGGAATACGCACGTACGGAATCTTTGCCTTGTCCGCCATCGAAAGCAACTTTCCTCGCGCGGCTATGACGGCGAAAGAAAGTTTCTTTGTCTTTGCCACGTTGAACGCGTCGATCGTCTCTTCGGTGCTGCCGGAGTACGAGCTCAAAATGATCAGGCGGTCCTTAAGATCCTTTTCCGCGATCAGCGGCAGGCCATAGTTGGACCACACCACTATATCTATCTCCGGATGCCACGCCTTGATGATATCCGCCGCCAGGTGCGACCCGCCCATCCCCACAACCACAAATTTGCCAAACTTCTTCAGTTTGGCGGCATTTTCGATGGCAGGCTCAAAATCGAACTGTTTACCGTAAGCCTTTATGTCGTCCGGAATCATAACTTTTATTATACGCTATTTGAGGGATTTTTGGTGCTGGGTGCAGGACATCAGTCCAAGTTCGAACCTATTATCTTGGACAAGCGGCTATTTCCCAAGAATTGGCTGGTCTATAAAGCGATATTTCATATCAACTGGATCGCTCCCCTCATGGTAAACCTCACTCTCTCGATAATAAACAATTTCTTTGTAAGGATATCCGAAAGGCAAAAAGCGCTTTAAAGATCGTTTCCAATATATTCGTCCCTTGAAATAACAATAGAATAAGGGCACATAGCCATATTCATCTCCGTGTAAATCTATATATTCTATCCACTCATATGGAATAATACCTACCGCATATGCATCGAAGACCTTTTTATTGCCTTCTTTCCCGAAAGAAAGTCGCCCATCTGGTTTTTTATATACTTCGACTGGCATAGAAGAGAAAAATTCAATCCCGTCAAATCTTGTTGATTTTATCTCTGCTTTAATATGAGAATATCCTTCAAATGTTTTTTCTTGATTTGACGGATAATCCTTAAAATATCTATTTATATTTACTAGGTAAATCTTGCTGTTTAGCTTTTTTCGATGTATCTCTAAAATTAATTCTTCGGCTTTCTTTTTAATGCTTTCCTTGTGTTCCAATCTCCCTCTGTTGGATATCTTTTTTGATAAAATAAACAGGCCGCAAGCGATAGCGATCTGCACGACGAGCCCTATCAACCATTCATAATCCGCAGAAGACACTTTGTATTGTTAGCCTTTTTTAGGGCGTAATTTTCCTAAAACGATGTAATAAAAAGCTCGCCTTATAAATTCGAAAATAAGTAAAATTAAAAGGTTGTTTATTATTAGAAGTTCGATTCCATTTAAAGGAATTAAAATCCATAAACTATCTAGGGGCGGCCCTAGAAGTACGCCGTTATTTCCGTAGCTACCGCCAATTATGGAAAAGTTGCTTATCAGCAATACGATAAAAAACGCCACGATAAAGATGACCTTAAGAAATCTATACCACACTTTGCCATTCAAATAGCTAATTGTTTTAGTTTCCATATCATTTATGGTTAAATTATCCACCCCATCTTGCTATATTGAAATTATCCAATAAAAGTTATATTCTCGCAACGCCCTAAATATTCGCGCTAGGCGGGATTCGAATAAATCCTATTTCTCCTCCCCTTGATCCACCGCATGCCCGCCAAACCGATTCCGCAGCGCAGACAAAACCTTTCCGATATAGCTCGGCGATTTTTTTGAGCGGACGCGGAACTTGAACGAGTTCTCGATCACCTGCACGGGTACTTTCAACTTCTTGCCGGTCTTGACCGTCCACTCGCCTTCTCCGGTGTACGCGACGGAACCGGAAACAGCTTTAAGATCCTGACCGTACATTTTATACGCATCTTCCAGCCACCCCACAAGGCGAGACTCGATGACGCTGCCGCGATTGTACACCTCCGCCACCTGTTCGAGATCGAGCTTGAACGGCGACTTCTTCATGATCGCGAAACCCTCCGCGAGCGATTGCATCATGCCGTACTCGATGCCGTTGTGTACCATCTTGACGAAGTGGCCTGTGCCCGCGTCGCCAAAGTACGAATAGCCGCCCGGCACGGAAAGGTCGCGGAAGAGCGGCTCTAACCGACGGAACATTTCCTTTTCGCCGCCGATCATGAGCGATCCGCCGTTGCGCGCGCCCGACGGCCCGCCGGAGAATCCGACGTCCATAAAGTGGATGCCGCGCTTCTTGAGCAGCTTCGCGCGGCGCACCGAATCCTCATAGAATGCATTCGCGGCATCGATCACGATGTCTCCTTTCTTTAAATACTGCACGATGCCGTCGGGGCCGAACAATAGTTCATCATTCCCCTTTCCGGCAGTGATCATCAGCCAGATGATGCGCGGGCCTTTCAATTGCGCCACAAGGTCGGCATGCGAGAACATGCCTTCGATACCTTCTTTAATGATATTCTCCACTGGCGCGGGCGAACGATTGGACGCGACGACGCGCCAGCCCTTCTCGTGCAACTGCCGCGCGACGTTCGCGCCCATTTTTCCCAAGCCGAAGATGCCGATCTCTTTTCGCGCGAGCGCGCGTCCGGCGGAGATCTTTTCCGCATCGTCATCGTGCGGCGGCGGATCAAGCAACGTCGTTGCCTCCGCGACGATCGCCTCCGAATCCGGCGCATAGCGGCGAAGCGGCACGAGACCCTTCGCCCATCCTTTTATGATCGGATCCACAAAATGCCACATTGCGACGACCTCGCGGCTCGAAACGAAAAGCGTCTGGTCGCCGTTGATGCAATCAAGTAAAAGCTTTTCGTATTCCTCCGTGTACTGCGATTGCCGCTCGCCCTGCCGTAAGTCGATATTAAAAACACGCTCTTCCATCTCCATCGCAAGCCCCGGCTTCTTTGCCCAAAAGCGGATCGTGATGCCTTCGTGCGGATCCTGCCGGAACGTGATGGAATTGCGGAAGTGCATTGGCACATCCGCGCCCGGCTGCGCAGCGCCATACAGCGCGCACAGACACGGCTGGTCATGCTTGAACACCACTTCGATCTCCGTCACCTCCTCGTTGCGCTTTGGGTCGATGATGCGCTTGCCCGCCTCTATGAATATCGGCACGCCCTGCCAGCGCGGATGCGTCAGCTCGAGCGCAATTTTAAAATAGGTCTCCACCATGGACTTTGGATCCACGCCCTTGATACCGCGATAGCCGTCGTACTGCGCGCGAAATGTTTTCTTTGCCATTTCGGAGGACGTGATCGGCTTGATCGTTTCCAAGATCGCCGCGCGGGCGTTGCGAATCGCGTCCGCGCTCATATCGCGCGGCTGATCCATTGCAATAAGCGCGATCATCTCGAGCAAGTGGTTCTGCCCGACGTCGCGCAACGCGCCGACGCTTTCATAGAATGGACCGCGATCTTCCGCGCCCACGTTCTCGAGCCCCCGCACATTTATTTTTTCGATCAACTCACGCCCCCAATTATCCTCAAAAAGATTGTTGAGGAAGCGGAATGCCAGAATGTTCTGTAACGTCTCCTTGGCCAAGTAGTGATCGATGCGATAGACCTGCTCTTCGCGGAACAACCGCGCGATGCGCTCGTCCAACGCCTTCGCGCTCTTCTCATCGCTGCCAAAAGGCTTCTCCACCACCACCCGCGTCCAGCCGCCCACCGACGCGTCGCACAGCTCCGTCAATCGCGCCTTGTGGATGTTCGTAAAGATCATGTCGTAGAACTGCGGCGGAACGGAAAGATAGAACAACTTATTCGAGCAGACGCCGTGCTCGTCATCGATCTTTTTGAGCGCATCCCCGAGTGCCACGTAATCCTCAAATGTATCAAAGGTAATTTTGTGATACACCACCGTCTTCAAGAACGATGCGATGGACGTTGGCGACGCGTTCTTTACCTTTATTTCCAAGATCGCCTGAATGTGGCGCTTGAGGTCGTCGTCCGTCCAGTCGCGGCGCGAAACGCCGACGAGGCGGAACTGCGGCGGCAAGAGTCCCCGCTCGTGCAAATTAAAGAGCGCTGGCGCTATTTTCTTTGTCATAAGGTCCCCGGTAACGCCCAAGACGACAAACGTTGTTGGTATTTGTGATTTTGAATTTGTCATAGTTTCTATATTTTACCTCTAAACAGGCAGGAATGGGAATAATAATTGATAATAATCTATGCCATCATGCGGGACACACCTTTGAAAAACCATTAATCTGCTGGTTTTTCAAAGGTGTGTCCCGCATGATGGTCAGTTATTCACCGATCTTATATCCGTACCCGTGCACGGTTTTGATGAGTTTCTGCTCATGGCCTTCGTCTATCTTGGCGCGGAGGAAGCGCACATGGACATCTACGGTGTTGGTGAATGGATCGGCGTTCATATCCCAGACGTGTTCCAGGATCATCCCGCGCGTAAGAGTAGTACCGGCGTTGCGCATGAAATATTCCAACAGCGTGAACTCTTTGCGATTAAGCTTGATCTCGATGCCCGCGCGCGTGACGGTGTGCGCGAGTGTGTCCATCTCCAAATCCGCAATGATGAGCTTCGGCCCGGTCAATTTTTTCTCCCGCCGCAGGAGCGCGCGGATGCGCGCCAAGAGCTCCGCCACAAAGAACGGCTTCGTCAAATAATCATCCGCGCCCATATTGAGCGCCTCTATTTTTGTATGCGCGTCGTTGATGATGGAAAGCATGATGATCGGAAACATCCGCCCTTTCGCGCGGATCGCTTCGCAGATATCGATGCCGTTCTCGTTATTGCCGAGGTTGATATCGATGATCGCAAGATCGTACGGATTGACCTTTGCCCACATCAGCCCTTTCGCACCGTTCTCCGCCCAATCGACTGTGAAGTGTTCGACCTTAAGCCCGTTTATAATGAAATGCGCTATCTCCCGCTCGTCCTCGACTAATAAGATTTTCATACCACTCACGATACACGAGGCACATTAAAAATATATTAAATAATTTATCAAGAAAAGATAAAGAAACCCAAGGAAAATGGACCTCGTTCGCCGACTATTAATCTTCTAGGAGGCGAACGAGGTCCATTTTCCTTGGGTTATGTGAACATAAAGTATGCCGCCTTCGCGGCTCCGTGATACCCTCAAAGGCGCATTGGCGAGGTCAGCTTAGTGAAAAAAAATGATCAAGAAGACGCTCGCCGCGAGAAACCATAGAATAGTAGCTCCAATAAAAATTCTCTCAAAAAAGCCGAATGCTTTTCGTAAGGGTTTCCACATGGTAACCACCACGGCAGTAAGTGAGTACGTAGCTATTACCGAAAGGACGATCAGGATATTCGCTCCAAAGATCCGTGTGAGCTCGGCAATCGTCGTGTAAAGCAGCGCAAAAACGAGAACGGCAAAAACATAATGAAGGAATCCCGTCCGAGTAAGAGGACTCCCCTCAAGGTCGGTCGGAAAAAACACGATAGCTATACGACAAAGTATAAGAAGAAAAAGAAAGATGAGCGTGCGAAGCGGGATGAGCGGCGTTCCGAATCCTGCGATGAGTGCAACGGCAAAAGTGAACGTGCCAATATTATTGAGCTGCAAATAGAAAATAAATAAAGATTTTGTTTGACCAACGCCGTAATCACTTATGGCGTGGTTAACGGGGTTATATTGTGGCGCCTTTATGTGCAACCATATTAAAACTACCGCTTCAATAAAATATGCGGCGCAACTGACACTGGCTGCCAAAAATGCCACCCAGAGCATAGATTAATTTTATCATTTTGGTCATTTACATAACGCAAGTGGCTGCAAATCCGAAGACCTGCAGCCACTTTTTATAATAATTCGATTAATCTCTTCCTATTGTCCCGACGAAGTCGCCACCCCCAGCAGCGAGATCGTAAAGTGCAGCGTTGCATTCGGAGGGATCGTCGATCCGGCACCGCCTGCGCCATAGCCGAGCGCTGGCGGGATGGTGAGCTCGCGCGTGCCGCCCACTTTCATGCCCTGCACGCCTTCGTTCCATCCCTGAATGACCGCCTGTCCCGGGATCGTGCTTCCGATAACAAAGCTGAACGGCGTCCGGCCGGGATTCAGCGAACTGTCAAAGACCGTACCGTCATCAAGCTTGCCCGTGTAATTCACCGTCACCGCATCGCCGAATGCGGCGACCGTTCCCGTTCCGATCGTATCGTCTTTTATTATGAGTCCATCCATGGTTGTTATTGATTGTCCCGCCGCTGTAGGTTGTGGCGAAGAAACGTTATTGTTATTTGTTGCTGCCGTTGTTGTATTATTGTTTTCTTGAGAATTACTGATGCTGTTCGCATACCACATACCCACACCGATGAGCACCGCCGCAATCACTACATATACTACAAGTAAGATACCTTTTTTCATAATAGTTATGATATTTTTGCGCCCGGAAGAACGTCGCTCACGGGCTGAATGACGACCGGCGCGCCGCCCTCGCCATGCGCCGCGAGCAGCATGCCGTTCGATTCCATGCCCATCATCATGCGCGGCTCAAGATTGGCGATGATCACCACACTCTTGCCCACAAGGTCCTCCGGCGCATATGCCTTGGCAATGCCCGAAAGAATCTGACGCGGTTCCGGCTCGGCGATGTCGACCTGAAGCTTCAAGAGCTTCTCCGAACCCTCCACGCGCTCCGCAGAAACTATTTTGCCGACCCGCAGGTCGGACTGTTGGAACTCGTCTATGGTCATCAAAAATGATTTTAGCATAAAAAAGAGGCGCACGCGAATAACTATTCGCGCACGCCCCAGTTAGTGGCACTTTCTGCTCGGTTAAGCAGGAATGCCAGATGCGTGAATCAACAACTAAGGCCGCTACCTTACCTGAGAGCTTGCTCCGACGCCAACGAAAACCGTGGCGTAAATCTGAGCAAGCGGCAAGTGGGTTGCCGGCCTCGACTTGGTGGTGCTACCGTTGAGAATCATTCCTCCTTTCTCAAAGTAGTACCACTCCTCGCAATCCGGGATCGCACTCTCGCCGGAGAGCAACGTCTGATCCGCGGGAATCGGCTTGCCCTTTGCGCACAGCTCCTGAACACGGAGAGATGCAATCACCTTCGAAAGGTCAAACTTCCTGCGCGTGTCGCTGGAAATGGTCACGTTTCCTGCGCTATTCTTCGCGATCACGATGGCAGCCCTGTCAAATTCTGCCTTCGAAGAACGCGCGTAGCGCGAGAACTGCAACGAGTCGGATTCGCCAACCACGATCACCGCCTTTCCGCCGTTGATGGCGATGTGGAACTTCTTTGCACGCCGAAAGTCCATTGCAGCAACCGCGTTAAAATCGTGCGCTTGCTGATACATGGCATCGAGTGCGGAAAAGCCCCAGTCCTTCGCGGAAGCTTCTCCAAGCACTCCCCGAATCGCAAAGGCAACTGCATGCGGTTCAAAAGGAGTGCCACAGACCTTTGTCCGAACCTTCTGGACAAAGTCGAGGATCCCCTTGAGCGATGGCGCATAGACCGAATTCTTGTTCCCGAACCGGGAAGCTATCCACTCGTCAACGATGCTTCCCCAGAATGCACCCGCTTCGGGCGCGATTGCGGAGAAGTACTCGTTGCCACGTGAATAGAACGCTTCAAAAGCAGTGACGACCCACGGCCAGATGATATCCGGACTCCAATTGAAGTCGTTCATCATCTTGAGAACCGCGGGAAGTTCGTACATACTCTCCCCGAGTTTTTGGTCACGAGCCGACGTCATCTGGAGAAGCTTCTGTATCCGCTCCTCCTGATAGATGCCAAGCCCTGCGGCGACGAGCGTTACTGCGCTCTCGCCGATTTTTCTCGGTTCGGACAGTGTGGAGTGTTCGTCGAACTTGCCACCCCAGCGGCCGACGAAAACATAGCCCTCCTGCTCCAGTTCCTCGCGAGTGGTGCCTTCCGGAAGATCGTCCCAGAAGAGTACCTTCGTGTAGCGAATGTAAGAGAACATCTCCTGCACCGACTCCGCAAAATGCTCTGAGAGAAAGCAGAAAATTGCGAGAAGTTCCTCGAGATGCGGCTTGACGTGGGTCACTATGGCAAACAACCGCTGACGCTTCGTGGTCATGGTGCTCTCCTTCGGGCAAAGGCCCTTTGTTGTCGATTCAGTTGTGGTTGTTCAGTACGCACTACATGAGTACGTGACGCACCGAAAATGCTTCCTATATTATATAATATAGAGGACAAAAGTCAATACCCTCAGAGTGAATTCGCATTCTGATTGCACCAAAGTTTGCAGGCTAATTGCACCACCGTTTTCCATGCCTCATGCTCTGGGGTATGTCACACACTCACATCGGAAAGGAGGATTGGTCGGTCATCGCCC
>Ga0326727_10006954_pt1 | contig 30443 bp, 25 predicted proteins | sample MB2enrmetagenome_FD_207643 | JGI IMG/M metagenome (GOLD analysis project Ga0326727, IMG submission 207643) | Lab enriched peat soil microbial communities from McLean, Ithaca, NY, United States - MB29MY | ecosystem: Environmental > Terrestrial > Soil > Wetlands > Peat | place: USA: New York... | reverse complement strand
ACCGCTTCAATCGACGCTGGCAGGAAAAGACCTTGTTCCATCGCTTAACCCGCGCCTGCCTCACCACGAACACCGTCACCTATAAAGCCTTAGTGTCCATGCCGGAGGCAGCTTGATAATCACGAAAACAAGATCGATCCGACTATGTATATGAAAACAAACGGCAGATGACAATATGTCATGCTATTTTGCAGCCTGGTTTGCAGTTTCTAGCAGTGATTCGAGGCGAAATTGCAGTTTTTAGACAGGAAAAAACGGATTTGTGGGACTTGAAGACAAGAAATGACAAGGGCAGCGAAAAGTGACGAGTGATGAGTGACAAGTGGAGAGTGACGTGAGAAGGCGGAACCTAAAGGGGGCAAAGACGTTCAGAGCGAGATCCCTCGCGAGTCTCGGGATGACAGTGCGGCGGGGACGACGACCTACCCCCATGTGACACACTTCCCCGTATCGCTAACCGGCAGAATCAGGTGAGAAGATGAAGAACAGTGACGAGTGATGAGTGGTGAGTGACAAGCAGAAAAGCAGTAACAACTGATGAGTGGCGAGCAGGAAAGCAGGGCCGGAAAAGAAAGATGGACCACCAAGGCAAGGGCAGTGACCAGTGATGAGTGACGCGTGCCGAGAAAAAGGCCAAACCTACGGGCACGAGACGTTCAGTGCGAGACCCTCGCGAGGCTCGGGGTGACAGCGCGGCGGGGCGGGGACGATGGCCGAACCCAGGCGTGACACACTTCCCCGTATCGGCTATCGGCAGAATCAGGTGAGAAGATGAACCTATTCGCTGACTTCCAGAACCCCAAATCGCAAATCACCCATCGCAAATCACAAATGACTCAACCACCCGATCACCGGATCACCCGATCTCCCGATGGCCCGCCCCGGCCGTGGGTCAATTCCGCAGGTCGAGCCTATTGGTAGTACTGGGCGTTCGTATCCGCGAATGCTGCAAGGTTGTCAGGCAGCTCACCCGCTGCGTAGATTGCCGATGCCTCGCAGACCGGAACACACGCGCCGCAATCAATGCAATTCACGGGGTCGATGTAAAGTTGAGTCACTTCTTCAAACTTAGCTTCGTCTTTTCGCGGATGAATGCAGTCAACCGGGCAAACGTCAATGCACTTTTCGTCCTTCGTGCAGCTTGCAACGATTACATATGCCATGAAGCAATTCTCCTCAGGGGATTCGCGGGCTTCCAGGCCGCACGCGAAACGCGCACCCCTGGTCGATTTCTCCCGGCGACTCTGTCAACAACACGAGCAATGTGGTTCTGCAATTATTACGCCAAACGCCGTATACCCTTTTGTCGCCTAACAGGCTGCAGAAGAACGCGTCTGGACTGTCTTTCTGAGGAGCGACAGGCCATCTTGAGCGTAGCGAAGGATGAAAGCTGGATTGAAACACCCAACGAAAGAGTCAAAATGCCCACCTCCGGCTTGGGGCCTGAAGCAACCGGCCCGGCACATCGCGGCTCGAAACTTGATTTGGATGGTAGAATATGAAGCGAGGCTTCGCCCCGGGCAGCAGGACGGCAAGGCGGGTGCGCCAGGAAACAGGGAATCCAGAACCGCCCGGAGGGTGTGTCAGGCTGCGTACCGAGGCGCGATCGAGCGCCTGCGAAATGCGGTTCGGTGCGTCTTCGCCAGGCAAATGCAATGGCCGCCGCGAAGTCGCGTTCAATTTGGACTCAGAAGTGCCCCCGCGGTGGAGAGAACCGGCGGTGGCGGAGGCAGGTTTCAGTATTCGCCCATGAAGGACCATGCTTGGAAAACGGACGTGCTCCTAAGCGGCGACTGGAGGGGCGCCACCTGCGCCTTACTCTCCAACGCCGGCCATCACATTATTGTGGATACCGGCATGCCGCACGAGGCCTACCGCTTGGTCGAAGCCCTGGAGAAGCGCCAACTCCACCCCTCAGATATTCAGACTATAATTAATACGCATTTCCATCTTGACCATGTTCTAAACAACTGCCTGTTCCCGGCGGCCGAGATCTATGCCACGCAGCAGTCCTACGAGTGGTGCTGTGCGGTTTATTCCGATCTACAGGACGAGCCGAATTGGGAACGGCTGATGCTGAAGTACTACCCGCAAGTGGGTGATTACGAGAAGGCTCAGGATCTGAAAACAGCGCTGCGGCGTTACGCCTTGCGCTGGTGGGACCGCCAGCGCCTGGGCGACCCCTCCCGCTTCCGCTGGATTGAAACTCATCCCCGCCTCGACAACCTGGAATTCCTGGTGACTTCCGGCCACGTGCCCGGCCATGCCTCGGTGATCGTGCACAATGGCGATCAGCCAACCGTCATCGCCGGAGACGCCATACTGACCCGCGAACACGATGAGAGTGTCTTCACGATGATCCCGCATAATCGGGAACAGTTCCAGCGCGACCGGGCCCGCCTTCTAGCCATGAAGGCGCGCTTCCTTCCCGGGCACGACGTCGAGTTTTCCAACAGCGATGGAGGCTAGTGGGTTGCACCCGGGGCCAAGCCAGGAAGATGGTCCGCTCGAACCGGACCCGTTGCGAAGGGCTTGACTTTTGCGCGGCAGGCCGTCAGAATACTTCCGACCGGTCGGTCGTCGGGTAGTGGGGATTTCCGCCGTACAGGCCGGCTCGCCTGTGAGAAAGTGCCGCAGGGGAGATGGTTGTGACCGCAGCAGTTCCGCGCCGCAAGGTCTTGATCATTGAGGATGAACCCTCGATCCGGAACGTCCTCTATGTGCTCCTGGCAGGGCTGGGCTGCGATGGTCACATAGCCTACGACGCTCGCCAAGCCCTCTCCATGATTCGCCAGGATTGCTTCGATGCCGTCCTGCTGGATCTGCGCGCTGCCCACCTGCCGCCCGCCGAGCAGATGGTTTCGGCCATCACCGAACTCCGGCCCAGCCTGGTGGGGCGCGTCCTGGTTATTACCGGAGAGGTCGCTGACCCCGAGACGCTCGCCACACTGGAGCGTTACGCCCTTCCTCACGTTCCACGTAGTCGCGTTGTCGCCGAGCTCTGGGACCGCCTGCGGACTCTCCTGGGTTTCGCGCCTTCCGAAGCCGGCTCCGCTTCCTAGGCCGGAACTGTCCTCGCGTCTACCCCTAGCTAATCACCGTGCGCACATAATCAGCCAACGATTCCTGCCAGGGCCGCGGCAAGGCGAACCCCGCCTGACGTAGCGCGCCCATTTCCATCACCGCGTATTTGAGCCGAGGCGCTCGCCGGCGCAGCATGGCGTCGGGCACCCCCACGACTTTCCCCGGATCGAGGCCGGCGAGTTGCGCGGCTTGGCGCGCCAACTCATAACGGGTGCACGATCCCTGGTTCGACAGATGGTAGAGACCGCAGGGGCCTGCTTCCACGACCTCCATCATCTTGAGTCCCGCGTCCACCGTGTGCGTGGCGCAACCCAACTGGTCACTCGCCACCAGGTATTCGCCGCCCGAGGCAATCTTGCGCAAACCCTTCTCGACGAAGTTGGTCTTCCCCGGACCGAACAAGACGGGCACACGGAAGATCCAGTGCTTCTCCCAGGCTTTCGCCGCCTGCTCGGCCTGCAACTTGGTCTGCCCATAAACCGTGAGGGGATGGGGCTCATCGGTCTCGAGGTAGGGCGCCAGCTTCTTCCCATCAAAGACAGCATCCGTAGAAATGTGCGCAATACCCGCTCCCACCCGGCGCGCGGCTTCCACCACGTTCCGGGTACCTTGGTAGTTCACCAGGAACCCTAGGGCCGGGTCGGCTTCGCAGATATCAAGGTCGGGAATGCCCGCAGGGTGCACGACCAGGTCCGGTCGCACCCGCTCCAAGACGGCGAGCACGGCCTGCGCGTTGGTGATATCTGCGTCGGTCCGCGTCAGGGGAACTACGTCATGCCGCGTGGAAAAGGCTCGGACCAAGCCTTGCCCGAAAAGTCCGGCAGCACCGGTGATGGCAACTCTCATGATCCTATGGCTGGGAGCCTGCCCCCTTCTCGAGATTCGTGACGTACTCCCGCAACTTCGTCGCCACGCGATGGGCGATCTGATCGGGGCTCATGTCACGAGCAAAAATCGTCGTGTGCGGACCGGCCGGAGGATCCGGCTCATCCTTCTTCTGCTTGCGATCCACAACATCCGCCTGCCAAAGCACTTCGTTCCTCACCCAGTCGACGACCGAAAAAGAGGCGGCGGGCAATTCCTCCCGCTTCTTCCGGGAAAGGGGCGTCCGCCGGCTGTCATCCTTGGGCATGGGAACCCCGGCGCGGTTCTCCCATTGGGTTTCCTTTTCGGGCTTGTAAGACTTCAGGACCAAGTCCACACCCTCCGGATTCCCCGTGATCTCGTATTTCCCCCACGGGCGTAGATAGTCAACAAGCCAGTCTTTCAAACCCGCGTCCATGGGGGCGACGTAGAGGAGCTTCCCTGCCAGGAGCTCGTTGGGCCGTTGCGCCGGCGCCGGCTGTTGCGCAAGCACCGGTGTAACGATAAGGGTTACGAAGAGACCGAGAAATCCCGGACGCATCGGCGATCACCTCCGCGTGATTCACTCGCTCACATGATAATCGCACCTCGGCGTGTCTTCCAGAGGGAACGTGCTTCGACTGCGTTTCAGGGGAGCTTCTTCAATTCCGCCAGAATCTCAGAATTCCCAGGCTGTTGTCTCAGCTCGTAAATCTTCGACCACGCGATTTTGCCCTCCTTGTCGATGATGAAGATCGCGCGGTCCTGAATGAACGGGACCTGGTGCCGGGTCGGCGGAAAGATCCCATAACTTGCCGCTGTCGCGGCATAGGGCCAGCGGTCCGTGGCGAGTGGAAATTTCAGCCCGCCCATTTGCTTCTGGAAGGCGATGTGGGAAAAAACCGAATCGGTCGAGACGCCCACGACCTGGGCGTTCAAGCCGGCAAACTTGGCGAGCTCCGCCTGGAATGCCGACAGTTCATTCTGTCAAACCGGGGTGAAATCAAGCGGGTAAAACGCCAGCACGATATTCTTGCCGCGGTAGCTGGACAGCTCAAACTCCCCTTGTAACTCGCCGGTGGCGCAAGGAATCTTGAAATCCGGCGCCATGTCTCCAACCTTCAAGGCCATAAAAACCTCCGTCGTTCAGCATAGAGTCGCCCGTGTCTCGCCGCTAAAAGAGGACGCGCTGCATTTGACCGTACTTGGGGTTGCCCGAAACTGAACGAGGGGATTTTATCCGATGCCGCCAACAAAGGAAAGCGGAGCCCAGACCCGTGGCCGGCGGGTTCGGCGCCAAGGCCTAGCGCTCGGGGCCGCCGTTCAGGATGACTAGTTCAGGATCTTTCACGAGCACCTTGCTGTGAGGCGCCACGGAGTGGGTAAGCCAGACGTTGCCGCCGATCACGCTGTGGTGGCCGATGCGCGTCTTGCCTCCCAAAATAGTGGCGTTGGGATATACGGTGACATGGCCCTCAAGTTCCGGGTGCCTTTTATTATCGTGCCCGCGCCGCAGCAGACCCTCCTCATCCCTGGACAAAGGGTTGAAGGCGCCCAGGGTTACGCCGTGGTAGAGCGTCACTTTGTTCCCGATGATGGAGGTTTCGCCAATCACCACGCCGGTGCCATGGTCGATGAAGAAAGACTCGCCGATGGCCGCACCGGGATGGATGTCAATGCCCGTGTGGCTATGCGCAACCTCCGTCATCATGCGCGGGACGAAAGGCACATCGAGAAGGTACAGCCGGTGCGCGAGGCGCTGCACGGTAATGGCTTCAACGCACGGGTAGGCCAGCAGGATTTCCTCGCGGCTCGAGGCCGCGGGATCGTTTTGGAATGCAGCTTCGAGGTCGGAGGCGAGCAGGCGCGCCAGGTCCGGCAACTGCCCGAACAGGTTCTCCAGCACCTCGTCGGCGCAAGGTCCGAGGTCGGCGGGTGCGGGCTTGCCGCTCCGGCGGCAGTCAAAACGCACGGCACTACAAACCTGGCCCGCCAGCAAGCTTCGAATCTCTTCGAGGTAGGACTCGGCTTGTGCCCCCAGCGCTTCGGGATCTCCACGGAGGAAGTAAAAGGGAAAAAGGGTTTCCAAGTAACGCCGGCAGATCAGCGCCACGGTCTCACGGTTCGGCAACTGGAATTCGCTATGGTCGTCCCCCGCCAGGTGCGCGTCCAAAGCCACCCGGAACTCCTGCGCGAGGCACTTCATATCGTCCGCACTCATGCTGGAACCTCCCTAAGCACTCACCGCCGAGACGCAGAGGGGCAGAAAATCGCAGTGAAAGGACCCTTTCTCTGGGCCTCTGGGCCTCATGCGCCTCTGCGGTGCGAGCGTGCCAAGTTATCCGATCCCCTCGAAAAGTATCGTGGAAAGGTAGCGCTCGCCGGAGTCCGGCAATACCGTGACAATTGTCTTGCCGGCGAATTCCGGTTGCTTGGCCAAACGTACGGCCACGGCAGCCGCGGCTCCACACGAGATGCCGCTCAGAATGCCTTCTTCGCACGTCAAGCGACGCCCGAATTCAACCGCCTCCTCATTCGACACCTGCTCGATGCGATCGACCACGGAAAGGTCGAGAGTCTTGGGGACAAAGCCTGCGCCCAGCCCCTGGATCTTATGAGGCGCGGGCTTCAACGGCAAGCCGGCGCGTTGCTGGCTGAGGACGGGACTCGCGGCAGGCTCAACGGCCACGGAGAGGATCGATTTGCGCTTGGTGTTTTTGATGAAGCGCGAGACGCCCGTGATCGTGCCGCCCGTGCCTACGCCGGATACGAGCACGTCGATCGCGCCATCCGTATCATCCCAAATCTCCGGGCCGGTGGTTTTCTCGTGGATCGCGGGGTTGGCAGGATTCTCGAATTGCTGCGGAAGGAAATAGTGCCCTGGGTCAGACTGGGCAATCTCTGTGGCGCGCTTGATAGCGCCTGGCATACCCTCCGGCCCCGGCGTCAGCACGAGTTTGGCGCCGAACGCCGCCAGCACGCGTCGGCGCTCCAGCGACATGGTTTCCGGCATGGTGAGCGTCAAGCTGTAGCCGCGTGCCGCCGCAACGAAAGCGAGAGCGATTCCCGTGTTGCCGCTGGTGGGCTCGATAATTTCAATTCCCGGCTTCAATACACCGCGCTTCTCGGCGTCCCAAATCATCGCGGCGCCGATGCGGTCCTTCACAGAGTACGCGGGACCCCGAGCCTCGATCTTGGCCAGCACCGTGGCTTGCGTTCCCGCCGCTAGGCGGTTGAGCCGCACCAGGGGAGTCCTGCCAATACTGGCTGCGTTGTCTCGAAAAATGTTTGCCATTAAATTGCCTCCTGTTTGGTTTGTACTCATCCGTTGCACGCTCGGACGTATGGCGAGAGATTGACTGGGCGCGTCTTGGAGCAGGTCCTTTTCTTCGGACCTTCCTGCAGCGCTCTACTCATTTCCAATCCTTCCTTCGGAGATTCCGACGACTCGGTGGCAGCAGCCGGAACCACCCTCAAGCGGGGCTCGGGCTCACGAGTCTTCCGAAGTTTCAACGTTGGAGTTTCGGGTGGGATGCGCCCGGGATCCGCCACCCGCCGCAGCGGATAGGAACCCAGGCTAGGTACAGATGCAGCGTAGAACCGTGGCGCGGCCGATAGACACTGGGGTAATCACCTTGATCGGCATTCCTTTTCCTTGCAAATAACCATAAGCAGCCTGATGGCCGTGGGCTCTCAAGTCACAACTATTGGATGCAATGCGAGCCCGAAAGATACCATTGAGTCTCACTGGAAGCGCCCGGCGCTTAACCTGCGATCTCAACTTGCTCGGCAGCGAAACCTGATCGGTCCTCCGCCAAAACCCAGCTTGTCAGATCCTTCGGGGAGCCCCGCTCAACGGAGATTATAACATAGGAATACCACGGCCAGGCATGCTCGCAGTCATAGTTCGATGGCCGCGCTGGATGGTCGGGGTGGGAGTGATAGTAGCCCACCACCTCGAGCCCACGCGCGCGCGCTTCTTTTTCCACGCGCAACTGTTCAAGCGGGTCAATCAGGAAACGGTTGCGCTCCGTTTCCCTGCCCGGATCATCCACCGGCAAGAGCTCCTGCGCGCGATCCGTCTCGCGCCGCAAGTTCTTGAGCGCCACAACCTCCGCCACGTGCTTCGCGTCTCCTTCCACTTTCCCCAGCAGCACTCCGCAGCACTCGCTGGGATAGTCACGCCCGCCGTGCCCCAGGATGACTTCCCGATGTCCTTTCCCAAGTTTTAGAGCCATCGCCCGCCCGACACGAATCAAAAGGCTCCCGCTGGTTCATCCGCCGGACCCAGCTATTGTACCGAGCCCTGCCCCATCCACCAAATCCACAACGCCGTTCCGCGGTAATTCTAGTGGTTTATGGGAGTGATGAGGATAATCAGCGCTTTCCCGATCCTCCACCTACTCTACTGCGGCCCTTGCGCTTCTTGCCCTCAGTGCAATAGACTTTTCATTGTAAGGATTGGCTTGAAGACGGGCCCGCCGGCGACGTCCACCGCCGTAAGGCCTGGAGTGGGGCAGCAAGCACGGAATTTCACAGTCCCCGTGACTCCAAAAGGCAGATGGGAACCACACATGGCCACTGAAGGGGTTGCTGCGGAAGACCTCCGAAAGCAGTTTGAGCAGGCGGGTTTCGTAGTAGTCGAGCCAAAACCCGGAAGGCTCGAACTCAGGAAGTCGGGCTGCGTTTGCTGTCTCGAATGCCAGGATGGGTGCTGGGTGCGCTCCGGGCCGCCGTATTTCGTAATACAGGGCGTCAACTGCGAGCTTGAGGACCGCGGCTATCAGAAATTCTGGTATTCGAAGCCCGACGAGAAGCGCTTCCCCATCCGCAAAGTAGACCTTGAAATCCTGCATCGCTTCGACGAGGAAGTGCGTTACATACTGGGTCAACAGAGCCTCTACAACGAATCACTGGGCTCGACCAACGCCCGGACCGACTACGACCGGCTGACGGGCAGGCCGGACCGGTGAGCTGGCGCGCAGAGGTCGACACCCCACGAACCCCAATACTGCTCACTTAATGGCTTTCGCGTCGCGCGCTATTCTCCAGCTGTGGAGGGCGTCTCCGGAGGACGGAGTGAAGGAGCGGCGGGCGCAGGCGCAACTGCGGGCTTCGCGGCCGGTGCGGCGGCTGGAGGTATGATGGGGTTAGAGGTTGCAGGCACGGGCGCCACAACCGGTCGAGGCGCTGCCGCAGGTTGCGCTGGCCGCGGGACGGGCTCGGTGCGTGGGGGAGAACCAGCAACTGCAGGCGCGTCGATTCGGGGCCCTGTAAGTGTAATCGGCCGCTCAGGCCGTCGCGAGTTTCCGGCTTCGGGTCTGGGCGGACGCTGGGCCGGGCGCGCCACCGGACGAAAGACGATTTCAATCTGCACCGTGTCGAGATCTGCATCCTGGAATTCCAGGACCTGGTCAAAACCCTCATGGGGTAAGGCGGCCTTGGCCAGTTCAAAGGCCTGGTGATGGCGCTCTATGACCGCCCGCCCCACGGAGCGCTCCCTTTTCTGGTCGCGCTCGACGCAGGTCTCCAGGGGCACATCGAAGACTATCGCCACAGCCGTCACCTGGTGTTTCTTTGCCAAGTCGAGCAGATCCTTCCGCGCCGGGCCGGTCAACGCCGTCGAGTCCACCACGCAAAGGCGATTCAGCATGAGGCGCTGTTCCACCAGGAAATGCACCAACGCGAAAGCCTGCGCGTTGAAACGCTGGTCGCGTTCGTCGTCGCAGACGCGGGCGCGGGCCCAATCCGAAGAAACAATCTGGGTGGGTCGGAAGTGGCGCTCGGCAAAATGCGATTTCCCGCAAGCCGCAGGACCGCACAATACTACGATCGAGGGCCTTACCAGCCGCACTGACTTGCCCCCGGTCTGAGGTTTGTTTGGGATGGGTTCAGCGTCCATAATTATGTGAGACCCCGCGAAATCTTGGGTGCCCCCTCCGAATTCGCCCCTGCGTAGCTGCCTCTCCTGTTGCTTGCCTGACCGCAGCTTTATTCTATCCAGAGTGCAAGAAAACTGAAATGGTTGCCTTGGTCGGTAGCGCGCTGCATCAGCCAGCCTCGCCTTCGCTTCCTGTTGGGCATATATCACTTCAACCATCCCTATCCGCTCACGGCTCAAGCGTCGTGCTAAAATGAAGATTCTGCATTTCGCGCTGGGGTGTTATGTGACGAGGGGTTGTCCGACCCATAACACAACTGACCGCAGTTCTTCCCGGCGGCAGAGCCTATGGCGACCGACAAGATCGTGCCCCTCGAGCGGGCCTACAAGCTGGCGGACGAGCTAAAGCGCCGCGGTCAGTGTGTGGTCTTCACGAACGGCTGTTTTGACCTGCTCCACCCCGGCCATACACGCCTGTTTGCGGAGGCCCGCAAACTGGGCGATGTGTTGATCGTGGCTATGAACAGCGACCGCAGCGTGCGCGCACTCAAGGGCAAGAACCGGGCAATTCAGCCGGAGAGTGAGCGCGCCGAGATTCTAGCCGCGCTGGCTGCTGTGGATTACGTCACGATCTTTGACGACGAGTCGGTTCTCGGAGTCGTGGCGCGCCTGCTGCCGCAGGTTCTGGTCAAAGGCGGCCACTATGAACTCGACCAGATCGTCGGCCGCCAGGAAGTCGAGGCCGCCGGAGGGCGGGTGGTGCGGATCCCCGTCGTGGAGGGTTTTTCGACCACCGCCCTTATCGCTGCAGCCCAAAAGGCAGTGACCGGGGACAAGTGAAAAGTGCTGAGCGAATACCGGCGTCCATGAACCGGGGGAGCCAGCCGGAGCGGACATTCCCCTGCCGTCCGGTTCTTGATCCTTGCTGGTCACTCGTCATGGAAGACTGGCCACCGTAGTCTCATGCCTGACCTCCGTTCCTTACTCCAGTCTGTGTTCGACCACACCGCTCTGCGCCCAGTGTGTGAGGCGCTCAAGGCGGGCGCTCCGCCAGACGCTCGGCCGGAGCGGGTGACCATTTCCGGTCTAACGCCTTCGGCCAAGGCGTTGGTGGTGGCCGCGTTGGCGCATGAGGTCCGGCGGCCGATCATCGTGCTGACCAAAGACAACGAAGCCGCGCAAACCTATCGTCAAACCACTTCCACCTTTCTCGACTGGATGGCGCCGGCGGTGGGCGGCGGGGTCCAGGTAGTGCCGGCGCTCGACTGCTCGCCCTACGAGGGGCGTTCACCCCATGGCGAAATCCTGGAACAGCGCGCCGTGGCGCTCTGGAACCTTTCCCGCGGCGGTGGGCAAGTCGTCTTCGCACCCGTGCCTGCTGCTCTGGGCCGGTTTCGCGAAAAGGCTTTCTACTCCTCCTTGGCGCTCGAACTCAGAATCGGCGATGAGTTAAGTATTGACGACTTGGTTGAGCACCTGGGCGGCGTAGGTTTTGAACCCGCGGAACCGGTCACGGAGGTCAGCCAATATTCGGTGCGCGGCGGAATCGTCGACGTTTTCCCCCCCGAAACCGAGTGGCCGTTTCGGTTGGAGTTTTTCGGCGACCAACTCGAGTCGGTGCGTGAGTTCGACCCTTCGTCACAGCGCTCGCGCAAGCCGGTTTCCAAGGCTCTCCTGCTGCCGCTCTCCGAAGCGCAGCGTTCGCCCAAATTCTTCGCAAGCCTGGTGCGAGTACTGACCGAGCGCGCCTGGCAAGGCGCCAAGTCGCGAGGAGCGACACTCTCTGACCGTGAACCTGCCTGGGCCGGTGAGTATTCCAACACCTTCCCGGGGTGGGAGTTTTTTGTTCCGCTCGTCGCACCGCACCCGCACACGTTGTTCTCACTGTTGGAACGCCCGGTACTGGTATGGGACGAACCCCTCGACCGCCATGAACAGGTTCGACGCACCCTCGAAGGCCTCGCCGCGGGCTTCGAGGAAGTCCGCGACATTGTTCCTCCCCGGCCCGCACCGCAAGAAGGTTTCCTGGCTGAGGCGGAGTTCCTCGAGGCTGTCGAACGCCTGCCACAGGTCTCGCTCAAGGAACTGGCTGTCGAAAGTGCCCCGGCGCCCATGATTTCTGCCTCCGCAGCCATAGCCATTGGCGGTGACTTGTACTTCCCGCCTGAACTCTCAGGTCCGAAGTCCGAAGTCCGAAGTCCGACGCCGGGGGGATCGGGCGACTGGGACCCGGGACTCCGGACCTCGGACTTCGGACTTCGGACTCCAGACCCGGGAGTTCGAACCTCGGACTCCGGACAATCTCCCATTCCCGTACCCGAAGTGCCGAACCCGGAATCGCGCTCACCTGAGCACCTACTCCTAAGCCAGCCGCCTCCGAAATTCCCCGGTGGCGTCAAGGCGCTGGCCGAGGATTTACGTGCCCGGCTGAAGCAGGGGGAGTCCGTCATCTTCGTGGTTCCAACCAGCGGTAAGGTGGATCGACTGCGGGAGATTCTGAAGGAATACGAGATTCCCTATGCCACGGCCATCGAGGAAGGACAGAAGCGCGAGGCCCCTCCGCCCGAGCTGGAAGCCGGCCCCTCAGTTCTAATCGCGCGCGGCGAGATTTGCGAAGGCGTGGCCTTCCCGGAGCTTCATCAGTTGTGGCTCTCTGACTCCGACCTGTTCGGTGGCTTCGACTGGGCAGCGCGCGGGCGCCGGGAGCGTTCCGCAATTTCCAGTTTCATCTCCGACCTCAGCGACCTCAAAGTCGGTGACTACGTCGTGCACATCGACCACGGTATCGGCATTTATCAGGGCTTGCGACAATTGCCGGTAGGCGGCGCCACGCGGGACTTCATGCTCCTGACCTACCAGGACGAAGCCAGGCTCTACGTGCCCCTGGAGCGCCTGGATCTGGTCGGAAAATACCGCTCCGGCGAGGGAGCCAAGCCCACGCTCGACCGCCTGGGCGGAACAAGCTGGGAGCGCACCAAGACGCGCGTTAAGCGGGCGTTACGCGACATGGCCCAGGAACTCTTACAGCTTTACGCCGATCGCAAGATGCGGGGAGGCGTTGCCATCCCCGCCGACACGCCCTGGCAGCGCGAATTCGAAGACGCATTCCCGTTCGAGGAGACACCCGACCAGATCAAGGCCATCGCCGACATTAAGCGGGACTTGGAGAGTCCCGAGCCCATGGACCGTCTGCTTTGCGGCGACGTCGGTTACGGAAAGACGGAGCTCGCCATGCGCGCGGCGTTCAAGGTGATCCAAGACGGCCGCCAGGTGGTGGTGCTGGCCCCCACCACTGTGCTGGCCTTTCAGCACCACACGACCTTTCGCCAGCGCCTGGCAGCCTTCCCGGTGCGTGTCGAGATGCTCAGCCGCTTCCGTTCCCCCGCGGACCAGAAGAAGACAGTGGCGGAGGCGGAAGCCGGCCGCGTGGATATCCTCATCGGCACGCACCGCCTGCTCTCCAAGGACGTGCGCCTGCGCGACCTGGGTCTGCTGGTTGTGGACGAAGAGCAGCGCTTTGGCGTGGCGGCCAAAGAGAAACTGAAGAAAATGAAATCGGGTGTGGATGTCCTGACCATGTCGGCCACGCCCATCCCGCGCACCTTGCACATGTCTCTGGGGGGATTACGCGACCTCTCGGTGATTGAAACGCCTCCCCGCGGCCGCCTGGCCATTCAAACCACGGTGGCGCCTTTCGCGCCGGCGCTGATCCAGTCGGCGATTCTCCAGGAGATGCGACGGCAGGGGCAGGTCTTCTTCGTGCACAACCGGGTGGAATCGATTTTCCAGATGGCCGCGCTGGTGCAGCGGCTGGTGCCCACGGCGCGCGTGGGCGTCGCGCATGGCCAGATGGGAGAGAAAGATCTCGAAAAGGTGATGCTGAAGTTCATGCAGGGTGAATACGACGTGCTGGTGGCCACGGCCCTCATCGAAAACGGCCTGGACATTCCACGCGCCAACACCATCATTGTGAACCACGCTGACCGCTTTGGCCTTTCCGACCTCTATCAATTGCGCGGGCGGGTGGGCCGCTCGAACCGCCGCGCCTACGCCTATTTCTTGATTGGTGCGGAAGACGCGCTCACACCTCGGGCGCGCCGGAGGCTGGCAGCGCTGAAGGAATTCTCCGACCTGGGCGCGGGCTTTCGCCTGGCGGCCCTGGACCTGGAACTGCGTGGCGCCGGCAACCTACTGGGGGCCGAACAGCACGGCCACCTGAACGCCATCGGCATCGACCTCTACCTCAAAATGCTTGAGCAGACTGTGGCGGAGCTGCGGGGCGCGCCCGCCAAGATTGAAGTTCGCACGACGCTCAACCTGGGCTTCGACATCAAGATTCCAGACCAGTACATTCCCGACGAAAACCAGCGCCTGCGGATGTACAAGCGCATTTCCAGCGTGGCTACGCCGGCTGAGCGCGCCGAGATGGAAGCAGAACTCATGGATCGCTTCGGCCCGATCCCGCCCTCCGTTTCGAACCTGTTCGACTACGCGTCGCTGAAAGCCTCCGCCGAACAGTTGCTGGTGCAGACGGTGGAGCGCAAAGCCGATGAAATCTGGATGAAGTTTCACGAGCAAACGCCCGTCGATCCGCAGCGGTTGACGCAGTTTGTGCGCCGCCGCCGCGAGGCCAGCTTCCGGCCGGACCGAGTCCTGCGCTTCCGCGTGCGCGATCGTGAGGGCAGCCTTCTGGCCCAAATCCAAAACGTCTTGCAGGAACTGCACCCCCAGCCTTAAGATGACGAGAGCCGCAAAGGGAGGGCCGGAGCAACCTTGCCGGGGGTGAAAGCGTTCCAAGCAGGAGGCGCCCAAGTGCGCGGGAGGCTTGAGAGGAAATGGTGAAACGAACGTTCGGACTTGTGGGAAGCGCCATCCTGGTGGCTGCCTGTGCCGCGCCTCAGCTCTTTGCGGCCCACGTTGTGGAGCGCATCATCGCACGTGTCAACAGTGAGATCATCACGCAGCGCCAGTATGAACGCGAGAAGGCTAAGCTTCGGGAACAGCTCGCCGAGGACAATCCCGGACCAGATCTCGATGCCCGGTTCAAGGAAGAAAGCAAGAACCTGCTGCGGGACTTGATCGACCAATCCCTGATGGTCCAAAAGGCGAAAGACCTGGACATCAACGTGGAAACGGACATCATCAAGCGGTTGGATGAAATCCGCAAGCAATCCAAGGTGGCCAATCTGGAGGATTTGGAGAAAGAGGTGGAGGGCCAAGGCATTGTTTGGGAAGACTTCAAAGACCAGATCCGCCGGCAGCTCCTGATGCGCGAGGTGATCGGCCGCGAAGTCGGGTCTCGCGTCATGACCACGCACGATGAGGCGCGGAAGTTCTACGAAGCACACAAAAACGAGTTCCAATCGGCCGGAATGATTCATCTCGCGGAAATCCTGATTTCCAGTGAAAAATACAAACCCGACGAGGCTGATAAACGGGCCAAGGCCGCGCTGGCGGAGGTCAAGGCCGGCCAGCGCTTTGGCGATGTCGTAAAGAAGTACTCCGACGGCCCCAACCTCGACGAGGGAGGCGACATCGGCCTCATGAAAACAGGTAGCGTGAGCCCCGCCATCGGCGACGCCATTTCCAAGCTCGAACCCAGCGACACGACCGACTTGATTCAGGTCAAGAACGGCTACCTCATCCTGAAGCTGGTGGAACGCTTCAGCCCGGGCATTCCCAAGTTCGAGGAGGTCGAGCAACGCGTGGAAGAGGCCTTATACAACGAGAAGATGCAGCCCCAGCTCCGTATCTTCCTGGTCCAGCTCCGCAAAGACAGTTACATCTGGAAGGCCCCGGGCTACATCGATACAGGCGAGGAGACGCCCGGCGCGGCCGTGGTTGCCGAAAAGGGGAAATGAAGCAAACTTACATCAGGGACCTCAAGCCGGACTCACCCGTCCACGACACCTTCTTGGTGCAATCCAAGGAACACAAGATCGCCAGTAACGGCGCGGCCTACCTTGACCTCAGCCTGCGGGATACGACCGGCGCCATCCCGGCCAAGCTCTGGGATTACTCCGAGCGGACCACGCCCGCCTTTGAAATTGATGAGATCGTCGAGGTCACCGGGCACGTGGAGAGTTATCGCGGCACGGCGCAGCTTCGCGTGCGCAAGATCTCGGTTTGCCCTCCCGAAGACATCTCTCTCCTCGATTATCTCCCCCGCACCCAGCGCGATCCGGAGGAGATGTACGCCGAGCTGCTGGAACGCGTACGGGGCATGGGTGAGAGCTCCCTGCGCGCGCTAATTCTGGCGGTCGTGGAAGATCCGGCTATCGCGGAGCGCCTGAAACTGGCGCCTGCCGCAATGAGCTACCATCATGCTTTCCTGGGGGGCCTGCTGGAGCATGTTTCTTCGCTCCTGGCGCTCGCCGATCGCGTGGCGGACCATTATCCGTGGCTGCGGCGTGATCTGCTCCTGGCCGGCTTGGTATTCCACGATCTTGGGAAAATCGCCGAGCTGGATTTCAGCCGCGGATTCCGCTACTCCACGCGCGGGCAACTGGTGGGCCACATCACGATTGGGCTGGAAATGGTACAGGAAAAGATTCGCCAGATTCCCGACTTCCCCCCCGAACTCAAACACCAGATCGAGCACATCATTCTCTCCCATCACGGCAAGCTCGAGTTCGGCTCGCCCAAAGAGCCCATGTTCCCCGAGGCGCTGGTGGTCCATTACCTGGATGACCTGGATTCCAAACTCGAAGCTATGCAGGAGCAGTACGCGGCGGACCGGGATCGTGCGGGCGACTGGACGGGCCGCAATCCCTCGCTGAAACGCGAATTGCTGAAAGTTGCGCCGAATGACCGAAGGCAGCAGGGGCCTCGAAAGCCGGAGTGAAAGCACCATGGAGAATCCTGATGTCCAGCAAGTGCAAACACTTTCCACCGCAGATATCGAGTGCATTCTGCCGCACCGGTTCCCCTTTCTTTTCGTCGATAGGATCACGGAGTTCATTCCCGGCCAGCGCATCATGGCGCTGAAGCATTTTTCGGTTAACGATGAAGCGGTGCGTGGGAACTTCCCCGGACTCGCCCGTATCCCCGCCGGCGTTATCATGGAACTGGTCACCCAGGTTGGCGCCGTGCTGGTGCTGGAGCGGCCGGAGATGGCGGGCAAGATTGCGATGATCCTGCAAATACCCTCCGCGCGCATCATCAAACCCATTGAGGCGGGTGACACCGTACGCGTGGAAGCGGTAGTCCTGAAGATGAAGGCGCAATTCGGCGAGTTGCGCGGCTGGGTTTTCCGCGACGATGAACTGGTGGCGGAGGGCCAGATGCGCTTCGGCATCGCGAACGCTGCGGATGTGCTCCCGGGCCGGGCCGCAGGTTGACAACCTCACCGCAACAGCCCACAATCGCCATGCTCCTTGTGAGCCCAGGTGGTTCCAGTAAAGGACCAACTGTCCCAATCATGTTTGACACCCTTCGCATCGGCAACACATCCATCCGCCCCGCGCACATCCTAGCGCCCATGGCGGGTATCACGGACACAGTTTTCCGCCGCTTCATCAAGCGTCTGGGGGGGTGCGGCCTGATTATGACGGAGTTTGTCTCGAGTGAAGGGATGGTCCGGCAGAATTTCCGCTCGCGACGCTATCTCTATTACACCGAGGAAGAGCGGCCCATCAGCGCGCAGATTTTCGGGGCCGATCCGGATCATCTGGCTGAGGCGGCTCGCCACATCGAAGACCTGGGATTCGATCTTGTGGATCTGAACCTGGGCTGTCCTGCGAAGAAAGTCGTCAAGTGCGGCGGCTCGGGACTGCTGCGCGACCTGCCGCTGCTGGAACAAATCCTGCGCACGATTCGCGCCGCCGTGCGGATTCCCTTCACTATCAAGTTCCGCTCCGGCTGGAGCGAGGAGGAGATCGTGGCCCTCGAAGTGGCGCGCCTGGCCGAGGACTGCGGCGTGGATGCCCTCGCCGTGCATCCGCGCACCCGACTGCAAGGTTACAGCGGCCGCGCGCGCTGGGAGATCATCCAAGAGGTCAAAGGCGCTGTGCATCTCCCGGTGATCGGCAACGGCGATGTCTTCAAGCCCCAGGACGCGCGGGCGCTCGGCGAACAAACCAGCTGCGACGCAGTGATGATCGGGCGGGCGGCGGCCTCGAACCCTTGGATCTTCCGCCAACTCTCGGAATACTTCTCGACCGGAGCCTGCCGGGAGCCGGCCGATGCCGACCGATACGAGCTGATTCGCACGTATTACGCCATGCTGGTCGCCGAGGAAATACCCGGCGCCATCGGCAAGATGAAACAATTCGCAAGCTGGTTCACGCACGGCGTGCGCAACGGCACGGAGCTACGGCGGCAAGTACAGAGCGCCCGCACTACCCAGGAGGTCCTGGAACGCGTAGATGGGTTCTTCGCCTCGCTCACCCCGAACCCCGGCGTCGTGGCAGCAGCGGTCAAATCCTAAAGCGAATGGTACCGTCTATGCAAAAGTCCAACCCACACAGGAGAAGTCAACGGCGAGTCGAAGCGGCCGTCCCCATGCAGGTACGGGGCGTGGACGTACACGGAATTGAATTTGAAGAATCCGCCACGGCTGTGGAAGTGAGCCGGCGCGGCCTTTCTTTCCTTACCCAGCGTGAGCTGGCCGTCTCCGCAACCCTCACCCTGTTGATTCCCGGCCTCGGCCCGACACGGGAGGGAGAGGGACCGAGCGACTTCTTTACGGAAGGTGCCGTGGTCCGCACCCGGCCCGAGGGAAAGCACCGTCATCGGGTGGCGGTGCGCTTTACCGGGGCAACCCTGCCCATGTATAGCGCGGAGAATATCTGAGGATCAGGACTTTTCCGCTTGCAGCCTGCGGTAGGCCTCGCTCTTGGAGACGCCGCGGGCGCGGGCCACGACTTTCAGCGCGCCTTTCTCGTCGAGCCCTCGCTCCGTCATCACCTTTTCGATTTCCGATCGGATGGAGGCCGGGTGCACGGCTCCATCTCCAGCACCGGGAGGAGAACTCATCCCAATCAAAAGGGTGATCTCTCCCTTGACCGGACGCTTCTTCAGGTACTCGCGCGTGTTCGAAATCGTTCCGCGCATGAACTCTTCGTGGACCTTGGTCACTTCCCGTGCCACAACGATTTCCCGGTCACCAAGGATTTCCTGGGCATCCCGCAGCATTTCCAGTAATCGATGCGGCGCTTCGTAGAAGACCAAAGTCTTGGTGGCGTCCTTCAGCTCCTCCAGAGCTCCCCGGCGTTCACCTTTCCTGCTCGGCAGGAATCCCAGAAAACGGAATTTATCCACGGGCATACCGGAAGCCGCCAGCGCGGCCACGAAAGCCGAGGCGCCGGGAACCGGAACCACGGGAATGCCGTGCCGGACCGCCAAGTGCACCAGGCGAAAGCCCGGGTCGGACACCACGGGCATGCCAGCGTCGGTGACCAGCCCGATGCTGCTGCCCTCCTCCATCAGGATGACCAGCTCCGGGGCGCGGGTCATCTCATTGTGCTCATGGTAGCTGATGGTTCGGGTGCGAATCCTGTAGGCATTCAGGAGCTTCTGCGTTCGGCGTGTGTCTTCGCAGGCGATGAGGTCCACTTCCTTGAGAATGCGGATAGCCCGTAAGGTGATATCTTCCAGATTCCCGATGGGCGTTCCCACGATGTAGAGTTTCCCGTGAGTCCCGTCTGACGGCTCCAACGGATCGAGAAGACTGCTTTTCCCAGGCATAAGAAACTCCACCCCTCAGTTCTAAAGTGGAACTGACCTCATAGTGTACCAAGTCGCAGGGTGTATCTCAAGGCTGCGCATCGAGCTGGGTGTGGTGTCATTGGGAATGGAGTATTCCTTTGAAACTCCGGTCATTTCCGCGAAGCGCGTTCCCCGCGAAAGGGAGGAGCAGGAATCCAGACCGTCGGCGGTGCATTTCCAATGCTTGGCGGGGTAGGCAGGCGATATCGTGTCCCTACTTACGCAGGAATGACGGCGCCTGGAAGCTCCCATGTCTCCCAGATGGCAGCAGTATCCGGACCCGCAATGTGATAAAATGATTAAGGTGGCTAGCGGACGAGCGGTGGGACACAAAGCAGAGGCAACCATGTTCATCAGTCTGCCATCCTTCTGTTAGGCACACAGATGAGGGGATAGGCCCGGGCCAGGGAAAGGCCCGGGGAATGGGAAAAGGGTTAAATGTCGACCAGCAACGTTCAAGGAGGAGTGGGCATGGGAAAAGTCCCTCCCCCGACAACTTCGGCTCCGAACGAGCCTTACAAGTTCACGTTTGTCGAAACACCCACGCTCTTTGTGTCGGTGTATCGCCAAATTCGCGACTGGCTGCGCGAACCCAAGGTGACGGTGCCACCCGAGTATTACCGCGGCGAGGCTCGGCTGCCCGCCACCGACATGCCCCCCTGGTATCGCACGCTTCCCCGCCAGCTCAAGATCGCTTTTGAAAAGCCTCGCGACCCTATTGGAATCTATAATTATGCCCAGGGGAAAAAGAGCACTCTGTGCGCCTTCTTTGGCGCCGCAGCCCTGGCAGCGGGTGGCTGGTTCTGGAAAGGCCAACTCGGCTTGCTCCTCGGGGCAGTGGTGGGACTCGCGGCCGGAGAGTTGGCGGGCGCACTGCTTTTCAAGAAACGCGAGTATCCTCCTGACATCTGGGGCGACTATCGCATGCAGGCCGGTTCCTGGGTCAACTCGGTGCTGGTCCACGCGATTGCCGTGACGCTGATCGTGCTGCCCTCCTTCCTCGTCCGGATGTTCCAGCCGGTCAAAGCGGCGCCCAAGACGGAGGTTGTCGATATTTCACCTTACCTCCCGCAATTGACCCCCGACGCGTCAGGCAAGAAAGCGGGAGGAGGCGGCGGCGGTGGCGATCGCTCTCCCACGCCGGCTTCCAAAGGCGCCATCCCCAGGTTCGCCAAGCAGCAGCTTGCGCCCCCCATGGCGGTGATTCCGAATACCAGTGCGCAGTTGCAGGTTACCCCCACACTGCTGGGTCCACCGGAGTTGAAACTCCCCGCCATGGCCTCCAACATGCCTTGGGGTGACCCGCAAGGCGTGAACGGGCCGGCGTCCAACGGTCCGGGTTTTGGCGGCGGAATTGGGAGCGGCGAAGGCGGCGGCGTTGGTTCCGGCAAGGGCGGAGGCCTTGGCCCCGGCGAAGGTGGCGGCGTAGGCGGTGGAGTTTACAGTGTGGGCGGCGGGGTCAGCGCCCCAATTCCCATTTACAAGCCCGAGCCTGCCTACTCCGAGGAAGCCCGTAAGGCGAAGTACCAGGGCACGGTCGTTCTGTGGATCGTGGTCGATGCCCAAGGCAACGTTGCGGATTGCCGCGTGGTGAAACCCCTCGGTCTCGGGTTGGATGAAAAGGCCGTCGAAGGCGTTAAGGTCTGGAAGTTTAAGCCTGCCATGCGCAATGGCACGCCAGTCGCCGTACGCGTGATGATGGAAGTTACCTTCCGGTTGTTCTGAGCAACCTACCTTCCCGCCCGGGTGCCGCCCGTATAGAAGAGGGCTCGAAAAGAACCCTTGACAAGGCGTCCCCGGCCATTTACTTCTATCATAGTGTCCAACTGGGAGGTCGTCTAACGGTAGGACTGCAGACTCTGGATCTGCGTATCGGGGTTCGAATCCCTGCCTCCCAGCCATTTATTCAGAACCACTTGCCTTCCATCGGGCGAACAACTCAGTTCCGAACGCGGCAATGCGAGCACTCACAGCCCGGGCTCTGCTTCGATTTCTTCGACGCCCTCGGATGGCTCGTGGCCCTGTAGTCAGGAGCCCCACACGCCACCCAAACCGCAAAGTTGCAAACCAACTCCGCTTTCAGGCGGGAAGAAGCGACCAGCGCAGGGGTTTTCCGCGGCCACCTAGACCCTTCAGCTCGATCGCGCCATCCGGCGTGTGCGAGAGGGACACTTCAGTTCCGTTGACTTGGACCCGCTCGAGACCCCTTGTCTCTTCGGCCGGAAGGGTCAAATGGATAGCCCAGATGCGTGGTTCCGTCGAGGGTTCGTACCAGCCCTCGTATCCTCGTGATGACTTCTCGAGCCCCAGCAGCGGTGAAGCGAATCGATACGACGGCAAAGGAAGTTTAGGCACCAAGGTCAAACCAGCTTCCGTGAACTCGAGTCCCAGGAGTTTTGCCACTGAATAGAGCGGACAAGCATGCGTATGCATGTTGAGCACAGGGAAGTCGGTCCATCCAAACGGAGACCCTTCGGTTGTAGCGCCAGGACGCTCGCTCGAGGCCGAGTTCAATACGTCGGGACCGCTCCAGGTTCCGTACCAGATCGCGGGATACATTTCGGCGTGGCAGGCAAACGAATTCTTCTTCCATTCCTCCCAGGCCATTTTGCCGTCGACTGACGCCAGCGCCCAAATGAGAGTGGCGTTGAGCGACGGCCACACACCTCCATCGACCGACGTCCCAGGCTCCATTTTCAATACACCCTGTCCGGCCATATCGGGGCTCTTATTAAGCTGGCTGGAGCCGATCGGCGAGGGGCGCCGCAGCTCCTGATCGAGGACCTGGACCAGCGCCCGAGTCTGTTCCTCAGTGGTGATTCCAGCGATGATCGCCCACGGCTGCGGCTCCAGCCAGATTCCCTTTTCCCCCAACCACCCCAGCTTGGGTCCAAGCCAGGCGCGACGAAACCACTTACCTGTCCATTGCTGTCGCGCGGCTTTGCGGTGTTCTTCCGCTTGGCTGCGGATACCCGCAATAAGCTCCGTCGCTTCACCCGCATACGCCAGCAGCCGCGCGTACCGGTCGAAAACATAAGCTGCCATCGCAGAGTTCAGCACGCTTTCACTCTGAGCCTCGCATTCCTGCACGTCAGTCTGCGGAACCCATCCCATGACGATCGCATCATTCCAATCGTCGTGCAGCATCCGCATCAGTCCGTGCTCACCCGTTCGGACGTCTTCGACCAGATGCCGAACGCAGCGGGTCAGGAGCTTGCGAACTGATTCCTTGCCCCCGGCCGGCCCCAAGAGCGTGGGAATCTGTTCCTCGAGAAAAGCCATGTCGCGTGTAGCCAGCACATATTCACTGGCGGTCCAAAGGAGCCACATCGGTATGTCGCTGGATTTGTCGGAGGTCGTGGGCATAGGCATGCCGTGACCGACGATTCCGTAAGGGATGGAGCCGTCCGGCCGGACTTCTTTCAAGGTATACCGCAGGACTTCCTTCACAATATCCGGGTCACTGAAGAGGAACGGCAGAACGTGCTGCAACGGATCCCGGGCCGCACCCTGAAATCCCATGACGTATTGATAAATGCTGGCCTGCGAGAGGATGTGCTGCTGAAAGAAGGCGTCGTAGGTCATTCCGCTGCGAAGATAATAGTAGTTCCACGTGGCTTCCCGTTCGACCCAGGGTTCGCCCTCGGTGCTAAAGCGCAAACCCGTATTCTTCCATTGACGGCTGGACTCCTTCCAGGCAGTCTGCGCAGTCTGGCGATACTTGCTGATCAGCAAGGATGAGTCGGCGCCTTGCGGCTGGTAGCCGTAGAGAAAGACAAGGGTTCGGCTCTCTCCAGGCTGCACGGTGAACCTGCGCTCGAGCAGCAGAGCACTCTCTGGACCATTCGCATTCAGCTCACCATTGAGCTCACGATCCAGACCGGTCGGATGGGTTACGCCGCCTGCTCCAAAGAACTCCTTTCCGTTGGTTGCAATCCCGTCCGCGGGAGCGTCCAGGGAAAGGAGAAACGTGGGAGGAGGGTTGAGGTCGTCGAAAGCTGCCTCCTTGGGGGCGTCCTCGGCAGGCAGGGTCACGAAGAAATTGGGATTCTTTCCCAAATATCCGAGTATTCCTTGCCACAGCCCTTCTTCCGCGGCAGAACGTCCCAAGAACTCCTTGGTCTCGAACAAGCCCGAATTGCTTTCGATAGCGCGAAAATGATGTGCGAAGCGCTCTCCAAAATCTCGGCGCAGCTCGCTCATGCTCTTCCCTGCAAACGATTCTATAAAAGCACGAAAAGAAAACTGATACGGCTGGCAACCCCAGTACTCGACCCAGCGCAACTTCGCTTCGGAGCTGCCCTGGTTCGTTATGGTCACTTGCGAGATCAAGACAGGATCGTCGCCGAACGGGGCGAAGATCACCTGATCGATTGCGTATTTCTCTCCTGCCACTTTCTTGCGCAGATACCCAGTTCCGAAAATGCGGTCGAAGGTCTTGGCATTCCCCGGATAGTGCGTGCTCAGCGCGACTTTGCCGTCGGACAGAAAGCCGATCCCGCCGCCGAATTGACCTCGCTCCGGCGCGTAGTCATTGAGGAATTTCGGCGCGCCTTCATCCTGGCGCACGCGTACGTGTCCGTAATTGGAGGCAATGGCTACAATGCGATCATTGCCGACCTGATGAATATGCTCTGTGGAAGAGAGGAGGCCGGGGTTTACCTGGGTTACAGCTTTGGGATCGTTGATCTGGTCACAGGTATAATGGAATGCAGCCAGGCCGAATTCGTCTTCAATCCATTCGCCGAAATAGCCGGAGCCATAAGCCTTCCCTTTTGCATCGCCCGCGCTACGGGACGAGGAAGTCCCCCAGGCAGAGAGAAACCCGGAGGCCCCCGCTACCAGTTTCGAGCCCGCTGCCAGCATCGCTGCACCACTCAAGATTTGCCTGCGATTGACCGTCATTGTGAGTTACTCCTGTGCGACGTCATCGCCGAGAAACGACCTGACCACCGGCGTCGGAGTCGAGTCTACTCTTGGCGGCCAAGCCCATGCAATGAGTATGCTGAAGCTCCTGCCCTGTAGCACCTCACTTCGCGCGGGCACGGCAAGATGGAAAGCCAAGGCGAGCTTTTCATGCCGTGGGTCGGCAACGTTGCGGTCTTCGAAAGGCCCACGGCACAGAATCCAGCTACTCGCCCCACTTGGGGAACGATTGCCCACCTGCGGCTCCGCCGCCTGCTGTGCGGAAAGGCTGCGCCTTTCCGGGGCGCGCGCGTCCCGAACAACGTCCTCCGCACCGGCCGGAAGGCTGAGCCTTCCGGCCGGTGCGGTATCGGCGAAACAGCCGGGACTGAAGCGACACGACTCAGCTTCACGCCGCCATGCCGCGGCTATCTTCAGTGCGCTGCTGAAGCTGGCGACTTGTCCCGTACTCGGTCTGGTGCGGCCAGCAGAAAATCACCACAGCAGGAAACAGCGCGCAAGACGAAAAGATCGATATCCAGCGCGATGCCTCGCCGTATCCGTGGAGTCCCGCGGCCCCGAAGGGGAAGACGAACACCGTGAACGAACTCAGGGCGAGTAGAGCGACGTGTTGAATCCGCTCAGCGGGGAGGAGAAAACTGCAGGCTTCGCGAAACAGTGTTGAGAAGAAGTGCCAGATTGCGATAGCGAAGGGGATGCCGAGCACTGCGGCGACCCACCACGGCGACGCGTGCAGTCCCTTTTCGAGTGTGGCCATGTCAGCGTGCGTGGTAAAGGTCCTGACCGGGACGTAACAGAGGAAATTCCCCACGTTCATAAGGCAAAGCAGAAATGCGAAAAGCCCCAGCACCTGACGGCGCCGCTGCTTGGCGAAAGAGTAAAGTCCCCGGGCAGCGAAATAGAGGACTCCGTTACCGAACAGCACCCCAGCGACGGCGATCAAGGATGCCAGGTAACCCTTGCCTGCCGCGAAAATCGGATCATAGTCGACATTCTCGTCGATGCCGAGGAGGAACGCGACGTTCTGCGGAGTCAGGTGACCGTAGTTCAAAGCCAACGGATTTGCCTTATAACCTAGAGCCCAGGCGGTGAATGAATGTGCGTGCTCGTGGACGAGATAACCCAGTGCATGAGCAAGCCACCAGAGCGAAACAACAAGCAGCCAGAAAAGTGCAGTTTTACGTTGCGCCATGGCCAGAGTGTAGCGCTTGAGCATCAAGCAGTCCACAGTGAACCAGAAAGGGCCAAACCGCTGAAATGTCGCGGAGTTTCACTCTGCGCCAGCCAGCCGTGGTTCGGCAACGTTGCGGTCTTCAAAAGGCCCATGGCACAGAATTCATGCCGTAGTACCCGAGTCCGCAGCGCGGTGGCGCGAGGCAGATACTGTTCCGCTTGCCCGGAGGGGCCCTTTACCCTTAAACTCTCTCTTATGAGCGATCCGGTGATTTCAATATCTCCCCAGTTGATGGGAGGTACCCCTGTCTTTGCCGGAACCCGCGTGCCCGTCCAAACTCTCTTCGAGTACCTGGAGGCTGGCGATACCATCGATGATTTCCTCGTTGGCTTTCCCACCGTAACGCGCGAGCAAGTTGTCGTGTTGCTGGAGACCGCTAAAGGCAAAGTACTCGCCGGGGTGAAGTGAAGATCTTACTCGATGAATGTATTGATCAACGCTTGGCCGAGGACTTTACGGGGCACGAGGTCCTTACCGTCGCGCAGGTGGGTTGGAAATCGAAGCAGAACGGTGAACTCCTAACCCTTGCGGCAGACCATTTTGAAGCTTTCGTCACGACTGACCGGAATCTCTCGTTTCCAGCAGAATTTACGGCGGTTCAATATCGCGGTCGTGGTTTTAACCGCGCCAACCAACCGTTTAAACGACCTTAGGCCCATCGTACCGGCAGTGCTGAAAGTGCTGCCCTTTGTGAAAAAGGGTGAAGTGCGCGAGATTGGCGCATAGTGCATGGCCGCCGCGAACGCCTTGCGTGTCAGGTCGCAATGCGAGGTTCTGGGTCACATACATGGGTGCAATATGCGCCACGCGCGAGGGGCAAAAGTCAAGCTGGCGACGGGTCGGTTGCCGTGAACATTTGAGCGCAAGAAGTCGTAACGCGATGGTTGGGGCGCAGACATCAAATCCAATGTCTGCGCCACCCGCGGCGGACCTTCAGAACAGGCCCGCGCTACTCGCTTTTTGGATCGTCGCCAAGCTTCGTGTCACAACGACAGTAAGGCAACTTACCGGGACTTAGCCGTGTCCGGCGATAAGTGCCGAGTAGCCGACGATGCACCCGGAACCACCGGGCGCACATCCGCGCATAGGCCGTATATCGTCAAACTGGATCGCTGCGGCAGCCTAACTTGTCCACTCGTACATCACCTCGCGTCCTAGACCCTCAAGGTCGGGAAAGACGGTGGTGTCGGAGACCCCGCATCTTACAAAATGAATGTCACTATATTTTGCAAGATTCAATAAATGGCATGATGAGCCCATTTGCCAGCTAACCCCAAAAACGCCGACTCCTTACCTTTCGCCTAAGACCAGTCATAAACCGTTGGCCCAAACTGCCAAAAGGTTGGTCTGTGGTGAGGTAGGTCCAGGTAGCGCCACGTTGAGAGGGGTCGAAACTGCGGGTTCCGGCTTCCGCCAATCGCTTTGGAATTTCCTCCGTAACCCTCTTCTGCAAGTCTTCAAATAGCTTGTGCACGGCCTTGAGGTACTCGAAGAGAGGTTCACCGCCGCCATAGGAGACCCAATGCGTTCCCTCCTGGAGTTCCTTGACCGAGGCGAGATGTTCCGACCAGAGATCGTCGATGGTGTTCAACGATACCAACCTTTCGAGTTCCGAAGAGGTTGGGGTCGTACCCATGAGGATGGCTTGGCGTCGCTCCTGAATGGCCAGCCGCTGCCCTTCAATGACGCCTTCGTACTTGTGAAGGAATTGCCGATTGTCGAGGTTTTGGCCTTCCACCAGCCGCTGAATGCTTTCCACGTCATAGTGGAGCCTGGGATTATCGACGCCGTACTTGACCAGCAAATCGTCTGCGAGCGAAATGAAGAAGCGAGAGCCGCCCGGGTCACCCTGGCGTCCAGCGCGGCCACGAAGTTGGTTGTCGATGCGGCGGCTTTCGTGCCGGTTGGTCCCGACGACGTATAATCCCCCCAACTCGGCCACTCCCTTGCCAAGCGGAATGTCCGTCCCGCGTCCCGCCATGTTCGTCGAAATGGTCAGCGCTCCGAGCTCGCCGGCATGAGCTACAATCCCCGCTTCCTTTTCCTCGTTCCGGGCATTCAAAACCTGGTGTGGAATATCCTGAAGGCTAGCGCTCAACCGTTCAGACTCTTCGACGCTCACCGTGCCCACCAGAATGGGACGACCGGCTTGGTGTACGCGACGAATCTCCTGGATCACCGCGTGTTCCTTCTCCTGTTTCGTCTGGAAGACTACGTCGGAATGGTCGACGCGAATCACCGGGCGGTTGGTGGGAATGACCTCCACTTCAAGTCCGTAGATCTTGCGAAACTCTTCCGCCTGAGTAGCGGCCGTGCCAGTCATGCCGCATAGCTGGGGATAAAGCGCGATCAGATTCTCCATGGTGATCGATCCCAGAATCCAGCCCTGCGTTTTGGGCGCGACGCCTTCCTTGACCTCGATGGCGGTGTGAAGAGCCGCAGGCCAGCGTCTTTCCCGCACAATTCGGCCTTTGAATTCATCAACGGATTTGATCTCTCCGTCCTTCACTAGGTAATCGACGTCTCGGCGGAGCAGGGCGTTAGCGTGTAGGGAGTTCTGGACGGCCGCCAGCAATGGCAGGTTCTCCTCAGCAAAGAGGTTGCCGCAACCAAAGGCGTTCTCCACCGCCTGGATCCCGGCATCCGTAAGTCCGACGTTTCTTCCGTATTCGTCCAACGAATAGTGAAAGGACCGGCGGAAGCATCGCACCAGGCCATCCACACGATGAATTAAAGGAGCTCGCTCCGATTCGCCGCCGGCAATCACTAAGGGAACCCGTGCTTCATCAATGAGAAGTGAGTCCGCTTCATCAACCACGGCCACTGCGAAAGGTCGGTGCACTTGATCCCTGGGATGCAAGGCGAGCTGGTCCCGAAGATAATCAAACCCCGCCTCGTTCGCCGTGGCATAAGTGATGTCGCAGGCATAGGCGCGCTGGCGCTCTTCGACGCCCATGCCTTGCTGGATGCAGCCAACCGAGAGGCCCATAAACTCGTAGATGGGACCCATCCATCTGGCATCCCGCCAGGCCAGATAGTCGTTCACCGTCATCACGTGGACCCCGCGCCCCTCCTTGGCATAATTGATGATCGCCGGCACAGCAGCGAGCGTTTTCCCTTCACCCGTTTGCATTTCGACAATCTTCCCGCGCGCCAGCGCCAGGGCGCCCCACAACTGAACGTCGAACATGACCAACCCCAGCACGCGTGCCCCCACCACGGCGGTGATGGCAACCACTTCCAGCAGATCGCGGGCACGCTTGCCGGCAGCGCTCAGTTCACTGTCCTGGAATTGGGCGAGTTGCCCGCGACGCTGGTTTATCCAATCGATTTCAGATTTGCACGAAGTTGAACCGCGAAACAGAGCCTTCAAAAAGTGGACCACGGTGCCCTCCTCTTCTCCTGTCAGAATTCAATTGTCGGGGAATACACTTAGGCGATAGAGAAGAGTGGGGGAGCTCGTAGAAGTCGAGCGTTCCAAGAATTGTGGATGACTGGGGGGAGATCGTTGCTGTAGAAAACCCTAGTACCCTGGTTGGGGTATCTTCGAGTTGCGCCCTCGCGGTGGACATGCTGTTCGCGGCGCACCTTGACAATCTGCACGATGGCGGAAGTCTCAGGGCTTCGCTGCCAGCTTGAAAGCGGGACGGCTTGCCCCGCCCCAAGGGCAACAAGCACGGCAAGGAGCCAGGTTGCTGGATGCTTCTTCATTGACCCTGAGTATGACACAGAAAGGCTCCCGCAGCCACCTTGTCCAGGCGTCAGGGGAATCGGGGCGACTTGACCGTATAGTCGCCTTGTCGGAAAATGAGCCTCACCGCAGCAAACTACCTAAGGAAAAACAGGTCCTGCCTAATATTTACTGACGAGTCTGCTGACAATTGAACATTCTGGGCGAATCACGGGGCACCCGGAAGTGATTCGCGTGCCTGATTAACGGCTTAACCGCGCTTTTGACTCATCGCCGCCAAACTCCAGGCCGCAAGGCGGTAAAGGAGTCAGAAAGGCGCTGACAGCATCGACCGTCGCGCGGGCTGGCGCGACTCCACAGCCAATTCGACCACCCCCCCGCCCCTCCTGAGTCAGGAGGGGAATAGTTTTTCTGACAATTAGGCGCTTTCCGGAAAAATAGTTCCTCCCGGTAGGCATCGCTGTCTATAAAGTGCTTGACAATCCGGTAAATAGAATGTTAGGCTTCAGCGTACGTCCTCGGGCCGCACTGCGTCGGCCTCGATGGTCAGCTCGAAAGAAACATGGGTGCTGTCCTAATTTCACGTAGCGCCGACCTTTAGGTCGGCACATGCCGGGCTAAAGCCCGGCGCTACATCTGTTAGGACAGCACCGAAACACGCTCTCGGCTCGGTGCGAGGGCATGCCAGCCAGATCGTAAGAAAACCGGAGGGCAGCGTCGAATGGCGAAAACGCTCTTGGCGCAAATCGGATTCCAGCCTGGGCTTCCCCGCCATTCCCACGAAGCTTGTCCCCGCGAACGCGGAGAGCGAGAATCTACTGCGCAAGCCTTCGGAAATGCGTCGCTGACGGACTGGATTCCTGCTTGCGCGGGAATGACCATGGCTCGCGAATGTGGTCATCAAGTCCGAAATAGGGGGAGCCTACCCCTTAGAGATGTTAAAAATGATGCCTGATTATTTAGTTTGCTCCGGCGAATAAAAAGCGATATAATGCTGGGCATGAAAAAGACTAAACGGCAAGGGATGATGACGATTGAGCGATTTCGGCGTCGTTTCGGCGACGAAGAGGCGTGTT
>Ga0326727_10006950_pt1 | contig 30448 bp, 20 predicted proteins | sample MB2enrmetagenome_FD_207643 | JGI IMG/M metagenome (GOLD analysis project Ga0326727, IMG submission 207643) | Lab enriched peat soil microbial communities from McLean, Ithaca, NY, United States - MB29MY | ecosystem: Environmental > Terrestrial > Soil > Wetlands > Peat | place: USA: New York... | reverse complement strand
ACTTTACTGTTTCGGTGACGGCTCCCGACATCGTTACCTTGGGTTCTGAGCAGTGGAACCTGACTGGCCTCTTAGTTGACGGTTCATCTGCGCCGTTGAGTGACTCTGTGACGTTTGACGGTGTTGATGCGGCTCATTCGGTGCAGTTTGACTGGACCGATAACTTCTACATCACGGTTACGAGCAGTCATGGCAGTCCGACTGAGGGTTCCCAGTGGGTTGCGGCTGGCGGCGACTTTACTGTTTCGGTGACGGCTCCCGACATCGTTACCTTGGGTTCTGAGCAGTGGAACCTGACTGGCCTCTTAGTTGACGGTTCATCTGCGCCGTTGAGTGACTCTGTGACGTTTGACGGTGTTGAGGCGGCGCATTCGGTGCAGTTTGATTGGACTGATAACTTCTACGTCACGGTGTCTTCTGCTCATGGGAGTCCGACTGAGGTTTCTGGGTGGGTTGTGGCTGGCGGCGACTTTACTGTTTCAGTAACATCCCCCGACGTCGTTACGCCCGGCTCTGAGCAGTGGAATTTGACTGGATTGGTGGTTGATGGTTCATCTGCGCCTTTGAGTGACTCTGTGACTTTTAGCGGTGTTGATGCGGCTCATTCGGTGCAGTTTGACTGGACCGATAACTTCTACATCACGGTTACGAGCAGTCATGGCAGTCCGACTGAAAGCTCCCAGTGGGTTGCGGCTGGCGGCGACTTTACTGTTTCGGTGACGGCTCCCGACATCGTTACCTTGGGTTCTGAGCAGTGGAACCTGACTGGCCTCTTAGTTGACGGCTCGCCTACAACGTTGAGTGACTCGGTGACGTTTGACGGTGTTGATGCGGCTCATTCTGTGCAGTTTGACTGGACGGATGAGTTCTACATTACAGTCACCAGTAGTTATGGGAGTCCAACTGAAAGCTCCCAGTGGGTTGTGGCTGGCAGTGACTTTACTGTTTCGGTGACGGCTCCTGACGTGGTTACCTTGGGTTCTGAGCAGTGGAATCTGACTGGGTTGGTGGTTGACAGTTCACCTGCGGCGCTGAGTAACTCTGTAACCTTCAACGACGTCGAGGCGGCGCATTCGGTGCAGTTTGATTGGACTGATAACTTCTACGTCACGGTGTCTTCTGCTCATGGGAGTCCGACTGAGGTTTCTGGGTGGGTTGTGGCTGGCGGCGACTTTACTGTTTCAGTAACATCCCCCGACGTCGTTACGCCCGGCTCTGAGCAGTGGAATTTGACTGGGTTGGTGGTTGATGGTTCATCTGCGCCTTTGAGTGACTCTGTGACTTTTAGCGGTGTTGATGCGGCTCATTCGGTGCAGTTTGACTGGACGGATGAGTTCTACATTACAGTCACCAGTAGTTATGGGAGTCCAACTGAGGGTTCCCAGTGGGTTGTGGCTGGTAGCAGCTTCACTGTTTCGGTGACGGCTCCCGACATCGTTACCTTGGGTTCTGAGCAGTGGAACCTGACTGGGCTGTTGGTTGATGGCTCGCCTACAACGGTGAGTGACTCGGTGACTTTCAGCGATGTTGAGGGGGCGCATTCGGTGCAGTTTGATTGGACCGATAACTTCTACATCACGGTTACGAGCAGTCATGGCAGTCCGACTGAGGGTTCCCAGTGGGTTGCGGCTGGCAGTGACTTCACTGTTTCGGTGATTAGTCCTGAGTCTGCTGGTTCTGGTCACCAGTACGTTGCTAACGCGACATCTTACAGTATTCCAAGTGTTTCTGCTGCTGAGACAGTGACTTTCACTTGGACTGAGCAGTATTATCTAACGGTGAGCGGCAACTTTGGCTCTGTTAGCCCCGTTAGCGGCTGGTATGACGTGGGTTCAGTTGTTGACATTTCTGCTTCTGCTACCAACAGCAGCGGCGAACGGTTCCTGTGGGGTGGCTGGGTTGGTTCTGGAGCCATCAGTTACTCTGGTTTAACTAATGAGACTTCAGTTACTATGGATAGTGCGGTTTCTGAGGCGGCTTCTTGGAGTGAACAGTTCTATTTGTCTATGAGTAGCAATTTTGGTTCTGTTAGTCCTGTTAGCGGCTGGTATGACGTGGGTTCAGTTGTTGACATTTCTGCTTCTGCCTCTAACAGTAGTGGCGTGCGGTTTCTCTGGAACGGCTGGGTTGGGATAGGAACCGTCAGTTACTCGGGTTTAACCAATGAGACCTCGGTTACTATGGATGGGCCTGTTAACGAGTCTGCGTCTTGGACGCTTCAGTACAGCTTGACCATGGCAACAAACTATGGAACCACCTCGCCTGGCGTTGGGGTCAGCTGGTATGACGTGGGCTCGGTTGTTGACATTTCTGCTTATGCCACTAACAGTAGTGGCGTTCGGTTTCTCTGGGGTGGCTGGTCTGGTTCTGGTTCAATCAGCTATTCGGGCTTGACGAATGAGACCTCGGTTACTATGGATGGGCCTGTTAACGAGTCTGCGTCTTGGACGCTTCAGTACAGCTTGACCATGGCAACAAACTATGGTACGACCTCGCCTGGCGTTGGGGTCAGCTGGTATGACGTGGGCTCGGTTGTTGACATTTCTGCTTATGCCACTAACAGTAGTGGCGTTCGGTTTCTCTGGGGTGGCTGGTCTGGTTCTGGTTCAATCAGCTATTCGGGCTTGACGAATGAGACCTCGGTTACTATGGACAGCGCGGTTTCCGAAGCGGCGTCTTGGATTGAGCAGTTTTACATTACGGTTAACGCGAATGGTCATGGTGATGTTAATGCAACTTCAGACTGGTATGATGCTGGCAGCAGCTTCACTGTTACGGTGATTAGTCCTGAGTCTGCTGGTTCTGGTCACCAGTACGTTGCTAACGCGACATCTTACAGTATTCCAAGTGTTTCTGCTGCTGAGACAGTGACTTTCACTTGGACTGAGCAGTTCTACTTGACGGTGAGCGGTAACTTTGGCTCTGTTAGTCCCGTTAGCGGCTGGCACAACGCGGGTTCAGTTGTTGACATTTCTGCTTCTGCCACCAACAGCAGCGGTGAACGGTTTCTCTGGAACGGCTGGGCTGGAACAGGATCCATCAGTTACTCGGGTTTAACCAATGAGACCTCCGTTACCATGAACAGCCCAGTCTCCGAGACAGCCTCCTGGACTAACCAGTACAGTTTGACGATGGCGACGAATTATGGCTCAACTTCTCCTAGCGTGGGGGTTAGTTGGCATGATGCTGGTTCAAGCTTGAATGTTTCTGCGTCTGCTCCTTCGGCGGGTACTGGTGAGCGGTACCTTTGGAATGGTTGGACGGGTGTTGGTTCTGGGAGCTACTCGGGCGCGAACAATCCCACGACTGGCAGCGCCGTCACCATGAATGGGCCCGTCAACGAAACCGCCTCATGGACTCTTCAGTACAGTTTGACTATGGCGACGAATTACGGTACGACCTCGCCTAGCGCAGGGGTCAGCTGGCATAACGCAGGTTCGAGCCTGGATATTTCTGCGTCTGCTCCTTCGGCGGGAACGGGCGAACGGTACGTCTGGGGCGGCTGGATGGGCTCTGGCTCTGGGAGCTACTCGGGCGCGAACAATCCCACGACTGGCAGCGCCGTCACCATGAATGGGCCCGTCAACGAAACCGCCTCATGGACTCTTCAGTACAGCTTAACCATGGTCACGAATTATGGAACCACCTCTCCAACAGCCGGAGTCAGCTGGCATGACGCAGGTTCAAGCCTAGACATAACCGCAACTGCCCCCACAGCAGGAACTGGGGAGAAGTACGTCTGGAACGGCTGGGTTGGGACAGGGGCAGGGAGTTACACGGGTACTGATAACCCGACTACTGGCGACGCTCTTACTATGAGTGGGCCAGTCAATGAGACTGCCTCATGGACACTCCAGTACAGCCTAACCATGATAACGAATTATGGAACGACTTCTCCAACCGCTGGGGTTAGCTGGCACGATGCTGGCTCGAGTTTGGATATTTCTGCAACTGCTCCTACACCGGGTACTGGTGAGCGGTATGTTTGGAACGGCTGGACAGGAATAGGCTCAGGAAGCTACACAGGCACCGACAACCCCACAACCGGCAACGCCATCACCATTAACGGCCCCGTCAACGAGACAGCCTCATGGGCACTCCAGTACAGCCTAACCATGACTACAAACTACGGAACCACCTCACCTAGTGTTGGGGTTAGCTGGCATGATGCGGGTTCAAGCCTGGATGTTTCTGCGTCTGCTCCTACACCGGGTACTGGTGAGCGGTATGTTTGGAACGGCTGGACAGGAATAGGCTCAGGAAGCTACACGGGTTCTGATAATCCTACTACTGGCAACGCTGTTACTATGAGTGGGCCTGTTAACGAGACTGCGTCTTGGACTCTTCAGTACAGTTTGACTATGGCTGCGAATTACGGCACGACCTCGCCTAGTGTTGGGGTCAGCTGGCATGATGCAGGCTCGTCAGTTGACATTTCTGCTTATGCGACTAATAGTAGTGGCGTGCGGTTTCTCTGGGGCGGCTGGTCTGGTTCTGGTTCAATCAGCTATTCGGGCTTGACGAATGAGACCTCGGTTACTATGGACAGTGCGGTTTCCGAGGCGGCTTCTTGGACTGAGCAGTTCTACTTGACGGTGAGCGGTAACTTTGGCTCTGTTAGTCCCGTTAGCGGCTGGCACAACGCGGGTTCGGTTGTTGACATTTCTGCTTCTGCCACCAACAGCAGCGGTGAACGGTTTCTCTGGAACGGCTGGGCTGGAACAGGATCCATCAGTTATTCGGGCTTAACCAATGAAACCTCAGTCACTATGAACAGCGCGATCTCCGAGGCGGCTTCATGGACTAACCAGTACAGCTTAACCATGATAACGAATTACGGAACCACCTCTCCAACAGTCGGAGTCAGCTGGCATAACGCAGGTTCGAGCCTGGATATTTCTGCGTCTGCTCCTTCGGCGGGAACGGGCGAGCGGTACGTCTGGGGCGGCTGGATGGGCTCTGGCTCTGGGAGCTACTCGGGCGCGAACAATCCCACGACTGGCAACGCCGTCACCATGAACGGGCCAGTCAACGAGACCGCTTCTTGGACTCACCAGTACAGTTTGACTATGATTACGAATTATGGGTCGACTTCTCCGAGTGCTGGGGTTACTTGGCATGATGCTAGCTCAAGCTTAGGCATAAATGCGACTGCTCCTACAGCTGGAACTGGCGAAAGATACGTTTGGAACGGTTGGGCAGGCGTTGGCTCAGGAAGCTACACAGGCACCAATAACCCCACCACTGGCAACGCCGTCACCATGAATGGACCCGTCAACGAGACCGCTTCTTGGACTCACCAGTACGAGGTATCTTTTGTTGTTAGTCCTTCTGGAAGTGGATCAACATCTCCTGCTGGCACCAATATTTGGGAGGATACTGGTTCAATTGGCATATCTGCCACAGCAAACAGTGGCTATTCGTTCTCAACTTGGTCAAGCAATACTACGTCAATCACTTTTGCTGCTGCAAACTCTGCAGATACCACGGCAACAATAAACGGCTCCGGCACTATCACGGCGACTTTCACTCTCACCACTACTACGACGTACTCAGTTACGTTCACTCAGACAGGTTTGCCTGCAGGAAAATCTTGGATCGTCACATTCAATGGTGTGTCACTGACTTCAAAAACGTCTACAATAGTCTTCAAAGGCATCGCTTCTGGAAGCTACTCGTGGAGTGTATTAACTCCCATAGCCGGCAGCACCGGCATCCGGTACCAAGCATATCATGCGTCAGGAACAATGAGGGTCCCATCCCAAACCACACAAACCATAACATACATGACTCAGTATCTCGTCACCTTCGCCCAGTCTGGCGTTGGAAGCGACTTAAGCGGGACCTTAGTGACTATTGACGGCAGCAACTATGCGGCAAACGCTCTACCAGCCTTATGGTGGAACAGCAGTTCAAGCCACAGCTTCGCATTCAAATCTCCACTGGTCGTAACAGCAAACGGCAAACAATACGTTTGGGCATCCACAACGGGGCTCTCAACCCTCCAAAGCACCACCTTCACAGTTTCCGCACCCGGAACCATAAACGGCCACTATCAAACCCAGTACTGGCTAACGACGTCCACGAACTTTGGCACCGTTAATCCCTCAAGCGGATGGTTTAATGCTGGCTCCACTGTAACGATTTCAGCCACTGCCCCTAGTACAGGTAGTGGTGAGCGGTACGTCTGGCACGGTTGGACGGGAACAGGCCCAGGAAGCTACACGGGCACTAACAACCCAGCAATCCATGCCGTCACCATGAATGCTGCCATCACTGAGACTGCTTCGTGGACGCATCAGTACCAAGTTACCGTGACAGCTAGCCCCACTGGGGCAATAGGTGGAACATTTGCAGTTACATACACAATGGGTGGAACCACATATACGCACCAACAGCATAATACGCCATGGACTCAATGGACCGATGCTTCCACAACCGTAACGGTTAGCAGTCCGCAGAGTCCTTTCAAAGGCTATACTTTCAGTAGTTACACAAATGACCCGACGACTATGAACTCGGCTCAAACAATAACATTGATGTTCTATGGAGCCCTTAACCACTTCGTCTTCAACACTATTGGCACTCAGACTGCTGGCAAAGCGTTCAGCATAACGATTACGGCTAAGGACGCCTATGGTAACACCGTTAAAAACTATGCTGGTTCAACGACCTTGACTGAAACTGGCGGCGGTGCAGGCGGAACTGTTAGTCCATCATCGGTGACCTTCACTAACGGCGTATATACTGGTACTATCTATGTGACCAAGTCTGGTACAGGCGTCACCATTACTGCGACATCTGGCAGCACGAGCAGTGCGAGCAACATGTTCACAGTGAATCCAGGCGCCCTCAGCACCTTCGTCTTCAACACTATTAGCACTCAGACTGCTGGCAAAGCGTTCAGCATAACGATTACCGCTAAGGACGCGTATGGCAACACGGTTACAGGCTGCGCCAGCTCGGTTGGCATCTCTGCTTCCACCGGAGGTGGAACAGTCACGCCTGCGAGCATAGGCACTAGCGGTTGGTTGAATGGCGTGTGGACGGGCTCCGTGACGCTTACTACAGCCGGTTCAGGGGTCACCATTACTGCGAACGATGGCAGCGGCCACACCGGTAAAAGCAACCCGTTCATCGTGCGTAGTCACTGATCTGATAAATCCCTTTGCCATAATCGGCATCGCTTTGGGACTCTCATTTGCTGTTGGCTCGTAATCAAATCCCAACCTTTTTTCTCTTTCAGGCAACCCAAAGACAGGTGTAATCCCTCAGTTAGACCTGAAATGGGATTTTGCCCATTTACCCTTTATTTACTAGCTTCGAAGCATTCTCCATAGCTGCACAGTCGAAATCACAAACCAGGAAAGGAACGCTAATCCAAGAAACAAACATCCACTCGCTCGTAAGGAATCAGCGCATCGACCAATCCGAACCGATTCAAGCCGAACAAGCCGAAGCCAAACAGGTACAATCCCCCGGCGAACAAGCCCATGGGTTTTATCGTTGCAACAAAAACTGCTAGAAGCCGAGACAGCGAAGACGATTTGGTCAGCATTCCCTGATCTAGTTTGCTCTCTGTATTTGCCATTGCCCCCATCTCTCGGAGTGCAATTTCTTTCTTCCAGCATAAAAGATTTACTTATTGTTGCTCCACGAAAAAGGCGCCTATGACGCTAATGAAGTGGAGGAAAAAGCCGGGGGCACCCTGCAAGGGTACACTTGCACGCTTATTCCGAAGAGGGCACAGCATTCATCTTCACCGATGCAGGCTCTAAGCACCAACAAGCGAACCGGTCAACAAAATGAAAACAAGTGCCGCTATCAACGCGGTTGAATGAAAATAACTTGTTGCCAAAATAAAAAAAGAGAAGGAAATTTGGAGGATTCAGTATAAATGTGCTCTGAAGTGGGCGGGTCCGACGGGAATTGAACCCGCGACCCCCGGATTAAAAGTCCGGTGCTCTAGCCTGACTGAGCTACGGACCCCGCTTAAATCGTTGCGGACTGATAGGAAAATGAGAAGGGGTTTTTTAGCGTTTCGATTAGAATAGTGGTAAAAAGAAATGGGTTATTGGATTGTTTGTGTTTTTAGTATAGTTGTCATGAAGCTTTTGATTTTATCCTGTGAGTTGAGTATGGTTTCAATGGTTTTTGCGCCTTTTTCGGTGAGTTTGTAGATTCTTTTTCTTTCAATCCATACTCCTTCGACTAGGCCGTTTCTTTCAAGAGAATATAGCAGTGAATAAACTGTGCCTGAGCTTACTAAGAAGCCGAATTTGTTGTGGATGAATGATATTACGTCGTATCCGCTTATTGGTCCGTTTTGTAATTCAGCCATTATTATTGTGTCCATAAAGCTTTTGATTACTTTTTCATGCATTTTTTTTAATATTTTTGCTTCTGATTGCTCGTTGATAACTGTTATTGTTAATGCAACCATGTTTTTTGCACGCTCACTATTGTTTATTCGTGTTTAGATATATAAGATTTATTCGGATTTGGAATAATATATTATAACAAAAACTGAAAAGTATAAACAAATTAAACTTCCGCGCTTACTATCATCGCGAAAAACAGTTATTGCGCATTTTCATTTATTGTGCCATAGCATGATAGCGAATACGCGTTATTTTACATGGAAATGTCAAAGCCTTGGAGTAAAAATTAAAAAATTTTCAATTTTTATATACATAAACGCGCCTATATATAATATAATTTTAACGCAAAATTTCTATTTTCCTGCTTCAATAGCCGATTTTAATAGTTAGCGATATACGTGCATGTTAAGAAACGTTATCTCTTCTTTTACGCTAAAGATGTTCGGTGCCCTAAAATTGATTTCATGGAAATATACATATAAACGATTAAATGAAGAATACGAAATAGCCAATAAAAAGAAGCAAGCGCTCGACAAGCTTTTTGAAAGTGGCAAAATTTCCCAATCAACTCGTGACTCTTTTACCAATGACATCAATGCAGCAATTGTGCAAATCGAAAAACAACAGAAAGAACTAATTGAAAGCATGCAACTAAAAACTCAAGAACTAGAAAATCAAATTAAAACATTAGAAACACTTCTTGCTAACTATGAAATTCAACACGTAGTAGGAGAAATCGACGAGCAAATTTATCAACAAGAAATAAACCTAATCACAACTGGGCTAGACACAGCCAGAAACGAACTAAACGTAATAAAACAATCCACAAACCAACTATCCTCGCCACAATCAATACAAGCGCCAGCAGCCCCCGAACCAGTTACTCCAATTATCGAAGCTAAGGTTCCAGAATCAGCGCCGGTAGAACCAACGCCGGTGGAGGTTCCTGTTGAAACCGCCCAAGTTGAAACTGTAACGGAAACATCGTCAGTACCGATTGCTCCAGTTGAAACTGCTCCCGCTGAGATTCCCCTTGAAACTGTAAAAGCAGAAACAGCGCCAGTTGAAAGCGCTCCAGTAGAGGCCGCCCCAGTTGAATCAACCCCAATTGAAACTGCTCCAGTTGAAAATCCCCCTGTGGAAGCTGCTCCAGCTCCGATTGAAACAACCGAAGCTGCTTCAGCCCCGATCGAAACGGCTCCAGTCGAAAATGCGCCTGTGGAAGCTGCTCCAGTTGAAGTTGCCCCCGCTGAGACTCCAACCGTTGAAGTCATTCCAGAAGAGATCGCCCCAATTGCTCCCCCAGAACCAGAAGTACAAGTAATAAAAGAACCAGAACCTGAAATTGCTCCTCAAGAACCAGCAATAACCGAGCCAGCGCCACAAGAACCAGCCATAAACACGGAAGCAGTAGCTCCAATAGAGCAACCAGCAGTTGCTGAAACAGCAAACGTTACTCCAAATGAAGTAATCGTGGAAGCAGAACCAGAACAGCCTGCAAAGGTTGCACTTCAAGATTTTGAGGTCATTCCAGAAGTAGCGGCAGTTGAGACAACACTTGAGAAAGTTTTGGAGCCAATAAATGAACCAGTTGTCGAGCCCGTAGTTGAGGAGGCTACAGTTCCAGCCCACCCTTTAGAGGCCCCTCAGGGGGCGCAGACGGCAGCAGAGCAAAGCAGCGAAGAAGCCGCAGCCGCAGCAGAAACAGAAGACTCCAGTGAAGAAGAATCAGAATAAACGTATTTCTTAATTTCTTTTCTTTTTATTTTGGCGCCTGATTTTTAGTAGATCGGCTAGGTTTTCAAAAGAGACTGCAATAATTTAATAGCGGACCATGCAGCCAACGCACTTGTATGTGGATTATCAGGATGTGGGTCGTTCGCAAAGCGCAAGGACATTTCACCATACCGCCATTTAACTTGAATCTCATGTGTGTTACGCTTAACTGAAGGGTCAGAGACTACTCGTACTTTTACTCTGGCGGGTTTAACAGTTAACGCTAAAGTGGCAGCAACATTCATTTCCCTTGGGAACAGCTTGGCTGCTTCTTCAGCATAGCCCTCATAAACAATTTTTTCCTCTTTGTTGTCGGTCCCTAAAGCTTTGGGGTTCTTGCGTGAAGTCAAAGTTACCTCGTCAATCCCCGCTAAAGCCGCACTGGAAAGCGCGTCTAAGCCGCCGATAGCACCTGAAGGAACATGAACCCTGTCCAAATCAACATTCAAATCCAACAGTGCACCCGTGCTCATCACTATTAGCTCGGTTCCTGAGGAAACAATTTTTGGAACATACTCTTTTGCAGCTTGCTGTGACGCTGCTTCCACGATTACTTTAGGCTTCAAAGCAAGTAACTGGTCAACACTTTCAACTATGACGACGGGAAAGTTGAGTCCACTTTTCAGCTTTTGCGCTTTTGACGCGTCAACGTCGTAAACCGCCAGTTCGTCACAAACTACCAGTTTGCGCTCAATGGCTTCTGCAAGCACAGTGCCAATCGCACCGCACCCAATGAGTCCGACCTTTTTCAATTTCATGCCTCTTCTATATCTTATTGTTTAGCCTCAAAATACATGTCATAAGGGCTAATTTGCCTGCCATCAGGCTTCTTCTGAGGCGTTATAATTAATTCATTTACTTTTAAAGTGCCCCTGATGTCTTCAAAGCTGGCTTTCAATATTTTGGCATACTCAGCGCTGCCAGTATTAATTGTAAGGCAACTGTATTGTGCATTGAGTGCCTGTTTATTTTCAGCTTTAAAGTTACGAAATGCAATCATGGTTGCTATTATCATGTCGCCGTTTTTCTCTGCCTCTTCGTCCACAATTGCCGCATTGAACTTGGGCCATGGCGAAACTTGCAAGCTTTCAAAGCCCCTATAGTCCTTGAACATGTGCTGATAAATTTCTTCAGTCAAGTGAGGTGCGACAGGCGCCAACAATTGCAATATTCGGTAGAGAACCTGGTAGAGAGTATCTTGGGCTGCTAACTTTTTAGTTGTGCCACTCAAATCAGGGTTATAGAGTCTGTCCTTGACTGCCTCTAAATAATAGTCGCAGAAAACGTGCCAAGTAAAGTTGCGGATGTCTTCCATTGCAACGTTAAATTGGCATTTTTCAAACTCCTCAGTAACCTTCTTGGTAAGATTTTCTGCTTTGCTAATAATCCATTTGTCAAGTGGCTGAAGATCAAGCTTTGCGTTTGCGTCTGGCTTGTAATCGGCCAACAGTTTGCTTGTGAAGCTCGAAGCATTCCACAATTTGACCAGAAAGCGTCTGCCATACTCAACGTCCTGCGCGCGATAAGGAATGTCCGAGCCCGTTGCCCCTCCTCCCGCTGCCCATTGACGAGTGGCGTCGGCGCCGTTTTTGTTTAAAACTTCAGGTGCAGCGGCATAGTTCTTGAGTGACTTGCTCATTTTTCTGCCGTCTGAGCCAAGTACCATGCCGTTGATTAGACAACTCTTAAATGGTTTTTCATCAAAAAGGGCGAGGTGCCGAACGATCAAGTAATACGCCCAGGTTCTGATTATGTCGGTGCCTGAGGGATGAACGTCCGCTGGGAAAAGGTGTTTCCAGTCTGCTCGGTCAGGCCAGCCAGCGTGAACAGCACATGTTATCGACGAATCCATCCAGGTGTCGAAAACGTCTTGTTCAGCAGTGAAGTCTTTGCCGCCGCATTTCGGGCACTTGCCTATGTGTGGGTTTTCAAGTTTCGGGTCTATGGGAACCCAGTTCTCTTTGGCTAGGATTAATTCGCCGCATTTTTTGCAGTACCAAACTGGAATTGGCGTGGCAAAAAGGCGTTGGCGGCTAATTACCCAGTCCCAATCCAGCGATTTCGTCCAGTCGATTAAGCGGTTTTTCATGTAATCAGGATACCAAACTATCTCGTTCGCCGTTTTTTCTACGGCATCGGTTAGTTTGCGGGTGTTCATGAACCACTGTTTTCGCTCAAGGATTTCCACATGTGCCTTGCAGCGGTCGCAGACGCCTATTTCCTGAGTTATTTTCTCGGTTTTCTCAAGCAACCCTGCTGCTGTGAGGTCTTCAACTATGGCTGCCCGCGCTTGGTTTATGGTTAAGCCAGCGTATTTGCCGCCGTTCTCGTTGATGCGTCCGTTCTCGGTGAGAAGCATTATTACTGGAAGCTTGTGTTTGATGACTGTTTTAACATCTTCTTTGTCGCCGTAAGTGCATATCATGACTACTCCAGTGCCAAAGGCTGGATCAACGCATTCGTCAGCGATAACCGTCACTGAACGGTTGACTATGGGTACAACTATTCTTTTGCCAACGTACTTGCTGTATCGCTCGTCGTTTGGGTTGACTTCGATGGCGACGCATGCAGGAATAAACTCGGGTCTGCTGGTTGCGATTAACGCATAGTCGCTTTTGTCTTCGAATGGGAAACGGATGTAGTGCAAGACGCCGTCGCGCTTCACGTAATCTACTTCAGCATCAGCAATCGCGGTCTCATCATGCGGACACCAATTCACTGGATGCGTGCCCTGGTACATGTAGCCTTTTTTGTAGAGCAAAATGAAGCTTAACTGAGTCCGACGCCAGTAATCTGGGTCCATTGTGCGGTACTCTGTCGTCCAATCTATGCTGCAGCCCAGCTTCAGAATGCCTTCCTTCATCATAGCAATGTATCTTTCCACAAGCTCCATGCACCACTTACGGAACTGTTCAGGCGGCACGTCTCGTTTACGTATGTTATATGTTTTTTCAACTTGTATTTCTATGCCTAAGCCGTGGCAGTCCCAGCCTTGCGGGAAGAGCACGTTGAAGCCTTGCATACGCTTGTATCTTGCTACCATGTCAAAGTAGGTCCAGTTCAAGACGTTGCCCATATGCAGTTCGCCTGACGGGTAAGGCGGCGGAGTATCTATGCTGAAGGGAACCCGCTCTTTGTCGTTCCAATCGTAATGGTAGATGCCCATTTCTTCCCATTTCTTCTGCCACTTACGCTCAATATCAGCAAAGTTGTATTCTTTAGGCAAAGGTTGCATGCTTTTTGTTCCTCGTTAATGTGCTTGCTTAGGGAAACAGGAAAATCACCTAAAAAACATTACCCCATCAAAAAAAGAGCTAAACATTCTATTAAAAAACTACTTTGACTTTCTTGTCCACTCAACTGCCTCAGCCACAAGCTTATCAACGTCAATAGACTGTTCTCTAGTTACTTTCTCAATTCTCTCAGCTATATTGTCAAGTGATAGTTCTTCAGTTTTTCTAAGCAGAATACCCCATCTCGCGTAAGCACCAAAAGCTTCTCGCCACCCTTCACTCCCAATTTCTTGCGGACCTCCTTGGGGATTACCACCTGACCTTTAGATGAAACCTTTATTATACCCTCGATTTGCTCTGCCATAAATTATCAAAATATTTTACAGGTAAATAATTTTTACTTTTTTTGTTAAGCAATCATTTTAAAAAGCCATGCATAACGAAAAAACCACTAGAAAAATTCAGCCAGCCAGCAAACCAAAGATTTAGCAAAATTAATATGCCACAGAATAACACTATTCCTTTTAACAGTTCTTGGGGAGCTGGGAGAATGACCCGGCTGAGAGGACGGCTATGTGCTGTCGACCCTTAGAACCTGACCCAGGTAATGCTGGCGGAGGGAAAAAAATGAAACCACAAACTGAACCAACCAAAAGTAATAATATTTTTTCAACCAAGATACTTGCAGAAATAATTGTGTTTGTCGCAATGGCAGGAGCGTTAGCTCTGGTTAGCCACTCCTTCTTTGTCATGCCACAGGGAGGGACAATTAACCTTGGGATGCTACCTATCTTTTGGCTGGCGCTGCGAAGAGGACCAAAAATCGGCATATTTGCAGGCGCCGTGCTTGGCGTAGTTGACCTTGCAATTGAGCCTTTCGTTGTCAATCCTATTCAATTTATTCTTGATTATCCATTGGCGTTCGCTTGCCTTGGACTTGCAGGGTTTTTTCGAAACTTCAAAGTTGCTGGTCCAGTTGCCGGTGTAGCTGTTGGCGGTACAGCACGCTTCATGTCTCACTTTACTTCAGGCGTTGTCTATTTTTCCCAGTACGCACCACCCCACATGAGCTCAATCGTTTACTCCGCTGTATACAACGGAATCTACATGGTGCCAAGCACTATAATCTGTGCATTCGCAATCTTCCTACTGCAAAAAAGCAAGAATCTAAACATTTACACATAGGTTCAAGGAAATATGGGAAAACTGCCTAACAAAGAACTCAAAGCGCTATTAAGTTGCATCAAGAAGGATTCACGAGTAATCATCCCACCGATGGTTGGGTACGATTCGGGCGTGCACCTCTTAGACGACAAATACGTGGTGGTTGCTAGTGACCCCTGCACTGGCGTCCCAGAAGAATGGTTCGGCTGGCTACTAATCAACTATGCAGCCTCAGACCTTGCCCTTTCCGGAGCCAAACCAGAATTCTGCACCATTAACCTCTTAGGACCACACTCAACTAAACCGGCAACCTTCCAGAAAATAATGAAGCAAACATGCCAGGCAGCAAATGAATTAAACATAGCTATCGTTCGAGGACACACAGGCATGTATGCTAGTCTCTCCGATTTGCTTGGCGTCGCAACGGTATATGGATCGGTTCAACCTGAAAAGCTGATTACATCGGGAAACGCTGAGCCAGGAGACCTGATACTGTGCACTAAGCCGCTTGGTTTAGAAACAATCACCAATTTCTCGCTAACGCAAAAAACCTTAACGCAAAAACTCTTCGGGGTTGTGCAACAAGAAAAGCTTTCCAAGGAGGTTCCCATGCAAAGCTGCGTAAAAGAAGCAATGCAGCTGGCTGAAATAAGCGGTGTTCATGCCATGCATGATGCTACAGAAGGGGGACTCGTGGCAGCGTTAAACGAGTTGGCAGAAGCGTCAAAAGTAGGTTTTAGGGTCGATTGGGGAAAAATACCAGTCTGCAAGGAAATGTGGGTTTTGCAAGATTACTTTAAGCTAATTGATGAACAAGTATTGGCTGTGTCTTCAACGGGCACGATTTTGGCTGCCGTAGATCCTCAAGCACAAGAAAAAGTAAAAGCAACATTAAGCATGAACGGGCTTTCCGCATGTTTTTTGGGACAATTCACGGAAAGTAAAAAACGTGTTTTAACCAAAACGGGAAAAGAAACATCTTTTCCACAAGTTGCCGACGACCCTTACACATTGATTCTTTCTGGCAGATAGTTTACTTTTTCAATTCGGATAGCACAAAGCTTACTATTTCTTCGGCAATGTTGACCTTTGCTACTACCTGCAGACCTTTCCATCCAGGCTGACTATTTACGTCAACGATGCGTGGTCCTTCGGGTCCTTCGAGGATATCTACTCCTGCGATTTTGCAGCCTACGGCTTTGGCAGATTTAACTGCTAATTCTTCGAATTCTTTGCTGATTTTTGTTGGTGCTGGTTTGGCTCCTTGGCTGTAGTTGGTTTTCCAGTCTTTAGCTACGCGGCGCATGGATGCTATTACTCGGTCGCCGATTACAAATGCACGTATATCTGAGTATCCGTGAGGTACGAATTCCTGCATGTATATTACTCCGTGATGGAAGGTTATTGCTTTGAAAATTGTGTCGGCGATGTTTACGTCAACTATGCGGGTTGCGCCTTGTCCTCGGGAGCCGAAAACTGGTTTAACTACAATGTCTCCGCCTAGTTCCGAAAAAGCTTTTAGCGCTTCGTTTACGCTTTCAGTGGCTAATGTGCGTGGTACAGGAACCCCCACATCCTCAAGGATAGCCAGAATATCATACTTGTCAACGCAATGCTCAATCGCTGTTGGCGGGTTAACCATGTAGAAGCCTTGGCGTTCAAGCTTGTAGAGCATATCCATTCGGAAAATCAGCTCCTCAAGCGAACCCCGACCAATCGGACGGATAATAAGCGCATCTAAATCATCCAGGATGCTGGTGCCGTTAACTTTAAAATAGGGTTTGTATGCGAGCCTTGCAACAAGTTTAGGAAAAGTGAAGCATTCGTATGGAATGCCCCGTTTAGTTAAGGCTTCCCGTACTTGCGTGCTGCTCCATGCTTCCATATTCCGAGTCATTATTCCAAATTTCAATACAGGTCTATCCTTCGGTTGGTCTTTTAGAAAATGCTAATTGATTACGCTCTTAAAGTTTCTGTGACAAAAGCACCGAAAATGGAAAATTACGGCTTATCCTGCCTCTTCCGCCAACCAATAATCAGAGAACAGGATCGATTAAGCTTGCCTGAGTCCTTTAGACGAAGTTTTAGTCAAAAGAGCTTAAATCTATTTGTTCAATTTATTTTTAAGAAAAATACTTATGCGTTCTCTCCTCTCGCCTATCCAGTCACCTATAAATGCTCCTAAAATCAAGCAAATCATTAGACTTGTAATGGTAAAGAAACCATTGCCTATTGCACTTGCTATTTGCGTGTGAAGCTCAGTTGCGCTTAAGGAAAGCAATATTACAGCCCAAATACCGAAACCGATGACGGATGCTCCAACAAACATGAATAGCGCTCTCTTGTCAACGGTTGTAGTGGAAGGTTTAAATCTTATATAGACTGCAAAGCCTATCAGCAACAGAACAGTAACAAGCATCATTACTATATTTTCTAAAGACATGCTCATGAAATACCCGAAAACAGAAGCAAAAACAGTTATAACTAGCGTCAGCGTTATCCAGTAAGATTTTCTCGTCGTTATGTTTACTGGTTTTGATTTAGTCTTAGGCAGAGGCTTCTTCCGCCTAGTTTTTTTAGGCTGCGTCTTCGGATAAGTCTTAGGCATGGCTCATCTGACTACTTTTTTCCCTTAATTAATTTTCCATTGAATAACAAGAAAGTCCTCAGTCAACTTCGTAAAAAAAAGTTAAAAGGCTAGACCCTCAAAATTAAAGGGACCCTTAAAAATGAGCAGGATAGGCAAATCATAAGGCTTTACCCGCTTCAATCTCCGCTAAGGTCTGCTTGAGAGGTCGTTTACTACGTTTCAGCAACTTATTTTATTCTTTCAAGCCGTAGGGAATTTAGCAAAAGAAGCATTGTAAGTCCGTCGTCGCCGGCAATCACGGTTGCCAGTAAGCCTGTCACGCCTAGTACTCCTAGTGCTCCTAAAATTATTTTTATGATGAGTGATGCAGTGATGTTCAGTTTTGCAATATTCATCGTTTTGTTACTGAGCTTAATTAGGTATGGAATTTGCGCAAGCTCATCTTTCACCAGCACTACATCCGCAGATTCCAAAGCAACATCAACCCCTGCTGCACCCATAGCAATGCCCACGTCTGAAGCGGCAAGTGCAGGAGCGTCATTCACGCCGTCGCCGACCATTGCTACTAGCCCATCTTTGCCTTTCATCTCTTCAATACACTTCAATTTATCCTCAGGAAACAATTCCGAGTAAACCTCATCAATCCCCAAAGTATCCGCGGTTTCCTTGGCAATCTCTGTTCTGTCGCCAGTTAACATGGCGGTTTTTATGCCATTTTTCTTCAAATCATTCACTGCTTTGAGGGCATCTTGCCTAACTTGATCCACAACGCAAACTGAGCCCAACCCTTCCTTGTCAACAGAAATACAAACGGAAGTATGCGTGTCGCTCCCATTCACTTCAAATGCTTCCTTACAATTGCAATCGAACTCTTTCATCAGTTCCAAGTTGCCGACCGCTACAAAACTCCCGTCAACATTGCCGACGATGCCTTTTCCAGGTACCTCAGCGATGTTGGTCACTTTGAACTTGCTTAGATCAATGCCTCTTTCCGTGGCGCGTCTAACGATTGCTTGAGCGACAGGGTGATTTGAGTACTGGTCAAGTGACGCAGCCAAAGCCAACGCATCTTCTTCAGTTCTTGCAACATGCCGTACTTCGTGAACGTCGGGTCTGCCCAGAGTTAATGTGCCTGTTTTATCAAAAACGACTCTTTTTACCTTGGCTAACTTTTCAACGTAGATTCCGCCTTTAATTATTACCCCTCTTTTAGCCGCAACCGTTATCGCTACAAGGATTGTTGCAGGAACTGAAATGATAAAGGCGCTTGGACAAGAAACCACAAGAAGAATAAGCGAACGGTACAGCCACACGTGAAAAGACATGCCAGCGACCAACGTGGGCAAAGCAGCGGTTAAAACAGCTAACACGATAACTATTGGAACATAAATTTTTGCAAATCGGTCAACAAGCTTTTCCATGGATGCCTTTCGTTTGCCCGCTTGAGCCACAAGCACCATAATCTTTGAGACAACAGTTTCACCGACCTTTTTTGTGACAGCTATCCTTAAAACGCCACTCATGTTTAATGTGCCAGCATAGACACAATCGTTCACTTTCTTGGTGACAGGCACGGATTCACCGGTGACTATGGCTTGGTCAACATGCGATAAACCATCAACAACATTTCCGTCTAAAGGTATCCGCTCGCCAGGTCTCACAAGCAAAGTCATGTTAGGCTTGACTTCGTTGACGTTAACAGTTTTCTCTACTCCATCAGCTATGATTCTGGCTTGGTCCGGCATGAATTTTGATAATTTCTCAACTGTTCGACGCGCTCGATCCTCAATGTAGCCCTCAAAATATTCAGCGATAGAATAAAGAAACAGCACCATTACCGCTTCAAACTGCGCGTTTAGGTATAAGGCGCCCAGCGCTGCGGCAGCCATCAAGAATTCAACAGAAAATCTTTTTTCAACGATCAGCTCCCTGATACCCATTATGCCAATGTACACGGCAGCAAAGAGAACAGCCGCATAATACAAAATCGTGCTAACGGTTGCTCGAACGTTTATGATTGGTATGGTAAAGTGAAGGGGGATTCCTGCAAAGAAAAAGTTAAGTAAACTGCCAACAAGAACAGTTACGCCTAGTAAAACGGCAAAGAAAATAAATACATTTTTATTTTCATGTTCCTCTGTCTGTACTGGCTTTTCTAGACAGATTTTCTTTTCTTCAGTAGTCATTGTTGTCTTTTAAAGAAAAAGCTTGACAAAATATTAAGATAGTGCTAAAATGATGGGAAAAATTAATATTGGAATATTAACTATTCTCTTGAATGTTAATAGTAGGAGGAAATCAACTTGACAGTGATAAGTATAACGTTACCATCGGATCTTCTCAACCAGTTTGATGAATTTATGAAGTCAAGAGGATACTTCAGCAGATCAGAAGCTTTCCGAGACGCTATAAGAAACCTCATCTCAGAAGCTGAAATTGCAAAAATTTCTTCAGGAAACGTGGCCGCCACTATTATGACAACATGTGATTATGCACGTAAGGACGTTGACTTGAAGATAACAGAGTTGCGGCATGAGTTTGATGACGTAGTCATCGAAAACGTTCACAGACACATCAACGGAAAATACTGCGTAGAAATATTCGTAACTGAAGGAAACAACGATAGAATACTTAACTTAATTAACCGACTAAGAGGCCTGCATGGGATCCAACAAGTACGAGCAATGTTCATGACACTATAACAATATGCGTGCTTCACAAAAAAAAGAAGGGAACTATGGCAGGAACTGCTGATAAACTGGGTGACCTTTAAACCGCAATGTAGTTTCAGATTTTTCTGTGGTTCCGCTCGGTAACCGCATGCAAATAGAATAGACAACTGCGCCACCAGGAATTATTCTTACGCCATCTAACAGTTCGCCCTTAGTGACACCGGAAGCTGCAAACACCAGTTCTTTGCCTTTGGCAAGTTCATCTTGGTTGTAAGTTTTATCTACATCAACTCCAGTTTTCTCTAAGCGTTCCAAGCGTTCGGCATCGTCTTTTTTATCCCGCCAAACGTTTGCGAGCATAGTTCCGCCGAGAATCTTCATTGCTGTTGCGGCAATTGTGGCTTCAGGTCCTGCGCCAGCACCAATTAGCAGGTCGACACCGCTGTTCGGTAGGCAAGTGACTACTGCCGCTGCAATGTCTCCGTCTGGGATGAGTAAAATACGTACGCCGAGTTTTCTTAGTCGGGCGAGGATTTCGTTGTGGCGGTCGCGTTCCAGCATGATGACGGTAAAGTTAGGTAGGAGGAGACCTTTTTCATTGGCTACTGTGCGCACGATTTCTTCAATAGACATGTCTAGGGATATTTTGCCTATGGAATGATAGTCTGTGGCAATTTTAAAGTAGTAGCCGTCATCAGGCAAAACTTGGAAGCATCCTGCTGGTGCACATGCCAATGCGGATATGGCGTCTTTTCTGCCTTTGCTGGCAGCTGTGGTTCCGTCAACTGGATCGACGATAAACTCGACTTTGGGGCCTCCGCCTGTTCCGACTTTTTCGCGGTATTCAAATGATGGCGCGTGGTCTTTTGGTCCTTCGCAGCAAATTATTTCGCCTTCCACATCTGTTTGGGCAAGTACTGCTCTTGAATATTCAACGGCTTTTGCATCTATTAAGTCACAGTCGCCTTGACCAACATGCAAAGCAGCGCCTATTGCTGCTGCGACTGTTATTCTTGTTAATGATGGAGCTATTGATCTAAGAGAAACCAAGTTTATTCCTCGTTTAACACACTAAGAAATATCTCGTTAACTACTAGTTAATATATGTTTTACAATTCTCGCTTTTTACAAGAACGCTTTTTTAATCCACGCTATCATGTCTTTTGAAGTTAAGTTTCTGCGATTGCATGAATTAAGCATTTAAACCCAGACTCACCCATGGCGTCAATCTGTCAGTAGAAGCAGGGGATATACTCTCTAACCCTAAACTTAACACCTAAACCGTCAGCAACAGCCTCCGCTTTCGCTATGTCTACTTCTGGCATTCTTACCGCCGTAGCCTCAACTTCGAGCGTAGGCTTGGCTTTTCGTATGAAATCAATCACTGCTTCGTAGGCATCAGCGAAAGTTGGCCTGCAAATCTCCATGTAGGTTTTCCTGTCGCCAGCGTTTAAGCTGACGCTTACCTTGTCAACGCCAGCAACCTTTAACTCTGACGCCACATCCTTGCCCCGATTACGAACGTAACCATGTCCGTTCGTGTTAACTCGGATTTTCAGTGGCCTGCCATAATGCTGCTTTATCCACCGTGCAACCTTCAACAAAACATCCAACCTCTCCGTTGGCTCGCCAAAACCGCAAAAAATCGCTTCGTCCCAACTTCTCATATTCAAAACCTCACCAAGCTCATCCGTGATTTGGTCAATGCTTGGTTCCTCGGCTAGTTTAAGGTTGAAGCCGCTGACACCGCGCTTGTAGCGTTTGAGGCAGAAAAAGCAGTGGTTTGAGCATTGATTTGTTATGTTTAGATAAAGCTTGTTGTCTATCCAGTAGACGGTTTTGGGTTTTTCATCTTTAGCAGAAGAAAACAAATTTTTTATCCGCCCGTCATAAGCGACATGAGGATTATATTGTCGCCGTCTTTTAGCGGTGTGTTAACGCCTTTTAATTGGTCCATTAAGACGCCGTTAACCATTACTACAAAGGTTGATTTCATTTCTTTCTTGGCTGGGTCATAGACTTCCTGAGTGAGTGGCTTTCCATATTTAGCGGCGATTTTATCCAACAAGTCTACTAGTAATGTGCCTTCTTTGAGGTCGAATTCATCTTGACTTGTATTTGTAAAGCTTTTAACTAGACTGATGTAGTGGACTTTTATTTTCATTTTTTCTACCTTGCCGTTGAGCCTAGTATGAGATTAACAGAAGCATCTGATATCTTTTTTCTCTATTTAAACGCAGCTTTAACCTGCAATGACAAGAAAACCGTTATGACTGTTTGTACATGACGAGCGGCAGAAGACTCCATTTTAGCCGTGAATTTCCAAATTAGAAACCCATTAAGTTAATATACTTTTTAATGGACTAATAACTCTAAAAATAATGGAGGAACAGTGTTTGCTCGGTTATGCAGGAAGAGTTTTACGCGTTGATTTAACCACAGGCAAAACTCGCTTTGAAAAACTAGACGAGGAAACTGCCAAAAAATACATTGGCGGCATAGGTTTAGGCATGAAACTATGGCTGGACAATTCAAAAGCGGGCGTTGACGCATTCAATCCTGACAATCCACTAATTTTAGCAGTCGGTCCAGTTTCCGGAACAATGTTTCCAACAGGCGGAAACGGGCATGCATTCATATCCAAGTCTCCAGCTACCAACGCTGTCGGGGAAGCAGTAAGCCACGGCACTTTTGGCACAGAAATAAAAAGAGCGGGATATGACGCGGTTATTTTAACTGGGAAAGCTGAAGGACCTGTTTACTTATGGATCGATGATGATTCAGTTCAATTGCTTGATGCCGAACAAATCTGGGGCAAATCACCATCTGACACCGAAGACGCAATTAAAGAGGAAATTGGCGATTACTACGTACGCGTAGCATCGATAGGTTTAGCTGGTGAAAAACAATCAAAAATAGCCTGCATAATTAACGAGAAAACTCGTGCTGCTGGAAGAACAGGATTAGGCGCAGTTATGGGCTCCAAGAACCTCAAAGCAATCGCTGTTCGCGGAACCCGCGACATTGTTGTCGCCAAGCCTGAGGAATTCATAGAAATGGTGCAAGAATTCCATGAAAGAATGAAGGGACCTGCAGCTCAGAAATACCGAACTTTAGGGTCAACAGAAAACGTTATGGTTCAAAACGCTTTGTTCTGCATGCCCACACGCAACTATAATAATGCTCATTTTGAAAACGCTGAAAAAGTAAGCGCTGAAACCCTAAATGAATGGTTCGTCGCAAAAATAATCGCTTGCAACTCATGCGCCATGCGGTGTGAACACGAAGCTGTAATTCGTGAAGGCCCCTACAAGGGAGCTATGGCCAGAATGGAATATGACAATTTGTGGGCGTTTGGCCCCAACTGCGGTGTAGACAAATTGGATGCAGTAATAAAAGCAGCTGAACTCTGCAACTACTATGGCCTTGACGCGCAAAGCACAGGTGTAACCGTAAGTTTCGTAATGGACTGCCATGAAACCGGCATTCTCTCTAATGAGGATCTTGGTGGAATTGACGCTCACTTTGGCAACGCAGAAGCGCTCCTGCAACTCATAGAGAAGATAGGCAAACGGGAAGGAATCGGCGATGTTCTTGCTGACGGTGTAAAAGTAGCTGCAGAAAAAATCGGCAAAGGCTCCGATAAGCTTGCTCAAAACATTAAGGGCTTGGAAGTTACAGGCTATGATTTGCGGTGCCTCAAAACTGCCGCTTTAGGCTTTGCAGTCTCCTTCCGAGGAGCAGACCATAACCGAAGCGGCGCTTACACGTTTGATTTGACGGGCAAAGTTGATCGTTTTAAGGCTGAAAAGGGACGCGGTAAACTTGTCAAAGATTCAGAGGATATTTACGCGTTGATTGATTCACTTATTGTCTGCAAGAATGCTAAAGGTACCTTCTACAAGGAGCTAGCTGATATGGCAAAGCTCTACTCTTTAGTAACAGGATACGAGATGACGCCTGAAGAACTCGGCCTTGCCGGCCAAAGAATAAACACCCTTGCAAGGCTAATTAACGTCAGAGAAGGGTTAAGCCGCAAAGATGACACGTTGCCATGGAAAGTTATGAACAAGCCAATCCCTGACGATGGACCAGCAAAAGGCGCCGTGGTTACTCAAGAAGAACTTGACTTGTTGCTGGATGATTATTACCAATCACGCGGTTGGACAGCAGACGGCATACCAACAAAGTCTCAACTAGACACGCTGGGAATGGCGGACTTATCCAACATAATAGAAGGAAAAGAGGCATAAAAAATGGTGAAGATTCACGATAGAAAATTTGTTTCCGTTGACCCAGAAAAATGCGTGGGCTGCCAAGTCTGCGAGTACGCTTGCTCATTCACGAAGGAGAAAGCCTTCAACCCGCTTAAGTCACGCATCCGTGTTGTGCGCGTTAACCAGTTAGCTAACATGTCGGTTACATGCCGGCTCTGTGAAGATCCAGCCTGCGTAGCAGCTTGTCCAAGAGAAGCACTTACTCAGTCAGAAGAAACAGGAACAGTAATCCTTGACCCAGACAAATGCAACGGTTGCGGCTGGTGCATCGAAGCATGCGACTACGGCGCCATAATGCTGCATCCTGAAACCAAAGTAGTCTACGTCTGCGACCTCTGCAAAGAAAAAGCCGACGGCCCACAATGCATCAAATGGTGCCCTGAAGAAGCATTAACACTAGTAACAAGCGACGTGCTGGCGCAGAAAGCAAGAATCAGCGCAATCAAGAGACTTTTCCAAGAGCCAAGCGAGGAAGAAAATAAGTAGTAAAAAAGGGCAAGGTCCTCTGCTCCATTTTTAATCCCTTTAATTAGTTTGTTTATATGTGTTCTTCTCTGCAGTGCCAAAGAAAAACCGAAGTTTAATTGAAAGCAGTAATTATGCTGTAACTACTTTTCTGTTGTTTGAAGAAATAGAATCTTTCTTATTGCATCCGCACCTTTTGGGGTTATGATATAATCACCTTTGTTGTCTTCTTGGGCTATCAACTTGGAGTCAAGAAGCTTTTTTAGATGAAAAATAAGGTGACCCCCTTCAGCTCCATCATTTGGGACAATTAGAGAAATTCTTTTTTCCTTCATACAAACTGATAAGAATCTTAAGTCTCACAGGGTTAGGAAGAGGCTCAAGCAAATTTTCAACAATGAAAGGAACATCTAGTACTTCTTGATAGCGCGCATAAGTGTTCATTAATTCATTTTTGGCTTGATTTCGCAAATGGAGCCGTTTTCAAGCTTCTATTACGTAAACGCAGCTATGCCATTTGCCAATTCTGACCTGCCTATCATGTGAGCTAAGATTGCGCGCTAAGCACCGCCGACGACCACGTTAATGGCAACAAGTGTCGTCAGGGGAAAATCAGTGTCGAAAAGTGTGACTGCGTAGGTTCTGCGTTCCATAGCAGACAGCTCCTGCCTGAGCCCAGACCCGCCGGTAAGCGAGGCGTCGAAAACTCTTGAACCGTCCTGTTTGACGCAACTAAAGCCTGTCACCCAGTTCGTGAAGACTATGGAGCCAATCTTGTTGCCCTTGACATCTTCAATCCAGCATTTTGGCGGGTTCCGCAGCCTCAAAGGTCCAGCATGTGTGGATGACTGCAAGTTGCTTTGTTGGACCACAGCCTGCAAATTATGATTTGAGTCCTCTATACTCATCCCTGAATGCGTCAGATGCATACTCGGCTTCAAGAATCCAACGACCACCCCGTTCCCGTCGACTATGACGTAGTCCCTATGCAGGAGCGATGGCTTCCTAGCCACCATGAGAACTTGGCCCGAGGCATCTCTAAGATACACATCGGTGAGCATGTTCCCATGAGCTCCCGGTCCTCTCTCAACTGTCAGCAAAGTGCTAAGCTGTGCTCCGGCGGCGACGGATGCACTCTGTTGAACTCTTGAAGGGGCTGATTGGTCTTGGAATTTTTGCCCGCAGGCTAAGCAGAAAACCGCTTGGTCATCGTTTTGTTTTCCGCATTTTGTGCAGTACTTCACCATGTTCTCACCCAGTTTCCACGCGCTTCATTTAACCTCAAATAATAATTGACAACTTCAGCAAATAAGTAGTTTTCAGTAGGCTAACATGTCTCTTCTAATTGTTATTTACAGCTTAATTACTAAGCCGCAAAGAGGTGATAAAACCGATTTGGACGGTTACAAACACCTTCCCTTTGACACTCTCAAACTGCTGTTTTCTACCATTGATATAAGCATAACTGTTAAGCAGGTCGAAGCCAAGTACGCTAACTCCGGAAAAGGCAGACCGCATTATCCCGTGCGTTCCATGTTTTTGGCTCTGATGTTCATGCGTTTTGAAGCCGTACCATCCGTCAGAAAGCCTGTAGAAACTGGAGAAGAGACTCTACGCAAGGGAAATCCGCTCGTTTCCCCTGTCTTTGCCGCAACTGAGCAGCTAAAGTTCCTTCCACCCCCTCTGATTATTACAGCAAGTCAGGATTCGCTGCGTAAGGAGGCAGAAGATTTTAGGGATAAACTCGAGATGGCTGGAGTTAAAGTTACCCACAAACGCTTTGAAGCGCCCAATGGCTTTACACTTGGGTAACTCGCCTCAAGCAAAAGAAGCTTGGCAGATGATGATCGACTATCTGAACAATTATCTGCATAACAGTTAACCACTTCACACGATAGTAACTCTGGTCTAAACTTAACCCAAGTTTCTTTCTATTAGAAAGGCTTTGTTTTAAGTCTAAAAAATCAATGGTGCTGCGGGCAGGATTCGAACCTGCGAACCCCTGCGGGAAAGGATTTCCCATTTGGGCGCCCGATCAAAGCGTCGATCTTGAGTCCTTAGTGGAACGCACCCTAATTCGCGCTCTTTCACCTTTGACCTGGCTTGGTTACCGCAGCACAGTGCAGCTAAAATTGTCTGGGTTCTGTCTTATTAATCATTTCTATCCTTTGCTACAGGTCAGATGACTTTTTCCAAGTCAACGATAAAACGTTCAAACACCTTTAAGCTGCCGTTCCAGAAGTCGGGTGCTGCCACGTTTAAGCCAACGATTTTGCCGATTTCCAATGGTGACACGCTGCTGCCCGCTGACAACGCCGCTTCCAGCTTTGGCACAAACGCTTTGCCCTCCTCTAGGTGCCGTTTGTACAGCGAGTAGACGAACATTTGGGCGTAGACGTAGGGGTAGTTGTAAAAGCGGTAATTCGCCATGTAATAGTGCGGTTTCATGGTCCATTCGGCTTCCATTTCGGGGAACCAAGTGACTGCGTCACCGAAGATGCGGTCCCGCGCCCCCGTCCAGTGACTGCAGATAGTCTTGTAATCCAGGTATTCGCCTTGCTGAATGGAGTTGTAAAGTGCCTGCTCAAACCAGACGCGCGCAGTGACTTGGAACGTCGTCATGCCTGCCTCGTCTAGAACCAAGCAGAGAACCGCTTTGCGTTGCGCATCCGACTTTGCCTCGTCCAGAAGCAGGTCCGTGAGCAAGAGCTCGCCGAAAATCGAGGCCGTCTCCGCCACAATAGAGGGGATGCTTGTGTTCATGATGGTTTGGCTGCGTGAGGCATAGTAGTCATGGGTGGCATGTCCCAACTCGTGTGCTAGCGTGTAAACATCGTTGAGGGTACCATTGAAGCTGTCAAGAACAAAAGCGGATTTACCCCCATACCAGCTTGCACAGAAGGCACCGTTGCGTTTTCCAAATCTGGGCGTTGCATCGATGCGGCGTTTTGTAAACATTTCCCGAACCGCAGTGGCGTATTCAGAGTCGAAGCGACTGTACGCCCGCTTGACGAGGTTTTGGGCTTCTTCAAAAGTGAATTTTAACTCGGGTGCATCTGGCAGGGGCGCGACGATATCGTGGTTTCCCAGAATGGGCAGATTCATAAGTTTGGCTTTTAGTTTGAGGTAGCGGCGGTACATACCCGAGTTCTCTTCGATTGCCCGCAGCAGATTCTCAACTATTGCCTGTTCGGTATCATTGCTTATGAGGCTTGACTCCATAGGCGATGCGTATTTTCTGCGCTGAGAAACGGTGACCCAGTCGTTGCAGATACTGCGCAGGGCTGAAGCAAAAATTTCACCGTCTCTGCCCAGCAAGCCGTAAATCGCGCGGTTTGCGGATTCCCTTGTTGCTCTATCAGGATGAGGCAGCAACCCGTTGGCTTCGCCATAGTTAAGAGTCTTTTTTTCACCCAAAACTACAACGTCGAACATGCGGGTGTTGAGCCATTTGCTCTGCAGTTCCTCCCAAGCTTGAACGCCGAACTGATCCTTCTCGATGATAAGCTGCTCCTCCACCTCTGTCAACTGGTGAGCCACGCGCCGCTGCACACGCTCCAGCATATGCCTGTACACGGCCAAAACCGGCTCCATAATCAACTCGGGCTTAGCTTTAACGAGCGCACCCAGTTCCAGCGAAAAGAAAGCGAGCTGCTTACCCAGCTGCGCCTCAAACTTGCTCACCCTGTCGTAGAGCGCCTGCGTCTGGGGCAGCGTCATGTTAGCAGAAAAAGACAGGCCTGCAAAAAGCGATACGTCGCCTAGCTTAACTTCAAAAACCTCCAGTTCTCGGATACACTGCAGCAGACTGGCTGGGTCAAGAGAGGCTATTTTTCCTCGGTATGTCTTCTCGAAAGCATCCGCCAAAGCTTTTGCTTCATTAATTGCTTTTTCGACAGAAACATCGTTGATGCTGGGGAAAAGCTCCGTTAGGTCCCAATTAACTTCCTGTTCTTTGTTGGCCATTTTGTTTCGCCTTTGTTTAAGATTAAACTCGGCTGGGTTATTTTGGGTTTGCCCATAACTTAATTCTAACTCATTAATCATCTCCAGCACCGCAAAAGTAAAAACGCTGCCCAACCGATACATAAAGGAACACACATGCATACAGAGCACAAAATAATACTAGGCAATAGCCAGCAAATGCCCGAACTCCAAGATGGCAGCGTCCAGCTTACGGTCACTTCTCCTCCTTATCCCATGATAAAAATGTGGGACATTCTCTTCGCCAAGGCTGACCAGAAAATTGCAGAACTATGGCTAAAACTGGAAGCGGACGGCAAAGAAGAAACGGTGACGCAAATCTATGATGCCATGCATGGTTATCTTGGTAAAGTTTGGCAGGAAACATATCGTGTCCTATGCGACGGCGGTATAGCATGCATAAACATCGGCGATGCAACACGCAGCATAAATGGCAAATTCAAGCTTTACCCTAACCACTCCAGAATAACGGAGCTATGCGAAAAAATCGGGTTTACCACCCTACCATACATTCTATGGAAAAAACCAACAACTAAACCAACATACAAAGGCAAAGGTGCCTTCTTAGGTTCTGGGTTTCTGCCGCCCAACGCCTACGTTACGCTCGACTGCGAATTCATCCTGATTTTCAGAAAAGGCAGCCTCCGCAAATTCCCACCCCATGACCAAACGCGATACGACAGCGCCTTCACCAAGCCGCAACGTGATGAATGGTTCAGCCAAATCTGGACGCTGAAGGGAACACGCCAAACCGCAAGTCAGCTTGAACGCAGAACCGCCGCCTACCCAGATGAAATCGCCGACCGACTCATCAAAATGTTCAGCGTAAAAGGTGATACAGTATTAGATCCCTTCTTGGGCTCAGGCACAACAACGAAAGCAGCCATACAAAACGAACGCAACAGCGTCGGATATGAAACAGACCAAAACCTGCTTTCAATCTTAACCAAAAAAACAGGAAATAACGACAACAAGGACATAGATGTGAGGATAATCAAACGCTAAAGCCAAGTTTCAGGTTCCCAATTTTTTAGATGTCTGTTTGGTTTCTTTGGAATTCTGCGCCGCATGCCAATATTTCGCTCAGATGGTTTTCGATTGGGAATCTGTATGCTTGGGCGTTTCCTATTTAGGGTGGGTTACGGCTTCAATTTTGCCGACTTTCCCCTAGAATAATTTATAATATGCTGGGGACATAGGTTATGTGTTAAGACTCTTATTGGTGGATGATTGAATGGAGGAACTGATGGACAGGATTGTTGTTGACCCTGAGATTCTTGTAGGGAAGCCAATCATAAAGGGTACGCGAATTCCAGTTTATCTCATAATCGAATTTCTAGCAAATGGGTTGACCCAAGAAGAAATTCTTTACCAATACCCCACACTCAAAAAAGAGGATATTAAAGCTGCACTTCTTTACGCTTCAAAATGTCTTGATCGCGAAGTTACAGTTACCATGTAAACTTGGTGCAAATAGTTGCCTCGTTTTCTCGTTGACGAAAGTGTAACAAGAAACATCAAGGAATGGCTCAAGAAACAAGGTTTTGACACAATAAACGTTTCGGGTACCAACCTAAAGGGTGCAAAAGACCGAGAAATAGCTGAATACGCGGCAAAAAACAATTTGACTATTTTAACGCTCGATACTGACTTCGCCCAAATTTATCATAACTCCCCAAAAGGTACGCTGGGCGTCATTGTCGTAAGAGTGAGCCACTCAACCCCCAGTGCCATCCTCGAAACGTTAAGCCGAGCACACGAAAAAATAAACCTCAAAAAAACACACACCCAGCTCATTATAATAAGTCAAAGGAAAATACGAATGATCAGTTAGGCGTCTTCATTGACGTTTTAACTCTCTATTATCTGAGGTCCAAGCAAAAAGGAAGCGCCAATTAGGCAGAAG
>Ga0326727_10006949_pt1 | contig 30450 bp, 21 predicted proteins | sample MB2enrmetagenome_FD_207643 | JGI IMG/M metagenome (GOLD analysis project Ga0326727, IMG submission 207643) | Lab enriched peat soil microbial communities from McLean, Ithaca, NY, United States - MB29MY | ecosystem: Environmental > Terrestrial > Soil > Wetlands > Peat | place: USA: New York... | reverse complement strand
AAATGTCTCTCCCGACGGCACCTTCCTCGAGCCGGAGGTCCTGCGCCGGCGATTCGAAAGATTTCTGAAATCTATTCCCACTGAAAATGCGATCTGCTATTGTGGATCGGGTGTTACGGCCGCGCACAACTTGATTGCTATGGCGTATGCCGGGCTCGGCATGGGCCGGCTATACGCGGGCTCGTGGAGTGAGTGGATCACAGATCCCAGAAGACCGATCGCTACAGGTCCGGATTAAAAAATGCGCAATGAATTTATGTCTTTCCCTCGACGGCATCATTTTAAGAAAAGAGATAGAAACAGGTATCAGGAGCGTCCCGGCAGACCTCAGACCATGAACGAACTCGTCAATCCGGAACACACCGGTTCTGAATCCGACTATCTGAAGTCGCTCGTGGACTCGCAGATGAAGGTCACCGTGGTTCTGAAGACAGGCGAACATCTGCGAGGCCATATACGCTACTACGACCGTTACTGCTTCAGCATCGGGCTCTCCGCCAATGGGCCCAGGCTTTTTCTCCGCAAATCCAGCGTCTGCTACATTGCCGAAGAATAGGCACGAGCTCGACCTAGCCATGTGATTTCCATCCGGGCGCTGTCCGTGAATTAACGGTCAGCCTCAGCTTGAGCTCCGCTGGGTTTCATGGCTTTGTTTATCGAAGGTGGTGCTGGAGGAAGTCAAATATCATGGTGTACAGGTGGATGTTTTCCGCCGCACCGGTAATCCCGTGGGTCTTGCCTGGATACATCATGACCTCGAACGGCTTCTTGTTCTTGATCAGGGCGTCGGCCAGCTGAATCGTGTTTTGCGGATGCACGTTGTCATCCTCTGTCCCGTAGATCAGCAATAATCGCCCCCTGCAGTCCGCCGCTGCCGCAACTGAGGAGGCACGCTCGTACGCCTCGGGTCCTTCGCCGGGCAAACCCATGTAGCGCTCGGTGTAAACCGAGTCGTAGAGACGCCAATCCGTCACCGGCGCCCCCGCAATGCCGGCTTTGAATAGGTCGGTGTGGGTCATATGATAGGTCACGGTAAAACCTCCCCCGCTCCAGCCCCAGATCCCGATGGCATCTTCATTCACGTAGGGAAGCGATTTCAGATAGTGCACCGCAAATTCATGGTCCTTGGCCGCGACCGGCCCGATGTTCTGATAGGCAGCCACCGCGTATTTGTGCCCGGGCACCGCGCCGGAGCGGTCGTCGATGAGCGCGACGACAAACCCTTGCTGGACCAGAAATTGATGAAAGAGCTCTCGACTCTCCTGCCAAGCATCGCGAATGGCGGGCATCCCGGGCATGCCGTAGACATAGACAAGCAGCGGGTATTTCGTGCCGTGCTCCAGATTCCGCGGCTTATAGACCAACAGACGAACGGTTGCGCCATCCGGTGTCTCCAGCGCCTTCATTTCAGGGATAACGAGGTCAAATTCATCGAGGGTTCGCCCGCGAAACAGCTCTTCTTCTTTTCCCGAACTCAGGTCGCGGACTTGGATTTCCTGCGTGCGCGCGGTTGAGGAAAACGAATCGACCAGGGACGTTGCCTGCAAGTTCATCGTGATGTCATGCGTTCCCGACGAGTTCGTGATGCGCTCGGCCCCCCCACCTTCGGGGCGAATGCGGAACAGGTCACGGTCCAGCGTCGATGCCTGGTTGGAGGTGTAATAAATCCAGCCGCCCCGCTCATCCACCCCCTGGATTTCATAGACGACCCAGTCCCCTTTGGTGATCTGCCGGACGAGAGTCCCTCCCCGTTCATAAAGGTAAATGTGACGGAAACCGCTCCGGTCGGAGGTCCACAGGAATTGGCGGCCGCCGTCGATGAATCTCAAGTCGTTGCCGACATCCACCCAATGGGGATCCCGCTCGCTCAGAATCGTTCGCGATTCCCCCGTCTCTGGGTTCACCTCCACAAGTTCGAGGTCGCTCTGCGCCCGGTCGAGGAGCTGCAGTACCACCCCCCGGCCATCCGCCCAAGCCATGCGCGGGATATACTCCGCGCTCCGATCGGTCCAGGCGGTAAGCCCGTTTTCGACGTTCACGACTCCGGCCCGCGCTCTGGGGTTGGGGTCCCCCGCCTTCGGGTATCGCTGCAGGTCCACGGTCGCCTGGAGATGCAGCTGCTCGACTATGGGATAAACCGGCACCATGCTTTCGTCGAGCTCCAGGAACGCGATATGGCGGGAATCAGGCGCCCATTGATACCCGGTGCGCACATCGAACTCCTCCTGGTAAACCCAGTCCGGCTCGCCATGCAGCCTAAGCTCGCTGCCCCCGAACGTGACCCGCTTTTCTTCACCGCCCGAAGTGGCAACGACCCAGAGGTCATGCTGGCATAAAAAGGAGATCCACTTCCCGTCCGGTGAAAACTTTGGGTCGAGAAGGTCCGATTTCGAAGGAGCCAGACGCTCCGTCTTTTTTGAGTGGAGATCATAGATGTAGATCCGGCCGGAGCTGTTCAAAAGAAGCCGGTTCCCGTCGGGACTCCAGGAATAGGAAGGGATTTCATAGCGGTTTCGACGGGTGCGCTCACGCTCATTCAGAGTGGCCTGCTCAGGAGAGGGGGCCGTTTCTCTTGCCTCGAGCGAGGAAAGGACCTGACTTTTCTTTCCACTGGCCACATCCAAAACCCAGAGCGCTCTGTCTTCACCCCGTTCCGGCAGGAAATAGGCCAGTCGGCTCCCGTCAGGATTCCAACGCAGCTCCGAGGGCGCGGGATCATAGAGGCTGCCGCCGAAAATGGTTTCCAGTGTCAGCCGCTGTTTTGGCTGCGCCAATCCATTGGTCGCAGCGACGAGGAGCAAGGCTCCACCGGCAACGAATAGCATGGTTCGCATAATCTCGTGAGTTTAACTCGAATGCCGAGAGACTCCAATCCAAACCTGGACCCGGCCGTCGAGATCGAGTCGTTGGGGGTTTCATTGCCCAAGTCCGCGTGACCAAAGGGAAACCGGCCCCCCGGGAGTGTAAAAGCTCTGTAAAAGAGTCCTGAAAAGGGTTGAATGTTGCTCCTCCAGGTTCTAATATCCCTCCGCCTTCGATTTCAGATTGAGGATTTGGAACATCGTGAAAGTGAACCTTGCTGCACCCGTTTCAAAGCGGAGACAACTCCGTGTCGTTCTGATAAAGCCCTCAAAATATGATGACGAAGGATACGTCATCCGCCATTTCCGAGGCGTTCTTCCAAGCAACACGCTGGCTTGTCTCAGCAGCCTCACACAGGATCTTGCAAAACGTGAACTGCTGGGGGAGGCCGTCGAAATCGAAATTTTCGACGACACGGTAGAAAAAATCCCGATTAAGAAAATCATCAGGTCCAACCGCCTTCCCAGCCGCAGGACGGTTGTCGCGCTGGCCGGAGTGCAATCCAATCAATTCCCCCGCGCTGCGGACCTTGCGCGCAAGTTTCGGGCCGGAGGCGTGCAGGTCCTGATCGGCGGGTTTCACGTCAGCGGCATGCTTGCGCTTTCTCCCGGCATCACCCGGGAAATCCAGGAACTGATCGATATCGGAGTATCGGTGGTCAAAGGAGAAGTGGAGGAGACCTGGGGAGAAATTCTGCGTGACGCCTGCGACGACCGGCTGAAGCCTGTCTACGATTTTCTGGATCGCAAGCCGGATATTTACAATCAGCCCATCCCGACGATCGACCGGAAATATCTTCATCGGTTTATCACTTCGAATTTCGGCACGATCGACACGAGCCGGGGTTGTCCCTTCAATTGCAGCTTTTGCTCGATCATCAACGTGCAGGGGAGAGAGATGCGCGTCCGTTCTCCCGAACTGCTCAAGCAGACCCTGCGCGAAAACTATCGAACCCACCGCATCCACTTTTATTTTTTCACGGACGATAATTTTGCGCGCAACAACCGCTGGCGCGAGATCTTGGAAATGCTCGTGAAACTGCGCGAGGACGAGCACATCCCGATTCAATTCATGCTCCAGGTGGACACGCAGTCGCACAAGATTCCGGATTTCATCCGGCTGGCGGCGCAAGCCGGATGCACCCAGGTCTTCATCGGCATGGAGAGCATCAATCCAAAAAATTTGAAGGCTGCCGGCAAGATGCAGAACCACGTCCAGGACTACAAGGACCTGATTGCAGCCTGGCACAACGCGAAAATCGCAACCCACATCGCCTACATTTTCGGTTTTCCCTATGACACGACCGAGTCCATCCAGGAGGATGTCGAGCGCCTCCAGAACGAGTTGGGGGTGGAACAGGCTTCCTTTTTCATGCTGACGCCGATCCCGGGATCGCGCGACCACGCGCGCATGGTGCAGGCCGGCGAGCACATCCATCCGGATCTGAACAACTACGATTCGTTTCACGAGACCATCCGGCACCCGAACTTTGCCCCGGGGGAATTGGCAGCATCCTATCGGAATGCATGGAAGAGCTTCTATTCGTTCGACTATATGCGGGACGTGCTCTGCCGGTCGAATCCTGAGAATTACTGGAATATATTCTGCAATTTCATCTGGTATAAAAACTCCGCATTGATCGAAGGCGGACACCCGATGGTCCACGGCTTTTTCCGCCTCAAGGACCGCACCGATCGGAGGCCCGGCTTTGCCGTGGAATCCCGTGCCAGGCATTTCCTTCGACGTTCCCGCGAGGTGCGCAGCCTGATCCGCAGCTGGCTTTCGCTGGCACTTGAAATGGAAGAACTCTGGCTTCAGACGCGGAAACGCAGCGAAGCCGAGATTCGGCTGCTGGCCGAAATCAAGCGTTTGCGCCAAGAGGTCAACCGCAACCTCCATTCGGCGGAGTTGCAACTCGCCCACGCGCGCACGCGCATTCAATTCCCCGACTTGCGAGTCCCGTCCAGGCTGGCGCTGACCTTCCGGAATCTCAACTTCCGGATGGCGAAGCGGATGACCTACACTCGCGCCGACCTGGCAATGTTCTGGCATCGGAAGGGCCGGCCGACCATGCTGTTGTTCCGGCCCGACAAGGTGTTGCTGAACCTCCTCAAAGACGTTCAGCTTTTTGTTTTATTCGTGAGGGACTTGGCGAGAACGTGAGCGGATTCCCGATTCCGAACGGCGGATTGATCAGGAATCAGGGTTATTCGTGAATTTCCCTGTCCCGAACTTCGAATGCCGAATTCCGAAGCACGTACAGACACACCGGCTGGCGGTGCACCCACGAAAAATAAGACTTCGCCTGCAGGATTCTAAATCCCTCCTCCGGGGTCATGGAAATGAGGTAGTCGCGCCTGTCATACCACCAATAGTGGACGCTGCCGATGTTGCCTCTGGCGGCGAATGTATCGTAATTATTCCAGGCATTGAATTCGAACCCGCCCACAATCCTGAGCGGATCAACTCCGCGCTCAAGAAGTTCCCGGCCTAGGCTCCACCGAACTCGATTCCATTCCATGTAATCGTGCGTGGCGGCGGTACAGAAGGCGAGCAGTGCCACGCAGATGAATCCTACCGGCACCCAGATGGCCGGGCCGGGTTTGCGCTCGTCTCCTTCGCCTCCGCTCGAAGCGAAGATCCCGATCAGCAAGCAGAACGGGAAGGCGACGATCAGGATATGCCGGTCGAAAAGGCCTCCCTCCTGGATGTGACTGAACAAGACCTCAAAAGCCGCAAGGCAGATCAGGGATACACCGGCGAAAACGATCAGGGGCCGCTGCTTGCGGAAGAGCGGAATTCTGCGCAGCCTTAAAAGACCAAAGACGCTTAGAGACCCATAGAGAACCGCACCAGCGGCCACGATTACTGTTATCCCAAGCCACAGCCGTGGATAAATTGGAGTGGGCGGCGCGCCAAAGTAGGCCGGATCCAAGGTGATCGGCCCGAGGCCACTGTCGTAGAGCACATTCAAAAGGAAGGGCATTCTCGCGTGATAGGTTGTGGACGGCAGATAATCCAAGGGTGTGTATTGAGCCTGGAACCACCAGAGTCCCGCCACAACGACCGCACCCCAAACAACCGGGATGCCGAGTCGCACGATCCGAGGGAAGCCTAGCGACAGGCGATAGGCGGATGGGATCAGAAAAATCAAAACCGGCATAATCATGAAGGCAAGATAAAAGAGCATGCCGTAGCTGTTGCCGATGATCTGCCTGGATTCCAGATAGTTCAGCAACTCGAATTTCCGGCGTACCGCCGCTGTCGCCCCCCCGTCGGCCAGGATCCACAGGTAATAGCAAACGACGAATATCCCGGAAGCGCCGGCGGCCCACATCGCCTCGTGCATTCGCTTTGACACGCTCTTCCGGGCATCCACGAGGACGCCGCAGACCAGCGCCAGAATGAAAAACAGTGCCGTTTGACGGATCAGGTACGCGTACCCCAGAACGGCCGCACTCAAAGCCAGGCAGGGGAGCTTCCCGGTATCGAGGTGCAGGATGTATAAATAGAACGCAAGCGCCAAAAAGAAAATAAACGGAATTTCCGTCATGTAGGTAAAGGCAAGGCTGAACTGGAGCGGGTTGAAAACCCAGGCCATGAGCATGACGGAGGCCAGGTCCCTGCGAATTCCGGTTCGCCGGAAAATTGCCCAGAGCAGAGCGGCCGTGCAGCAGGACAGGAACAGGGTCGAAATTCGAAGCACCAGGAAATGGGGCGAAAATATCTTTGTCAGCAGACCGCCATAAAGCGCCTGACCCACCAGGCTTGGAGCGGACCACTGATCCACCTTCAAACCCTGTCCCGAGCCGAATGCGAAGGCCGACCGGACATAGCTCCAGTCGTCGTTCAGAGGGAACTCGCCTCTCGGGTTCACCACCAGAATGCAGAGCAAATAGATCCCGAGGATGAGGGCGCACGGAAAAAATTGACCCGCGGATTTTCGCAGATCAGGGCCGATCAGTGCCAATCCGCGGTGATCCGCAGTCAAACATTCCTTCTTCATGAGGGCCGCTCTTGGGTATCGGGAAGCCGGAATACAAGGGAAGCGCCTAAAGTCGCCGCGACGAAGAGACCGGTGCCGCGTGTCAGGACGCAGATAAAGAGCCAGGATCGCGAAGCGACGGGCCTGTCCATGAATAACGTTTGCATTTCGGCGCGAACGCCGGGCGGGCGGATGCAAGGCGTGCTGCGCCCCTTCGGGTTGCGGCCCGCAACACACGGAAGCTGAAAGGGGCGACCGCGCAGGACCGCCCCCTTCAGCTCAAATTCCGAATTCGAATCCTACTTCCCTGAGCGTTCAGCCGAGAGAGCTTTGTCTTTCGGAATGCTGAGATAGCCTCCGGCTTTGTTCTTTTGAACCCAATTGATCACGACCTCATAACGGACGCGATTCTGGCCAACCAGGAACTGGATCGGCTCGTTGATGAGCCGGTCTTTTTTCTCCAGGGAACTGTCATCAGCCTGGACCTTCAGGTTGAATTTCCCTTTTTTGGGGTCGGTGCCGGTCAGCACAAGGCGGATATCCTCGACTTTCGTCGGCTCACCCTTTTTCGGCAACGTGAACTCGAAATAGTCGCGTTCCCCCTTCAGCCGCAGCTGGGAAAGCTCCGATGCGTTTTTCGCAACGGCCGCGCTCAGCGTATCGCGTACGTCGACCAGCTGGCGCTGAGTGCCTTCCAGGTCCCGGCGAGTGTTCTCAAGGTCCGTCTTAACGGCAGAAACTTGGGTTTTTACTCCTCCAACCTCGGTATTGACCTGGCCGATCTTGCTGTCGGCGTCGGTCTTGGCCGCCTGGACTTGCGCCTCCACCTGGGAAGAGTCGGCTTTGGCCGCCAGAGCCTGAGACAGCTCGGCTTTCGTCTTTTGCCGTTCGGCCTCAATATGCTGGGCCGTTTTCTTCAGTTCGGCCTTTGTGCTTCCGACGTCCTGCTGCGCGCCCTCGACCTCTGCCTTCAAGCTCGTAATCTGGCTGGTAAGATTGGCATCTCCCACTTTGTGATTACTCTCGAGACCTTGGATCTGGTCCGAGATCTTCGCGAGCTCAGCCTGGGTGGCCTTTTTCTGCTGGAAACCATCATAGAAAAGATACACGACCGCCAGAAGCAACACGATAATAAGAACTAATTTGACGGCTTCCGGAACAAGCGGATTTCCCGGAAGAGCGGGTTTTTGCTGGCTAGGGTTGAATGTACTCATCACACCTCCTGATGTGTTGGGGGGCGGTCTGCCCCCCGGGGTCTATATGATAGGGCAAGGGCCTGGAAAGTTCAAATACTTGGAAAATCGCGGATTGTCGCCATCCTTCACCCGATTGTGGAGCATTCGTTGAGTAGCGATGGTGATCGCCCCCGTTTTTACCGGGTCGCCCCTCCCTCCGCGGGAACGCGTCCGTTCCTAATCTCGCCTCTCTTCTTTGTGATGAAATATCCGATGAGAGCCATCAAAATGCTCGCCCCGACCCAAAGGTTCAACGTTGGTGACTGCTTGAATCCGAAGTAGAGCATCATTCCGGACAGCAACAGAAAGCACAGGGCGGCCACCGACGCCGCAAACGCCGGAGTCGGAAACGCTTTTTTCTTGATGCGAATCCAGAACAACGAGAACACAGTCAGGGCCGAAAAAAGTGTGAGAATCGCACCGACGTTATTGAGAATTTGCTGCAACTGGTATGCGAAAACCAGGAAAAGGGCGATCGCACCTTGAAGGACGACTGCCCCGATCGGAGGCTTCCCCTCCTTCCCCTGCAAAACTCTCGGCAAAAAACCATCCTTGGCCATTGCCGCATAGACGCGCGGTCCCAAAAACGTCATGGCGCTTACGGCAGAGATGAATGCAATGATTGCCAGGATTGACATGCAGGCGGCGCCGACATCTCCGACCAGGGTTTTCATAATGAGGTGGCCAAGCGTCACACGGGCCGTTTCATAGGTGAAAACGACTTTGCACTGCTCCGGCGTAAGGTTCGCCACAAAAACCCAGTTCACAAAAAGGTATAAAATCCCGACGACCGCACAACCGAACAGCATCGCCCGCGGAACGTCGCGCTTGGGATTTTTGAATTCGGAGGCGGCGTAAACGGCGGCATTCCAGCCGCTGAAAGCAAACGCTATGTAAAACAGGTTCTGCATGAAAGGACCCAGTGGGAAACCTGGCGTCTGGCTGGGAGGCTGCCACTTTGGCCAGGCATTGTGTCCCCCCGCCAGGCCGGCAGCCACAAACCCGACGACAAGAGCTATCTTGATGACTACGAGCACATTCTGGGCTGTGACCGAAAAGCGCAGGCCGATGGCGTGCATTCCCGTCAAAAGTATGATGATGAGAGCGGCAAATGTTTTCGGGTCAATGGAAGAGTGCAGGGTCCTGGCAAAAGCGCCGGCAGCGAAAGCATCGATTGCGATCGGCGCGGAAAATCCCAACAGAAGTGAAGCCCAGCCTGCGAGATACCCCAAGGCCGGATGGACCAGTGAGGAAAGATAGCGGTATTCACCGCCGGATTTGGGAACCATTTGGGCGATTTCGGCATAAGCCCTTGCCCCCGCGAGAGCGAGAAATGCGCCGATGACCCAAGCCAGCAGTATTTGTCTCGGGGTCAAATCTTGGGCCATAAATCCCGTGCTCAGAAAAACTCCCGCGCCAATCATATTGGCAATTACCATTCCCATTCCGGAGAATAATCCTAGTCGACGATCTTTCATCAATCCGAACCTCTTTTCAGGTCAAGGAACCGGCATCGGTGCAAATCCGCCGACACAAGGGTAACCGCAAATGATGACCTAGGAAACAAAAAATGTTGCCCCATTGCGCATTGGGGATTCGAACTGCCCGCACGCAGAGGGTGCAAGGATCATAGCATTGTTTGCGTCCTGGCAGTTCGAGTCCCCAATTGAAGATACGGGAAACTTGCTTCCGATCCACATCCCGCGCTACTCTGCAGATATGATGAAAATACTTGGTATAACCGCTCATCCTGACGACGAAGTCGGCGCCTTCGGTGGGACGTTGCTCCTCTACCGTGCGCGCGGCGTCGAAACTTCGGTGATCTGCCTGACCCAGGGCCAGGCGGCAAGCAACCGCGGCACAGCCAAATCCGATGAAGAGCTGGCAAATCTCAGACGCGCTGAGTTTTTCGCTTCTTGCAAGGTGCTCCAGGTGACAAAGGCGCAGATCCTCGATTACCCCGACGGCTTGCTCCAGCGGCAAGATTTTTTTTCCGTGGTGGGCAACTTGACTCGCCGCGTGCGCGAGATCAAGCCGCACATTATTTTAACCATGGGCCCCGAAGGGGCGATCACCGGCCACCCGGACCACTCGATGGCATCGATCTTCGCCACCATGGCCTTCCACTGGTCTGCCAGGAAGGACCGGTTTCCCGAACAACTGGAAAACGGCCTTGAACCCCACCGCGCCCAAAAACTTTATTATTCGACGGCTCCATTCGTGCTGCCTGACCGCCCGCCGGTATCCCCACCCCCCTGCACAGCAACCATTGATATTTCGCAGTTCCTGGAGGGCAAGATAGCCGCGTCCAGGGAACATGCGACCCAGGCGCCGCTAATGGCGCGTTTTGCAAAAGCCATGCGCCAGTTCGGGGGCAAAGAGCTCTTCCATCTTGCCGCGGCCAACCAACCCTTAACCCTGGGGCTCGAAACGGACCTGCTGGCTGGAGTGGAAGAATAAAAAGAACGTACGCCCCCCAGGCGCAAAAGCGCGCGGAGAACCCTATTGTCTTTGAGCCCCTCTGGGTTTTTTCGTCTTGCCAGCCGCTTATCGGCCCCCGTGGATTTTTGCATTCCACGTTCCTATTTTGAGCCTCTGTCTCTTAAGCCCACATTCTGCTTGACATCGGGCAAACTATCTAAGTAGTATAAGCCCTGTCCGGATCGGGTGACGGCCGCCAGCAATTTGGCGGCTTTTTCATTTCCCGGTCACTGGATTTCGACCGGACACATTGAACGGAGCGGAACAGGAGTAGGATTCTAATGGAAAAAGAGACTGGTAAAGTAAAGTGGTTCAATAACGCCAAGGGTTATGGATTTATTGAAAGAAGTTCAGGTGGAGATGTTTTCGTTCACCACACGGCGATTCAAATGAACGGCTTCCGGACCCTGGCCGAAGGTGAAACGGTAGCTTTTACCGTGACCAGAGGCCCGAAAGGCCTGCAGGCGGAAAACGTTACAAAAGCGGAAACAGCAGAAGCAGAATAAATCGGTAAACTCCCCAGGTTCCATCGGCCGTGGGCCTTCATGCAGTTCCTGAGCCTGATCTGCGATTTGTCCAGGCGGCTTTGTGACCCCCCGAAAACCCTCGCCGGGTTTTTCAGAGATTCCTGCGGATATACCTACACACGGCGAAGCCGAGGACTAGGTTGAACGGGAACACCCCGGACGTGTAATGACCGCACCGCAGGGCGAACGCGGAATGGGCCAGCCCGAGCTCGCGAAAATCCTCGAGAACCTCGCGCGAGAGATTCGTGGGAAATGTATAGTCGTATAGCGCGTGGACCAGTAAAGTCTTTTTGCCGGTTCCCACAAGTTTCTTGAAATAGGCCTTCGGGCTGATCGGCATCCAGATCTTGCGCAACTCATCCAAACAGATATGGCCGTCCAGCCCCTTTCGCACATGGCGCGTTGATATTCCATTCCAAACCACATCCGCAAAATAGGTCGAGATATGGTTCTGAACGCTCAGGGCGAGCCGCGGATCGATCGCATTCGCAATGAGCGCCACGCAGGAACCGATGCTGGTCCCCAGAACGGCGAACTTCGTGTACCCCCGGGTTTCAAGCCAATCCAGGGCGGCTCTGGAGTCGATGACCGCCTGGCGCACGGCATGGAGCGTCCGTCCAAGGTTTGGCGACAGCATGTACTCGGCCCGCACCAGTTCCTCGGGCATTCTCAGGTCGTGATAGGGCAAGCTCAGGCGCAAAGCGGATAGACCGAAAAAGTTCAACATGCGGCACAAGGACAGGTGCCCGCGCGCGTCACAGTTCCACTGGGGCAAAACCAGCACGACTCTCCCCCCGGAAGCGGCCGGGAAAAAGCGGCCATGAACGGTGTTGTTTTTGGGATATAGGGTCGGGAGGGGAGTGGAAAAACTCAGGTGATCCCCGTCGAGCCGCCAATCATGGACCGGGTGGTAGGAGTGATAGGCATCACTCTCGGCGACCGCCCTTTTTGCATAATTGAGCAAATGCGTTTTCGGATCGCTTACCGGCTCCCCACGGGAGACAAACTCCAGGCCCCATTCGAAATCACGCACCCTGCGGTTGGTGTCCCGTCTCGAAAGACGCTGCTCCCACAGGAAAAAAATCCGAGACAACACGGATCCCCCCTGAAAAAATGGGACAATTAAAACAAAAAACGCCGCGGATTTCACGGATTATCACGGATCTCAAAGTCCCATTCGTGGAATCCGCGGCGTGTTTCTAGCGCGACCGGAATGGGTGGAGAACAAGGCTTGGCTGATAGTAATAGCCTTTGCGGTAGATAATTTTGCTCGCGGGCGCGAGATATTCGACGGAAATCCTGTGGTAGGAGTTCGGAAGAAGCTTCTGATTGGACACGTAGGTCAGATAATATTTGCTCTTCAGCTCCTTGGCCACTTCCTCGTAGACATCCTTTATCTGGTCATATTGGGTTGGGAAAAAGCAGCGGCCTCCGGTTCTTTCCGCAAGATCCGTCATTTCCTCTTCCTTCCTCTTGAAGAATTCGTCAACGTAGTCCTCATCCGATCCGAACAGACGCCTGTAGATGTCGGTGAGCATGACGACATGCCGGTCGGTTGCCGCCTGCTCTCGCGCCATCACGGTTTTGGAAACCACATAGAGAGAAGCCTGAGATTGCACGATGGTGAGCGACGCGTCACTGAAATCCGCGCGGCTCTGGTTGTTGAGGCAATCGGTGAGCAAGATTATGGCCTTGCGCCCGTCGATTCCCTTGAGCTGTTCCGCAGCGGCAACATACATCGCATCATAAAGCGCCGTTCTCAGTCCGGGATGTATTTTGCCCAGGGTCTTCCGGGCCTTTTTGAAATCCTCGGTCCAGTCCAGCAATTGATAAACTTCGTCGTCGAATGTGATCAGCGAAACGCGATCACCGCTGGAAAGAGCTCCGATAAAACCGTCTGCCGCTTCCCTGATCTTTTTCAGCTCTGCCTTTTCGCTTCCGCTTGTGTCCACGAGCAACACCACCGACACGGGATTCGTATCGACGCCGAAACTCCGGATTTCCTGCGCCGTCTGGTCCTCCCAAATGCGGAAATTCTCTTTCTGCATCGAGGTGACCAGGTTTCCCGCATCGTCAAACACGCTGATTGGAATCTTGACGAGATTGACCGAGACCGAGAAGCTCGAAGTGTTGGAATCCTGGGACCGGCTGATTCCGCCGATCGAGAGTGCCAGAATTAGGATGGCGAGCACCTTGGACCCCATGAAGGAAATTGTAGCATGAGTTTCCCTTCCACCCGTTGGTTCCAGCCGCAAACGGCGGCCGCAATCCACGCATGGCGTCAGAGCTTATGAATACCGAGGAGTTGCCGGCAATGGGCAATCCGCGCCTTGGGCTGCTACTGTTCCTGATGAGCGCATTTTTGATATAATCGTACCGGTTGTGTTTCCGAATGGCGGAGAAGAAGAACAGATGGGTGAAGATTATGATGTATCTAAGGATCGCTTTGGCAATGCTGATGACGATTGGAATCTCTTCGGCGCAGTCGGCGGCAACTCAGGCACAAGACGCAGGCCAGCCGCACCCCCAGGCAGAATCTCCTAAAACAAAGGATATTGCGCCCGAGGAAATCATCCGAAGATTCTCCGCCAAAGAGACCGAGTTTTACGAGGCGTGGATGCAGTACACCTATCATCAGGTCGCTGAAGTTCGCGTGCTCTCCGTCAACGGCATGCCCAAACACGAAACCCAGACGACCATCTCCGACGTCGTCTTCAACAACGACGGCACGCGGGAAGTGGAGATTAAAAGAAGGGCGGGAGACCTGCACAGCGTTATTTACACCATGAACGACGAGGAGGTCATCAATAACCTTCAGCCCTTCGCCCTGACCGAGAAGGAACTGCCTCTTTATAATCTGAGCTACCAGGGGAAGGAAAAGGTCGACGAACTGAATTGTTATGTTTTTTCAGTGACGCCCAAGAGCACCAAAGGGAAAAGGCTTTTCTTCGAGGGGAAAATCTGGGTCGATGACCGGGACCTTCAGGTCGTCCGCACCGTCGGAAGGCCCGTGCCGCAGAAAAAGGGAGACGAGCTGTATCCCGAGTTCGAAACGATCCGACAGATGATCGACAATGCCTACTGGTTCCCGGTTTGGACGCACGCCGAAAGCCAGCTGCGCTTCTCCACGGACACCGTTCACATTGAAGAAACCATCACTTACGCGGATTACAAAAGGTTCGGATCAAAAACCACTATCCAGTTCGAACCTGCCCAGTAAACCACACCGGCCGGGGCCGGGGCTCAACCGGATTTCGTAAATCTCAGCGCGGCGGAGTTGACGCAGTAGCGAAGCCCTGTGGGCTCCGGGCCATCTCGAAAGAGATGCCCGAGGTGCGCATCGCAATGACTGCAGACGACCTCCACCCTTTCCATGCCGTGGCTGTGATCGCTTTCCTTCCGGATGTTTTTTTCCGAAACCGGAGCGAAAAAGCTGGGCCACCCGGATCCTGAATCGTATTTGCATTCCGAGCTGAACAGCTCACTGCTGCAACAGGCACACCGGTATAAGCCTCTCTCGTGATTGTCCCAGTACTCGCCCGTAAAAGCCCGTTCCGTCCCCCTCAGACGAGTGACCCTGTACTGCTCCGGGGTTAACTCTTTTTCCCACTCCGCTTTCGATTTGACGACCTTTTCCAACATGGCGGCACCTGCAGACAATTATACCCTAGTGGCAGAGGGGGCGTGAGGGCCCGGTCCACTGCCCGCTGTTTTTCAGATATGAAACTCCAGGATGTCGCCGTCTTCGAGCTGATGAGCCCGCTCAACCATCTGGCCCTCGTGCTTCACGGCGCGTTTGGATCCCCCCAAGCTCCAGACCTTCGCGAATTTCAGGGAATGCGCGAATTCCCTGTGCACGGCGCGGGCCGCATCCAGGACGGTGCTTCCCTGCTTGAGCACAAATGGAGGGCTTGAAAGATCCACCTTTTTCCCCGGTATTTTGGTGTAAATGCGGACGACACCGAGGTTCTCGAATATCTTTCGCCTCAACGTCTCCAAACCCTGGCCGGAAACCGCCGAAACCGGCACGATGCCGAACCGGTTGCCAAAAAAATCCGTCAGGATTTCGAGATGCTCGGAAGCTCCCGGGGCATCGCACTTATTGGCCGCCATCAGGCCGAGCCGATGCACGACCGCGTCCGGTGCAGCTCCGGGCTCCGGATGGCCGGAGAGTTGAATTTTGGAATGACTCAGAAGATCCAGCCCATTCTCTGTTTCGTCCAGGATTTCCTCACTGCTCAAATCCGCGACCAGGACAACGAGATCGGCCTGGCGAACGAGGCCTCCCATCCATGGCTCGTAATAATTCGGATCCATCGGGGGCATGTCAACAAGCTGAATTTTTATGTTCTCGTACGGCATCATCCCGGGCTGCGGCAGTCTTGTGGTGAAGGGGTAATCGCCGATCTCGGGTGCGGCGTTGGTCAGGCGCGCCAGCAAGGAGGATTTGCCGGCATTCGCGGCGCCGATGATGACAACTTGCCCCGCTCCTTCCCGCTCGACCGAATACATGGAGGATGCCTTGGAAACCCCATGTTTCTTTTCCGCTTCGTGGCGCAATTTCGCCAGACGGCGCCGCAGGTCGGCCTGCAGCTTTTCAGTCCCTTTATGCTTGGGCATAACCGCCATCATCTCTTCCAGCGCCAGCACTTTCTCCTGGACGGTCATGGCTTCTTTGTAGCGCTGCTCGGCGGCCAGATACTGCGGGGTCAGGTTGGCTGGCATTCCAAGACTCTCCCTGGATATGGGGGTAATTATAGGTTGCGGATGGCGGATTGCGGATTAAAAACCTTTCCCCCCAATCCGAAATCCGCAATCCGCCATTCAAAATTGAGGTATGATATTTTTACTCGACCATTGATCTGTCGGTGTGAATACAAGGAGGATTTCATAGTGACCCTGCCGAATTTTGCGTTTTTCAAAGGGCGGATCGTTCCTTACAGCGAAGCCAAAGTCGGGGTTCTCACCCACACCTTGAACTATGGCACCGGTGTATTCGGGGGCCTTCGCGGATACTGGAACAGTGCCGAGGGACAGCTGTATCTGTTCAGACCACACGATCATTATCGCCGTTTTCTGGAATCCGCAAGCCTGCTCCTGATGGAATTCGCAGCCGCGGAAGAGCAGCTGACAAAGTTCACCGTGGAGCTTCTCAAAGCTGAGAAGTTGCACACCGACTGCTATGTCCGGCCTCTCGCCTATTATGCTGATGAGATCATCGGCGTGCGGCTTCATAAACTCAATCCCGAAATCAGCATCGTCGCCATTCCCTTCGGCCAGTACGTGGAGAACGAAGAGGGGAGTCACGTCACCGTCTCATCCTGGAGGCGCATCGACGACAACATGATCCCGGCGCGTGGCAAGATTGCCGGCTCCTACGTGAATTCAGCCTTCATCAAGACCGATGCCCAGCGCGCCGGTTTTGATGAGGCAATCGTTCTGAATCAGGACGGCCACATCGCCGAAGGTTCCGCGGAGAATTTCTTTCTGGTCCGCAAAGGAATCGTGTGCACGCCGCCCGTGACCGAGAACATCCTCGAAGGGATTACCCGCCGGACTGTCATGATGCTGCTGCGCGACGAAATGGGCCTGGAAGTCGTGGAGCGACCCATCGACCGGACCGAAATCTATCTCGCTGAAGAGGCGTTTTTCTGCGGAACGGGAGTTCAGATCGCCGCCCTCACCAAGGTCGATCATCGCCTCATAGGTACGGGGCAGATGGGACCGATCACGGGAAAGTTGAGGACTCTGTATTTTGATGTCGTCCGAGGGCGTGTCCCGAAATACCGCGAGATGTGTTATCCCGTTTATTGAGCGGCGCTTCGCCCGGGTGGGCTCCAGACCCGGCTTATTTCCTTTCTCTTCCGTAGATCCGGCTCAGTTCGCGCAGTCTGCCTGCCAGCTCAGGCTTTAGTTGACCTTGCCGCATTCTCCAGCGCCAGTTGTTCTCCGTGGTCGCCGGACGATTCATGCGCGCTTCGGAACCGAGCTCAAGCAGGTCCTGCATCGGCAGGATCGCGGTATCCGCGACCGACGACAGGACCAGGCGGATGAAATCCCAAACAGCGTCGGATCCATCGCTGCCCATGTATTTCAGCGCCGATTCTCTCTCGCCCCGTCTTTGACTGGTGTCTGCCGAAAACCACCCGGCGGTCGTGTCGTTGTCGTGAGTTCCGGTGTAGGCAACGCAATTCTGAATAAAATTGTAGGGCTTGTGCGGATTGTCCGGCGCCGGATCGCCGAACGCGAAGTGCAGCACGCGCATTCCCGGAAACCCCCATCGATCCCGCAGCTCGTGCACCTCCGGGGTAATGTAACCGAGATCCTCGGCGATGAAGGGCAGCGTCCCCAAACCTTTTTGCAGGGCCTCGAAGAGCCGATCCCCGGGCCCCTCCACCCAGCGTCCATTCACGGCGGTGGCGGAGGCGGCCGGAATCTCCCAGTACTTCTCGAATCCCCGGAAGTGATCCAGGCGGGCGATATCCACCATGGCCAGCATGGATTCCATCCTTTGGATCCACCAACGGAACCCCGTTCGCTCCATGATGTCCCACCGGTACAGCGGATTCCCCCAGCGTTGCCCTGTTTTGCTGAAATAGTCCGGCGGCACGCCGGCAATAGTCCTCGGGTCCCCTTTTTCGTCCAGATCAAACAATTCCGGATTGGCCCAGACATCTGAACTGTCGTGAGCAATGAAAATGGGAATGTCGCCGATGATCCCGATGCCGCGTTCATTGCAGTACTTCTTGAGGGATTCCCATTGCCGGAAAAACTCAAACTGGATGAACTGCTGGACCAGCACGGCCTCGGGGTTTGGGTTCGTTTTGATTTTCCACTTGGTCCAGGCTGAGCCGGAATTCGCTTCCTTCAGGGCCGAGAAATCGGCAAACGGGCCCAGCCAGGACTTCATTCGGGAACAGAACTCGATGAAAGCCGGGCGCAGAGGCTCATCGTTCCGCTTGAAAAAATTCCCGGCGGCCTTCTTGATGAGCTTCATTTTCAGCGGGATCACCCGACCGAAGTCGACGGTTGAGCCGGAAAGCCGCGGAGATTCCTGCAAATCCCCGGCCGAAAGCCAACCCTGCTCGAACAGCGCCTCCACGCTGATCAGCAGCGGGTTGCCCGCCATGCTGGAATAGGCTTGGTATGGAGAATGGCCGATACCGGGCGGACTGAGCGGAAGCACCTGCCAGAGCTGCTGACCGCTTTCAGCCAGAAAGTCGGCAAAACGGTACGCACATCCCCCGAGGTCCCCGATGCCCCACTCGCCTGGCAGCGAAGTGGGGTGAAGCAGAATGCCTGATCTTCTCATAAAAGGAGTGCAGAATTCAGGAGTCAGAATTCGGAATTTACCCTAAACCAGGGCCTCCAAGCCCAAGCTCTTTTTATGGTACCCATAAGCAGCGCCTTCGGCAAACATCCTATAGGAGAACATGCCAAGGAAGATGCGTGATGAAAGACAGTCGCCCGTGAGTTTGACCTCCCGGGCCTTCCGAATTCTGACTCCTGAATTCTGCATTCTTTTACGAGCAGCCGCTGGTCTCGCCGCAATTCATGCACTTATAGCACGATCCGTTGCGCACCATGATGCTGCCGCATCCCGCGCACGTCGGCGCATCGTCCAACGCATACATGGATCTGAAGTCATTGAGCGGCGCCGGACTGGCATTGGGGGCTGCCTTTTCGTTGTTTCCATTCGAATCCGGTTTCTCGACCACGTGAACGCCGGCCTGGACCTGCTCTTCAATGGGCAGGAATTTGGAGGCGAGCCAGCGGAATATGTAGTCGACAATGGATTTTGCGAAGGGGACCGCCGGATTGCCTGTGTGTCCGGAAGGCTCAAAACGGACGTGAGAGAATTTGTCGATCAGCACCCGCAGAGGGACGCCATACTGGAGTGCAAGGGATATCGCGGTGGCGAAGGAGTCCATCAGGCCTGAAATGGCGCTTCCTTCCTTCGCCATGACCAGGAAAATCTCGCCGGGTTGTCCGTCATCGTACATTCCAACCGTGATATAGCCCTCGTGCCCGCCGATGCTGAACTTGTGCGTCATCGCATTTCGAACTGCGGGGAGTTTCCGCCGGACGGGCTTGAATCCGGTGGCTTCCCCGGTTTTTGCCTCTTTCGACTTCGTCCCCTGGACGGCGCTGAGCGGCTGCGTTCTTTTCGAGTTGTCGCGGTAAATGGCAATCGCCTTCACTCCCAACCGCCACGCCTGCATATAGAGATCCATGATCTGTTCGGCCGTGATGTTCTCGGGCACGTTGACCGTCTTCGATATCGCGCCCGAGATGAAGGGCTGAACCGCGCTCATCATCTTGATGTGCCCCATGTAGTGAATGGAGCGTGTTCCGCGCTGCGGCCTGAAAGCACAATCGAAAGTGGCCAGGTGTTCCGGTTTTACAGAAGGAGCCCCTTCGATCATGCCATTTTCATCGATGTATTTTGTAATCGCGCGAATTTCCAGCTCGGTGTAGCCCAACTTCGAAAGGGCGGCAGGGACCGTATTGTTGATGATCTTCATCATCCCGCCCCCCACCAGTTTCTTGAATTTCACGAGAGCCAGATCGGGCTCCACTCCGGTGGTGTCGCAATCCATCATGAAACCAATCGTGCCCGTGGGAGCCAGCACCGTCGTCTGAGCGTTTCTGAAGCCGTGGACAGTGCCCTCGAGCACGACCAGATCCCAGCATTCCTGCGCCGCCTGCATGAGATCCGGCGGTACGGCGTTGAGATTGATGTTCTGCACGGCCGCCCGGTGCATGCGCATGACCTCCAGGAAAGACTCCCGGTTCGGACCATAACCGGGAAAAGGACCAAGCTTGGCCGCGATGCGCGCCGACTGAAGGTACGCCTCTCCCGTCATCACCGCTGTGATCGCCGCCGCGAAATCCCTGCCGGCATCGCTGTCGTACGGCAACCCGTTATACATCAGCAACGCGCCGAGATTGGCATAGCCGAGACCGAGGGGGCGATAATCGCGGCTGTTCTTGCCGATTTTTTCCGTCGGATAACTCGCGTTGTCCACAATGATTTCCTGGGCGGAGATCATCAGGTCTACAGCTTTACGGAATCCCGGGACATCGAAATTCCCCTTCGCGTCCACGAATTTCAGGAGATTGAAGGACGCCAGGTTGCAGGCCGAGTCATCCAGGAACATGTACTCGGAACAGGGATTCGACGCGTTGATGCGGGCCGTGTTTTTGCAGGTGTGCCAGCGGTTGATCGTCGAATCATATTGCATGCCGGGGTCGCCGCAGACATGACAGGATTCCGCGATCCTTTTCATCAACTCCCTGGCAGGATAGGTGTCGGTAATCTCGCCGCCCGGTCTTTCCCGGGTCGACCACGTTCCAGCCTGTTCCACCTGCCTCATGAATTCATCCGTGACACGGACGCTGTTGTTGGCATTCTGGAAGAAGATGCTTCCATAGGCCTCACCATCGACGGCCCCGTCATATCCCGCCTCCATCAGCGTCCAGGCCTTTTTCTCCTCCTTGGACTTGCACTCGATGAACTCCACGATGTCCGGGTGGTCGATGTCGAGGATCACCATCTTCGCCGCCCTTCGAGTCTTTCCGCCGCTCTTGATGACGCCCGCAAAGGCGTCAAACCCTTTCATGAAGCTGACCGGCCCCGAAGCGATGCCTCCCCCCGAGAGCTTCGCTCGTGAAGACCGAAGGGTGGAAAAATTGGTGCCGGTGCCCGAACCGAACTTGAAAAGCCGGCCTTCCGTGGCGGCAAGATTCAGGATCGAGTCCATCGTGTCTTCGACAGAGTTGATGAAACATGCCGAGCATTGCGGGTTCGGCTCGATTCCGCAGTTGAACCATACCGGGGAATTGAACGCGGCATATTGGTTCAATAGCAGAAATGCGAGTTCATCGTGGAAGGTTGCGGCATTCTCGGCGGTAGCGAAGTAGCCTCCCTTCGTGCCCCATTCCGTCAGCGTGCGCGCTACCCGTTCAACCAACTGCCGCACGCTTCGTTCTCTCTGCGGAGTCCCGATCTGCCCATGGAAGTACTTCGACACGACAATGTTCGCGGCCGCCTGCGACCAGTTTTTGGGAATCTCCACCCCTTCCTGAAGGAAGAGGACTTCCCCTTTCTCGTTTGTTATCGAAGCCGATCGGGTCTCCCATTCGATCTCGTCGTATGGACTAAAACCCTCCCGCGTAAAATGGCGCGGAAACTCGAGACCGCCACAGGCTTTCTGCCTTTCCGCAGCCAACGCCACAGAAGCGACACTTTCCATGGGCAACGATTTGTTACTACTCATGAGAGAACGCCTCCTGCTAGTTCACGAGTTTGAATAAGATTGTCAACGGGGCTATACCACTCCAATACTGAATGTGCCGGGTTTTTACACGAATTCGAGCCGGCCTGTCAAGAAAATATCACAATATATTGTACCCCTGCAGACTCTAGACCACAACATCTAGCGCCAGAACTCTTTCAGTATTAGGGTGTTAGAGGGTCCGCACCGGTCGTAAAATTCCGTCACGAAACCGTGTGTTTGACATTGGTGGGAAATCTCGTCCACAATGGAATTCCGATTTGTGCGCGCACGGGAAAAAACATGACCAACTATCTTGTTTTCGATATCGAGACGAGGGTCGACAAAGATCTCGTAAAGCGGGTTTATGATCCTGAGAATTGCCTGACGCTGGACCAGGCCTACGACACCGCCAGGGATCAGATCCTGGAACGAAGCAGCCAGCAGAGTGACTTCTTTCCCATTCCGTTCCACATTCCGATTGCCATATCCACTCTGCAGGCCGATGAAAACTATCGGATTCGCTCGATCCGAAGCTTTGGGTTGGATCGGTTTTCGGAGAAAGATCTGGTTCAGAATTTTTGGGAAACATTCGAGAAGGCCCGTACACTTGTGACCTTCAACGGGCGAACTTTCGATCTGCCGGTGCTTGAAAGCCGGGCCTTGAAATATGGCCTGAGCCTGCCGCGCTACTTTGGGGCCGGCGAGGGCAGGAACACTTTTCGCGGCAGCCGGTACGGCGACGCGTATCACATTGATCTTTGCGATTTTCTTTCCAACTTTGGAGCGTACTCGCGAAATGCCCTGAATCTGTGGGCCAAGCTGATCGGGCTTCCCGGGAAGTACTCCATTGCGGGGGAGGACGTGGAATACCTTTTCCGCCAGGGACGCCAAAAAGAAGTCAATCAATATTGCATGACGGACGTGCTTCAAACCTATTTGCTTCTCCTGCGAGTCGAGCTGCTGCGCGGAAAACTGTCCCAGGCGGCATACGAGGCCGCCGTTGCAGCCGCCCGCGAGAAGCTCCTCGAGCAGGCGTCCAACGCGGGGTCAGAAAACTTCCTGGCCGATTTCCTCCAGCGCTGGGACTTGGCGGCCGAACTCCATCGTTCAGGCCTTTGATCGAACCCGACCACTAAACACACGCTGCGGCTTCCCCTTGTTTTTCGTGCGTTGCGGCGGTTCAAGCTCTTCCAGGGCTCAAGATTTCTTGGGGCGAAGCGAGGTTTTTTTCTTTTCTTTGCAGCCAGACAGGAAATCCCTCAACACCTTCACTGCACGTGGAAGCTCCGCTTTAGGAACGATGATGTGGTCGTGCTTGAAGGAAGAGATCGGCAGCGCGCTAATCTTCGATTCGGTCAGAACCGACCCGATTGCAGCCATGTAGCCTTGCGCCACGAGTGAGAGCTTGACGTCAAAACTGATGACTTTGTAAGGTCCGCTGACCTCGCATTTCTCGAACATATTCTGCATCCTCAGCCATTTCTGGCGAGGCACCACCATCGTAATCAACTTGGGCTCCTGGATGACGGCGGCAAAACGCGTCGTTGCGGGGCGGAACCATTCGCCCGGAATCGCCTTAACACCGATGGGCAGGAAAACGATCACGTAGTCCTCGGGGAACACAACCAGACTCGTAAGGGTCAGCAGTCTCTTTAATTCCGGGGAAATTGTTCGCATGTCGCCCTTTCTACGCTGAACTTGAAGAAGGTCATGATAGCACTCGGGCCACAGCGTAGCAATTTGCAATTGCACTTGAGTTTTTTGCGAAGGGTCAAAACGGTAGCCGCGGACCTTCCCGGATCCTGTGTCGATCCGGGATATTGCCCCTGGCGCGGGTCACGGGAGGCTACGGCTTCGCTCCTCCAGAAAAGCGGCGGGATTCATGCGTGGATCTTCGGAGCCGGGGTCCAGGCGCAGGGCTTCTCAGAAATGGAAGATTGCCTCTTGGCACCGGTTTTGGTTTGCCAAGTGGATGGCAAGATTATTGGGCGCTCCAGCAAAATCGGGCATGACCCTCAGCGTTTTGGCATAGTGGGCGATGGCTTCATCCATTTTCCCTTGATCCGCCAGTGCGTATCCAAGGCCGTCGTGCGCTTCCGCATTGTCCGGGTTGATCTTCAAAGCAGTCTGAAATTCTGAAATCGCCTCCGCGCCTTTCCCGTGAAACCATGAGATGGCCCCCCGATTGCCATGTCCCTCGGCCGGGCTGGGTTGGATGCGAATAGCTTCGGCATGCTGACCCGCCGCCTCTCCAAACCGTCCTTGCTCAAAAAAGACAACGCTCAGGCCGTGGAGCGCTTCGGCAAGGCGAGGATGAAGGCGTAGAGCCTACGAGTCTCGAGCAATAGCTTCGATACGGTTACCGTGATTTGCCGGAGCCGAACACAACCGCATTCGGGAAAATAGTTGTTCCCCGTTTTGCTTGCACGGTGTGTCCCCGGAGGGAGAGATCACTTTCCCAATATCGGATAGCGTCCGAGGAGGGAGGGCACTCCCCATGCCGCTATCATGAAAAATTCCGATGAAGGGATAGAATGAGGCCAGACGATGGGACGGCGCCGACCATTCGGACGCTCGGCGAGTGAAGGCATCAGCTTGCTCCGGCTCGGCCTTTCTCGAATTTCTTTTCGCCGGCCCGAATCGGAACTTTCAGGGTATTTTCCGCCGGAGGAACCGGGCAGCTGAACTCGGTGTTGTAGGCGCAGAAGGGATTGTAAGCGCGATTGAAATCCAGGTCATAAATTCCCGACGTGTTCTCCTTCAGATCAATATACCGTCCTGCGCCGTACGTTTCCTGCCCCGACGTCGCGTCGCGAAAAGGAATGAACAGGGTGGGCCCTCCGCCGTCAGGATTGTCTTCGAGCCTGTACGCCTGCAACCGGCACGCCTGATTGCCCACCTGGAAATCAAAGTAGCCATAGCGCAAGGCGCTGCGGATCTCCCCGGTGTTGGTCCCCAACCGGACTTGCGTCGGGATTTGATATCGATGCAGAGGTATCAAGAACCGCAGGCTGGAATCAACGGGATAATAGGAGAGCCCGTGAAATCCAGGGCGATCCTTAGGGGGGAGCGGAGAGTCTGCCGATCGAAAGCTCGCATCTTTTTGCGCCCGCTCCAGAGCCACCGGCTCCGGCCCGGCAGGAGTTGCAGACGGCCGGCTGGGTGCCTGCTCTCCCGAACACGCCGCGAAAAGCAGCGCCAATGCCGCTGCACAAATAAGTATTCTGCACCGAGTGACGCTATCGGCGCCTGGAGGGCGCTTTGGGGTGCGGCAGCCAGCTTTCAATCTAGCACTCATATTAGAACTCTATCGAAGACTATATAACAGTGGCCATGCTCCATCCAAAGCGCAAGCAAGCTTGGGCGCTCCATGGCGCCCTTCGCGCGCCCGCTCATTTTAGCAAGGGAACGAGTTCTTTGCTAATCATTGGGCTGTGGTTGAGCTACAGTTTATGCCGGGAAGCGCGGCGCCTGTGTTTCCACTCCCGGACTTTCGCCGCCGCATAGCGACGAGAGCTGAAAGAGCACCAGTTGCCGGATCAGGCCGTCGGAGCCGGCCGGACAACAGAAGGACGCCTCCATGGAGGCTTCACGCGCGGTGGGACTTCGAGCGGCCCTGACGGCTTACGGCCGTCCAACGCGCGAATTCGGATCCATGCTCGATTTTGGCTGCGGCTCCGGTCGCGTCATTCCATAACGTACGGATGGCAAGCTATCAATAATCAAAACCGAAGGCTGAACCTCACGGTCGGGATTGCCCGTGACAGCAGGATAAAGTCCCACCCGATCTGTTGATGGAATCCCGATCACAATGAGGGCTCAGCCGAGCCTTCGTGGGAATGCCAAGCTTAACCGTTTGGATGCGGTCTCTAGCCCGTTTATTCGTTTGGAGTGGAAACCGTGATAGCAGTATTTTGATTCGTGCAGGATGTCACCGGTCGGGGAGAATGAGGGGATGACGCTAGGCCGCAGAAGTGTCGGCGCCATGGTCTCGGTTGCGGCCGGAGTCTGTCTTTATTGGCCGCTCCGGTCGGGGCAATTTGACCTCAACGGAATTGCCGAGGCACGCGCGTTCGACCTGGGAAACCTGTTTTCGCAAAATCACATGCTGTACCGGGTGTGTGCTTTCCTGCTCAAAGGCAGCCTCCAGATTCTGGGCCTCCACGTGCATTCGATCGCACTGATGCAGCTTATGACTGCGTTTTTCGGAGCCGTGGCTCTGGGTGCGGTCTACCTGGCTATTTTTGATCTGACGGCCGATTGGAGGGCGGCAAGCGCCGGGACCGCATGGCTGGCGACTTCTTTCTCATTCTGGTACTTCAGCACGGATATTTCTTACATCGTGCCTGCGGCGTCGGTTGCGGCCATCGGGCTGGCCCTGGTGGTGCGTTTGAGATCTCCAATTCTGGTTGGAGCCGTGGCGGCTCTAGCGGTATTGATCTGGCAGGCCAACCTGTTCCTGGTTCCGTTTCTGGCGCTCGCCCCGGTCGTTATGGGACTACGGGACGGGAAAAGGAAATACGGCTACTCCCTTGTCTTGCTGGGCACCTGCGTTCTGATCCTATCGGCTGCCTATGCTGTCATAGGCGTGTTCGTTCGGGGTTTCTCGCGCATTTCCGAAGTGATTGTCTGGGCGACCGACTACGGAGGCGCCCACCTGCCCATGTGGGGGCGAATGGGGCTCGAGAGATTCACCACCGCCGCGCACAGCGCCGGCGCCAGCATCTTTCCTCTGGAAAGCCGACTTGGTGTCGGTGAACTTCCGAAGGCCGTCTCATCGGGTTCACCTCACTACGGGCTTGCTTTGACGGCCTTCCTGGGACTTTGTCTCTGGCCGTTGATCCTGATGCTCTGGCGAGCGAACCGGAAACTCTGCCGCACTCCGTTCAATCCGGATCTCAAGGCGAATGACCGGCGCATTGCTTTGTGGTTAATTGCAGGATATCTCCTTTTCATCCCTTTTATCGTCTGGTGGGACCCGGGCGAGTCCAAATGGTTTGCCGTGCCGAACATTTTCCTTGCGGCCGTGATCGGCGTCCTCTGGAGCAGGGTGCGGTGGACGTCCGCCGACCGCATCGTCGCTGTTGCGGGAATCCTCACGATCGCTCTTTCAAATTTTTCGGCTACGATCCGGCCGCGCCGGTTTTCCGAAGGCGCTGGGATGAAAATTGCGCGGTGTGTGGCGCAACACATGCGGCCGGAGGATATCTTTGTTTCCTACGATTGGAGTTGGGACGGCTATCTGTCCTACCTTTACGGGCGCAACAGTATCAGCCTTATCGGAAACTCGAGTTATTTCAAAAGGAAAGAGGATTTCCTGGACGCCATCAATTCTGAGGTGTCCCGCGTCCAGGGGAACGGAGGAAATGTCTATGCGCCCGACCTGGAGTCATACTCCAGCGGCTATCTGGACTGGCTGCAGTCGCAGACAGGTTTGAGTCGGGCCGAACTTGCCAGGTTCAGCAGCGCGCCCTCATTTTCCTGTGCCGGACTGAGTGTGAGGCGCCTGGCGCTTCTGCCCGGGGTCGTGCCAAAGTCCGCGTTCCTTCCCGCCCGAGAGGTCCCTCTCGAGGCCGGTAGTGATCAGATTTATGTGGCAAAGCCTCCAGGCCCATCACCGCTCCTTATCGGATACGGGCATCTGAAAAACTATGGCGGACAAGCCCTCATGATCGTGGCCAATGCTCTGCACGGCTCGCTTCTATCGGAAGCGGTTTTGCCTGCACTGCCGGCCATTGAAAAAGGAAGAATTTACGTTGATGACGACAGCCATTTTGAGACCGCAATCGCCATCGCTAATCCAGGTGACCGAAAGGCTCGTTTTTTGTACCGCTTCATCGATGATGCCGGGCACGAAACCGGCAAAGGCGAATTTGAACTCTCCCCAGGGTCGCAAATTGCCCGATTTCTCTCTCAATCACCATTTTTCTACCGCAAGGAGCGCAAATCGGCCTTGAATTTTCAATCCACGGCTCCTGTCGCCGTGTTGGCGATGCAGACGGCGGCAAAGAACAACGGCGAAATTGTTTTTTCAAACTCGCCGTTATCACGCAACAAAACGGGCTCGGATGGAATGGTATTGCTTCTGCCGCAGATTTCAGGCGGACAGGCTTACAGAGATGAGCTCATTTTGCTTAACTCCGGTTGGAACACCCTAAGCGGGACTATTGGGGAGCGTCCCGCGGTTGCCTTCCGCGTGTTGCCGGGTTCGTTCTGCCGGATGGAACTAAGTGAGCATTCCGGAAAAGCCCATGAGCGGATCGTCGTCAAACCGTCTGACGAATCCCCCGCGGCATTCGTGGTGCGGAAGTTCACCCAGGATAACTCGGTGACCGGCCAGACGACCATCCCTGTAGCCGGCAAGGGTTCCTTTTTTAGAATGTACGTTGAACACAGCCCCGGCTTCGGCAGGGGAGGCGCAATCCGCACGCTGCTGGTTGTTTACAACCCGACGGAGCGGGAAACTGCAGTGGAATTCCAACTGATCGGCTTATCGGATTCCACTCGGGTCGCAGCCGGTTCGGTGATCTTGCCAGGCGGCGGGCAGGAGTGCATCGATCTTTCCAAACTTCCGGCATTTCCGCAGCTCGCGAGCGGGTTTCTCGGGCTTATGGAAATGTCCGCCAACCCCTCAACCGAGCTTTATGCGACTGCCTACCGCGTGATTTCCGCCGAAAGCGGTGACATTTTCAATTCCTTGCCGGCGAGCGAAGCGGGTTTGCAGCCTCCCATCGACCGCTTCTTCCCACATGTACCTGTGGGTGAGGGCTATCAAGTGCGATTCCTTTTTTCAAAGGCAGAAGAGCGGTCATCGAAAGGGCAGCTGAGCTTTTTCCGTCAGGATGGGAACCCGCTCGAGTTGCTTGTTTCAAGACAGATAACGCCCGACAAGCGTTAATGAACTGCAGCTTCCCGCGGGTCTGCGCGGGTAAAATCCGCGGTTTGGGTTCATCGACACAAATGGCTGAACGACCGTCAGCCCCGCTTTGTTTGGGCAGACTGCTTGACTTGCTCTAAAATCGACCGCAACTTGGATTCAAACGCTTCCGGGGCGCACTCTGCCCGGACTTGATCCAAACCATTCCTTCGGATTCGATGCCAGAGTTGCTCGTCCGTGTAAAGGCAAATGCACCGCTCCGCAAATTCCTGCGGCTCATCACCAACCAGGAGATGCATGTTGTCCGTCCATTCAAGCTGGTTTTTAAGAAGGGAGGTAGCCACGACCGGTAATCCCCGGCTTGCGGCTTCGTGAATTTTGTGTGGAATCCCGGCGGCAAATCGAGTCGGGGCTATGAAGACACGCGCTTCGTCGTAGAGAGCGGAAAGATCAGCAACTCTGCCCGGCAGCTTCAGGCAGGAGCCTGCCATGCCATTGAAATCGACATTGTTGATTCCGGCCACCGTAAGGGGCACAGGGCCCAGCCTGCTCTGGATAATAGGCATGATTTCCTTGATAAACCAGAGCACCGCGTCGTGATTGGGGCTGTTTTCCTCCAGGATCGACCCGACAAAGAGAAAACCACGTCTGTCCTCGAAGGGTTTTGCCCCAGGCGACACAGCGATCGCGTGGCCCAGGACCCCCACATTGGGGATGCCATGCCGTCTGAACTCTTCAGCCTCAACTCTTGAGACCGAAATGACCAGGTCTGCTTCAGCGGCCAAATCGACCTCGCTTTCCACCAGGGTTTCAATCTCTTCGTTGCTATACTCCCTCCCCCTCAGTTTTTGCAGGGCGACATCCCGGAACGTGAACAGAGCCTCGGCGTCATAAACGATTTTTGTTTTTCGCGACCAATCAGGATAGGCCTGCAGAATCGGTTTTGCGAGCTGCATGTTATGGGGGCGGCTGATCAGAACTAAATCGTAGTAGTCTGCCCTGCTTTGCAGGAATTGCTCGAGGCTGTCCCGGCCGAACCCCAGCATCACTTCGACCTCTCTCGGGATATCCGCATACACGTCCCGCCACTGTTCGCTGTGGCCGGCAGTCAGATAAAGGGTAACAAAAAAGCCCGATTTTACGAAAAAGGAGAGAATGGTGTTTGAACGGGGGAATCCCGAGCCGAGTGACGGATGAGGCACTCGATCCTCAATAAACAGCACCCTGTACCGTTCCTTGGGCACATCGCGCGCCAGGAGGATGTTTTTCCCATCCGAAACGTAGTGGCGCTCGAGTCTGTCGCGATGACGCTCGAGGAAGATCCCCTGGTGCTTTGATTGCCATTTCTGGGCCTCTTCCGATGACAGAGAACTGGCAAATTCATAATGAAGCACCGCCGCTTCGGGCTCGAAGACCACCCGAAGCCCCCGCTCCCAAAGCCTGAGGCAGAAATCGGTTTCTTCATAGTAAAAAGGCTGATAGGCTTCGTCAAATCCGCCCAGGGCGCCGAAGGTCTCACGGCGTGTGAGCAAAAAAGCTCCCGAACAATAATCGACATCCCGGCGAAACATGTACTCTGCGGAAAAGGGATCGTCTTGTCGCCCGTATCCGAGGCAGGAACCGTCCTGCCACACTATGCTCCCCGCCTCCTGGAGCCGCCCGTTGGGCAGGATGAGCTTCGCCCCCACAGCCCCGATATCTTTCGAGCTCTCGAGTGTGCCGACGGCCGCTCGGATGGATCCGGGGAGCACCTCTGCGTCGTTGTTCAGCATGAGGATATATCGCCCGCGCGCTCTGGCTGCACCCGCGTTGGCAGCTTTTAGAAAATGCAGGTTTTCCGAATTTCGCAGGATGATCGCGCCATCGACACGGTCCAGGAGTAATCCCGTCTCGTCCGAAGAGTTGTTGTCTACGATGATGATCTCCACGGAGTCACAACCGCTATCGGCCAGGGAGCGGAGACACCGGAAAGTCAATTCCGCACGATTGAAGAGCACAAGGATGACGCTGACTTCCGGTTCCGGGCTGTTGGGAAGCCGGAGCCTTGCCTTGGAGGACAGGAGGCCGGCAAGCGCTGTTTTGGAGAGACGGCTGACTACGTCCTTGGCACGGTTCAACTCTTGGTCCGGAGATTCAGTCACCGGCTCAGTCCCAGTGTCGTGCTCCTCCGGAAGCACATCGCCGGCGTCTTTTCCCTCGATCT
>Ga0326727_10006948_pt1 | contig 30455 bp, 26 predicted proteins | sample MB2enrmetagenome_FD_207643 | JGI IMG/M metagenome (GOLD analysis project Ga0326727, IMG submission 207643) | Lab enriched peat soil microbial communities from McLean, Ithaca, NY, United States - MB29MY | ecosystem: Environmental > Terrestrial > Soil > Wetlands > Peat | place: USA: New York... | reverse complement strand
GTGTCAATGTCCTCCGCATCCCGTTCCAGCGCCGAGCGGTAGCAGCTTTCTGCCTTCTCCAGCTTGCCTTGCTGGAAATAGAGGTCGCCGAGCTGCGAGTAATGGTGCGCCTTGTCCAGGTAATGGATTTGGGCCTCCAATTGCCTGATACGCCTGCGGTCAAAGGCCCCTGGCAGCTCGAATCCGCGCGTGGCCGAAGGCGCCTCGCGATAGACCATAAAGTAGTAAAGCAACGCCGAAATGCCCCACCCGATGAAAATGAACACAGCCCAAATCCATTCCCGACGCCGGATGGCGTCCACCAGCATCCACAACTGGAACAAGGAGACCAGCCCCCACCAAGGATTGCTGAGCCAGTAATCCACATTCACCAGGTTTGTGACCAGCGATGCCAGCATGGAAGCCCAGCATAGCCGCGCCCGGGGCGGCTGGCAATGGGAGACAGAACAATGCGGCCCGGCCCCGGCCGCTGTCGCTTGGCTCGCGCCGATCCCCCAATTACTGCGAGCAGCGCTTCAGCGCGCGCCGCCAACTGCAAACGCATACCGGCCCGAGCCGATGGACAGGATGACACTCGGCTCCTCCTGCCGTAGTAACTGCACCCCAGTCGCCTGATCCAGCGCGTGACCGCTTTCGGTGATGTCGGCCGCAGACCTCGCCGGCAGCGCGACCTGCGCGGTCGTGTTGGCCGGAATGGTCACATTGAACAGCAATTTACCGTCCTTCTCCTCCCAATCGGTCGCTATCAGCCCACGGATGCTGCGGTAGGTTATCGCTGCTGACTTGAGCTGCGGGTCGGGCTGCGGCGCGATGAGGATTTCCTTGTAAGCGGGTGCCGCGCTGCGGATGCCGCCAATGTTCTCGACCATCCATTGATAGACCGCCCCGAAGGAATAATGCGCAAACGAGTTCATCCCGGGGTCCTGGAACCCCTTTCCCGGCGTCCAGCCGTCCCAGCGCTCCCAGATGCTCGTGGCCCTCTGCTTGATCGAGAAGCCCCAGGACGGAAAAGTGTCGTTGTGCAGTAGCCGATAGGCGACATCGGGCCGGCCAATCTTCGAGAGCACCAGCATCAGGTCCTTGGTGCCAATGAAGCCTGTCGAGAGGTGCCAACCACGCTTCTCGATGTTCTCGACCAGGTACTTGGCGGCGAGCTTCGCCTGTTCTCCTTGGACGAGGTCATACGCCAGCGCCAACACGTAGCAGGTCTGGGTGTCGCCTTTGATGTGGCCATCCTCGGTGACATAGCTTCGCAAGAACGCGTCCCGGATGCTCTGGAACAGTTGCTCGTAAGCCTCCGCTTCGTGGGTCTTGCCCAGCACGGCGGCAGCGCGCCCCGCCAGACGCGCGCTGTGCGCGAAGTAGGCGGTATAGATGACATCCTTGGGCGTGTCGGCCCTGATGCTCAGCCAGTCCCCAAAGCAATGGAACTTCTCGGGCGGGAGCAACTCGGGTGTGCTGCGCTGGCGACAAAACTCAATGAAGCGCTTCATCGCGTCAAAATGACGCTCCAGCACGCGGCGGTCGCCATAGACTTCGTAAATCGTCCAGGGGCAAATCACTCCCGCGTCCGCCCAGGCTGGACCGCCATCATCCCCGGCCACCACGCAGGGGGCGACGCAAGGGAACTGCCCATCCGCCCGCTGGCCGTCGTCCAGGTCCACAAGCCACTTGGTGAAAAAGGCCTCGACATCCGTATTCAGCGTCGCGGTGCGGACGTAAACCTGGGCGTCGCCCGTCCAGCCCATGCGCTCGTCCCGCTGCGGGCAATCGGTCGGGATGTCAATGAAGTTGGCGCGCTGGGTCCAATAGATGTTGTTGTGCAGTTGGTTGAGCATCGGGTCCGAGCAACTGAAGGCGCCCACGACGGGGGTGTCGCTGCTCAGAGCGACGCCCACCACAGTGTCGCTGCCGGGCTTGCCGCTCAGGCCAGTCACCTCGATGTACTGGAAGCCGTGGAAGGTGAAGCGCGGCTGCCAGGTTTCCGCCCCCTGCCCCTTGCAGATATAAGTGTCCGTGGCGCGGGCGCTGCGCAGGTTGCGCGTATAGATCGTGCCGTCGGGATTGACCCGCTCGGCGAAACGCAGCGTAATCCGCTGCCCAGGCTTGCCGGACACTTTGAGGCGCGCCACTCCCGCGAAGTTCTGGCCCAGGTCGAGCACGTACACGCCCGCCTTGGGCTCCGTGATGGTCCGGGCGTGGAATTCCTGGAGGGCTCGGACCGGCGGCCCCGGGTGCGCCTGCACCACCGGGTGCACCTCGTTGCTGCCCACATCAACGGCCCGCCAGTGCACGTCGTCGAGGCCCGGCTGATCCCAACCAGGGTGTTCCAGCCGCGCGTCGTAGGTCTCGCCCTTCAGGAAGTCCGCTTCAAGGATGGGGCCTGTGGCGGCTTTCCAACCAGCACCCGTGCTGATGTCGGCGACGGTGCCGTCGGCGAATTCGAGATGCAGTTGGGCTCGCACACGCGGATACTTGCCGTAAAGGTCGCGGTCACCCCGGAACCCGATGTACCCGCTGTACCACCCATCGGCCAGCACGGCGCCGACCGCGTTCGCCCCCCCGCGAACGAGTTTGGTGACATCGTAGGCCCGGTAATAGACGCGCTTGCTGTAGTCAGTCCAGCCTGGCGTGAAGAAATCATCGCTGACACGGTGGCCGTTGAGGTGCATATCCACGAGGCCTAGTGCCGTGGCATAAAGCGTGGCGCGGGCGATAGGTTTGTCCACGAGGAACTCACGGCGGAGGAAGGTTGCCGGCGGGAGAAAGGTGTCGTTGAGCTGCAGTTTGCCCCAGGGCTTGGCCCCGTAATCGCCCACCACCCGCGCCGCGGGCAAAACTGAGGGGTCGAGCGGAACAGTCAGCCAGTCGTTGCCGAACTGGTCGGTGGACTGCCATGCAGCGCTCGTGACCTGCCGAATAACCTGCCCGTCTTCAAGCGTGATGATAAACTGCGCGATCAAGCCAGCATCCCCGGGGCTCGCATTCTCGACCAGCACCCGTAATTCGTTGCGCCCGGGTTTGAGCTCGGTGGCCACGCTGGCCTTTCTGGCCACGCGCCAACTGTCGTCCCTGGCCTCGGTCGTAATACGAATATGGCCATTAATGGCGAACTTCATCCCGTCATCCGCGGAAGCGTACAACTCGGCCTGTTTGATCTTCGCGTCTTCCGGCAGCGTCAAGGCGTAGTAGAACAGCCGCTGGCACTTGGGCACATTCCCCGCCTCGTCCGCCGCGTGCCAAATCCACTTGGCCTGGTCGAACGGGGCCTGGACCGCCGCCATTTGGCGGGGCAAATCGTGGCCAATCCAATCGGCCTTCCAATCCTCGGGCTGAAGCAGGCCCATGGACCACATCGCCGGCTTGCTCCAGGCCGATTCGCGGCCGTCCTTGTCCCAGACCTTCACCTTCCAATAGCAGCGCTGGTGTGAAACCAGCGGCTGGCCCTGATAGACAGCGCAGATGGTTTCGTTACTGGCAACTTGGCCGGTGTCCCAAAGGTCGCCTTGGCCCTGCCGCAGGAGCTTCTCGCTGCTGGCGACCAACACCCGGTAAGCCGTCTGCCCCTGCCCGCGCTCTCCGGACTCAACAATCCAGCTCAGGCGTGGCGCCGGTTCCCCAATCCCGAGCGGGTCAACACGGTATTCGCAGCGGAGATACGCGGGCACGAGCCCTTTGCCGGTGTAGGATTTGAGGCTCATGGCGGCAGGCGCAGGAAGCGACAAGCTCAGGAAAATGGAAGACAGTAAGATGCCGGCGAAGGCGGAGCGTGAATTGGTTTCCATACAGCGGCTGGTTGTAGCAGTACAAATGGGCTTGGCCAAGCGTTTGCTTTCCCAGGTGGCCCACGGGGTGGCGCTTGTCAACAGGTGCCTATCCGAGTAGGTTTGGTGTGTGCCCCGAAAACTCAGAGAGCTTGTGCGTGACCTGATGGACGCTGGCTTCCATGAAATTCCGGGGCGGGGGGAAAGGTCCTCACCGCAAGTTCACCCATGTGCGCTAGCCGGGGGCGGTGACGCTGAGTGGCGCCACCGGCGATGATGCGAAGCATTATCAGGAGAAACAGGTGCGGCGAGCGATCGAACGAGTGCAGCAATGAAAGCAGGCGATCAATACAACAAATGGGTTGAGTGGAGCAACGAGGACGAGACCTACGTTGGCAAATGCCCGGACATCATCACAGGGATACACGGAGATGATCCCGTGCGACTATATGCTGAGTTGTGTGAGGTAGTGGAAGACGTGGTGCTGCATCTCGGAGCCGAAGGACGCGCCTTGCCCGCGCCCAAGACCCGGCCAATGCAGGAAGTGGCCTGAACTCCCCGTCCGTCAGCACGCAGCCGCCCTATCCTTGCGGTAGTTCGGCTGCGCCTGCGTTGGCGGCCACTTGCGCCGGGTTCTTGCACCCGGGGATGACGGCTGAAACCGCGAGGTTCTTCAGGCACCACGCCAATGCCCACTGCGCCAGGGGCACGCCGGGCGGCACTTCGCTTTGGCGGATACGTTCCACCTCCGCCAGATCCTTGCGCATCTTCTCCGCCGGGAACGTCGAGCGCCAATCATTCACCGGGAAGGCCGCGTCGGGACGGTACTTGCCGCTCAGCAAACCGCTCGCAAGCGGGACGCGGGCCAGGATACCGAGGTCGTTCTCCTGCGCGTGGGGGAAATAGAGCTGCTCGGGCCGGCGATCGAGCCGGTTGTAGATCACCTGGAGGGCTTCCGCACCCAGGCGCCGAGCTTCCCTTGCCTGAGCCTCGCTGCCCTTGCCCAAGATCGAAATCCCCAAATGCCGGACTTTGCCGGCACCCTTTTGCTCGGCCAGCATTGCCCATAGCTCTCCATTCAGCAATTGGCTGTCGGAGCCGGAATGGAACTGATAAAGGTCAACCGCCTCGAGGCGCAAAGCCCGTAGCGACGCCTCAAGCTGGCCGCGCACGCCTGCCACGGAGAAGTCCTCAGTCCGGTCCAGGAACCGGTTGAAGCGGTGGCCGAACTTCGTCGCTACGATCCACCGCGACCGGTCGTGGCGGCTGAGGTAGTCACCGATCAGGCTCTCCGAGAGGTGCTCGCCATAGCATTCCGCGGTGTCAATGAGATTGATCCCCAATTCGGCGGCCTTATCGAGGATCGCGTCCGCCTCGGCCTGGGAAAAGGCGCGGCCCCACTCACCGCCAAACTGCCAGGTGCCAAGGCCAATCACGGACACACGCAGGCCAGTGCTGCCGAGAATTCGATAGTCCATGTGTGGACAGTACCGCGAAATCCCAAATCCGAAACTCGAAATACATGCCAAGGCCAATATGACACGACCCACGTATTCCCTGTGGCTTACGCCGGCTGGTGGGGAGGCCCTTACGGAGTTTACGAAACCGCCTACCGGGACATCGTCGCCGTAGCCATCAAGTATAAGTGACGCCCCCCCTTACGGCGCCTTTTGAGTCCGCGCTACGCGGCCGGCGGCATCAACGGCTCAGGTTGCGCCAAGGGTCGGGCTTGCTCGCGGAACAGACTGAAGCAGAGGCTAAGTAGGCGCCCGCGCCCCATCAGCAGCCAGGCTGCCAGCAGCAACAGAACAGTATTCTCCGCCAGTTTGTGGCAAACAAAGACCTCCCCTGCCCCACACCCGCAATCGAATTTCACCCCACAAAAGGGCTGGCCTGTAACCGCCGCTATGGCCAGACCCCGTTTGAACACAACGAGCGTGAACGGCACGAGCATTGCCAGCAGCATCAGGGCCGATCCCCGGACCGCCACACCAACCAGCAGCAGCACCCCGCAGAACACCTCGAACCAGGGGAGGGCCGCGGCAATCGAGTTCAGGAGGAGAGGCGTGTTCACCAGATCGTATTGCCGCACCAGTTTGAGGAAATACTCTGGGTGCGGCAGGGCCTTGCTCAGGCCCATATAGATGAAGACGCCGCCCAGCCACCACCTGGCCACCAAGGCCGTGGCATCCGGTGCCATGCCGCTCAGCAGGACTAGTCCGTAAAGCACCTCTAGCCAGGGTGCACCAGCGGCGATCAGGCTGGACAGAGCGGGGTTGCTGACCATGAGTTGCTGCCGCACGAAGGTCAGAAATTCCGCCGGGTGGAACACGTTGCTCAGACCCAGGTAGATGAAAAGGCCCCCCAATAGCCACCTCGCCAGCAAGGCGGCGAGGTCCTGGAGGCGGCGCTTGCCGGGTAACGGCGAAGTGCTCATCGCCCGGACTCCTGGGTTTGCACGCCTGGACTGGGCAGGCGGGACCCCTGCCCTACTGCGCCGCTGGCGGCAGTCGGAACCAGGTTGGTGAGTTGGCCGCTATTGCGAGGACCCAGCTCGATCGGCAGACCGTTGGTGGCCCACTCGGTAATGCCGCCGCCAGAAACGAAGATCTTCTCCTTGGGTATGCCAATGCTGTCCCGCAGCATGATCGCAGCGTGCTCGCTGTCATCGCACTCCCCGCCATTGCAATAGAACACGATTTCCTGGGCGGTCAGGCACGCCTCGAGCACGTTGGTCAGGTAGTTCTCAGGGTGGAACCGATCAAAGAGATAGGCGCCCGGAATGTGGCCCGCCCGATAGTGCTCCTCATCGCGAGAGTCCATGAAAATCACCCCGTCCTGCTCCCGGCGCGGGTCGTGAAAGAACTGTACCACCCGGTTGCTGTCGGCCAGTTGTAGCCCGTCCGCCTGGAGCCGGGCAGAAAGCAGGTCCAGGAGCGAGTTGGTCGTTGCCGAAGCAGCGCCGGTCGTGTTGGTGAGCATCCCCACGGGGCTGGGGAGCGCCACGCTAGTCCCGGGAAAGTAGTTCTTCGAGAGCAGGAGACCGCGAGGCGAAAGCGCGTTGGCGGCAAAGGCCAACGCTGCACCCACCACCGCCACCAGCGCGCCCTCCTGCAGCGAGCCTTTCACTTGGGAGCCGGGGGCAAGGGGGGCAATGGCGGCGACGGCGGGAGATTCGGTTTGGCTCCGACAGGAGATAGCTTCTTTACAGGAGATACAGGCGGCGCGGCTGGAGCGGGCGACGCCGGGACGGGTGCCGACGCCGGCGCCGGAGCGTGCACTGCTGCCGCAGGCGGCCCGGGCAGGGTCGGCTTGCCTAGGCGCGCCATTTGCATGACAGGCACCTTGATGATGGGGACCTTCGGATTGCTCGACTTGACGCTCAACTCGACCTGCTGCCCCGGGGGGACCTGGAATCCCTGCGGGAATGCCAGCATCGCGGCAAAGGACTTGCCGGGCCGCAGCTCTCGGATCATAGCCTCCACACCCGGCATGTTGACTGCCGGGTCGGATAACGTCAGCCGGTTTGTGCTGTTGTTCTGGATCGTGACCGAATTGGTTATTGCATTGGGGAGAGGCCCCGGGGCCAGCGTCATGAAGGTCGGCATAACCATCACCGCCGGCTGCACGTTGGCCACCACCGTAACCGGAATAGTCGGGGGGTTCGTCCAGGTAGTATTCGCCACAATCTGGCCTTGAATACTCCCCAAACCCAACGGCGGCACAGTCGAAATCTTCAATTGGTATGCCCGGCCGGGCTGGTTGGTGACCAGTTGGGCCGAGAACATCCGGTTGTTGCTGTGCGGCGTCCCGAGGAACAGCGGTTCTTCGGTATTGTTGGTGATGGCCACAACCACGGAGGCAGTCTCCACGTCGGGGGGAATGGTCAGCACGGCCCAAGGGGGATTGACATCAATTGGCTTGTAAACCGTCCCTTTGATTTGAAGGAACATCAAGGGCGGCTGGTTCGAGATATTGCAGGCCACCGTAATCTGCCTGACAATCATGCCGCTCGTGCCCGTGGTGTCGAACTGGATGGGGATGCCGCCTGTCTTGCCTGGCTCCACCTGTTTGGTCCACTCGCCCGCCGTGGTGCAATGGCACCCCGGCTGCACCGAGTTGACCATAAGCATCCGATCCCCGGTGTTCGTGAACACATACGTGTATTTGACGGGCTCCCCGGACCTGGCCCGGCCAAAATCATATACCGGGGTCGCAAACTGGATTCTCGGCCCAAGCGCGTTCGTAGCAGCCGCCGCTGCGCCCGGAGGCGCTGAGGTTTGTTGCGCGCCGACAAGGACTGTGCCGACGACCAAGATCGAAGTCGCGACAACCAGATCTTTGCTCACTTTATTCATAAATAGTACTGCTTATCTATTATCTCAGATAATAGGGCTTGTGGAAAGCCCCATTTTCTCAGAAGTCGAGCCGCAATTGGCTGGCCAACGGAGCCAGGTCGTCATTAGAGGCCGGTAGGCAAGACAGGAGCCGGGCACGCCGCTCCCGCACCCACGGGCTGGTTTCGTTTCTGGGCTTCAGCCCTCCAGTCAAACCCAGCAGGCGCTGCCATTGCGCCTGCCAATCGCGGTCGCAGGTCTCCAGCAGGTTCAGGGGGGCCTTCTCGCGCAAAACGCGTCGCAGAGCCGCCGCGAGGCTCGCTCCCTCCGCCAAGCCGACATTCATGCTTTGCACGCCCACCGGGCCGGTTTGATGGGCCGCGTCCCCCACCAGCCAGCACCGGTCCCGGCCAAACTGCTTGGCAACCCGCTGCTCAAAAACCACCTCAGTGCACCAAGTGATCTCTTTGACGCCCGCTGAGAACCACGGCGCTCGCTGTTTCGCCACCTTCTCCACGTACTGCCGCATCCGCTCGTCCACCGCCTTCTCCGCGAAGCGCACTGCCCGTCTTTCCTTGTCGGGAAATTCACTGGCCATGTCGGACGTCAGCAGTTGGAACGTCCACCGGTACCGCTCTCCCGGCAGCGGCCAGAGCACGTTGGTGGTGGTTTGGTCCAGTACCACGCGCACCTCGTCTCCCACCCTTTCCGCTGACTCAAACTCGTAGGCGGCGAAGAATTCCGGCCCGGCGACGCGGGTGTGCTCGATTCCCAGGCGCCGCCGCACCATAGAACCATGCCCGTCCGCCCCAACCAGGAACTCAGCGCGGATGGGGACGGTCCTCTTCACGACGGTTTCCCAGTGAGGCACGATATAGCCGGTGCCCGTCACCCCCAACTCTTCGACCGTGGCCACCACCGCGCCCCCTTCGCTCTGGTAGTCATGGAACCGGCGGTTCCAGTTTACCGCACCCCCCACCTTGCGAAGCCGCTGCTCCAGCACTTCCTCAAAGGCATTCTGCGGCAGGACGGCCATGAACGGGTATTGGCCGCCAAGGCGGGACAGGTCCACGTCGGCCTGACGGGAGGCGCCGTCGTAAAACGCGATCTTCTCGATGCGCCGCCCACGCTCCAGGATCGGCGCCGCCAGCCCCATCCCTTCCAGCAGCCGTAAGGTCCGCGGGTGCAGGGCACAGGCATAGCTGCGCGCCGCGGTACGTTCCTCGCGGTCAATGATCCTTACCTCGATGCCCGCCTCCGCCAGCAGGACAGCGGTCAACAACCCGACTGGCCCTGCCCCAACCACCAATACTTCCGTTCGTTCTTCTCGCATACCGTGACTTTCCTTCTGCAGCCCGTTCCGTGACGTGACCCGAACCATACCCTGCGCACGGCTAAAAGTCATGTCGAAACTAAGCCGATCTCTAATGCCCCAGTGGAGGCTGGCAGGGCGCGTCACTCCGTGCGCGCCGTGGTGGCCCGCAGTTACCCGGCGCACATGGAGTGACGCGCCCTACTGCAATCACCAACCGATTACGCCGATCTTGTTGCCAAGCCGTCATCCGGCCTCTTAAATCAGCGTGTGCAGCTCGAATGGCTCTTTGGACCCAGGCAACCCGACCCGTCGGGCGACCAGTGGCTGGTTGCTGGCACACGCCGGGTGCGCCTGTGGTTCATCCGCAACCGGCGCGCGCGGCGTTACATTCTGCGCCTGCGTCCCGACGGCGGCGCCCGTGTAACCGTCCCCCGTGGTGGTTCGTTGGCCGAGGCAAAACGGTTCGCAGAAAAGAACGTCGGGTGGTTGGAGCAGCAACTCCTGAGGCAAGCCCTGCGCCCGCAACGGCCTGAGACGTGGTCCGCCGGAACGGTCATCTTCTTCCGCGGCGAGCCCGAGCGGCTTGAACCGCGGGAGAACGGGGAGGCGGCACTGATTCGCTTTGGCGGGGAAGTCGTGCCGGTTCCGGCTACCGGCGGCGACCTCCGCCCGGCCATCGAGCGGCATCTGCGGCAGTTGGCAACGCGGGAATTGCCCGCCCGGGTATTCGAACTGGCCGCGCTGCATCAACTGGCCGTGAAGCGGGTAATGGTGCGTAACCAGCGCTCCCGCTGGGGCTCCTGCTCGAGGCGTGGCACCATCTCCCTCAACTGGCGACTGGTGCAGACCCCCATCTTCGTCCGCGATTACCTCATCCTGCATGAACTCGCGCACATCAAGGAAATGAACCACTCCCGGCGTTTCTGGATCGAGGTAGCGCGGCTCTGCCCGGGCTTCCGCGAAGCGGAGTGCTGGCTCAAGCAGCATTCCGGTTTGCTGGCCTAGCCCAATCGTCCTCCTCCTCGTCCTCGTAATCGTCCTGGTGCTCGCCCCTAAGATGAACATTACAAGCACGACGAGGAGGATAAAGAAACCGCGTACTCGGGCTTTGCCTGCGCTTTCACCCCATTGGCGCGGCAATCGGCGCAGAGTGCGCTGGCAACTTCCGTGCGCTCGCGGGCCAGGCTGGCAATCTCCGCAGCCCCGCTGCCTCCCGCACCTTCCTTCGGTCTGCCGCAGGCGGGACAGGCTGGCAGCAGGGCCGAAACGTCGCGCAAGGCCTGCCGGGCTGATTCCAACTCCGCCGCCAGCGCCTGCCGGCGGTCCAGCTCGCTCTTGATCTTGGCAATCGTCACCGCGTTGATGATAAACGCTAGGAAATGAATCGTACTGTTCCAGTAGTAGAAGAACGGGGCTGAGTACGTTGCCCCGCTGAAAGCGTCCGCCAGCAGCCACGTCAAGGTCGCCGCCAGCGCCAACGCGATGGCCGGCCACCGCCCTATCCACCACGCGGCCACGCCAACGGGGACCGAGTAGAACACGAAGAAACTCATCTCGTAGCCGGTGACGTAATCCAGGTAGCCAAGCACGCCGAGCAACACCAGGCACCCGGCGAAGATGAGGCCCCGGCGCCTTGCGAGGTTCGCGCCCGCGGGCTGGTCGCCGCAGTTACGGGCAAGGTAATTAGTCATGCGCCTGGACTGTTTTTGCCGGCGCACACCACACGCGAGCCTAGAGTAATCTATCATCCCGCGGGCAAAATGATAGGCAACTTCTTACCCGGCACCGGCGGTATCGCGGCACTACGACCAGGCCGGAGCGCGGACATTCCTGTCCGCAGCAACGTTCGATGGGTCAAAGAGCTTGGGAACTGGCCGGAGCGCGTCGCGTCAAGGAGTTGGCTGCGGACAGGAATGTCCGCGCTCCGGCGCCGGCTGCCTTTTCGGTTGCGCAATGCGGCCAGGGCGCGGACGATAGGCGAGCCGTGAGAACATTGCACGCATACCTGACCCGCCAGATTCTGGCCGCGCTGCTGATCACCGTGATGGTTTTCACGTTCGTGCTGCTCCTCGGCAATGCGCTGAAGGAAATTCTCCCACTGCTGGTGAATCGGCAGGTGTCCCTGGCGGTCGTCGTCCAGGCGGTAGGTCTGCTGATCCCGTTCTTGTGGGTGTTCGCGCTGCCCATGGGCATGTTGACGGCTACCCTGCTTGTGTTTGGCCGGTTCAGCGCCGACCAGGAACTGACAGCGGTGCGCGCCAGCGGCATTAGCCTGCTCTCGCTCATCAGCCCGATCCTGCTGCTGAGCCTCGCCCTCTGCGGTCTCAGCGCCCTGATCAACATGGAAATCGGCCCGCGGTGCCGCGTCGCATACAATGACATCCGTTTCAGGGTGTTAATGAAGTTCACGGGCGCCCAACTGCCCCAAGGGACCTTCATCAAGGATTTCAAGGGCTATATCATTTACGTGGGCAAGAACCGCAGCGGAGACCTGCAGGACGTGCAGGCTTGGGTGCTAAAGGACGAGACGAATATGGAGACCTACGTGCGTGCCGCGCGGGGCAAGCTGGAGATGGACGTGCCGAACCGGCGAGTCATCCTCCATCTCTTCGATGGGAAGAGCGTGACCATGCGCGAAGGCAAAATGGAGTTTGGTGCTTTCACGGAACTGCCGCCGCAACAGTTTGATGTCGGAGAGCGGCCAGCCACGCTCAGCCCCCCCATCAGCGACATGACGTCCAGCCAGCTCTGGGAGGAACTGTACGCTTGGGAGGAGCGGCTCAAAGTGCCAGATTCGGTTGGTGACCTCACCGCCGACCAATTACGAGCCAAAAAGCATGAGTTGGAGAAACTGGTCGGTGATCCGACCACGCCGATCCGATTCCAGATCCACCAGCAGATTGCCTTTTCCTTTGCCTGCTTCGGCTTCACGCTCGTGGGCATTCCGTTGGGCATCCGAATGCATCGGCGCGAGACCAACGTCGGCATCGCCGTCGCCTTGGTGCTGGTGGCGGTGTATTACAGCTTCATTATGCTGGGCAAGTCGCTCGACACGCGTGCGGAGTGTGCACCGTATCTGTTTGTCTGGCTGCCGAATTTCATCTTCCAGGCCGTCGGCGCCGTGCTGCTGTGGCGGGCCAACCGCGGTGTGTGAGGCTCAATAATGGCAACAGATAGCTCCGCCATTACCCGCCGGCGTTTTCTGGCCGGCACCGGAGTCATCCTCACTGGCCCCGCCTTTCTCGCCTCTTGCGGCACCACTCGCGCCGACCGGGGCGAAGCCCAACCGGCCAACACCACCCGCATGCATTTCCGACTGGTGGATGCTCAGACAGGCCAGACCACGCCAGCCATGGCTTGCATCACCAACACCACCACCAGCGAGGTTCGCCTGCCACCGGACGGCCGGGTTTGCGCCAAACCTTCCTCGGTCCAGGAGTTCGTCTCCGGTGTCAAATTCAACCCCGACCCGAATTGGATTGGCCCGGTCCGCAAGATGCAGGGCAAAGGCGACAACAACGATCGCAGCTTCGTGTACGAAGACCGACCCTCGATCCCGTATTGGAAGGAGCCGGTGATCTATCTGACCTCGGGCGATTTCCTCATTGATCTCCCCGCGGGCCGGTGGCGGATTGGGGCCAGCCACGGCATGGAATATGTCCCGGTCGCCGAAGAGTTCGAGGTCAGCGGGCGTGGCGAGATGGAGAAGACGCTGCTCTTCAAACGCTGGATTGATCTGCCCATGCGGGGCTGGTGGTCGGGGGACGTTCACGTGCATCACCCCTCTTCCGACCCGGCGCAACGGGAATTCCTGATGCGGTATGCCCTGGCCGAAGACGTGCACGTGGTTAACCTCCTCGAAATGGGGGATCACACCGGCACAGAGTTCGCCCAGGCGGGCTTTGGCAAGAAGTTCCGGGTGCAGCGAGGCGATTTCGCTCTGGTGTCCGGCCAGGAGGACCCGCGGAGCACCTTCGGGCACATCATTGGCTTGAACCTCCAGGCGATGGTTCGCGACACCACTACTTATGATTTCTACGATGTCACCTTCCGCGGGATCCATGCCCAGGCGGATGCGCTGGTCGGTTTCGCGCACTTCGCCTGGAACGGTTGCGACTTGCCGCGCGGGTTTCCCTGGTTTGTAACGACCGGCGAGATTGACTTCATCGAAGTCCTCCAATTTGGGCTGGTCAATCGGCTGGACTACGCCGAATACCTGAATCTGGGGTTTCGGCTGACTGCTGCGGCGGGCAGCGACATCCCTTGGGGCTCGACCATCGGCGAGGTGCGAACCTATGTGCATACGGGGGACAGGTTCGACGGGGACACCTGGTTCCGGCGCTTCAAGGCAGGCCACACTTTCGTAAGCAACGGCCCGGCGATCGAATTCACGGTGGACGACGCTCTGCCCGGCTCCGAACTCGCCCCCTCGCCGGGCACCCGGGTGAAAATCCGCGCCCGCGCCCTTGGCCACCCTCGCATCGGCCTGCCCACAGTGCTGCGGGTGGAGGGACCAGCCGGCATCGTGAAGGAGGTCAAGGCCAACCAAGGGGAGGCTGAACTGGCGTTTGAGGTCGAACACCTCGTGGAGACCAGCCAGTGGCTTATGGCCGGCGTCGCTTGCGATAACAACGCCGTAGCGCACGCGACGCCGATTTATGTAGTGGTCAATGGCCAGCCAACCTGGAACCCACGGCAGGGTCCGAGGATTATCGAGAAGCAGCTCGCCAGTATGGCTAAGATTGAGTCGGAGGTTGCCAAAGGCGATGACGCCCGAAGCGCGGGCATCCGCGAGCGGCTCCAGAAAGCCAAGGCCTTCTATGCCACGCTTCGGGACAACATGTCGCGATGAGAGGAGGTTCTTCCGCGACGTCCAACAGACTCCCGAGCCCATCACCGCCTCATAGAGAGAGGAGATACCCAGCCAGATCGTCAATCTGCTGCGCAGTGAGCCGGGAAGTCTTGCCGTGCTCATCCTTCGGATTACGGGTGGTCAGCACGTCGCGGATGGTGGCAGCCGAGCCGTCATGCAGGTACGGCGCGGTGCGCCAAAGCTCACGCAGCGTCGGCGTGTCGAACTCTCTGTCTTCCTTGTCGAAGGGGTTCTGCGTGCCCACATTGTAGGAGTGCAGGTCGGTGAGCAATGGCGGCTCGTGGCAGTTGGCGCAACCGGTGTCGGGGCTGTTGAATAGCTTCTCACCACGCCGGGCGGCTTCCGACAACTGCCCATTCACCAGATGCGGGCTGGGCGCCGGCTTGAGCGATTTCAGCCACTCGTCTATTGCCGTCGCCACTTCGTCGGGCAACGTGCTGGCCAGCGAATTCGCGATGCCGTTCCGGACCGCAATTTCCGCCGTGGCCCGCACGCCCAGGCTCATGACCGGCGGCGTCTGATAGGACAGCACCAGGCTCTTGGTATCCTTGGGATTGCCGATGCCGTCGTTGAGCAGGTCCCAGTTGAGGCCGTCCACGCGCGCGTCGTCGTCATGGCAACTGGCGCAGCTTTGCCAGCCCTGAAAGCAGATCGTCGCGTCATTGAAATACATCTCGCCGCGCCGAAGCGTGGTCATCTGGTGCACGCGATTCAGTTCCGTGGCTTCAACTTCCGGCTTCGCGGCGGAGACATCCACCACGTCCAGGCTGTCAGAGAAGTAGCCGGCCACAAACGCGCGGTTGCCGGCGATCACCAACGCGCGCGGGCCGCGGGCGTCAAGCTGCACGCGGCGCCGCAGGCCGGAGAGGAAGGACAAATCGTTGGGCACGTCCGCAGCGGAGCTTGAACTGGCATAGCCATCCTTCACCGACGGGGGCGGGGGCTTGGCAGGCAGAGCGGCCAACTTCCTCAGTAGCGCCGGGAAGTCTATAACGCTTAATTCATGCGTGCCCGCGTGCGTGACGCAGAGCCACCGGCCGTCGCTGGACCACGCGACCCCCCAGGGATTGGCCGCGCCGCGATCCGGGTCATCCAACAGTACGGTGTTAAGCAATTCCAGGGAGGCCAGATCAATGAGCGTGAGAGCGCTAGTGTTGACCCAACCGCGCGCAAGCTGAGTCACCGGCACCTGGAAGCGGCCCACCGTCTGCGCCAGGCACGCGTATTGGCCGTCCGGGGAGATGCAGATCTGGCGCAGGTTGATGCTTCCGTTTGGCAGGTGCAGTTCCTTGAGCACCTTGCGCTGGGCCACATCAATGATGCTCACGGTCGCTGCTATGTAAGGCACGTCCGAACGGCCCCGTGGCAGGTGGTTGGCCACGAGCAGAAAGCGCCCATCGCCTGTCAGGGCAGCGGAGACGGGCTCACGCGCCACCTGAATGCGGAACTCCTCCCATCCCCCACGCAGGTCGAACACCGAGACCGCGTCGTTGAAGCGGTTGCAGACGAAGAGCGTCTTCGCGTCGGAGCTCAAGACGGGGCTGAGGGCCGTATGTCCGGCAGCCAAGGCCTTCAGTAACTTGCCGGATGTGGTGTCCACGACACAGACCTGGCTGGCGGGTCCCGCGCAGGTCACAAACAGCCGCGTGCCGTCGGGCGACAACACCAACCCCGAGGGCTCACCCGGCAGCGCCAGCCGTCTAATGATCCGGCGCTGAGCGGCGCTGAAGACCAGCACCTGTTTGGCCGTGGCGCAGGCGACGTACAGATTCTGGCCGTCGGGAGAAGCCGCTAGGGCTGCTGGCGACAAGTCCCCTGACGCGGCAGGAGGGTTGTCGGCCAATGGGCCAGGGGTTGGGGATCGCGAGCAGGCTGGCAGGAATGTGAGCAATGCGAGAAGGATGAGGCGGACTGCAAATTGAGCACTGGGAATTACAAATTGCAAATTGCCGAAGCGGGAACGAGACACCTGGGCCACACGCGGCCCCCGCATTGGGTTTGGGGTCCAATCATCGCCGGAGGGGCTGGTTGCTCTTGAGCCGTTGATCATTTCCTGTGCTATGGGTCGGTCCGACGCCGCGCCAATTACGAATCGCCCATACCGCAGAGTGTGAATCCGCGACGTGTCGGGTCAAGCTTCGGGTTGCCGAGTTCCACACCACAGTCAATCCTGAAGGGATTGCGTAATCCAGCCCAGGGTTGAACCGTCGCTCCTGCGCCCCGCGACGGTTCTACCCTGGGGTGCCGCGCGAAAAGGTCCCCAACCCTGAAAGCGGTTGCATCAAGCCTTCGCACATGCTTAGCACGAGAACTGAAACCCAATACGCGGACGGGCGTGTTCCGCCATGCAGAAACGCGCTTCAATCCGCCGCCAGCCCCAGCGAAAGCCAAATTTGCAGTCGCACTGCAAATCTGGCCAACCACCCCAGCCGCCCAGATCCTTGCGCAAAACCAGCGCCCCGCCGCGCCGTGTTGCCAAGGCCCAGAGCGCCAAACTCCGCGTGGGAGTGACGCTTGCTCGGTTTGCCGCGGGTTACCTACATGGTCGGACGCGGCCAATACGGAAAAGAGGGGCTACAGGTATTGCTCCCACCGCTTGGGGTCCCGCCGAAGGTCCATTACTGAAAGGAAATCTCTGCGCAGGTCAGAAAAAACCGCCCCGGCATCCCGGGCCTTCAGCTTGCCGGCATCGAAGGCGTCTATTCGACGCTCCGACTCCTCAGCCCAGGCGGCCTCGCGCGCCGTCACCTCCGGCGAAGCGAGAGAATCCCACAGGACATCAATCAGTTTCGCCCTCTCCCCTGGCGGAAGACTCAGAATTTCAGCCTGAATTGTCGCAACACTCATAATGCTTAACTACCTTCGCCGACTGGAGCCGTCAAGATGCGTTTGCTCTCGTTGATGCCTATCAAGCCGAACCTGAACACTGATTCTGCGAATCGAAGGTCAGCGGCTCACCTTCCGGTAGAGCAGCAATTCCGAGCTGTGTTTCTCGGGCAGTGTCAGGACCAGTTGGCGCATCAGGGCCGCGCCGGACAAGCGTTTGCGCTGGCGGCCGGCTTCGGAGCGGAGGTCGTAAACCGCAGTCGGATTCAGGCCGTGCAAGGCCACCTCGACGCTGGGGAAAGGGCTCTCCGGGCGGCGCCAAGCCAGGATCATGCCGCTGTCCAGATCGGGCCGATGGAACTGGACAGCCATCCAGGCGTCGGGCTGGCGCGAATAGGCCAGCAATGGATACCAGGCTCCGACCAGTAAATGACGCACGGCCCGGTAACGGTCCAGCAGCCTCTTCGCGCGGGCCGTGTCAAAGCCATCAGCGTCGGCGATCCAGCCCGGGATGAGTGACGCCGGCAGGGTTGAGTGGAACGAGTAATCGTCCAGGCGCGTGAGCGGAACACAGATAACATTGTTGGGCAGGTACTGGCTAAGGGTCCAGAGACTGGCCTGGTCCACCGTGTCGTCGAACCAGTAATCGCTCTTTTGGTGCAGATGCATCCGGCGCACGGTCTCGAGGTCAATGCGGCGTCCGCCACTGGCGCATTCTTCGCGGAAGCTCGCAGGCCAGGCGGCGGCGATGCGGTCCCAGTAGGCGTAGAGTCCCTCGACGTAACGGATTTCGGTAATGCCCTGGCGGTCCGGGGCGTCGTTGTGCCGCCAGTAAGCGAGCGGGTCCATGTTGAAGTCCTGCCGGTAGAATCCGAAACCGGGCAACTGCATGAAGCCGTTGACGATGTTGAAGAAGTAGTCCTGCACCGCCTGCTGGCCAAAGTCCGCCAACAAGGTGGTTTGGCCTGCAGTGCCGTCGGTCAGCACCCAATCCGGATGTTGCCGGTGGAGTTCGGTGCCCGCGATGACCCGCTCCGGCTCGAACCAGAGTCCATAGACCATGCCCTCTTGCTTGGCGGCGGCAGCGACTGGTCCCATGCCCTGCGGATAAGCGTCTTTGCGCGGCGTCCAGTTGCCCGCCCCCGCCGGCCAGCCTCCTTCGAACCATCCAGCATCGGTGATGAGCGCTTCCAGACCCAGGGGCGCATAGGCTCGAATGAGTGAAATCTGGTTCGAGGCGTTGCACTCGTTGAGCCAGCCGCCGCCGCGCGTGAAGCAGGTATTGCAGAATAGCGTGGGCAGCGGGGCCTGGCCTGCGCGCCGGGCTGCGTAATGCCGATAGATGAGCTGGCGGAACCGCGCGTTCGCCTCTAGCGTATCCCCTTCGCCAAACAGGACCAGCATCCGCGGCGAACGCACTTTTTCAGCCGGGTGCAACTTGAAACGCGTCTGCTCCATCCCGGCAGTCAGGTGCAGATGGTAGCCGTCCGGGGAATTCAAGGTGGCCTGCCATTGCCCCGACCAGCCGACCGCTACCACCAGCGAACCGTTGCCGGCTTCCACCTTGAAGAACGGAAAGTCGCGGTTGGACGACCGCCCGCCACCGGCCCTGAGGGTCTCGGTTTGCCGGGCCTTGAGGACGACCATGGCGGGCTCGAAGTCGGAAGGGTTCGCGGGCGCCCCTTTGCTGCGGTGGAGGCGATACGGCTCTTCGCGGCTGATCGGCCTATCCAGGGTGAGGTCAAGGGCCTGGATGTTCTCGATTAGAGGCGAATCCTGAGCGCCGGTGTTCTCGAAGAAGAGCATCCACTCCAGGGCCGGAAAGCCGGCAAACCGCCGAGTCTCGATTCGGACCCGGAGCCCGCTGACCGGGTCGGTCCAGGTCTCCCAGCCGCTCTCCACACCGTCCGCAGTCACCGCAGGGCCTGTCTGCGATTCCCAGCCTGGCAGCAACTCGTCACTCCGCCGGCCATCCATCATGAACGAGAAGGGGAACTTTGTCCCGCCCCAGGGCGCGGGCGAGCCTATCACGGAACGGTCCGGCTCCAGTTGCCCGTGGTCCTGACGCAGGACTTGGATCGTGGGCTGGGTCGCGGCAGGGGACTCGTATGGGAACGCAAGCAGGTTCGCAATCCAGCGCTCTCCCCCCGTGGCGCCCGCCGCCGCGTCGGCCGAGCCGGGGTGCGACACGAGCCAAGCCGTCAGCGGGATGAGCAAGCGGACTGGCACGTTCATGGGGAGCGAGCGTAATGGGCGCTCTCCGACGCGTCAATCCGGGTGCGCCTCAAGCTTCTGGCTCGACCATGCCAAACCCAGCCACGCGCCGCGTTCAGCCGGCAGCGAAGCGCAATTTGAGGGCCAGGGGCCACCGATTAGGTGCTCATACTGAGACACTATGCCGTGAAGGCGAACTCTTGGCAACGGTGGCTTCGAAGGAGAATTCAGAAACGAAGCCTTCCCGAGGATGCGAGTTGACATTGGTGGGAAATCCCACCAGATTGCTGATATGGCAACATTGACACTCGAGCCGGAGAAGCAAACGCGAGGGGCCGCCGTGGTCGGGGACTACGACATCGCTGCCGATGCGAAGAACCGCATCAGCCTGCGCGGAGCCAAGACGAAGTATTTTCACGTCAAAGCGTTTGCCAACGGTTGCTATGTGCTGGTGCCGCGCCTGCTGGTGCCGCCACAGGGCCTTTCCGCCCGGTCCTTGAAGATGCTGGACAAATCCGTGGCCCAGTTGAAGAAGGGGCGGTCTTCAGCGCCCATTGACCTGGCTGCGTTCCTCGGGCGCTGAGGGGATAGATGACTTTTAACATCCGCATGGGTCTGCCGGAGATGGACGCCCTGTGGCAGGACCTTTCCACGCGGAAGCTGCAAGGCAAGCTGGACAAGGACGAAGCGTTGTCTTTCAAGAAGCTGGTCAAGGCACTGGCGTTTCTGAGCCAGAACCCGCGCCATCCCGGGCTGGCCTCGCACGAGATTGATGACCTGACGCGCAAATACGGGATCAAAATCTTCCAGTCCTACCTGGAGAATAACACACCGGCGGCGGGGCGGCTGTTCTGGACCTATGGCCCGGACAAAGGCGACATCACCGTCCTCGCCATCGAGCCGCATCCGGAAGACCAGAAGCGCGCAGCCTACCAGCGTATTAAGTTGTCCGCTCTTCCCGCCGCTAAACTCAAGTCGAGCGGGAAGCAGCGAAAGTCCTGAGCGCCAAAGTCCGCGTGGTTTTGGAACCGGAGAACGCGGAACTCGGCGGCCGTCTCGCTTCGCCTTGTCTTTGTCCGGCGCGGCGGCTTAAGCTAAGAGCGGAAATGGCATCACCAACCAAATATCCAGCCGCCCAAGAGCCGGACGGCGTGTTACTCCGTCTCCGCGAGGATTACGAACAGGCCGTGCTCGACCTGTTTGAGGCCGACCAGGAGGCCAAAGAGGTTCGTCCTGCGCTGGATGTCGTGGGCCATACGTCGAACTTCCTTGATAACATGCGGCTGCCGGTTCACCGGTGGTTTCGTTACAGTGCGGGCTTTTCGGCGGAATGGGTGAAATGGTTGCTGGCCGAACGCAAGGGAAGCGAACTCCGGGTGCTCGACCCGTTTGTTGGCTCGGGCACGACTTGTCTTGCCTGCGATGAAATGGGCGTTCCGTCCTGCGGCATAGAGGCGCACCCGTTCGTGCATCGGGTTGCACAAGCCAAATTGAGTTATGCCACCGACCCGGAGCGGTTCATTTCCAAAGCGGAGAGGGCATTCGACTTTGCCCGGAAGGCGGCGGCGCAAACGGAGCATTATCCTGAAATCATCGGGAAGTGTTACGGGCTTGAGACGCTGGATTATCTGGACCGTTTTCGCCAGGCCGTCGAGGTCGAGCAGGACGGTTCGCCGGAAGCCCGGCTGCTCTGGATGGCGCTCGTCTCATCGCTGCGCGTGGTTTCCGAAGCGGGCACAGCGCCGTGGCAGTACGTATTGCCGGGCCGGCGCAAGACCGTGCCGCCGTCGCCAGAGGTTGCGTTGCACAAGGCGGTGCAGATGATTGCCGCCGACATCCGCTTCATGGCGCGGCGGGCCAAGCCGCTGGCGAAGCTGCGCGTGGATGACGCGCGCAAGTGCGCGACCGTGCCGGACGGTTGGGCCACGCTGGTCATCACGTCGCCGCCCTACGCCAACAACTACGACTACGCCGACGCGACGCGGCTGGAGATGGCGTTCATGGGCGAGATTCGCGGCTGGGGCGACCTTCAGGAAGCGGTGAGGCGACACCTGGTGCGCGCCTGCTCCCAGCACGTGCCGCCCAATTCGGTGGATCTCGATCAAGTGCTGGCCGCGCCGGAGCTTGCGCCTGTCCGGGACGAGATTGTGCCGGTATGCCGCGAGCTTTCGTCGGTGCGGTTGGAGCGCGGCGGCAAGAAGACCTACAACAACATGATCGCCTGCTACTTCCTCGACCTGGCGCAGACGTGGCGGGCGCTACGGCGGGTTTGCGCCTCGCCCTCGGAAGTCTGCTTCGTTATCGGCGATTCCGCGCCCTATGGCGTTTACGTGCCGGTGATCGAATGGTTCGGGAGACTGGCCCTGGCCGCTGGATTCGACTCGTGGTCGTTCGAGAAGCTGCGCGACCGGAACATCAAATGGAAGAACCGCAAACACCGTGTGCCGCTTTGCGAAGGGCATCTGTGGGTCCGTGGATAGCAAGGAATCGTTATGGCCGAATCACTCGCCCACAGGTGGGGACGGGCGTACTCCGTTACCGTGGCCGTCCGCCGCCACTGACCAGCCACCTGTGGGTGGTTTGCGCTTGCGACCGCCGAGGGGGCGTGGACATAATCGCCGCCGATGGATGCGACTGGTTAAATCCCAATGTCCCTCAAAACCACACTGACCGACATCATCGCACGTCTGCGCCAAGGCCGGTTTCCGAACGAACAGGCCGTGTCCCAAGGCATCGTCTTGCGCGTGCTCCAGGAACTGGGCTGGGACATCTACGACACCACCTTGGTCTGGCCCGAGTTCCAGACTGGTGAAGGCCGCGCCGACTTCGCCCTTTGCCATCCGCCCTCCAAGCCCGCCGAGTTCCTCGAAGTCAAGCCGCCCGGCAAGGCCGAGGAGGGCGTCCGTCAGGCCCTCGAATACGCCTTCCATACTGGCGTGCCGTTCATCGTACTGACCGACGGCAGGACATGGAGCTTCTACCTGCCGGCGGAACAAGGCAGCTACGAGGACCGTCGCGTGTATAAGCTCGATCTCTTTGAACGCCCGCCCGCCGAGGCCACCGAAATCCTGCACCGCTATCTGGCCCGTGAGCGAGTCGAGTCCGGTGAAGCCCTCGAAGCCGCCCGCAAGGAATACCGCAGCCGGAATCGCCGTACCCAAGCCTGCGCCGCCATCCCCGAAGCTTGGCGTGAGTTGGTCGAGAAGGGAAACGAAGACTTGGTGGACATGCTCGCTGGCGCCGTCGAGTCCAAGGCCGGCGTCCGCCCCGAGGATAACGATGTCGCCGAATTCCTTGCTGGACTTGGCCGCCCGGTTGTCCTCGAAACAAAGCGCGACATGACCGGCCTTGCACCTGATCGTCCCTCCGCGCCCCACAATGGTAGGGAATTACCCCGCAGCGGCAAACTCATCCTTCGCGGCAACGCATACCCGTACCACAACGCCAAGGACGCCATGGTAATCGTCCTCCGGGAACTCGCCAAAGGCGATTCCACGTTTCTCGAACGCTGCTCCCAGCACCCCGATGCCCAAGGCCGCAAACGCCGCTACATCGCCCGTACACCTGAAGAACTTTATCCCAACCGCGAGGATCTCCGCGACATGCGTGAATCCTTGCCAGGCGGATGGCTCGTGGCAACCAACCTCAACAACGTGCTCAAGAAAACCATCATCCGACTCGCCACCGAAGTCGCCGGGCTGACCTTCGGCAAGGATGTGAGCGTGGAGTTTTGAAATCATGGGCGTTGGGAATGGCGAGGATTTGTACGACCTGCTGCTTTCTGATAAAGTGCGGTTGTGGAATACGGAAAGCTTGGCAAGGACAACCGTCATCGGCTAACCTGCATCGCGATGATCACCAAGATTAGAGTCGAATCGTTCAAATCCCTCGAAGAGGTCGACATCAACCTCGGTCAGGTGAACGTATTCATTGGTGCGAACGGCAGCGGCAAGAGTAATCTGCTGGAAGCCATCGGCGTGCTTGGCGCTGCTGCCTTTGGTCGAGTTGATGACGAAGCGTTGTTGAGGCGCGGCGTACGACCGGGCGTACCCCAGCTCTACAAGTCGTCTTTTCCGCGAAAACCGGTCGAGAATGTCCCTCACATTTTCTTTGGCGCAGAAAATGATGATGCTGCATACGAGGTCTCGCTTTGGAATCCACTCAGAGACCCCAAGCCTGCCTGGGGATATAAAACGGAGGCCTTGCGTCGCGCTAATGGGGAGAGAATTGTTGGACGGTCTCCATACCGAAGGGAAAACATTCATCCAGGACAGGCGCTGAACCGCCAACAAGGTTACGCGGCTCTCAAGTCCGTAGAGCTAAAAGACGGCGACCCCGCACGCGGTTTGCTGGACTTGCTGAGAGGATACGCAATCTACTGCGCGAACACACCCACGCTGCGTGGCTTGTCCCAGGACCAGCAACTTCGTGAACCACTAGGCTTGTCCGGGGGCAGATTGCCAGAAGCGATCTTGGAGTTGCTGCGTGCACGTTTTGAGAAGGACAATGAGTGGTTGCGGGCGAAGGTTGACGAGATTCTGCCGCTCATTGATTGGGCAAAGAGTTTTGGTTCAGCGCCATCGGCAAGCGTTCCGCTATCGCCATCCGCTGCCGCCTCGCAAAGGGTAGTCCGTTTCACTGACCGCTATATGGCAGAGAAGCGAAACGTACTTACCGGATACGATGCCAGCGAGGGGGCCCTGTATATCCTCTTTGGAGCGGTTTTGACATTGCATCCAAAGTCGCCACAGTTTTTCGCCATTGATAACCTTGATCAGGCAATGAACCCATTGCTGGCCAAACGGCTTGCCGAGGCCCTATGTAGGTGGACACTAGAGAGCAAGACGGCACGGCAGGTTTTGATGACGGCACATAACCCCGCAGTCTTGGACGGATTGCCTCTCAAAGACGAGCGGGTGTGGTTGTTTACGGTTGACCGAGATAACCGCGGACACACGCTCGTGAAGCGCGTCGAGTTGAGTGACGCGTTGTTGGCCAAGGCTGCTGAAGGTTGGACGCTATCGCGCCTTTGGGTTAACGGTCTGATTGGGGGAGTTCCGAATGTCTGAACCCCTCCTCGTCGCGTTCGTTGGCGAAGGACCGACGGACCGAATCGTAGTCGAAGCGGCAATCACTAACCTGGTCGGTGACCGTCACTTTGTTCTCAAGCAACTTCAGCCTGAGGAATCGCTTGCGTTTGGTGTAATAGGAACCGGTTGGGGTGGCGTCTATCGCTGGTGTCATCAGGCTGCCAGGAGAGCAGGCGGCACGCTGAGAAATGATCCACTGTTTGTGACTTACGATTTGTTAGTGCTCCATCTGGATGCCGAGGTTGCGGCGGAACACTACGCGAACGCGCGGATCGATGACCCGGTAAATGATTTGCCCTGCGACCAGCCTTGTCCACCGGCCAACGCCACAACCAATGCACTGCGTGTCGTGTTACTCCGTTGGGCTGGGGAGACGGCTGAGCCACCAAAAACGGTTCTTTGTACCCCGTCCAGGAGCACCGAAGCCTGGGTGCTTTGTGCGCTGTATCCGATGGATGGATCGGTGATCTCAGGAGGAGTGGAGTGCGAACCGAGCCCAGACACTCGGCTTCAAGCCAAACCGGCCAAGGGCCGTGTGATTACTGGAGGAAAGAAACTCGTCGCCAAGTATCGCGACCGGGCTCGTGAGATTACGGTTGCGTGGCCTAAGGTTCGCACTCGTAGCACCGAAGCTGAGCGATTTTCAACAGAGTTTCTCGCCCTTGTCTAGCTTGCCGCGCACGGCTGCGTGAAGATAGCCGCTTGCCGCGCGCTGAGGATTCCGAAGCCAGAGCCCCGAACGAGCCGGAGCCAGTATGACAGCGGAGCGACGACGTTGCGCGGGTGCAGAATTGATGAACATGAACTGTCCCAAGTGTGGTAAGCAAATGCGGATGTGCGGAAGCGGTTTCCAGTTACGCTTGGCAATACCATGGCCAGTGCCTCCCGCCAGTTGATCGAATGGCAGTAGTCAGCAGCCAGTAGCCAGTAGTCAGTCAGCTCTTCCGCACGCGGTAGCGCCCGGCTGATTCGGCCAAGGCCATTGTGAGTTGGGCTTCCTCGACGGCCTCTTGCGGATAATCGCTCGAATCGAATTCAAGCTCGTCGCCCGCGAAGGTCGGATAGAGCGCAGCAAGCCTCGGGATGGATGCCTCGGCGAGGTGGAAATAATCTTTGTCAATCTCGATCCCCACGGACCGGTAGCCGGCAGCTTCGGCGGCGGCAATGGTTGAGCCGGAACCCATCAACGGGTCGAGCACGGTGCCCTCGCCCAGCGGCAGCAGCGCTCGCACCATGATGCGCATGAAATGCTGGGGCTTCAGGCACGGGTGATCGGAAATGGCAGTTTCACGTCGCGGAGTGCGCCCGCTGGGGATGACTTCCGGGAACGGTTTATCCAGGGAGAGCCGCCGCAAGCCACCCGTCTTCCACTTCCGGAGGTTCTCGGCCACGGTCTTTTCGCCGAGCGGTTTGCGGAAGAGCATCCACGACTTGTCTTTCAACTATAGTTGAAGTCTGCAGCCGCCGGAGCGAAGCCTGTAATGCTGACCGGCGGCGCCAACACCGCCTCGCGGTCCACGGCGGCAGCAGGGGCCTCGCGTGGTTCGCGTGTTTGGCCGTGCTTGCCTTTGCGACCGCACACGGTATGGTTTGGGCATGACGCTGACGTTCGAAGACATTGATTCGCTAGGTGAAGCTGCGATCAGCCGCTTCGACGCGCGGGTGGCGCAGGTTGACCCAAGTCTGCGCAACGAATTCGATGCCGAAGTGGCCCGGCTGGAATCTCAACTGGATCAGCTTTACGCCCTTACTGCGCGGATGGCTCGCAACGAGCCGGATGTCCAGAGGACGGCAGAGTTGTGGGCACGGCTGGTGCAGATCTGCGATGCATTCGCGCATCGCGTCTATGCCCTCTCACAGGAGAATCCTGCTTGCCGAGCCTCGTACGACCACATGCTTGACCTGCGTTGTGCGGCCGAAGAACGTCGTGCCTTGCACAGCGCATGATTGATGTCAGCGAAGTCGGGAATTTGGCGACGTTGTATGACCGCTACGCCAACGCCTTGGACCCCACTACGCCCGAGAGCAAGCAGGCCAAGCGGCAGTTCTACGCCCGACTCGATGCCCTTTATCAACAGGCCGGGGAGGGCGCCAACTTCGATGCCTTTCGTTTAGAGTTGGTTCGTCGCTGCAAGGAATACCTACGGAAGAACCCGTAAGGACCGAGGCCTCATGAGTCGCGGTTTGTGTCGTGCATGTCTTGCTGGCCGTGCTCAACGGTCACAACCAACCGGAGCCGGATTGGGTGTACGTGGCCAGCAGGGTGAAAGTTGATACTGGCAGCCGCCGAACCGAGACGTACAACACGACTTTGATCGGCACGACGAAGTTGCGGGATGGCTCGCTTTACCTCGACCCCACCGTGATCAACTTCAAGCGCTGGCGGCAGAGCCGGCGCGGCCCGACACCGTCGTTTTCGATTTTTGCCCAACCGTAAGCCGGGGAGCGGTCCCCCGCGATGACTGTGGCGAAGTTGCAGACTAGAGGTCTGCCTCACCCCTGAATCGTTGCGCCGCGGAACAGTCACAGGAAAGCGAGTTGGATAAGCCCCGCTGATTGAAACTGGGGTTCCCAGAGGGTTCTATGGGTCCAGGGTGTGTCCAGGGTGGTACCAGGGCGCCTCCAGACCACCCCGAGGACGCCATGGGAGGGGAGTTGTATTCGGGATACTTATGGTGAACACCCAGGGGCGAATGCGGAATGCGGATTGAGGAATGCGGAATAACCGGGAAAGGCTGCTCGAAGCCAAGTACAAGCCAGGTAATTTGGCCAGGAAGACGGGGGAAAGGCAGGGTTAAAGCCAGCGAACAGCGAGGGGACCGGGTGGCTGCGGCCGGGCTGACGCGAGAATATCCTCGAATATTGCCGCGGACCGGCACAAGTTTGGCGCCGGAAAGCAGAGCAAATGGTGATCGCTACCAATCGAAGCCCTGGACCTCGCGGCGGCCGGCGCAAGGCCGGGAGTTCTGCGCACGATTCTTCAGTCTGGCAACCATTCCCAGCCGCGACTGTGCTATTGCACGGAGCCCTGATAAACCGCAGAGACGCGATGGACGCAGAGGAAGACCGGCGTGAGTCGCTCGAAGATCCGACACTGAAAGGCGGTTTGCTTGAGTGCCCGCCCCCTCCTTCTTCTCTCTGCGCTCATCGCGACTCTGCGGTTCCTATGCCTGAGCCCCAACTGACCAGGTGCGGCCCAGCGCGTTTGCTGCACCGCGTCGGACGATCCCCATTGGGCGCTATCTGCTTCCCTTGGCTGGTCCTGCTCGCGCTCTCTTTGGCCGCCGTCGCTCCCGCCGCCGAGCTGTATGTCCGTCAAACTGGTTGGGTGGACACTATGCTGGCGTCGCGGGCCGCTCTGGCTGGGGCCGGGCTTTCGGGAGCGGAGCAAACGAAGGCCGCGGAGCAAGTTTGGCTTCGAGTGAAGGATGACTTTCCGGTGCAGTGGGATTGGACGCTGCAAGACGGGGGCGGCGAGTTCGCGCAGTGGCTTCAATCGGCTGAGGCCGCGAGCTTGGAGCGGCGGATCATTGAGAAGGCAGTCGCCGAGTTGGGCGAGTCGGGGCGTGTGCTCCGGCAGGAATTGGACCGGCTCGCGCCAGCGGGCGCTCCGGCCAGCTACCGGCACCGGCTGGAACTATATGTGCGGGCCTGCGAGCAACGGCGGCAGCAGCGGCTCGGGACCGTGCTGGCCAAAGCCCCAAGAACCGTCTTCACGAAGCACCACACCATCCGGCCGTCCTTCTTCGCCTATACCGAGGGGCAATCCGACGCGCAGGATGAGCGGCACTTCCTGCCGAACTCGGAGTTGTGCGTACTGGAGATGGAAGGGCTATACGGCAAGGCGCGCGCGTTGGTGTCCGACCCGACCGGCGCCATCCGCGACCCAGCGGTGTCGTGGGACGGCCAGCGGGTGCTGTTCGCGTGGAAGAAATCGCTCGACGAAGATGACTACCATCTCTACGAGCTGAATGTCGCATCCAACCTCGTGCGCCAGATTACCTCGGGTCTGGGTTTTGCTGATTACGAGCCGGCCTATCTGCCCAACGGCGACATCATTTTCGCCTCGACGCGCTGCGTGCAAACCGTGGATTGCTGGTGGACGGAAGTCAGCAGCCTTTACACTTGCAGTCCGGAGGGGCGTTATCTGCGCCGGCTCGGGTTCGACCAGGCGCACACGGTCTATCCGCAAGTGCTGGACGATGGCCGGGTGATCTACACCCGTTGGGACTACAACGACCGTGGCCAAATCTTCGTGCAGCCGCTGTTCCAGATGTACTCTGACGGCACGGGGCAAACAGAGTTCTACGGCAACAACTCGTGGTTCCCCACTACCATCGCCCATGCACGCGGCATACCCGGCACGCAGAAGGTGCTGGCTATCCTCTGCGGCCACCACACGCCGCAGGCCGGCAAACTGGCGGTCATTGACCCGGGCAGGGGCAGGCAGGAGAACACGGGCGTCCAGCTTGTCGCGCCCGTCCGTGACACGCCGGCAGAGCACACCGACGCCTACGGGCAACAAGGCGAGCTTTGGCAGTATCCCTATCCTTTGAACGAGGAGGAATGCCTGGTGACCTACGCGCCGCTGGGCTGGGACCGGCCCCCACGTCGCGAGGGTGACGCAGACTTCGGCCTTTATTGGATGGACTTCGCGGGCCATCGCGAGCTGCTGGCGTCGGACCCGCGCCTGCCGTGCAGCCAACCCGTCCCGCTGACGGCGCGCGCGCGGCCATTGCTTTGGGCCAACCGCGTTGATTACAACCAGCCTACCGGCATTTTCTATCTGCAAGACATCTACCTTGGCCCCGGTCTGACCGGCGTGCCGCGTGGCACGATCCGGAAGCTGCGCGTAGTAGGGCTGGACTTCCGCGCGGCGGGCATTGGCCAAAATGGCAGCAGCGGCCCGGCTGGCGGCGCGCTGGCCTGCACCCCCATTTCCATCGGCAACGGAGCCTGGGATGTCAAAACGGTCCTGGGCGAGGCCAAGGTGTATGAGGATGGCTCGGCCCTGTTCATCGCGCCGGCACGCCGACCCGTTTATTTCCAGGCGCTCGACGAACGTGGGTGCGCGGTGCAGACGATGCGGAGTTGGAGCACGCTGCAACCCGGCGAGTATGACGGCTGTGTCGGCTGCCACGAACAGAAGAACACGGCGCCGCCGGCACGGGATTATGGGTTCAGCCTGGCAATGAAAGCCGGTCCGCAACGCCTTGAGCCGTTCTATGGCCCACCGCGGGGATTCAGTTTCCCCAAGGAAATCCAGCCCATCCTCGACCGCCATTGCATTCGGTGCCACAAGGACCGCCAGCCGATCCAGACGCTGGCCGAGGGAGGGAACCGCCAACCGCTCCTCGCGCAGCCACGGCCCAGCCACACGGCAGGCGACGGCTTGAAGGACGAGCTTGCCTTCAGCCTGCTTGGCGAGGTGACGGTGGACCGCACCGCCAAGCGCAGATGGAGCGACGCCTACCTGATGCTCACGCAGGCCAGTGCGGCAACTCCTGACGGACCCTTCGAAGGGAACTGCCAGGGTCGGGTGGTCAAGTGGATCGGCGCGCAATCCGTGCCCGAGCTGCTGCCGCCCTATTTCGCCGGCGCCACCCGCAGCGAACTGTTGCCCCTGCTCGAACAGGGCCACCAGGGCGTCAAGCTGTCCCGCGAGGAGTTGGACAAGATTTCGTGCTGGATAGACCTGCTGGTGCCTTACTGCGGCGATTACCGCGAGGCCAACGCCTGGACGGAGGAAGAGATGAAGAAGCATGAGCGTTATGCCGAGAAGCGGCGGCAGATGGAAGAGGTCGAGCAGCAGAACATTGACGCCCTGCTTGGCCATAACGAGCCGGCACGCGGCCCGCGCCCCGGCTGGCCGATGATGCGCGGCGGTTACTAAAACCCGGAAGCCAGGGAGTGTTGAGGTAGGGACACCGGTTGCCCGGTGCCCCCCTCACAGATCCCGGCGGGCGGTATTCCCGCACCGGGCTCTTCGTGTTGACACGCTCTCTTCGCTCACAGGAAGGTTTGCCCGGTTGATCC
>Ga0326727_10006946_pt1 | contig 30462 bp, 27 predicted proteins | sample MB2enrmetagenome_FD_207643 | JGI IMG/M metagenome (GOLD analysis project Ga0326727, IMG submission 207643) | Lab enriched peat soil microbial communities from McLean, Ithaca, NY, United States - MB29MY | ecosystem: Environmental > Terrestrial > Soil > Wetlands > Peat | place: USA: New York... | reverse complement strand
CACCGTCAGCTATTAGGGTCTGATTTAGTTTGGGTGAGGGAGCCAGCACTCGAATCGGGCCCGGTCCCGCGTCACCGTCGGCTACTAGGGTCTGATTTAGTTTGGGTGAGGGAGGCAGCACTCGAATTGGGCCTGGTCCCGCGTCACCGTCGGCTACGAGCCCCACGCCCTTGTGAGTCGCGAGCATAGATAAATGGTTGACCGGTACTGCAAAGGAAAGTACGATTAGGCACAGTACTAGGAAAACACCTGGGATTAGATGACGCGCTTTCATGGATGACCCTCCTGGATATGAAGGGTGGAGCAGCGTTGCGCGCGTCATGCTTCTTCTGGGAAAAAGTTCCGATGGCGGAACAGGTACTAGGGTCAGGAGTTCTCCATGCTCGAGCACCTTCAGACGCACCGGCAGATTCTTTTCGACCTGACTGCCAATTACCTCGAACCTCTAAATAGCGCTTACCAGCGGCTTGCTTATCTCGCTAGTCTTCGTGACCCTTCTTCCGGCATATACGTGCACGACCGGCTTGCGGCCATCTATGGTCCGGAACGAGTGGACCAGGTGCTGGCTCGTTGTCACGAGGAAGTTTTCGAGCGCCTGCTGGAGATGCCTCTAACCTCGCAGGAAGAGGAATTGCGCCTGCATCTGAGCTCTTTGCCAGGATCATTCAGGGAAAATGTGAGTCGCTGCCGGGAGACCGCCGAGACTTGGATTCCATCCAAGGCCCCCAGTTACCTTAAAGAACTTTTCTGTTCCAATCTGAACGCCCTTCGGGAAGTGGTGCTCGATAACAAGACCAAGGTTCGTTCAGGTAAGTGACCACCCCCACCACTTGGCCTACAACTTCCGCCTCTTCCGGCGTGCGCCATGACTCCGGGGCGCATCGCGAAAGCGTGTGCGGTTGCATGATCAGCAAGGATTTCTCTTTCTGGAACCACCCGCACCGGTAGCCGTTTCGGATTTCCACGAAATACATCGGTCGGTCATATTCATTCGACCAATCCGTGTCGTCGATTTGCCGCAAGGTGGTGTCAATCAGCACGGTGCTGCCAGGTCGGAGTAATGGCACCATGCGCCGGTCGGACAATCCTACGTAGCCATAGCGAAATCGACCATTCCCCGAACCTTCCATGTGCAGCAAGGGCACCACTTCTGCCGGCCGCCGTTGGAGAAGTTCGGTATTCTCTGAACCAAGGGAATGTTCGGCGGGGCGGGACACGAACGGTGGAAGCAAGGACTCGCTCAGGTGGGTACGCGGAGGAGGGAAAGATGCCCCATCGTGAAACGTTTGGCGAAACGGGGCTTCGTACCAACCCGATATTTCCAGCGGATCCAGGTGCAGGATGGTTGCCAGCGAATAGAGTTTGTGCAGGCTTGGCACCACGTTACGGTTCTCGATGTCCGCCAGTCGGCTGATGTGGAGGATAAAGTCCGGACGGCCGCGATTCACCGCAATCTGGTAACTGGCTTTCTCTACATCACGATAAGTGAGGCCGAGGGCCTCTCGTGTTTGCCGCAGTCGAAGTCCTGGTGGGTACATAGGAGGCTCCTTAAGGTGGAATGCCTTGGTTTATACTCATTATAGTAAATTACCACTTTGTTACGAATCCGGAACAGCCTTAACACTGTGGAAATTTGTGGATCGCTCCCGCCTCCTCGGCCAGTGCCATTCCAACGATTTGGGCCCAATGACGGTCCCAGTATCAGAAGCAAACATGGAGCAAGGTATCTTCGAGGCGCTCTGTTTGAACGAGATGATGCGGCTCGAGTGGGATCGGCACCAGGTTTCACTTCGGGCACCCGAGCCCGCAAAACAGTTGTTTCTTCCTTCATTCCATGCAACTCTGTCTTCACCTGGGTAAAGCCTTCTTCTTTTGTGAGGTTACGTCCCCTTGGCAGACTGCCTGGTCCGCGACGTCATGACTCATCCCCCAGCCACGGTGGAACCTTCCACTCTGCTGCTTGATGCGGCACTGATGATGCGCGCCAGCGCGCTCCGTCATCTCCCGGTGGTCGAAAACGGGCGCCTCGTGGGGTTACTCACGGACCGGGATATCCAACGCTGTGCTCCCTCGCGGCTCGTCCCCATTTCCGAAGAAGGCTACAACGCCGTTTTTGCCGATACCAACGTTCACCGGGTCATGACTCGTGATCCGCTTTCGGTTGCGCCGGATAGTTCCTTGCTTGCCGCGATCGAATTGATGCAACAAACCCGCTACGGCTGCCTCCCTGTGGTTGAAAAGGATCAACTCGTTGGGATTCTCACGCGCAGCGATTTGGTCGACGTTCTCCAGCGTCTACTGGCAGACAAAGATATCCGCCGCAATTCTGAACCGAAGTGACCCTGCGGGCGACGAGAAACGTTTCAGCCGGCACTGCCGGGCCGGTGTCGGGAATCTGCTATGCTGACGTTGTATGCGTTTGACACCTGTCTTTCATCGCTCGTGGCTTCGTCTGTCGCTCCTGATCGTCGCTTGCTTGGTGGACATCGCTGCGGCTTGGCCACAGCAGGCTGCCACTGCTCCTTCCGCCTCCTCCGCCGTCAACAACAACCCGGAATTTCTCGCTACCGCTGACGAAGTCCTGAAGGACATGAGCGAAATCACGGGATGGCAGCTCAAAACTCCACTCAAGAAGTCCATTCGTTCCCGCGAGGAAATTCACGCCTACGTCCTAGAGGAGATGAACGACGAGAAGGATGCCAAGGAACGCTACGCATCGGCACGTAGCGCGGAGGCGTTCGGCCTGATCCCGAAGAATTTCAACCTGGATAGTTTTCTTGTCGATCTTCTCACCGAGCAGATTGCCGGACTCTACGATCCGAAAGCCCATGAGTTTTATATTGCGGATTGGATTGCCCCGGAGGAACAGCGTATGGTGATGTCCCACGAACTCACCCACGCTCTCCAAGACCAGTATTTTCAAATCGAAGACTGGGCACACGCTGCCAGGCCCAACGACGACGCGGAACTGGCCCGCGAATCCGTGCTGGAAGGCAGCGCCATGGCTGGCATGCTCGAGTACATGCTCCGGGACAAAGGCTTGAAGTTGCGCGACCTGCCGGATCTCGATCCCTCCATCTTCATTGGCGACCTTACCGAAACCCCCATGCTCAAAGAGGCGCCTCTGTTCATCAAGGACTCTCTGATGTTTCCTTACTTCAGCGGTCTTACTTTCTCCCTGTCTGTGCTGCGTACGGGAGGCTGGAGCGGTTTCGATGCCGTCTTCGCCAGGCCGCCGGCCAATACCCAACAGATCATGCATCCCGCTCTCTACCGCGCAGGCGAAGTCCCCGCGCCGCTCAAGTTGGATCTCCCCAGTGGCGTGCCCGGCGGCGGATGGAACAAGCTGGAAGAAAACTCCATGGGGGAATTTGGCTGGAAAGAAATTCTCAAGCACTTTCTGGAAGACGAACGCGCAAAGCAAGTGGCCTCCGGCTGGGACGGCGATGATTACGCTACCTTTGAACAAAACGGCACCAAGCGCCTCATGTTGTTCACTCGCGTCCGTTTCAATACCGTGGAAATGGCCTCCAGCTTTTTCGGCGCCTATTCCGAAGCGTTGAAGAAAAAATATGCTGAACGCACACACGCCTCAAACGGGGAACAGGCTCTGGCGTTCGACACACCGGATGGCAGCGTGTTTCTCCGCTGTGCAGCGAAGGAATGCATCACGCTTGAAGGTGGCGACAAAGTGCTCTTTTCGCGGTGGACAACAAAACTCGGCTGGCCCGCCCCTGCGGCGCCGGCCATATCCGCCAGCACCGACCCAGAGCCTAGCGCAAGCCCGTCTCAACCAATGCTCTAGTCTCTGGTATCAGCCATTCCGGTGCGCGTCGGGCGCTTAGTGGGCGCGGTGCAAGACGAGCAACGTCAGATCGTCCGTCTGTTTTGCCGCCGCCGAAAAGTTGCGGATTTCTTCTAGGCACGCCGTAATCATTGCCTGCGGTTCCGCCCCCGCGTGCTTCCTGGCCAGCGAATGCACGCGCGCCACGCCGAATTCGCTTCCCGCTGCGTTGAACATTTCCGTCAACCCGTCGGTATACAGCAGCAGCTTGTCGCCCAGGGCCAGCGCCAGTTCACTTGCCGGAAAGTTCGTAGTAGAAAACATTCCTAGCGGCACGCCCGTGGACTCGCACGGCCGCACCCCCGCCGTAGAAATGTGGAAGAGCGGGAGGTGGCCCGCGCTGACGTAAGCGACTCTCCCGTCCGGCCAGGCGCAGCCCACGATCAGGGTTGCGTATTGCCCCGCGGTCGTGCTTTCGCAGAACAGCCGGTTCGCGTGCTCCATCAATTTCTGCAGCGGAAAATGTTGTCCGGCCAGCGAGCGGAAGGTCGCGTGGAGATGGCTCATCAGCATCGACGCAGCCACCCCTTTCCCCGAGACGTCTCCCAGCAAAAACAAAAATCCTCCGTTGGATTCGATCAGGTCGCAATAGTCTCCGCTGACCACGTTGGCCGGCTGGTAGTGATAGCGTGCCTGCCATCCGCCGACCGACCAGTCCGGACGCGGCAAGAGCGTCCTTTGGATGCCCGCTGCCAGCACGAGGTCCCTTTCCAGAGCGCGCTGTTCCTCCTCGGAAAGGTGGTCCAGGCAGAAGCGCACCAACGGATCACTGAGGAGACGCTCCGCGTCAATCGATTCGTGACACTGCTCGCAAATCCCGAACGTGCCCCCTTCCAGGCGAGAAAGCGCCGCGTCAACGCTGTCCAGCAACTCGGGGAGAGAGGTGTCGGATAAATTGATTTGCGAAGCCGCGAGCAGGCGTTCGCGGCGGAGCTGAAGTTCACTGCGGAAATACGCATTCCCGGGGTTGGCCATGGTTCCTCCATTGATAGGTTGCTGTTTTATTCCTGGGGAGTCCATCCGTTTTGTACCTCCAAATTCGCGAAGGATCGTAGGGGTCTCGGAAATTCAGCGCGCACCCTGTCGGTCGCCGGAAGCAGCCACGGCTTGTGCAAGCAACGGAGTGCCCGTAGCGGCATCCGCAGTCTTTATGCGATGCCGCAGGCGCTCGAGGCGGCACACGAATTTTCTTTCCAGACGCCCGTTGCGCGCACTTGCGCAAGGATTGCGGGAACCGGCAAGGTGGCGCTGCAACGTCTTAATGCCAAGCTGCGTGAATTCCAACGCCCGCGCAAAATTCTGCGCGTGGTGCTCGTAGTGAATGGCCAATTGCTCGCAAGCCAGTACGGTTTCCTGCGGATTGGCGACGAGTTCATGCCACAGCGCCGCTGCGCGCTCCAGATCCCCTCGCCGCTTGGCCATGAACGCCAGCTGTCGCGTCGCTTGCGGGCGGAATTCCGCCGGCAAGCCTGCGTCCAACGCACGGGCGCAAGCCGAGTGTGCCAATTCCTTCTCGCCTCGCCGGTGCAGAAATTTCGACAAACCGAACAGATCCAGCGAATCGGTTTCCCCAAATCCATTCTCGCGTGACTCCAGCAGAGAATTGATTTTTCCAAACAGCGCCGCAAGTCCCCGCAGGTCCATCTGATTGTGTTTCACCACACCGGCCAGCGGTTGCGCGGTACCTCCCCGCAAATAATCAAAGTAAAACTGGGGAATAAGCGCCGACGCCACGTCATCCTCGCGGTGCCAGCCCAGCCGCCCAGCATCCAGCACGTGGCGTTCAAGTTCGACCAATCGCACCGATCCCAGTCGCAATTTCCACAATGCCCGCGCCGGATGCAGCAGGTCCAGATGCGCCACCAATTGCGGCACGCGGATGGCTCGCGTCATCGTGAACCGGTTTTCCAGCAGCGGCCAATCGAACGATTTCCCATTGAACGTCACCAGCACCGAGCGCTCCGCCACGCGATCCGCAAGCGCCTGCAGCAGCGAGTGCTCCTCCGAGAAATCGCGCAGGAACAATTGCTCCACCTGCAAACCGCCCGCGTCCCACCACGCCAGCCCAATCAGGAACGCATAGGTGCCTGTGCCTCCCGCCAAGCCGGTAGTTTCCGTATCCAGGAATAGCCACTTTTCCGGATCTTCCAGCGCCGCGCGCGTTCGCCGGCTGATGCTTTCGTCGCGCGTGCGGTTTTTGTAGAGGCCGCTTTCTGAAGCGGGCGCCTTTGCCAGCAGGTCCAGTGTGACAGGGGAAGGCGCCGCGAATTCGGGCGTCGAAAACCAATTCCGTATCGCCAGGTGTTCCCCGTAGTGATTTCGCGCAATCCCGCCGCCCAACAACTGGCTGATGGGATCCGTCTCGTCCGGCGCGCGCAAGTCGGCTGGCCGCGCAGGCATCGCTCGCGCCGGCTTCAGCGCTGCCAATCGTCCGAATTTGTCCGTTGCGTTTCCCATTTCAATTCGAATTTATCCACACAGCCGTTCCAGAATCGCCAGCGCCGCCTCCTTCGCCTTCGGCGCCAGATCCCCCGCAGGCCCCACGCACGATGGACACCCGGCTTCGCACGGGCACGCTACAATCAGTTCCCTCGTCTTCTGAATCAGCAGTTCATGCGCGCGGTACAGTGGCTCCGAAAATCCAATTCCGCCGGGATACGCGTCGAACAGATAAAGATTCGGCTCGAAGAGTTCCTTTTGCCCGCTCATCCAGGATTCGGAAGAGTTGGCGCTGAGATCCTTCGTTTCACTCAGGATGACAGGCTCGCCGGTGCCGGGCGCTGGCGGCCGTTCGCCGATGGCCGTGCCCAGATCGCGCCCGTCGCACATCAACAGCAATGTGGCCACGGATTCCAGCGCGTGCAGCAAGCCAAACATCCCGGACTGCCGCTCGCTGATCGTGTACGGCAGCGATTCGAGCAGCGGCCGTTCCAGCGTCATCCAGTAAGATGTCGTGTGCATCTCGTTCTCGGGGAGTTCCAGCGTGCCCGCTCCGATGTTCTCGTTGGTGAAAAATTTAATCTTCTTGAAGCCCACCACCTGCGAACGCACCAGCACGTCCCCATGGGACCACGAATGATCCCCGTGTAGGGGTCCAGCACTGCTGGACCCCATGTCCGCAAGATCGCCTGTGTTAGACTCTTCATTCTTCCGCGCCGCCTCTGCAATCTCCAGTATGCGCACCTGCGTATAGCGGATCGCGTCCGTGTAATAGTCCACGTCCACCTGCTTGACGTAGGCCTTGCGCTCCTTAAAGTCCAAATGCTCGACGTGGTACTGCTGCCCGCCGTGCAGGTAGATCGCTTTCTCGTGCACCGTGGTCAGCGCGCTCACGAAATCCACTTCGCCGATCACCAGCGGCGCCCCGGTGATGTCGATGATAACGAAATTGTCGCTGGTCACTGATCGCAGGCTGATGGTATCCGCCGGGTACGCTTCGTGTGTCCAATGGTAGTTTTCTCCGGCGCGATGTAGGTAGGCCGCCTCCGCAAGCCGCGCGCACAAGTCCTGCACATCCGCGTCGCCAAACTTCTCCCTGGGCGCGATGGGCAGCTCAAAAGCCGCGCATTTCAAATGATTAATCAGAATTTCCAGGTTGTCCGGCTGGATGAATGCGTGCTCCGGCGTGTTGCCAAAAAAATAGTCGGGATGACGCACGATGAATTGATCCAGTGGAGCGGACGATGCCACCAATACCGCGCACGCGCTTCCGCTACGCCGTCCTGCTCGTCCGGCCCGCTGCCAGGTTGCCGCGATTGTGCCGGGGTAGCCGGCCATCACCACAGCATCCAGAGAACCTACATCGATGCCCAGTTCCATCGCGGAGGTTGTCACCACGCCGCGAATTCGCCCTTCGCGCAGTCCGCGCTCAATCTCGCGCCGCTCCGTCGGTAGATAGCCTCCCCGGTAGCCACGAATCGTCTCTGGCTTGCCCGGAAATTGCGGATTCGCCTGTTGCAAATACGTCAGGATGATTTCCGTGTGCAGCCGCGAATTGGCAAACACCATGGTTTGCAGGTTGTGCTTCAGAAATTCCTGCGAAACGCGCGAGGCTTCATTGATGTAGCTCCGGCGAATCCCCAGCGCGCGATTCACCACCGGTGGATTGTAAAAGACGAACGTTTTCTCTGCCGTCGGCGCGCCATTCTCGGACTGCACCTCAACCTCATCCTCAATCAGCCGTGACGCCAGCTCCCCCGGATTCGCAATCGTCGCCGAGCAGCAGATAAATTGGGGCGTGCGTCCGTAAAACTGCGCGATCCTTCTCAATCGCCGCAGCACGTTGCACAGGTGACTGCCGAAGACCCCGCGGTACGTGTGCAGCTCATCGATGACGATATAGCGCAGATTTTCAAACAGCCGGGTCCACCGCGTATGGTGCGGCAAAATCCCCGTGTGCAGCATGTCGGGGTTGGTCAAAACGACGTGGCTCTTCTCGCGGATTGCTTTGCGCGCGTCGCTCGGGGTGTCTCCGTCATACGTGAATACGCCAAACCGGTTTTCCAGCCGCTGATTCAGGTCGTACAATTCCGCCAGTTGATCCTGGGCCAGCGCTTTGGTCGGGAAGAGATACAGCGCACGTGTGTCCGAATCACGAAGGATCGTGTCCAGCACCGGCAGGTTGTAGCACAACGTCTTCCCGCTGGCCGTCGGCGTCACGATCACCACATTTTTGCCCGCATGCACCGCCTCTGCTGCCGCGGCCTGATGCGTGTAAAGCTGCCGGATCCCCTTGGCGACATACGCCGCTCGCAAGTCGGCGTGCATCCACGCAGGGAAATCTGCCCATTGCGCCTCCCTCGCGGGATAGTGGCGCACGGCGGTCAGAATCTCGCCGTTGGAATCGCGCAAAGCAAAGGAGCCCAGCACCTCCGAAACGCGCCCCTGGGAAGTGGCACCGGCCAACGGTGCGAGCGGCAAAGATTTGGCCAAACGGACGGCGAGAGAGTCAGGCATAGGGCGTCTCCAGTTGTTCGCCTTTTATTCGCTCAGACTAGCACGCCGCCTCCTCCCCCGCAACCCTCATCTTTGCCTGAAGCATCGCTTCCAGCATGACAACAGTGCCAGTTACAGAGTCTTGGCCGGCCATACTATCGATCATTCCTTGCTCGCTACAGCCCCCGTCGGGCCATTTCCCTTTCTGCGCCCACTCGCCATCGGCCCCTTGCAGGCGTGTTCTGCCCGTATCAGGTGACCTGCGTCCGCCCTTTGGTGTGCCCAAGTGGGGAATGGCGGGAACAATACATTCGCTTCCGGTGTCTGAAACATCGTAGCTCCTCCCGTCGTATCTTTATGGCAGAGGCACGCTGCACGGGCTCGACTTTTGCGCGCCACTGATCACCCTGAGGTCGTCGGGTCCATGAACACGGGAGAATTGCGGGAAAGCCGCTCGGAGCGGCGGAGGTCGCCTCGTTATCCGTACCAAGCCATCGTCGAAATCGAATGGGGTTCCGCGCGCCTGAAAGCTCGCACTCGCGACATCAGCGCCTACGGAATGTTCATCGAGTCCGAAGATGTCCTGTGGGTTGGCGCGGGCTTTCGCGCACGTCTGGCCGCGGAAAATCCCTTTTGGCTGGAGTGCTCGGTGACACGCGTCGAACCGGGGTGCGGCATGGCAGTCACCGTTGAACTACGCGAAGATCAGAGCCAGCGCCACTTCCAGAGTTTGCTCGCGAAACTCGCGGCCAGCAACTAATCCCGCCGTATACTATTTTTCATGACCCGTTGCCTGGATTGTGGCTCGGAGCGCACCAGCGATCAGTGTCCCGCTTGCGGCCTGACCTCCGCCGCCGCTGAACTCGTCTTTCGCCGGCGCCTTCTAATGCAAATGGCAATATTTCTTGCCGGCTCGCTGCTCTTTCCCTACCTCAGCCAGGTCTACCCCCCGCTCGATCTGGACGCCATGCTGGTGTTCTTTGGTCTCGTGTTCTTCCTCGCGCTTGCTTTGGCCATCTACCTCGAACGGCAGGCACACGCGCGCAGGGACATCGAAACCGCGAGACACCTTTTTACCGGCCTCCTGCCCATACCGTTTATCCTCTCTGCGGTGCTGTTCCTCAATGGCAAGCTCGATTCTCCCAAAAACGTCGCGTATCACGCGACCACGGTCGAAGGGCGCTATTTGATGCGCGGCATGGTGCGCGGCACGCGGCGCTTGTTTGTGTACTCGTGGCGCGAAGGGCGCAAGTATGAACGCTTGGCCGTGGACTCCGACGACTTTGACCGCTTCCACGAAGGCGACAAAATCAATGTTGGCGCGGAGCCAGGCGCGTTGGGCATTCCCTGGTTTTATGGCGTCTACCGTGCCGGCCAATCGGAAATTTTGTCGCCCGCGGACGCGCACATGCAAGCGGACAAGCCAAAAGAAACGCCACACGCCGCCACTCAGTAGATCGGTCGCCCGTTCGGCCCGACTGGCAACTGCAATTCCAGGTAGTGGCCGTCCTTGCCCAGGCGAAAGCGGATGCGCTCGACCGGGCCGACGTTTCTCGCTGTAAAATCCGGGGTGTCAATCGGTTGTTCCGGCAAATCCGCGTATGACCATTCCACGGAATCGCCTATCACCTTGATCTTTTGCGGGTCGATGTCATAAACCTCTTCGTCCTGCACGTTGACCAGCAGGTAGCGCTTCCAGATGCGCACCAGCAGCACGCCTTTCTTTTCCGAATGATAGATGTTCCACGAATTTGGCGCTTCGTCATTGAATTTCAGGATCGCGAATTTCAGCGTGTGCCAAGTGATTTTTCTTGCGGATTCGCCTTGTCCGCTAGCCGTGGCGGCAATGCCTAGCAAAAGCAGCACGGCCGCGGCGCATCGCGCGGGCGCGAGCACGGGCGACATGGTCAAAACCCTCGCGGTTGCAGCATAAGGAAAGTGTACGACAACCGCGAGAGTCGTGCCCAGCCAGCGGGGGAAGAAGAGTTCACAGTTAAAAGTTGACAGTTGGGAGTTCAAAACCGGAGAGCGCCAAAGCCTCGGAGCTTGCAAAGAGGCAAAGAGGCAAAGAGAAAAGTCAAAACTTCCGCCTGCAAAATCGGAGCGTGGCATACCCAATTTCGTCTTAGTGGTCGAGCCTTGCCACCCGCCCTTCAGAATGCGTGACTTTTGTCTCATCCCACGTACAATGTCTAAGAATGACGACCCTCTTAAGACGAGTTCCCGATTGGCACGCCTATTACCTGGCTGTATGCCGCTCTGTTGCACTGCGGAGTAAAGATCCGGCAACCCAGATTGGGTGCGTAATTGTCGGTCCGGCACACGAGATTCGATCCACGGGTTACAACAGCTTTCCGCGCGGCATTAATGACAATGTTCCCCAAAGGCAGACGCGTCCCGAGAAATATCTCTGGATTGAGCACGCGGAACGCAACGCGATCTACAATGCTGCGCGGGCGGGCACGCCCCTTCAGGGTTGCACCATTTATGTGGAGCTGACCCCCTGTATGGATTGCGCGCGGGCAATTGTCCAAGCGGGAATTGAGAAGGTTGTTGTCGACGCCGATCGCATGCGGCAGTATTCGAGTAAACGCTATGATTCAGAATTTAAGAAAGTCAAAGTGCTATTTAAAGAAGCCAGAATCAAAATGGAAGTTATTTCGGTAGACGCTATAAAACAAAAGAGATCACGCAATCGTGCCCCAAAATAGTCAGAAGTGACTGCATCATCCCATTTTTTGATTCGTTCCTGGACCCGAATATTGGCTCTCCCCTGACCCGGACACCCAATAATGACGGTGTCCGGCTGACAGTTGAAGGTTGAAGCGGCGGTTCGGGCGCGACCCGTTAGAATCGCGCCTGAAATCCTGATCTGGGGAGAACCGCCGTGAAGGGACACTACTACGTCACAGAGGGGAAGCGGAAGAGCGGCGGGTGGCCAATAGATCGTGCAAGAATCCATCCACGTCACAACCACAAGATGACCCTCGGTTCAGTACTTGTAGATTAACTAACCGAAGAGGTATGGTAGCATTACGGGAAAACATTAAGACAAAATTCGAGCAGGGTTGTGTTGCCCACCCTCCACCTGGCCGAATCGAGCTCGCAATCCTAACGATTTTCGGTTGGATTGGGAACGATCGGCGCTGGGATCTGATGCACCTCGCGCTTGGGTGGGGCCACTTTTGGATTTGTCTTCTTAGGCTTTCTTGCCTCGCGGCTCCTTCTGTCTTTGTTTCCCATGCGGATAGCTTGCCACAGTTCCGCAGCTATGGCTACCCCGTGTGGGACTCTGGCGAGCGGCGAGTGACGAGCAAGAGCCGAAGAGCAACCCAGGAACCTGTGCACATCACTACCACCCTGCGCACCCGCGCAGGGAGAGAGACAACGGATATAATGCGGGGTGAGCGAGGGGGCGGATTGGTGAAGCGAGTGTGGCGGATGGCGCGGCGGGTGTACCCCCGGTGCAGTACGATTTCGCAGGCCATTGCGTTCAACGTGTTTCTGGCGTTTTTCCCGATACTGCTGCTGGCGGTGAAGATTGCCTCGATCTGGGTCGGGAGCAAGGCGGCGACGCTGGAGGCGATCCGGAATTTCACGGTATTTTTGCCGCCGGGAAGCCAGGCGGTTGTGGCGGATTTTCTGGAACGGGGCGGTGCAGGAGTGTGGAAGTACGCGTTAGTGGGGGCGGCGGGCGCACTGATAGGCGGTTCACAGGTGATGAAGCTGCTGATGGAAGGGATTCACCTGATCTACGAGGACGAAGAGCGAATGGGGTTCGTGCACCGGCAGTTGCGCGGGTTGTTGCTGCTGCTGATTACCATGGCGCCGATTGTGGCAGCGGGGATTCTGGGGGTGTTCGGCAAGCCGCTGCGGCATTGGCTGACGGGGCAGTTATGGAAGAACGCGCCGGTGCATGGGATGTGGCTGGTGTTTTTTCCGTTGGTGGCGATGGTGCTGGCGCTACTGGCGCTGACGGTGATTTATTGGGTGGCGCGGCCGCAGGAGAAGCGGTTGCGGCATGTATTGCCGGGAGCGGCGGTGGCCACGCTGCTGTGGTGGCTGGTGAACGCGATGTTCGGAATCTACGTGAGGCGGGTGCCGGCGAACGTGGTGTTCGGAGGCTTGGCGGCGGTGATTGGTCTGTTGGTGTGGATGCAGATTTCGGCGGTGATTGTGTTTTTGGGTGCGGCATGGAATGCCGAAGAGGCGGTAAGCCGGGGTAGATAGGCAAAGAGGCTGGCCGTGAAGAAAGTGGAAGTGGAGTGCTACGCAGGGTACCGGGCCGACGAACGTCCCGTCCGACTGAAGCTGGGCGAGCAAACGCTGGAGATTGTGGAAGTGGAGGACCGGTGGTATTCGCCGGGGGAGACGTATTTCCGGGTGCGCGTGGCGGGAGGCGACCGGTACGTGCTGAGGCACCAAGAGGCACAAGACGTTTGGAGTCTGGAAGGATTTCGCAGCGCCGCGAATTGAGGGAAGAGGCTCGCGTAGGGGCGCGGCACGCGTTGGCAGAGCCAAGACCGGGCGATAAGGAAGAGCGGCGAGCGCTTCGGCATCACAAATTGGCGCGTGGGTTGAGAGCGCAAAGGCGGCCGCCGGGCTGCCGCACTCCGAATGGGCGCCGGCGCGTCACAAGTCTTTACCTGCGAGCTTTCTACAAGCCGCCGCACTCCAAAAAAAGAAGCGCCCTGACTGAAGGGGACGCCGCTTTGCTATGAATATGGTTATTAGCTGGCGGCGGAGCCGCGGATGCGCATGCCGTAGAAGGAGCGATAGACGAAGGTAAAGGAAACGGCGAAGAAAGCGGCGGCAAGGATGTGAGTAAGTGCGCCACCGGTTTCGGAGGTGAGTTTCACGGCGAGCTCGACAGCGAGCAAGCCGAAGAGAGTGGTGAACTTGATGACCGGGTTGAGGGCCACGGAAGAAGTGTCCTTGAAGGGGTCGCCGACGGTGTCGCAAACGACGGTGGCGTCGTGGAGGGGCGTGCCCTTTTGCTTCAGTTCGACCTCGACAATTTTCTTGGCGTTGTCCCAGGCGGCGCCGGCGTCGGCCATGAAGATGGCTTGGTAAAGACCGAAGACGGCGATGGAGATCAAGTAGCCGATGAAGAAAAAGGGCTCGACGAAGGCGAACGCGAGAGTGGCGAAGAAAACCGCGATGAAAATGTTGAGCATGCCCTTCTGCGCGTACTGAGTGCAGATTTCCACGACCTTTTTCGAGTCGGCGACACTGGCTTTTTCGGCGCTTTCGAGCTTGATGTGGCGCTTGATGAATTCGACGGCGCGGTAAGCGCCGGTGGTCACGGCCTGAGTGGAAGCGCCGGTGAACCAGTAAATCATGGCCCCGCCGGTAATCAGGCCAAGAAAGAATGGGGCGTGGAGGAGAGAAAGGCGATTCACGTTTGCGGTGAGGCCATTGGTGAGCGCCATGATGATGGAGAAGATCATGGTGGTGGCGCCAACCACTGCGGTGCCGATGAGCACGGGTTTGGCGGTGGCTTTGAAGGTGTTGCCAGCGCCGTCGTTGGCTTCCAGCAGGTACTTGGCGCGCTCGAAATCCACATCCATGTTGTAGTCCCTCTTCAGTTCTTCCTTGATGTTGGGGATCTGCTCAATCTGGGAAAGTTCGAAGACCGATTGCGCGTTGTCCGTGACCGGGCCATAGGAATCGACGGCGATGGTGACCGGTCCCATGCCGAGGAAGCCGAAAGCCACCAAGCCGAAAGCGAAGACCGCCGGGGCGACCATGAGATTGGCAAGCCCGAGGTTGCTGATGAGATAGCCGATGGACATGAGAACAACGATCGCGCCTCCCAGGTAGTAGGCAGAGAAGTTGCCGGCCACAAACCCGGAGAGGATGCCGAGGGATGCGCCGCCTTCCTGCGCGGAGGTGACCACTTCCTTGACGTGGCCCGAATCCACGGAAGTGAAGACTTTGACCAGTTCCGGAATGACGGCGCCGGCAAGGGTCCCACAGGAAATGATGATGGCGAGCTTCCACCATTGGGAGGAGTCGCCGCCGAGAGACGGAATGATGAAAGCGGAAACCAGGAAGGTGAAAGCGATGGAGACGAAGGAGGTGATCCAGACGAGCCAGGTGAGAGGTGTTTCGAAGTTCATTTCCGTGGCGTTGCCGAAGCGCGCTTTCTGGATAGCTCCGTTGATGAAGTAGGCGGCGGCGCTGGCGATCAGCATGATGACCCGCATCACGAAGATCCACACCAGCAACTGAACCTGAATGGTGGGATCCTTCACCGCGAGAAGGATAAAGGTAATCAGGGCGACGCCGGTGACGCCGTAGGTTTCAAAGCCATCGGCGGTGGGGCCGACGGAGTCGCCGGCATTGTCGCCGGTGCAATCGGCGATGACGCCGGGGTTGCGCGCGTCGTCTTCCTTGATCTTGAAGACGATTTTCATCAGGTCGGAACCGATATCGGCGATCTTGGTGAAGATGCCGCCGGCAATACGGAGGGCGGCGGCGCCAAGCGATTCGCCGATCGCGAAGCCGATGAAACACGGACCAGCGTAATCGCCGGGGATAAAGAGAAGAATGATCAGCATCATGAGCAGTTCCACGCTGATCAGCATCATGCCCACGCTCATGCCCGATTCGAGAGGAATGTGATTGATGGGGTACGGTTTGCCGCGGAGACCAGCAAAAGCGGTTCGGGAGTTGGCGAAGGTGTTCACGCGAATGCCGAACCACGCCACGCTGTAGCTGCCGCCCATGCCGATTAGGCTGAAGAGCAGGATAATCGGCAGCGTCACGCCAATGGATTTTCCGGGGACGGGGGCAAGGACGCCAAAGTAGAGAACGATCACGATGGCGATAAAGACCCACAGCAAGAGCAGGAATTTGCCCTGCGTGATGAGATAGGTTTTGCAGGTTTCGTAGATGAGCTCGGAGATTTCGCGCATCGCTTTGTGCACCGGCAAGTTCTTCAGGCGCACAAAGATGGTCATGCCGAAAAGCAGACCGAAGATGCAAATCAGAATGCCGAAAAGAAGGAGCCTGTGGCCGTCAATGCGGCCGTGGAGGAACGAGACTTGGGAGAGATCGGGGAGGCGAAGGTTTGCTTCACCACCGCCTTCTTCGGGGGGAGCGGCGAGCAGGGCGGCCGCGCCGAAAAGCATGAGGCCTAAACCAGCCGAAAGGCGTTTCGCGAAACCGCGGACCACAGCCCAGGCAGGGACAATCGAGATGCGCATGGAAAATCCTCCAAAATCCTTTCGTTCCTATTGTGGGGCAGAGCGTCCGCCCGGATTGCACTTTGGGGCCCAGCCACCTCTGAACCGCACACACTTCCGGACTGACGCGGAGCGAAGTGAACTCAACCTGCAAAAACATCCACCAACATCGGGAGCGTCTCACCGTAAAGGGGCTAGACTCCCACGTTTCTGAGAGGACAGGAACCGCTCGCCTCACCTGCGTTACCCTTCGACCCTGGGCGGGTCAGGACCACTCCGGCGCTGCCCTGCGTCGCAAGAGAGCGAATGGTAAAACCACTTTATAACACTTCGCTAATGCGCTGGTCAAACCTTTCGGCCTGCGGCGCGCAACTGATAACTGGTGGCTATGGCAGCAAATTGCCCCAATTAGCCGCGCGGACCTGGGAGAAATGGTCCGAAGGCAATAGCTTAATGATAGTATGAAGAGTTTGCGGAGCGTGTGAAGTGAACCGTCGGGCAGGCGAAAGGGAGAATGAACAGGGAAACCAGCGTGTTGGCGCAGACCAGGACAAAAGGCGCATTGCGGTACGACTGGAAGAAGAGCGAGGTGCAGGCAATTTATGAGACGCCACTTCCGGAGTTGGTGTACCGCGCGCAGACCGTGCACCGGAAATTTCATGCCCCGGACCGTGTGCAGACGTGCCAGTTGATTTCCATTAAGACCGGCGGATGCCCGGAGGACTGCGCGTACTGCCCGCAGAGCGCGCACTTCGATGCGGATGTGGAGCGGCAAGGACTGCTGGATCCGCAGCATGTGGTGGGCGTGGCGCGAGAAGCGGCGGGACGAGGCGTGACGCGTTTCTGCATGGGAGCGGCTTGGCGCGAGGCTCCGCAAGGCAAGGAATTCGAGAAAGTGCTGGAGATGGTGCGCGGGGTTTCGGCGCTGGGAATGGAAGTCTGTTGCACGCTAGGGATGTTGACCGAAGAGCAGGCGGTGCGGTTAAAGGAAGCGGGGCTGACCGCGTACAACCACAACTTGGATACATCGCCCGAATTCTATGGGTCAATCATTACGACGCGGGTTTACGCGGATCGCTTGAGGACACTCGCGGCGGTGCGCAAAGCGGGTATTACGGTGTGCTGCGGAGGAATTCTGGGAATGGGCGAAAGAGCGAGCGACCGGGTGAGTTTGCTCCATCAACTGGCCACCTTGAAACCGCATCCGGAGAGCGTGCCGATTAATATGCTCGTGCGGGTGGAGGGCACACCGCTCGCGTCGATGCCGCCGCTGGATCCGCTGGAAATGGTGAAGACGATCGCGACGGCGCGAATCTTGATGCCGAGTTCGCGAGTACGGTTGGCGGCGGGCCGGAAACAATTGTCGCCTGAAGCCGTGGCATTGTGCTTCCTGGCGGGAGCGAACTCGATTTTTGTTGGCGAAAAGCTTTTGACGACACCAAATCCAGGTCCGGACGAAGATGTGCTGTTGTTGCAAAGCCTGGGCATGAAATCGATGGAATCGCATGCCGGGTGACGTTCTATCAGCGTGGAAGGCAGAGCTGGGGAGAGGACTGCGCGCCCTTGAGGAGCAGCACCAGCGGCGCACCCTTGCGGAAATTCAGGGCGTAAATTTCTGCTCGAACGACTACCTGGGGCTGGCGGAGCATCCGGCGCTGCACAAAGCGGTGGTGCGCGCGGTGCAGAACTCCAGGAGAGTGGGTGGGACAGCTTCCCGGCTGCTTTCGGGGCAGACGGAAGGCTGGCTCAAGCTGGAAGAGGAGTTTGCGAAATTCGCGGGTTCGGAAGCAGCCTTGTATTTCACCAGCGGTTATGCTGCAAATATGGGGCTATTGCCGGCGCTGGTCGGGCCGGACGATGTGGTCTATTCCGACGTGTTGAATCATGCGAGTCTTATCGACGGAATGCGCTTGTCCGGGGCCCGGAAAGTCATCTATCCTCACCTCAACCTCAACGCGCTGGAAGAATCGCTCCGGCAGGACGCGGGCGCGCCATGGCGGAGAATCATCGTAACCGAGAGCATATTCAGCATGAGCGGCGATGCCGCTCCCCTGAAGGAGATGGCCGCCTTGGCGGAGAAGTTTGGCGCGGCAATGATCGTGGACGAAGCGCACGCAACGGGCGTGCACGGTGAGGGCGGACGAGGCCTGGCAGCGCAAGGGGAGATTCTGCCGCATGTGCTGGCCACGGTTCATACGTGCGGGAAGGCGCTGGGTTCGGCGGGAGCGTTTGTCTGCGGTCCGGCCGTGTTGAAGGATCATCTGATCAATCATGCCCGCACATTTATTTTCAGCACCGCGCTTCCACCGTATTTCGCGGAGCAGATTGGGGCGGCGCTTAAGCTGGCAATCGGGATGGAGACGGAACGGCAGACGCTTCTGAATCGGGCCCATGGGCTGATTCGGGCATTGCGGCACGAAGGATTCGATACCGGCGGGAGCGCCAGCCAGATTGTGCCGGTGATTTTGGGGAAGAATAAAGACGCGCTGGAGGCTGCCGAGCATTTGCAGCACGCAGGATTTGCCGTGCGGGCCATCCGGCCGCCAAGTGTGCCCGCGGAACGTGCGCGATTGCGGCTGTCGCTCACCACGCGGATCGCGGAAGAAGAACTGAAGCGGCTGGTGAAATCCCTTGTGGACTGGCGCGAGGGGCGATCCGCTCCGCTGGCAACGAGACACGCATGAGAAGCCACTTCTTTATTACCGGTACGGACACGGGTGTGGGGAAAACCACACTGGCGGCGCTGCTCTGCGCCGCGCTCGATGCCGTTTACTGGAAGCCGATTCAGACCGGAACGCTTGAAGGTTCGGACCGCGTGACGGTGATGCGGCTGGCGGGCATTGGGACGGACCGGACGCTGGAAGAGGTCTACAAATTTGTGCCGCCGGTATCGCCGGATCTTGCGGCGCGCTGGGCGGGCGTGGAAATCGACTTGAACCGCATCAACCCGCCCACGAGCCTGCTGAATGATTGGCTGATCGTGGAAGGCCTCGGCGGAGTACTGGTGCCGCTCAATGGAAAGCAGTTCGTGCTGGACTTGATGGTGAAGTTCAAACTGCCGGTGATCCTGGCGGCGCGGAGCGGGCTCGGTACGATCAATCACACGTTACTGACGCTCGCGGCGCTGCATGCGGCGGAGTTGCCGGTGCACGGCGTAGTGCTGATCGGCGACCAGAACCGGGAGAACCGGGAAACCATCGAGAAATTTGGCCACGTTCGGGTGATTGGCGAACTCCCCAAGCTCCCAAACCTCCACCGCACGGCCCTGATGCAGGTCTTTCTGAACCACTTCGACCGCTCTGCATTTTCCCAATGAAGTCTGCGCTGCGCATTTGGCACCCATTTACGAATGGCGCGCTTGATCCCGCGCCGCTCCTGGTGCGGAGAGCGGAGGGTGTGTACCTGCACACCGCGGACGGACGCAAGATAGTTGATGCCATTTCTTCCTGGTGGGTGAACCTGCACGGTCATGCCAACCCACGCATCGCCGCCGCCATTGCGGATCAAGCAAAGAAGCTCGAACACGTCATCCTTGCGGGATTCACACATGAGGCCGCCGAAGAACTGGCCACACGGCTGAGCAAGTGGTTGCCGGGCGAACTGAGGCATGTGTTTTTCTCGGATGACGGGTCAACGGCAGTGGAAGTGGCGCTGAAGATGGCATTGCAGCATTTTCAAAATCTATCACGACCGGAAAAATGCCAGATTGTGGCGCTGGCGCATGGGTACCATGGGGACACGGCAGGGGCGATGTCGGTGAGCGATGAGTCTCCGTTCACGCAGCCGTTTCGGTCCATGCGCTATCGGGTGCATCGCGTACACTCGGCGTACTGTTACCGGTGTCCCGTCGGATTGAAACGGGAGAGCTGCCACATCGAGTGTGCTCAGCAGCTGGAAGGACTGCTGATCGAGAAGGGCGAACAGATCGCCGCGGTGATTGTGGAGCCGCTGCTACAGGGCGCGGGCGGGATGATCGTGCATCCGGTGGAATTTCTGCAGCGGGTGCGGGCGCTGTGCACGAAACACGATGTCCTGCTCATTGCCGACGAGGTGCTGACGGGATTCGGGCGCACGGGGAAAATGTTTGCGTGCGACCTGGCCAATGTTGTCCCGGATCTGATGTGCATCTCAAAAGGACTGACCGGCGGATTCATGGCCATGGGTGCGACGCTCTGCACGGATCGTGTGGAGACGGCATTTCGCAGCGAAAATAGGATGCACACCTTTTACCACGGTCATTCGTACACGGGAAACGCGCTGGCCTGCGCTGCCGCGAATGCCAGCCTACAGATTTTTGATGACGAGCCGGTGTTTGATCGCATCGCGACGATCGCGAAAATTCATGCGGAGCGATTGGCGCATCTGCGCGGCATGCATCAGGTGGGGGATGTGCGGCAAATCGGGACGATGGGCGCCATGGAACTGCTCGCCGATGATCCCGGTTATCTTTCCGCGCTGCGGCCGAAGCTGTATGGATTCTTTCTGGAGCACGGGGTGCTGCTCCGGCCGCTCGGAAATGTCGTGTATGTCCTGCCACCGTACGTGATTGAGCCGGACGAACTGCATCGCGTCTACGACGTAATGGTCGAGGCCATCGAAGCGCTTCTCTAGGGTGTAAGAGGGCGTCTGGTACACTGAAGCATCGGCTTCACGGAGGATTTTCCCTTGACCGCGCCGCTGAGCGGCTGGAAACAGAAAATTGTGGTTTTTGCGGGAGCATTAGGTGCGCCGGGACTGTTTCTGATTTCTTTTCTGGACTCCTCCGTGCTGACGTTTCCGGTGATCAATGACCTCCTCTTAATTGAGCTTTGCATCCAGAAGCCGTCACGCATGCCGTTGTATGCGGCGATGGCGATGATTGGGTCGGTACTCGGATGTCTGTTGCTTTTCTTCCTGGCAGAGAAGGGCGAGGAAGCATTTTTTCACAAGAAAGCGGGAGAGCACGCGCATGCCATCCGGCACTGGGTGGAGAGAAATGGTTTTGGCGGAATGCTGATTGCGGCGCTGCTGCCCCCGCCGACACCATTCAAGATTTTTGTATTGGCTGCGGGAGTGTTCGAAGTGCCGCTAAGCAGCTTTGTATCCGCGATCGCGCTGGCGAGAGCGATCCGTTACTTCGGGGTCGGCTATCTGGCTATTCGATACGGAAATCAGGCCATGCCGTTTCTGGCGCAACACAAAGTGGAGGTAACGGTAGGCGTGGTCGTATTCGGACTTGTGTGCTACGGCTTGTCGCGGCTGATTTTGCGCGCAAAACCGGAAGAGAGTGCGGCGTAAGGAAGAAACTCAGCGCAGGTGGATGTCGCTCACCCAGACCAGGTCTTCGCTGGAAATCCCAAACCGCGAGTCCAGAAGAATGCGAGCGGCTACACGATGGCGGGCTTCGCCCTCGGCAAGATCGCGCATGGAGCGGATCACGACTTCGTAGCCGTCCTGTGTCTTTGCAACTGTGGCGCGCGGGAAAGGCGTCGCCCGCAGGTATCGTTGAGCGAGATCGGTTTTTTGCGCGGCGTCCAGTTCCGGGGAGGCCTCCGGTTTGTGCAGACAATCGGCGGCCTCTGGATCAAAACGCTTGCCTGGTCCAACCGGAACCGCGACCTGACAAAGCAGCGACTGCGTTTCGACGACACCATGCCAAGCGAATGCCGAAAGGGCGTCGGGGAAGGCGCCGACGCGGCGGGCGGATTCGCCGCGGTAGGAATGAGGCTCAAGCAAGGCAAGGCTGTCGGAATGGAGGATTGCGCGCCCGCCGACATACACGGCGATCAACGACAGCGCAAGGATTGCGCCGTCGCGGCCGCTCGGGGAAATGTCCTTGACGCCAATTTCCGAACGGACCAGGTGGAAAAGTTCGGGGACGAGGATTCCGGCAATCAGCAGGGCTAGAATCCAAGGATCTACGTTCGGCAGCCAATCCATGGCGAAACGCGTGGCGCGGATGGGCCAGAGCAGCGCCACGCCTTCCGATTGAAAGAGATCCAGGAGCACATGCACGGCGGCAGCGATGGCCAGGGGCGGCAGGAGCGCCGCGACCGGTTCGGGTTGTTTTTTGGCGAGAAAGCGGGTCAAAAGCGCGGCGAGCGCAACGATCACCAGCGTGCCGAAGAGAGAATGGGTAAAGGTGCGACGGGCTGCAAAATAGGCCGCGGGTCCGCGGAACGCACTCAAAAGGTCTACATCGGCGAAGGTTCCTGCGAAGAGCATGCCGAGAACGACCGGCCAGCGCCGGCGCGGAAAGAAGCCACGAGCGAGAGCGTAGGAAGCCAGAGCATGCGAGGCGATATCCACGGTCAGTGTTTCACGGAAGCATTGCCGTCTGGAAGCGCGGAGTCGCGCGGCACGAGCAATCTCAGGGCATGCGGCGCAATCGAGAACTCGATCGGCAGGCGGGCCAAGGGTTCACCGTCGACCTGAGCATGAACAGGATTGGCGTCGAGGGGCTCGCACACGAGGGAATCGGCCTTCCAGAAGTGGACGTCTTCTTCCTTGCGGAGATTGCCCATCCAGAGAGTGGGCAAGTAACTGAGGTAGCGGAAACCGCTCTGCGTGGTGAGCGCCATGACTTCGAACTCGTCTTCGAACAGATCGGCCTGGTCGGTGATTTTAAAGGGGCCACCGTAATTTTTCGTGCGGCCAACGATCACGAGAGTGGCTTCGAGCTCGCGGTCGCCGGTGCGCACACTAAAGCGCGGGAAGGTATAACGGATAACTTCACGGGCGCCCTGCCACCAGTAAGCGAGAATGCCGACGCGGGCTTTCAAGCCGAGGTCGACGGAATAGACGATCATGCCGTCGGGGCCGGCGCCGGCGACGGAGAGGAAGTAGCGCTTGCGGTCCGGCTGTTCGAGCGGGGTCGCGAGGCCGAGAGCGATTTCGCGGACTTCGCCATTTACGAGGCGCTTGGCGGCGCGCGGGATGTCCCAGGGCAGATCTAGTTCCTTGGCGAGGATGTTGGCGGTTCCGCCCGGAAGGAGAGCGAGAGGAACGCGATGGCCATTGGCAAAATTGGCCAGGCCATTGACAACTTCGTTGAGAGTTCCGTCGCCGCCGCAGGCGATGATTAGTTGGCGTCCATCGCGAACGGCTTGCTGAGCAATCTCGATGGCATGGCCGGGGCCGGTGGTTTCGGCGAGATCCGCCTCAATGCCATTGGAGGCAAGGATGCGGCGCGCCTGATCGACCAGACGGCGGCGCCCATTTCCGCGGATACCTGCGTTGGGGTTGTGGATGAGGAGCGCGTTTTGAAACTCGGTTTCCATATTCAAGGGGACCAAGAACAAACTTATATTTTATATACTAAGATGCGATTTCCACCCAGAAGTTCTACGAGGCATTGATGTCGAAAACAGTTCCTGCTGCGGTAAGGAAAGAAGCCGCCAAACTGCGCGACGAAATCCGCCGCCACGAGTATCTCTACTACGTGGTGGACGAGCCGGAGATTTCGGACGCGGCGTTCGACAAGCTGATGATCCGATTGAAAGAGCTGGAGGCGGCCTACCCGAGCCTGGTTACGCCGGATTCGCCGACCGCGCGGGTGGGCGGTGCCCCGCGCGAGGGATTTCAGACCGTGCGGCATGCGCGGCCCATGCTGAGCCTGGATAATGCGTTTTCCTATGACGCGCTGCGGGATTGGGACCGGCGCGTCAGGGAAGGGACGGGGCGGCTGGTGAATGAATATATCGCCGAGCATAAATTTGACGGGCTGAGCATCTCGCTGCAATACGAGGAGAGCGTGCTGGTGCGCGGAGTGACGCGCGGGGACGGGACGACGGGAGAAGACGTTACGCCGAATGTGAAGACGATCCGCTCGATTCCGTTGCGAGTGGATAGTGCGACGCTGAAGAAGGTAAAGCTTCCCGGCAGCTTTGAAGTGCGCGGCGAAATTATGATGACGCGGAAGTCGTTCGAGGCGATGAACCGCCAGCAGGAACAAACGGGCGGCAAGATTTTCGTGAACCCGCGGAACGCGGCTGCGGGGTCGGTGCGCGTGCTGGACCCGGCTATCACGGCGCAGCGGCGGCTCGATTTCTTCGCCTACTACTTGTACGTGGACGGCCAGGTGCCCTTCGCGAAGCATTCGGACTCCCTGGCCGCACTGAAGCAATTGAGGTTCCGCGCTTCCGATGATTGGAAATTGTGCGACGGGATCGATGCGGTGATCGGGTACTGCGACGCATGGGACACGAAACGGGAGAAGCTGGCGTACGACATTGATGGCGTGGTGATTAAGTTGAACTCGACGGCGCTGCAGAACGAGCTGGGGTTTACGGCGAGGGCGCCGCGCTGGGCCATTGCGTACAAATACCCGGCGCGGCAGGAAACCACGGTGGTGAATGACATTATCGTGCAAGTGGGGCGAACGGGGACGCTGACGCCGGTGGCGGTGCTGGAGCCGGTGCAAGTGGGAGGCGTCACTGTCAGCCGTTCCACACTCCACAATATGGACGAGATCGAGCGGCTGGGGCTGCACATCGGGGATACGGTGCTGATCGAGCGGGCCGGAGAAGTGATTCCGCACGTGTTGAAAGTGGTGAAGGAAGGGAAGGATCGGAAGGCGTTTCACATGCCGGCGAGGTGCCCGGTGTGCGGGAGCGCGGTGCACCGCGCGGAAGGAGAAGTGGCCTACCGGTGCGTGAATGCGGCGTGCCCGGCGAAGCTGAAGGAAACGCTGCTGCACTTCGCGGGGAGGCACGCGATGAATATTGACGGACTGGGCGAAAAGATTGTGGACCAGTTGGTGGAGCAAGGGATGGTGAAGGATGTCGCGGATCTATATTCACTAAAGCTGGAGGAAGTGGCGGACCTGGAGCGGATGGGGGAGAAGTCCGCACAGAATCTGCTGGATGAGATTGAAGCCAGCAAGAAGAGCCCTCTTTCGCGGCTGATTTTTGCGCTAGGGATTCAATTCGTGGGCGAGCGCACGGGACAGTTGCTGGCCGAACATTTTTCGACGCTGGAGGAATTTGCCGCGGCAAAGACGGAAGAATTGGAGAATGTTCCGGAGGTCGGGCCAAAGGTCGCCGCGAGCATCACGGAATTTTTCTCCGAAGCGGCGAATCGCAATTTGATCAAGAAACTCCACAAAGCAGGTGTGCGCCCCACGGCGGAAAAACGCGAAGTGAGAAGCCAGAAGCTCGCGGGAAAGAGCTTTGTGTTTACGGGCGGGCTGGCGAACCGTTCGCGGGAGGAAGCGGGGGACCTGGTGCTGCAAAATGGCGGAAAAGTGAGCGGGTCGGTCAGCAAGAAGACGGATTACGTGGTGGTGGGCGCAGACCCAGGGTCGAAATACGAGAAAGCCAAGGAACTCGGTGTCCCTATCCTCACCGAATCCGAATTCGAGAAGCTCCTCGGCCTTAAGTGACTTGCTGGGGCATCCGTTGCTTGTGACCGGTGTCAACTCTCGAACCTGCCGTCTAAACTCGCTTTTATCGCGCTATAATGAAAACTGGCGGGTGAGCTGGATGATCGCTGGCTTGCCCTGAGCGCTGTGGTCCAAGGGGAAGCCCTTCGGCGCCGCGCCTCAGGGTAAACGGGAGGAAAGTCCGGACACCACTCCGCGAGAGCGGAGGACTAACCTTGGGGCTGCATGGTCCGGGGGTGAACCCTTCGAACCTTCGGCTCTCAGGGTGAAGGGCAACGCGCCTGGTAACGCCAGGGGAGCGGTTGTAGCGGCCGCCTTCCGAGGCGGGCGTTTCAGCGGTTCACGGACAGTGCCACAGAGAACAAACCGCCAGCGGAGCGTATCCCGGTGATAGCCCGGAGGAAAACCTTCGGGATGTCTTCGAATGGTGCGCATCGCAGGCAAGGGTGAAAAGGTGGGGTAAGAGCCCACCGCCCCGGTGGCAACATCGGGGGCACGGAAAACCCCGCGCGGTGCAAGACCAAATAGGAGGGGAGAGCTGGCCCGGCTCACTGAGTGCTTTCGTGCAAACGATGCGCTCCCTTCCGTGCGGCGCAAGCGGCATGGAAGGATGAACCCTCGGGTAGGTCGCTCGATCCCGGCCGCGAGGCCGGGGCTAGAGGAATGATCGTCACGGCGCAGGCTCGCGAGGGCCGCGCCGTACAGAATCCGGCTTACAGGCTCATCCGCCACTTCTTGCCCTTTTTCAATAATCTAAGAGATTTCATGTCACGACTGTGCCGCTGGTGCAGGGGAATCGTCTAGCACTCCAAACCACCGTGTAGCACTAACGTGTATCTATCCACATATTGACTAGGCTGTGGGTGCGACCTAAGATTGCGCCATTATCTGCCCATGATTGGCGAAACAATCTCGCACTACCGCATCCTCGAGAAGCTCGGCGGCGGAGGGATGGGTGTTGTCTATAAAGCGGAGGACACCAAGCTCCACCGCTTCGTTGCCTTGAAGTTCCTTCCGGACGGTTTTTCGCTCGACTCACAAGCGCTGAGCCGCTTCGAGCGTGAGGCACAGGCTGCTTCCGCCCTGAATCACCCGAACATTTGTACCATTTATGAAATCGGCGAACACAACGGTCAGCCCTTCATTGCGATGGAATTCATGGAAGGCACCACGCTGAAGCACCGCATTTCCGGCAAGCCGCTTCCGCTGGAGCAAGTGTTGGACTTGGGAACCGAAGTCGCGGATGCGCTCGACGCCGCTCACAAAAAGGGCATCATCCACCGCGATATCAAGCCCGCCAACGTCTTCGTGACTGACCGAGGGAGCGCCAAGATTCTTGATTTCGGTTTGGCGAAAGTAGTCCCTGCTGGCCCAATCATAGGGGTTTCAGAGATGCCGACCGCCACAGCGGAGGAACTCCTGACCAGCCCCGGAACGACGATGGGCACAATGGCTTACATGTCGCCGGAGCAGGCGCGAGGGGAAGAACTTGATGCACGGACAGACTTGTTCTCGTTTGGCGCGTTGCTGTACGAGATGGCGACAGGACGGATGGCGTTTCCGGGCAACACCGCAGCCATCGTGCACGAGGCGATTCTGAATCGAGCGCCTGTACCTGTAGCGCGGCTAAAGCCGGAACTCCCGCCGAAGCTGGAAGAAATCATCAACAAGGCGCTGGAGAAAGACCGCAAGCTGCGTTACCAGCACGCAGCCGATATCCGCACCGACTTGCAGCGGCTGAAGCGCGATACCGAGTCGGCGAAGGTACCAGCAGCAACGAGCGCAGGCGGCAAGTTAGGATTGCGTTGGAAGGTAGTTGTTCCCGCAGCAATAGCGGTTGTGGCGCTTGCTGCTGGCGGATACTTTTATTTACACCCCAAGCCGAAGCTAACCGAGAAGGACACCATTGTGCTCGCCGATTTCGACAACAAGACGGGAGACAGCGTCTTCGATGACACGCTCAAGCAGGGACTTTCGGTACAGCTTGAGCAATCGCCCTTTCTCGACCTGCTTTCCGACCGCAAGGTAAATGAGACATTGAAGCTGATGGGCCGCTCGGCGGGTGACCGGTTGACGCCCGAGGTCACACGCGAGGTCTGCCAGCGCACAAGCAGCAAGGCCATGCTGACCGGCTCGATTGCGGGGTTGGGCAGCCAGTACGTGATTGGCTTGAAAGCTGTGAACTGCAACACAGGCGATGTACTGGCGGAAGCACAGGAGCAGGCGGCGGGCAAGGAAGCGGTGCTCAAGGCTCTGGACGCTGCCGCAGTTAGTATGCGGAGCAAACTGGGCGAGTCGCTCAACTCGGTGCAGAAATACGCCACGCCGGTTGACCAAGCGACCACGCCGTCGCTGGAGGCGTTGAAAGCGTACAGCCTGGGACGCAAGACGCGGTATGCGAAGGGGTCCGCCGTCGCTCTGCCGTTCTTCAAGCGGGCGATAGAACTCGACCCGAATTTTGCAATGGCCTATGTCCATCTGTCGGTTGTCTACAGCGACCTCAACCAAGCTGGCCGGGCGGCGGAGTATGCACGCAAGGCCTACGAGCTGCGGAAGAAGGTGAGCGAGCAGGAGCGGTTCAACATCGAGGGGCACTACTACTGGTTTGTAACAGGAGAGTTGGAGAAGGCGGCGCAGACCTTCGAACTGTGGCAGCAGACTTACCCAAGAGACGACTGGCCTTCCTTGGCGCTGGGATTTATTTACGCCTGCTTGGGAAACTGGGAGAAAGCATTGGAGGAATTTCGAGAGGCACTGCGCCTGGAGCCAAATAATGAAGTTAGCTACCTCACCGTCGCCCTCACTTATGCGGCTCTCAACCGGTTTGATGAAGCAGAGGCGGTGTACAAGCAGGCGGAGGAACACAAGCTGGAGAGCGAGTTCCTGCTCCAGAACCGCTACTGGTTGGCGTTTCTGAAGGGCGATGCGGCGCAGATGGCGCAGTTGGTCTCAGCCGCCATGGGCAAGCCGGGCGCGGAAGACCTGTTACTAGCCGCGCAAGCGGACACCGAAGGTTGGTACGGCAAGCTGAAGAACGCGCACGAGCTGACCGGGCGGGCGATGGATTCAGCCGAGCGCAACGACGCCAAAGAGAGTGCTGCAGCATATCAGGCAGAGGCAGCGCTGCGCGAGGTAGAATCGGGAAACCGGGAGCAGGCGCGTGCCGATGCCAATGCGGCAGTGAAGCAGGCCCCGAACCCCTATGTGCGGGTCGTGGCGGCGCTGGCGCTAGCGCGGGCAGGCGATACTTTAGGAGCGGAGAAGCTGGCGGCTGAGCTCGACAAGACATCGCCGCTGGACACATTGGTTCAGAGGTATTGGCTGCCCACCATTCGAGCAGCCGTCGCCTTGGAACGCAAAGACCCGAACCGGGCAATCGAACTACTGAAGGTGGCAAGTACTATCGAACTTAGCGAACCAACGTACTTCGCGATAGTCCTGTGTCCCGCTTACATGCGCGGGGAAGCCTATCTCATGCTCCACGACGGCAACGCAGCGGCAGGGGAATTTCAGAAGTTCATTGACCATCGAGGACTGGTAGCGAACTTCGCATGGGGCGCTCTCGCTCATCTCGGCCTCGCCCGCGCCTACGCCATGCAGGGCGACACCCCGAAGGCGAAGGCCGCCTATCAGGATTTCCTGACATTATGGAAAAACGCCGACCCTGACGTTCCCATCCTCATCGCCGCTAAAGCAGAATACGCAAAGCTGAAGTAATTTCTGCGCGAGCTGGATCCACGCAATGGGTTTGTATTTCAAAGAGCCAATATGGCAAGAGCCTGGGGCGCGGGAGGTGAATCGTTTGGCCATACTGTGGGAAGGGGTATGAGAAGATTGCGAGGGTGGACGCGAAGAGGAGCGCAAAGGGGACAAAATGGCGCCGACGCTGCCGACAATCGCTGAGGTGACGGACGCTGCGGAGCTGGTGTACCGGGTGATGCAGCCCACGCCGCAATACTGCTGGCCGCTGTTGTGCGAACGGCTGGGGACTGAGGTTTGGGTAAAGCATGAAAACCAGACGCCAACGGGGGCATTCAAGGCGCGGACAGCAGTGGTGTATGTGGAAGAGCTGATGAAGCGCGCTCCCGGGACGCGCGGTCTGATAACCGCGACGCGCGGAAATCACGGACAGTCCGTGGCGCTAGCTGGGAAGCGATTCGGCTTGCCGGTCGTAATTGTAGTGCCACAGGGAAACAGCGTGGAGAAAAACGCCTCCATGCGCGCACAAGGGGCGCGTCTGATCGAACATGGCCACGATTACCAGTCGGCACGTGAGCACGCAGCCGGACTGGAAGCGGAGCTTGGGCTTCATTTTGTCCCGCCGTATCATCGCGACATTGCGAAAGGAGTGGCGACCTACTGGCTGGAGCTGTTTACGTCGGTGGCAGACATTGATGTGGCGTATGTCCCGGTCGGCATGGGGTCAGGAGCTTGTTCTGGGGCAGCGGTGAGGAATGGATTGGGCCTGATGACAAAGATCGTTGGGGTAGTTTCCGAACTCGCACCCGCTTACGCGCTTTCGTATGAGCAAGGGAAATGCGTGGAAGCGCCGGTGCAGACTAAGCTCGCGGACGGGATGGCCTGCCGGCGCCCCGACGAGGAAGCGCTACGATTCCTGATCGAGAACATTGACCATATGGTGCGAGTTTCCGAGGCGGAGGTTGCCACAGCGATGCGGTTTATGTTCACAGATACGCACAACGTGGTCGAGGGGGCCGGAGCAGCGCCGCTGGCGGCGGCAATCCAGGAAGCCGAAAAGCTTCGGGGGAAAAGAGTCGCGCTTATCGCGAGCGGAGGGAATGTGGATCATGATGTGTTTGCCCGAGTTTTGCAGGGAGCGACGCAGTAGATCGGATTTCTCACGAGACGCATTCTTGTCCGTTATTCAAACGCAGCAACACTCTCCTCCTGAGGGGCGCGTCGTTTGCGCCCCGAAGGATCTCAACCGGCATACCGTGCAAGATTCCAAGGTTGAGATCCTTCGGCGATCCTCATCGGATCGCCCTGATTTCATAACGGTGTCGGCTCCCTGGACCCGGTAGACTTGGGCGTATCGAGCGACCAAGGTTCGGGAGAAAGGAGCCGAACATGAGGATCATTATAGGTTGTGATTTTCATCCGGGCTATCAGCA
>Ga0326727_10006945_pt1 | contig 30463 bp, 31 predicted proteins | sample MB2enrmetagenome_FD_207643 | JGI IMG/M metagenome (GOLD analysis project Ga0326727, IMG submission 207643) | Lab enriched peat soil microbial communities from McLean, Ithaca, NY, United States - MB29MY | ecosystem: Environmental > Terrestrial > Soil > Wetlands > Peat | place: USA: New York... | reverse complement strand
AAGGACAAGTCCATACGAACCACGCGGTCGCGCCGCAACAGCTTGGCGCCGATTCGCCGCCAAAGGCGGCCCTCCACCGGCCAAGTTTCTACCAGCCAGTGAAGTCCGCGGGCCACGCGGTCCGGCGGGTCCCGGTGCGTGTACAATGCCAAGCTCGCCGCAGCGGTCACCCAGCACCCGCGCGGCTGGCCCGCAAAGGACGGCCACGATCCGTTCGACAACTGGGACTCTCTTAACCAACGCACTCCGGCGTTGAAGGAGTTGAGGAGTTGAGGAGTCGAGAAGTTGAGAAGCTGGACAGTCCTGGGCTTCTCGACCTCTCGACTCGTCGACTCCTCGACTTCCTTTAGGGCCAAGAGCACCCACGAGGTTGGTTCCACGGCGCTCTGGCCGCCGTTTCGGTATCCCCATCCGCCGTCCGCATTTTGAGCCCCCAACAAGAATGGTACGCAGACCCGCTCAAGCAACGGTTGGCCACCTAATGTGTTTTCGGGAGACCTTTCAGGCATGGTATGAGGCAGCGTTCAGAAGCCAGACATTGGAAATCGGAAATTTCAAACCGGAAACTTCGCGCGTCGCGATCGATTTTCGCGTTCTGAGTTTCGAATTCTTAGCGTCTGCAGTCCCTACATCACCGGCATGTTAAGCTCCGGCGACTCCGCGAAACTCTCCTCGGGAATATCCTCAATGCGTAATTGGTTGATCAGCCGATGCAGGTAACCGCGCGCGATGCCCAGCCTCCGCGCTGCCTCTGACTTGCTTCCGTCGCAGTCGCGTAAAACGCGCAGGATGAGGCGCCGCTTGAAGTCTCGCAATTCCTTGTCGTACGAACACTCTTCTTGCTGCTGCTCCAGCCCATTGCAGAACACTTTGGGCAGATGCCAGAGTTCCACGGCGGGTCCGTCCGCCATGACTACGGCACGCTGGACGACGTTTTCCAGTTCACGCACGTTGCCGGGCCAACTATATTCCTCGAGGGACCTCAAGGTGACCGGCGAAAACCTCCGCACCGTCTTGCCGAATTGTTTCGCGAAACGCATCAGGAAATGATGTCCCAGGGCAGCAATCTCGTCGCGCCGCTCGCGCAAAGGAGGGATGTGAATCTCAACCACGTTCAGGCGGTAAAACAGGTCATTGCGAAACTGCCCTTGCTCCACCATTTCCGCCAAGTTGCGGTGGGTAGCGCAAAGCAGACGAATATTGACGTTGACGGCGGCATTGCTGCCTAGCCGCTCAAAGGACCGCTGTTGAAGAACCCGCAACAGCTTGGCCTGCAAACCCAACGCCAGGTCGCCGATCTCATCCAAGAATAGTGTACCCTGATGCGCTGCCTCGAAACGGCCGCGGCGGGCTCCCACAGCGCCGGTGAAGGCGCCTTTTTCATGGCCAAAAAGTTCATCTTCAATCAATGTTTCGGGTAAATTGGCGCAGGAGAAAGCCACAAACGGTCCTGCCGCCCGCGCGCTCAGTTGATGGATGGAACGAGCGAGCATATCTTTGCCAGTGCCTGTTTCTCCGGTGATCAACACGCTCACGTCACAGGGCGCAACCTTCTGGGCCAGAGCGAACACCCTCTGCATCGGCTCGGTGGAAATAACGAATTCCCCGAACGGACCCGTCGCGGCCTGTTGCGACCGCAATCGCAACAGCTCTTTTTCTACTTGCCGGAAGCGCTTCGCTCGCCGCAGCACGAGTCGCAATTCGACCATATCGGGAGGACTGGCGAGCGTATCGTAGACGCCATTTTCCAGTGCGCGCCGGATCATGGCACGATTCTGTTCGCCCAGGATGGCAATCATGGGAGGCGGTGAATCAATCTGCTGGATCTCCTGCATAACCTGGAATGCCGACTCTCCACCGCCGGGAGAGTCTCCCTCGGCGCGCAGGTCGAGCAGGACGACATCCGGCCAGTCGATCCTCCGGCGGGCTCCATTCAGGTGGAACGCCTCGATGGTCTGTACCTCAAACTCCCCACCCAAGGTGCGAGCCATGAGCTGAACGAATGGAATGTCGGGCGTGCAGAACCAGACACGAATGGCTTCTTGGTCCATAGCTTAAGTTTCTCCCATCGACGGACCTAGGCCCGAGCTCACAGACGTAATAACCATCCCCGGATCCCCCCCCAGCAATCAGGACGCTGGCACCAAGACAGCCAGCCCAGTCGGATCCGCGGCTCCTCTATCAGGCCAATGCGGCAAAGGTAACGACCACAGACCAATTGCACGTAGAGGCAAGATACGTTAAGTCAGATCGTCCGTCAATCACTAAATTAGTTAGTAACTTAGGAGCACATATTGGCCGCTCGACGGGCCTGCGCTCCCGATTTCCAAGGCTTAGGTTCGAAATTGGGCGGGGCATGCCCCCTCCCTCCCCTCAGGCCGGAGGCCCAGGTGGTTCCAGGGGAATCAGTTGCTCATCGCCTCTCCTGACCACTCTGTACTATCGGCAGAGTTTTACGCCTAAATGAACTCATCCCACAAGAGCACTATAGTACTGCCTGGCCAAAGCGGAGACCCGGTCACACGGGCAGACGCACTGCGACTGTTGGATCTAAACTGCTTTTGCTCCGACAACGACCCTGCAACAGTCTAAGCTCAAAGGTGTGGTATTGCTCCCCGGGAAGAACAAAACTCCTGAATTCAAGAGTCTCGTCGTCCTCAAGCAGCTTGCTCGGGAGACAGAGAAACCGGTGACCCAGGCAGTTCCCGAAATAGCCGATCCGGCCCCGCAGATACAGAGCCGGTTCCTTGGCCATCCGTTCGATGCTAATCCCTCGTGTGCGGCACGTAAGTTCCCGCACCCGCTCGTTGAGCCTCTCCATCGGCCATGGCCTCGAGACGCCTGAAGCTCACGCGCTGGAAGGGCAGCAGCACGAGCCCCAGGCCGACCACAGGGAACGTCAAGACTGCCCAGATTAGTAAGCCCCCGCCGACGGCCGCCTCCGGGGCCACGCCCAGGATGCGCTTCAGCGACTCGATAATTGCGATCTGGATTCCGCCGCCTACGCCCGGGAGCTGAAGGGCCAGCCCTATGCCTCCAAGGAACGAGGCGATACCCGCGCCCCACCAAGAGACGCTGAGCAGTTCGCCACCCAGGCTGTGGAACGACACCCAGAACATCGTTACATTCAACGTCCAGAGGAGAATGGTGCACACGACGCTTGCCGTAAGGTCCCGCCAACTGCGGATGGCTCCAAGCCCTGCGGCAAGCGACCGCAAAACCCGCCCGGGGCCCGAACGGAACCTCGCAGGGAGAAAACCGATGCGCCGCTCGACGAACACTATAACGGCCTCAGCGCAGAGACGGAAAACGACGAGACCCAGGACGAGGGCGGCAGTCACGAGCAGCATAACGACGGACGCCTGGCGCATCCGATGGAGTAGCACGTCGGCGCCTAAGCCCGTGAGGCGAACAGCCGTGAAATGAAGCGCGAGTGCGAAAATAATCCCCATGGCGATGGCGTCGTAAACTCGCTCCAGGATGAGGATGGCAAGCTGCGAGGTGAAGGAGACACCCTCGCGGTTGGCAATGTACGCCGGGCGTACGATCTCGCCCGGCCGGCCGATCAAGAAGATCGAGCCGAATCCGTAAATCTGGGCCACAAAGAGGTTCCATACGGGTGCGGTCTTGACCGGCCGGAGGAAAAACTTCCATCGCACGGCGCGAATTGCGGCGCCAATATAGACAAGCAGCACCGCCAGCAGCAGATACCCGGCCCGCGCGTGGCTCAACAAGTTGGCTGCGAGGCGCCAATTGAAACCGCGCCATTCGGGGCTACGCGAGAACTTGTAGACGATCAGCGCCAGGACCAACGCTGTCGCCGCCATCCCTGCCAACCGTTGAGCCCGCTTGTTCATTCGCGTAAACTGCATCTACGATTTGCCCCCGCGGACGGTTTGAATTGCCCGGCGCCCTGCCGCCCGACAAGATCGGAAACACAGGTTTCTCACTTGAATCTCCATTTTGAACTTCCGCCGGGCCCGAAAGCTTAGCACTCCGGCTCCGTCGCCTCAAGCTCAATTCGCGCGCGCGCGTCCCCAATGAGAAGGTGGCCATTCGGCCCCGTCAGGCAGTTGATTTCAGAAAAGCGTCGGCTCCGCTCCCGCCGAGTAGCCTTGGTGGTTGCTAACGACCAAGACTCGGGAAGAGAGAAGACAAACATCATATCAGCCGCCGGGGCACAGGCAGAGTAATCATCGCAGTGGCCCGAAAGTTCCTCGGCATCATCAACCAGGTGTTGAGGCATCGCGACCTCGAAACCACGAATGTTGGTGCGCAGTGGAGCGTTATCTGAGGTCACTGCTGTATGTGCTTGCCGGTCAGTTCATTCCGATTGGATCACAGCACATAAGATTTCATGATGACCTCCCGAGCGGCCACGGGGGCCGCCACACAGAGGAAGTACATCATGGAGTAAAACTATTCTTCGGCTTCGGAAAAGTTGAAACCGGGGCGACTCGTTACTGACGCGATGGGCGAGGTCGAGCGATTGGGCTACAGCGAGAGATCGCGGAATCGATATCGAGCAACCTGGGAACACCTCATAGAATTCTTCCGCCGGAAGGAGCTAGAGGAAGAGTTTTTCCGCGGATTTGGCGGCGTGCTTCTTAGAGGAGTACGGCGTCAGGGATGAGCAGGTGAACGGGCCCGGCGATGGCTGGCGTCGGCATATGGCGTTCGGCGTAAAGCTGCTTGCCGATTTTGCCAAGAACGGGCGCATTAAACGAGCCTAGGGGGCTTCTTATAGTCCAGCAGAACAGTTTATGATCGGTGGAATAGCGAAATCTTAACTGATAGTCTCAGCCCAACGATCCGCCCTGGCGTGGAGGTACACTATGGCGCCAAATCCGGAACGCCGTCGCCACTCCCGAACTAAGTCCTTCTCCGGCCAGCGAGATCTCACAATCATTTGCCAGCCCGGGGCCGGCCGGAGCATGATGGCGGCCAGGCTCCTCGATTTCAGCGAGGACGGCATGGGCGTCGAGGTCGAGAGCCCGTTGGAAGAAGGATCGCTCGTGGAGATCGTGGACGACATCCAACGGGCCGGCGGCCGCCAACCCCTGCGTGCAGAACTCACGTTGCGTCGGGTCCTCGAAGCAAATGATCTGCCTCAGGTGAGTCCAGGATAATTGTTCACTCAGCGCGTGAACAATTCGATTGTCGGGCAAGGCCACGGCAAACCGGATCGTGTTAAACAGATTGGTGCAGCCGAAGCCCGGACCGTATTCTTCGCTCAATTGTCCACTCAGTGCGTGGACAATCTGCTCGCCGTAAGCAGCGGCAAATCAACCCAACGTCATACCCGATTAAGAGTCTTGAGAGCGCCTCGGAGTTCCAACGTGGCCACCAATTCATCACGTTCTCAGCGAGTGGTGAGCATCCTGGCGGGCCTGAGCCGAAAAAATCCGCAGGAAATGCCAATCTGCAATGTATACCAATAGTATAGGGGCACGAAAGAGGTGCGGCAGATGGGGACGAAGGCGGCTGGGCGAGTGGGCTGGACGAGAGGGAGCGATGGCGCGTCAGAGAAGGGCCAGAGGGATGTGCAACCGGTTGCACATAAGTAAAGATGAAGATTGCGACCTCGGAAGCGGTGCTGACGTTGATCGACTGCCCGCACCAGGACAATTTGCCTGTGCAACCGGTTGCACAACGCCCAGGAATCAAGCGCTGCCGACAGCGCCTGTTAGCAGCCCACCCCCGAAAAAGTATTGAGGGCATACGGGGAGTCTCACTGGAATCGGACCTCAGAGATTCAATCATCAGAAGGAGGTAGCATGAAGCTCGAACACAACACTGTAGTTACGAATGACGGCAAGAAAATCATCACTGGGACCTGGCGCACCGACAGCGGCAAGGTGACCTCGCAGACCATCAAGTCCATCGACCTGAAGAGCGGCAAGACGACGGTGACCAATGTAAGCGGCGGCAAGCTGCTGCCATAGGCGTCAGGCTGCGCAGCGCGAAAGCTCCGCTCCGAGAACCGGCAGCAAGGCAATCGGGCGGCGCGGGCGGCGAGTCGGGAATCGGCGGAACGACGGGAAATGCACGATAGGTCTTCGGCACTTTCACCACGACGACTGTAGGTGTCAGGGCCACGATGCAACGGATGATTTCTCCCGGCGCACGCCAAGTGGCGGGATGGATCAATGTGGGATCTTGAATGCCGGCTCCTGGAGACCGTGCGGAGCGACTTTGCCTTCCTCAGGTCGGTGGGCATCGAGCCCTGCGTGGTTGACCGGCCGCTCCCGCTGCCATACCCCGGAAGGCCGCGCTTACGGATCACGGGCGCCGACGCAAAGTGGCTCAAGGCGTGCGGCGTTGCCTGGGAGCCAGAGCCAGCGTTCCAGCTTCCCCTGGATTTCTGCGGCAATCAGCGTTGATGCTGTCTGCATGCGCAATTCGCTCGGCGGTCCGGAGTCCGGAACTTGACCCGAGAATCATAGTCAAAGCTGAGGCATGCGAGGCAGGTTATGGGCACGGGGCACTTGCGGGAAGGCGCTTGGATTGACGGCCGCACCGGCGAATGGCGTTTCATCGACGAGCACGGCGACTGGGCGAAGCAGCCCGACAACCTTGCCAGCATCGGGCTGCCCGCTGCCGTCCAGGAAACCATGCGGGACATCCCCAACGACTACGCCGGCGAGAGCCGGAAGAAGATTCTGCTGGCGGTGAAGGCGGCTGGGGGGGCGCGCTAAAGGTCGATGCGAGCAGGGAAGGAGCCGAAATGAGCCATCGCCATTATTGTGACGTCGCCGGGCACTACTGGGAGTGCGAAGGGAAGGCCCTGCGTGGCGCTGACACGGAGCCGACTGTTTGCATTTGTCTGCCGTGCGGGCGTGCGCTGGAGGGATTTGACCACCGCGGGTGCCACGACCCCATCGACCTTCTCGCCTGCCCTGAGCACCGGAGTGCAGACGAAGCAACCGGCACCTCACGGCAAGCGAAACCCCGTGTTGAGCGTTCGATGATGTGGGACGAGGGTGGCAACCCGGTCTACGCCTTCTGCCTTTGGTGCGGCAAGACTTTCTGTTGCTGGGCGGAGGTCGAGGCTCACAATCGAGACAACATGAAGGCGTGCCCGGTCCACGCGGAGCTGACGCAAAGGCCCGGCGGGTTCCCGTACATGCCGCCTTTATTGCAGGACATTCTCGAGCGAACCGAACTAGTTGAGGACCAGGAGTCAGAAAAAGGCTACGGCCCAAACTGAAACGAATGAATACAGATGTCCACCAGACCTGCAGGGCTGGCGAAAAACTCCACTGAGTCCTCGAGCAAGCCAGTGCGAAGAGTATGGAGGGCGCACTAACGCCGCTTGCTCAGGATAAGAGGTGCAGATGGCGAATGGCAAAGGAATGAAGCGGCCCGACGACATCCAAGGCAGCAGTGTTCCCACTAACGGTCGCTATATCACCCATGGAGACTTACTGAGTCTCGCAACTAAGCGCCGCTGTCAGGGGATCGTGACGAAGCCAGTGCTCGCACTATGCCGGCCGGAGAAGAACTTCTGGGTCTTCAAAGCTATTGTCTATAGATCTGCCAAGTGCCGTGGCTTCGTGGGCTTTGGCGACGCCCATCCCGGCAATGTTTCTCCCCTGATCTTCAACCACGCCGAAATGCGCATGGCCGAAACCCGCGCCGTCAACCGGGCCCTCCGCAAGGCCTACGGCATCGCTCTCTGTTCTCTCGAAGAACTTCCTCCCTGGTCAATGCCGCCCCGGCAGATTCCCCTGCTGCGCCGCACCCTGCAGTCTCGATCCCCGTTTCCGAAAGGAGGAGTCCTCCATGCGAATCCGCATTCAAGGCCTCAGCCAGCCGAGCGAAAGAATTACGCTCGTCGAAGGCATCTATCTGGCTCGGGTCGTCCGCTTCGAACCCGCCGGCCACGCCCCTAAACCCTTCCGGGCTGCCACCTTTTTGATACTTGAGCCCGCCAGCTATGCCGGCCGCCACGTCCGCACCCAGCTCTATTGCCACGAGCGCGCCCTCTGGAAGCTGCACTGGTTCTTGAGTGATTTCCGCTATGACCCCGAGCTTTTGGAGGCCGAGGAATTGGACGACCGGCGGGTAGTGGGCCTCGAGGGTGTCATCCGTCTGGCTTACTGGGGAGCCGACGGCCACCAGCGCCTGGACGTGCAGGGATTCGCCCCCAGCGAGCGCTGGGAGGAACTCTCGGGGGAGCCGGCCGCCTGCGCTGCCTCCGCCGAGAGCCTGCACGCTTAGCCAACTCGTTGCACAGGGAGAGGAAGGAAAAGGAGACCATGGACCACTACAGCTACACGCAGCTTTCGACTTACCTGCAGTGCCCTCTGAAGTACAAGTATCACTATGTGGACGGCTGGCAGGAGATGGAAGACAAAGCCAGCCTGGTATTCGGCCGGGTCTTTCAAAGCTCGGTCGAGGCCCAATTCCTGGTGCCCGACTCGGTGCAGTTCTTCACCCAGCGCTGGACGGGAGTCAAGGACATGCCGCTCGAGTACTCGAACGGCGACAGCTGGGAGAAGATGCTCGAACAGGGCCAAGCGCTGCTGGAACAGTTCCGCCAGGACCAGCGGGTGCTGATCGAGGACGGCGGCACGGACTTTCAGGTCAAGTTCCGGCGCCCCCGCCGCTCAGCCAAAAGCATTTTCTCGCCTATGTGGATGCCGTGGGGTATGTGGATGGCTGCCATTGCCTGATCGAGTGGAAGACCACGACGCAATCCTACCCGGAGAATCTTGGCCGGGTGTTGGAACTCGATCCCCAGTTGGTCTGCTACTCGTGGGCGGCGCAGTTCCCCGCAGGTCTGCCTGGTGAACTTCGTCCGCAAGAAGCAGCCTGAAATCCAGTATCTGCCTGCGCGCATTCGCAAGCGGCAGTGGAAGGCCTTTGAGCAGACCCTGGACCTGCTGGCGAGCGAGATCGAAGCCAATCACTTCTACCCGCGGTCGGGGATTCGCTACCCCAATAACCAGTGCATGAACTGCCCCTTTCGGGGGCTGTGCCTGAGGAAGAAGGCCTTGGTGGAGGAGAACCTGGTGAAGGTCGAGGAGCTGGCGGTACATGGATAAGAATCGGGGGCAGCAGGTGCTGGGGCGGATTGAGGAGATTCTGCGCTGGGAGCAGCGGATGGAGGAGCATAAGGACCAGAAGTTTGCGGAGCTGGGGAAGCACCTGTGCGAGGTGCGGGACCAGAAGTACTGGCGGCTGGGGTACCAGAGCTTCGAAGCCTATCTGGAAAAGAAGTTTCCCGACTGCCGGAGGAAGGCGTATTACCTGATGTCGATTCACGATCATCTGAAGCAGATTCCGACCCCGGAGATTGAGGATCTGGGGTGGGCGAAGGCGCTGGAGCTGGCGAAGGTGGCGCGTCATGAGGGCCGGGGGTTCAACAGTGCAGCCTGGCTCGACAAAGCGAAGCAGTCAAGCAAGCAGGAACTGAAACGGGAGGTCTACAAGCACCTGACGGGGGAAGAGTACGAGCCCTACGAGATGGTTTATTTCAAATTGTACGAGAGCAAGCTGCCGACGCTGGAGAGGGCGCTCTTGGTGGCGGCACGGATGGTAGGGTCGGAGCGCTCGCGGGGTTACTGTCTGGAACTGGTGTGTGCGGATTTTCTGGCGGGGAGGACGGAGGAGTCGACGCCGGAAGAGATTCTGATGCTGATTCAGCATCTCGTGAAGTTGCTGCCACCGGAATACCAGACGCGCCTTGCGGGTCAAGAGCGGGAGGAGGAATTCGAGAGAGCCGCAAGATGCTGTAGAAAGTTAAACCGATTAAACTCGGACGGCAGGTTTATCGACGTTTGATGAAGCGGGTGCTGGAACGGGACGGATGGCGGTGTCAGAAGTGCGGATCGCTCGAGAACCTGCAGGTGCACCACCGGATCAAGAGGAGCCAGCAAGGGGACGATGCGCTCGCGAACTTCGTGACGCTTTGTGCGTACTGCCACATGGCTGAGCACGGGCAGCTATTCTATTCAGTTCCGGCGATGAAGATTTGCGCCAAGCCATAACCACCAACTAAGTAAAGAAACTATGGCCGGCATTGATTGCAAAGGCTCTTGGCTGGTTGCTGGTGGCCGATTTAACCCCCTATTCTCGGCGGTTTGTGGCCCGGATGCGGCCCGCTCGACTGTATGCAGTGACCACATGCTGTTTTTGTCGCAGGACTCAGGGCTGTGGTCCTGCTCAAGCGAACACAGTTATCCCATCCTTGACTCGCCCCCCTCTTCGCTACCCGAGAGTTTGGAGTAAGGAGGTTCGTAGTGACTGTGAATCTCACTGCTCCGATGGAGCGCATCGTGAAAGATACCGTCCGCTCCGGCCAATACCGGCCTGCCGAAGAGGTACTTTTGGAAGCCGTCTCCGTGTGGCAGGCGCGACAAAGGGCGGCTGAGCCGACCTGGGACGAGCGGTAAGCGGCCATTGAACGGCTCGAGAATTTCGGCGGGACACACCAAGTTCACGTTGGCGGCATCACCAACAAACAACTCCGCGATGAGGCGCGCCCGTGAGTTGGATTGTCCTGGATGCCTCTGTCGCGCTGTCCTGGTGTTTCTCCGATGAGCAAAACCCCGCCTCCCCGGGCGTGCTCGACAGGCTGAAGGACGGAGACCAAGCCTTGGGGCCAGCCTTCTGGTGCTCCCAGGCTCTCAATTCTCTGTGGGTCGGCGAGAGGAAAGGGCGGATCTCCGCCCGTCAGACGCGGGCCTTCCGGAATGATCTTTCCGCGTTAGGCCCCACGCTCGACGATGCTTCCTGGTCACAAAACAGGCAGAAATCCGCGCACAAAGAAGTGAGCGGAGCTGATTTCGGCGTGCTCCGGAGTGTGGAATTACCCTGATCTCTCGAGCCAACGTTGCGGCGAAACGACGGTCGCCACCTATTCACTTCATTCGCTTGAGAGGCCCCAGCAAGCTGACACCGGTAGGTTTCGCCGAAAGGAAGAGTGATGGGTACTCCTGGCGGGAGCTGGCGTCGGTCGACTCTTGGTTGGAGTAGGCGTGATCGATCTAGCTGGCGATATCGAATCTGGTTCGACCCCGGTCACCCAAGGGCAAACCTTGATGGCCAAAACAGACCGGCCACTGCTCCGACGTGGCCGAGACCTGCTGGCCTTCTGCCGGACATTGTGTCTTTCACCAACCGATCACGTGGCCGCTCTCTTGAATCACTTCCCTTCGCGCCGGCCCGGCACAATTCGTGAGTTGAAGCTCCTTCCAAACCCTTCTTTACGGATTCGAGCTTAGGCAGCCGAGAGTCCTTCTAATACTAATACTGCCGACGCGCACCGCCCACGCGTCCTTTTTTTGTCAAAAAAAGTGGAAAGTTTGCCTTCTTACCTGCTTGGTGTCAATTTCTGCGGTCAATATGGCCATTTCATCCAGGCGCTTAACGTGGCCAAAATATTCTTTGAGCTGCGCCAAGAGGCTCTCCCGAATTTGAGTATTAATCCTTGTCGCTCTCCTCTGTTCAGTAGCGACGAACGTAAATGGCCCTATAAGGAGTCAGTTAGCAATGTTGCAAGTCCGGTCTGTGCCTGTTAACGGCGGCGCATTCCACCTGGAGCTGCTTCATCTTCGACCGCGACGTGGCCAGCCGGCATTCTCCCCTTCGCTGTCGTATCGCCACCGGTTCCTTCCCGGCCGCCTTACTCCGACACAAACACGCCGGCACGAAAAGTTGCCTAGGGATAGGCATAGGGGAGCGGGTTCGGCAGTTTCCTCGCCCTGTAGCACCCCCCTTCCGTTGCGCGTGTCGCTTCATCCGAGGGGGGCTGGCGCCCATTCCTGCCAGTTTTACAACTATGACCCCCCTTAAGTGAAAGGGCAGGGCAATTGTCTTAGCTGCTGACTCTGTTCTCTGTTAAGAGGAGTAATCTCAATGGCTGTCAATTCGAATTCCACACCACAGGAGGGACCGAGCGCCAGCCTTCGACGGCATCAGTCCCAATGTTCCATCTGTACTCACCCCCAGCGCCAGGAAATAGAAGAAGCCTGGCTTAACTGGGCCAATACAGTCGCCCTAGCCGACGAATATAGACTCAGCCGGGACGCTATCTACCGCCATATGCACGCCTTGGGCCTCTATCGTGAGCGGCAAAGGAGACGCAAGCGCCCGTATGAGAAAGGCCTTGAGCGGATGGATATAACATCCTTCAGCGGTTCCGCTATCGTGAAACTTCTTAAGGAATACGAGGCGCTTTGCGCGCGGGAAGAGGCAAACCAGGCTGTTAGCCTACCGGCTCAATTGGGGCTCGACTAGGTGCCCGGGCAGGAAGCCGAAGTGCCTACCGGGGACGGGGCTCCGCTGGAGGAGCCAACGCCCCAGCCCGTTCTGGAGGTTGAATCAGTTCCGGGGGCTGAGGGTAATGAGCAAGGTGAACCGGCGGTAACGCCCCCGGCCAGTCCGGAAGCAAAGATCCTGGAAGCTGCTGTCACCAATACGGTGCAGTAGAGGTCAGGGTAAGCAACGGCGGGCGGCGATATCGGGCTGGGACCATGGTGAAGTGTCTTCGCTCCCTCGCCCCATCCGGGAATCGCCTTCCATTCAGCCCATCCGTTCCGCGGTTTCACGACTTCGGTCTACCTAGTGTGGCGCGGCTCGGCGGGTGTTGGGAACAAGAATGTAGGCAGAGGCTCGCCTTCAAGGCCACCGCCACGAGAGCAAGATGCGTGTATGCCGGCCCTGCATTTGGCAATGCAAGCTCGGCCGCGCACCTGGAGGGAGGAGTGTATGAGTACCGAGGGTATCGGCACTTGCGTGTTACAACGCCAATATGAAAGCGATAGGGAGGAGAAGATTCAGAGGCCTTCGGAAGCCACGGCTTTGGACCTTATCCAGACCAAGCTGCAGGACCCCAACTTTGATGCCCATGAACTGGGACGCCTAGTGACATACGTGATGGCCACGCTCGTGAAGCGCCTGCTCAGGTTGGGGTGCACGGTCGAGGAAGTCCATATTCGGCACTGCCTTTACCGGTGCGTAGAACCCCTCTAGGCACTGGGGCGTTCGATCATCGACACGGACAAATTGCGAGAAAGAGCGGACGTCATTTACTGGGAGGGCGAGGCGATCAAGAAGGTTGCAGAAACGATGACAGGCTGGTTTCGTGAAGCGCTGACCCAAGCGGGACTGACGAACTTCCAGCGTGAGATTGTGATGCGGAATTACCGAGATTTAGCGGCTGCCAACGAACCCCAGTTGCGGCGTGAAACGGAGAGGCAGACGTAGGAAGGCTAGACGGAGACCAGAGGCCTAGCGCCCTGCGCTGACGTTTCGCGCGGCGCGGTCGTGGTGGGTACGGTCAGCTCCGCGATGACGGCGGTCGAAGGATAGGAACCCTTCAGCGGGCCGAGAGGGATAACAGGTACGGAGAATTTCACCGCACATTGGGCGCGATGAAGAGCGGGGCCTCAAAGACAGTGGATGCCGGAAGTCGGGCCAACCGACCCCGGAAAGGACCCGCGGAGATGCTTTGATGAATACGATCACGACGCGACCGCGACGGGCCGATGATGAGCGCAGGGTGCAACACGCCACAAGGGTGGTTAGGGACTAAGTTACTGACCGCAAAGGACTAGACTACTTGCAGGGTGCAACACTTTTGAATCTCAGAGCGTGCAGTTCGTCCCGGATTCCGAAGAACTCCGCCGCGTGATATCGGCTCAACCATGGGAACCGGGCTGGCCGATCGAGACGAGTGGACGTACGGACGGTCCTACAGCATGTTGAGCGCAACGGACGGGAGGCCCCAAGAGGAGTGGATACGGGCAGTTGGGCTAATAGCCCCCCGAAGGAACACCGGGAAATGCTTTGATGACGATGATCGCCGTGTGATCGCGACCGGCGGATCATGAGCGCTCAGGGTGCAACACAACCCAACAGTCGTTTTGGGCTAAGTTACTGACGGCAAAGGATTAGACCATTTGTAGGGTGTGTCACATTTGAACCTGGACGCGCGCAGTTCGTCCTCGGTACCGAAGGAGTCCGCTGATCGCCGAAAGCCGTTTACGAGTGACTGGGTCTAGTCTAGGCGAGGCATGCAGCAGTATCTGCCAGTTCGATTTGATCGAGCGTGCGTGGTTGGGCCGCCTGCTGAGGGAATGGTTCTTCCACGCGGTGGAAGCTTTGGTGGGCCCTTCCGTCGATGCTGCTCTGCAAGTCGAAACGGGCTTCGGAGATGCCGCCCTGAGCTACTTCACGGAGCTGGTGCAACAAGAAGGCACGGGTCCCGCAGGTGAGGTAGGCTTGGGCCTTTCGCCACCGTCGGCTGGAGTGGCTAGTTATTGAGGCTACGGCTAATCTTCAGATACCCGCCGTAAGGTTATTGCTTTGCTTTGCCTAGTAACATGCCTCAAGCTTCGTCAGCCTCTATAGCCACGGCAACCCGTGGCCGCAACGCCATACCACAGTCAGTAGGGCAAATTATGCGGCTAAGTCATTGAGAACAAGAAGTCCCAGGGCTGAGCAGGGCGCAACACTCCCGGACCTTGTCGGATGTTGTTGATCTCAACCCTGCAACTCAGTTTCTCGAGCGCGCGGCAAATTGCTGTCCCCGCGGCCCAGGTAATACGAGATCCCTAATCAGCTCGGCGCAGCGATTAGCGGGACGGCCGGGAACCCGCATCGCCAGCAAACCTGCAGGCCCACCACGGGATCAAGGGGAACCACCGGCCGGAGAGGCATCGGCAAATAGGATCTGACTAACCATCCCCTGAGCGTCGGCAGCAGCCTCGCCGAGGTAACAATTTGCTCTTGTAGAGTCACTTCGCGCGATCTGGAACACCCCTCTTCTGTCGCAGTCACGAAGTAACTAATATCCAGTTAGATGGTCTCAGATTCATCTTTCGATCTTGACAATTACCGGCGAGTTGCTTATGATTCTTCATGGGTAAAGGTCCAGAATAAAACCAGGATACTTGAAGAGAACGGCACTGTCGGGAGTGTCGTGGGCTCCGGCGCAGTGATAGCTATGTGTCGCAGGCCAGAAGTAGCTGAGAGTGGCCATGGGCGGGCAAGCCGTTAAACGTTAGAACCGAGAAAACGCAGCGGCACAGCCCAGGGCGCGCCGGTTCGGGGCGCAGGGTGCTTTCTTGCGGGTTCAGCGCTACACTATGAGACGAATCGAGGAATGCCTTATCAGCTTGTTCTGAGGAGTCGATCATGAACTCGTATCCAAACACGCATAGACGGATCGCATCGGGTTGGCAACTTACGCTTGTCCAACTCGCCATAATGGTCTTTCTCTGTGCCAGCAGCGCCGCAGCGCAAGCCGTAGTCGAGTACGCGGGAGCAGTTTCGGCTGTTGGCGGTGGCGCAGCTAGCCTGGCAAAGCTGTCGCCGGCTCACCTGCCGATCGGCTCGCTGACTTCCAGCCTCGCAGCGCCCGAGACCAGGGCAGAGCAGACACCGTCTGCGCACCTGCCGTTGCGGGACGTGGAAGATGTGATGGGCGGAAACCGCCGGGCGCTCGAGGCCAAGGCCGGCAAAGACGCGGCCAAAATGATGTTGCGCTCACAACCCGATGGCGCGTGGGTCTTGATTAACGGAAAGGGAGTCGGTAAGACTCCCCTGTTGCTCATTTTGGCACCTGGTGTTTACCGCGTCGAGATGCATATCGCACAAAGGGAGTCGAGCCAAAAGCAGGTTGATCTGCTTCCCAAGGAGACACGTGAAGTCCTTCTGACTTTGGCGGCCCGATACCCCAACCGCGTCGAATTGTCATGGCAGCGTCATTAAAGGACAAAAGAGGAGGTTCGCATGGGTGGATCGCAGTTTGACCGCACACCGTACATACCCGGGGAGGTACCGCGTCCCCCTGCCCACGTGCAGGATCGGCTCACCTACGTGCTCGCGGTGGTGGCCATCCTCGGGGCCGGCTATGCCGCCTACAAAATCTTGGGGAGCAGCCCGGCTCCCGAGGTGAGTGCAGATACGGCCGAACTTACGCGCACCGCAGCCAGGCTCGACGAGATCGAACGCCGCCTGGACTCCATGGAGCAGCAGATCAAAGCGCCCAAACCTGCGGCCCCCGCGGTGGCGGCGAAGGCGGAGCCAGCAAGGACCGCGACTCCCGTTGCTTCCGCGCCTTCGGCGCCGTTGCGGGTTCGAGTGCCGCCGGCGACTAAACCGCAACCCGTGCCCTCTGCTACACCGCAGCCTGCGCCGGAAATTAATGCGTTGCGAGAAGAAGGCGAGCACGCGCTCAGTTCCCTTCGGAGCGACGTGACGGCTACTCAACAACAGTGGGCTGCCACTGCGGACCGGCTGGGAAACGTAGTCGGGGAGCTGAACTCGCAGCATCAAGAAATCGAACGCAACCAGGAAGGCTTGGCGCAACTGGCAGGACATTTCGAGCGCGACAGCGTGCCGTTCACCCTGCAAAAAGACGGGAACAAACAGCAGGTCGGACCGGTGAAGCTGCTGCTTGAGAGTACTGATATCAAGAACTCACGGTACACCATGCGACTGTTCTTCCAGGATAAATGGATCGAATTGAAGGACCGGGCGCTCAACGAGGCCATCCAATTCTACGAGCCGAGCGGCGAAATCGCGCTCGAGCTGATGGTGTTCCGCATCGCCAAGGAAGCCGTGGTGGGAAGAATCGCACTCCCTCCGCAAACCAACGCCAGCCGCTAAACCGCAGCCTGGATTTCTCCTTGGAGTGCGGCAGCCTGCCGCCGCACTCCAACACCCGGCTTCAGCGCGTCAGAGGGCGGCACACGACCCTTCTCTAGGTGTACTTCAGCCACTTTATAAGCTCCACCACCGAAGGCCGCTTGCCATACATCAGAATACCCACCCGGTAGATGCGTGCCGAGAAGTAGGCCACCCCGGCCGCCGTCAAGCTCAGCAGCACAAAGGAGAGGCCGATCTGCCAGAAGGGAGGAGTCTCGCAGGCGATGCGAAGCACCATCATGATCGGAGTGAAGAAGGGGATCTCCGACAGCAGGACGACGGTATGGGAGCTCGGGTCGCGAATCACCATATTGAACATAACGAAGCTGAAAATGAGCGGCAACATGACGATCATCTGCAACTGTTGGGCGTCTTGTTCGCTGGAGACGGCGGCGCCGACGGCGGCAAACAGCGTAGCGTAGAGTAGATACCCCAGGACGAAGTAGAGGGCTGGGTAGACAAGCAGTCCCGCCGACAGGTGGATATGAGGAAAGTCCGCGGTGGGTCGCAGGGTGTTGACCGCCACAGCCCCATAAGTTCCGAGCAGAGCCGCGGAGGCGACCCAAATCAGATATTGTGTAAACGCGACGCCCGCAACTCCGAGGATCTTGCCCGCTAAGAGTTGAAAGGGCCGGACGGCAGATATCAGGATTTCGACAATGCGCGAGGTCTTTTCCTCGAGCACGGAGCGCATGGTGATGACGCCGTACATAATCAGCGCGGTGTAGAGAAGGCCCGCCAGACAAACCGACGTGATTATCGTCTGGCCAAACTCCTCGGCCTCGCCGTATTTAGTGATCTTGATGATCTTGACGTCCGTGCTGCGCCCCAGGTCGCGGATTTCCTCGGCGTGGACGCCCCGCGTCTGCAAACCGGAAGCCAGGACAGCCTCGTGCACGGCGCGCGTGATCGGCTCCACCAGCGTGAAGTCACTCGGATTCTTGGTATGGAACTCCGCTTTCCCGCCGCGGTTGATCACCAGATAAGCATCCAGGCGGTCGCTTCGAATCTCGGCGCGCAGTTCCTTGCGAACCTGATCTTCGCTTTGAGGCTGCACCAGGGTTTTCGCGACTTCGAATTCGGGTTTGCCGTTCGGGAGCCGAACGTTCAGCCCTGCCGCCAATGCGCTCGAGAGGCCCCCCACGTTGTCGATGATGGCGAGCCTTACGGTACGATCGGTTAGCCGGGTGGCGAGAAAGATCGCAAAGACCATCAAGCCGATGCTGAAGACGGGCACGGCGATCGTGCCAAAAACAAAACCCTTGGTCTTGATACGAGTGATGTACTCGCGTTTAATAATCAGCCAGATTTTGCGCACCAAGGCCCTCCAATTGTCATATGCCTGTCCTGATTCTTCTCGTTGAAGTATACACTATAGACGCGTAACTACGGTGCGCGGGAGGCCGCAGCAGCAACGTTCGCGGTGTCCACGGAGACGGGGCTCTCCAGCAGCATCTCAAACTGCCATCCGGCTTCGAAAAGCACTCCTCCGCTCCCTCCCCCGTGGTGAATGAGGATTAAGGGGATCGCGATCCCGGCCGCCGTAGCGGCGATTCCAATCCCTATGGCCGTTCCGATGTGTGAAGCCGGGGCCTGAAGCGTTGGTTGAGGCAGTCTCGACCCGGCGAACGAATTGTAGGAGCCACTGGGGCCGGCGAACCCCGCGGCATGGGTAGGGCTTTGCGTGGGACTGTGGGCGTCGGCTTGAACGTTCGCGCCCTCCACATCCACACTGTAACCGTTGACGTAGTCGAAGCGGGTGAAGCGCATCTTCAGGCTGGGTCCCGAGCGGCCTCCCTTCGTCACTTTGTCCAGCACCCCCTCGACGTAAGTACCGACCGGGACGGCCAATTGCTTGCCGACAGTCACGGGAAACCCGGTGACCGCGCGGACGGGATCTCTGGGGCGGAATTTGGAGCTAATGGGGCTAACCAGCGCAAGCTGGATTCGAGTTCCGGCAGGAATGGTGATTGTCTCTATCTGAGGAGCGCTTGGCACAGCGGCGTGGATTAAAGGAGGAGGCGCCTCGGGAGGCGAAGAAGGTTCTTGTGCGCAGAGCGTCGAGACCGCGAGAAGTACAACCGCAGCATGAATTCGCATGAACACCTCTCATTTTGTACGTCTGTAGGCTTGATTCCGCATTCTGTAGCACCGGCAGGACTGCCCGCGCCATCGAATTGCGCATTATCCGGCGCCTCGATCGAAGTATAACGCCAGCTTCTCTCCGGTAAACCGGAGCGATTCGAGAGATAGCGAGCCATCCGCATTGGGGCTCGTGCCGATCGTGTCCGTGCGCGATTCCGCGTTCAGTAGGACGACGCGCGCGGGCACACGAGCCACGGAATTGCCGTTCTCAAGAACCTCCACCTGAGCTGAGGGGCCTGATCCAGTCCAGGCAAATTGATAACTCCCCGCAGTCAGAAGCGTGTTGGAAACCCGTAGCGGCGAGGCGATCTGGAACGGCTTCCTGTAACTCTGAGGCTTGGGGTTGGAGGCCACGACAGGCGGACCGGGACAGGGCACCGCCGGCGTACCCGCAGTGCCGGGGACGACTGTGGAGGGCGTGCCCGGAGTACCCGGGATCACCGTGTCTGGCATTCCCGGACCTCCCGGGATGACCGTCGGTGGCGTGCCGGGCGTGCCGGGTATGACCGTGTCTGGCGTCCCCAGCGTGGCGGGAATGGGGCGGCACCGCGTCGCAGATTTGAACTGGAAAGGCGGCCTCGCCTTGGATTGCCACACTGCCGCAGCGACCTTGACGGCGTTCAGGCGCACAGGAACTTGCAGAACCATCTCAATCTGCGACCCGTTGTCGAGAAGGACATCGCTTGCCGAGCTGACCACAACATAAGGCGTGGCCACTGCGGCAAGAACATCGCCCGCGAGAGGTTGCGGCGTGGCGGTCACCGTGGACGCCGGCGCACCACTTGGCGCCTCTTCGTTGGTGTTCCGCAGATCTGAAAGCTCAACTGTGTAACCCGTGGCGAAGATGATCTTCGTAAAGTGGATTTGAAATTGGGCATGAGGTGAGAGCCAACCGGGCCGCGTCAGAGTGTCAATCTGGCCCTGCACATAGGTGCCGGGTGGAATCGCCATCTGGTTGTTCACTACGACCGGAAAGGCCGTCTCTGCGTATACGCTCTCTCCAGCCTTGGCTAACCTGGCGAGAACGGGTTCGGTCAATGCCAGTGGAACCGAGGTGCCCGCAGGGACCAAGATCTTTGGTTTGGGGCTTGCCTGCTGCGCCCGGCTTTGCAAATCAGCAGTGCTTTGGGCGGCAGCCGTTAAAGCGGTGAGCACGAGTGCCAATGCGAGTCGTCCCATCGTTGCCGCCTCCCACCGGCTTCTCGCTCTCTTGCCATGATAGACGCCTAACAATAGACTATGGTTTCCTTGGATGTTCGTAAGGGCGGTTCGCGAACCGCCCCTACAGCGTGCGAGGAATCGAGTGAGGAAAACCATGCAACATACAAAACTCTACCAGCTTGGCCTCGGGAGCATGACGGCGCTCGTGATCCTATGCGCAGGCGCGGTTAGAACACCCGCCCAGGACATCTACCTTCCCTGGGAAGGCGGTCCCACGTATTATGCGCAGTTTTCGTTAGGCCCTTCTTCCAGCCCGGACTATTTCATGCGCGCCGTTTGGCTGCAGAGTCCGAGCAAAGCCGGATTGTATCAGGCAGTCGGCGTGAACCAGTTTGTTGGGCTTTGGGACGGCACCGTCGAGGTAAATCCGAAAGAGGGTCCAATCCTGCCTCTGCTCCGGCAGTACAACATGCAGGTTCTTGGGGACCAGGAGAGCGGGCTGGCCGGAGCGGACAGTGCACGGCACCTGACCGATCCGATCATTGACGGCTGGATACAAGTCGACGAGCCGGACAATGCACAGTCGCTGCCGGGCGGGGGTTACGGTGATTGCATTCTGCCCTCTGCTATTATCAGCAAGTATAAATCGCTCAAAGTTGCCGACCCGAAGCGTCCCGTCTACCTTGGTCTTGGACAAGGGACGGGGTTTAACTCCGGTTCATGTTACGAAGGCCGCGGAGGAACGTGCTGTTCTGCGGCGCGCGGACTCAACGATTACCCTGTGTACGTTCAGGGCGGCGACATCCTCGCCAGCGATGTCTATCCGGAGAATGATGCGCACCCGCTGTGGTGGGTCGGCCGAACTACGGACCGTCTGCGCTACTGGAGCAACTACCAAAATCCTGTCCTTCAGGACATCGAGTTGGTGAACTTTAGCAACAGCTCTTCCGTAACCCTGACCCCGGCGGAGGTCGAAGCGGAGTCCTGGATGACGATCATTCACGGCGCACGCGGCCTCCTTTACTTCGTCCACCAGTTTGCCCCCCTTCAGGAAGAAGACTCGATCTTTCATCCCGAGCACGCCAACGTGAAATCGGCGGTGGCGCGGACCAACCTTCAAGTGGCGGCCCTGGCGCGTGTGCTCAATACACCTTCGGTGGGCAACGGTGTGAGGGTCGACTCTTCCAGCGCTCATGCCGCGATCAACGTGCTGTTGAAACGTTACGGGGGCTGCACGTTCCTGCTCGCTATCAACGACGGGTTGCCGCAGAACCAAACCCCGTACGCGAATCCCATCGAGGAAACAAGCCTCTTTTGCAGAGACAGCAGCCCGTGCACCGATTCCATCGCCAAGGCCGGCGGCGCCCTGAGCATGTCGCCCGCAGGCGCCACCACCGCTACGTTTACTTTGCGCGACTTTCCCGCCCACGCTACCGCGATCGTACTTGGGGAGAAGCGCCAAATTCCCGTCAGCAATGGGGTATTCAGCGACGTCTTCGCCACCAGTTATGCCTGGCACCTCTACCAGATTCTCCTCGACCCGAACCCCCGAGCCGCTCTGATCGGCGATGTGAATGGCGACGGAAAGGTCGACGCCAGCGATGTCCTGATTGTCAAGGCCGCCATGGGAAGCTTTGCCGGCCAGCCTGGATACGACCCACGGGCGGATGTGATCAGGGACGGCACGGTAGACAGTGGCGACCTCGCTATCGTGGAGGAGGCAGTGCGCCGAAGCCGGTGATTTGCGTTTTCCTGTTTATGGGCAAGACTGTGGATTCACTTACGACGGATGGCAGTGCGCAGGATCCGCTGGACGGTAACCAGCAAATAGAAGGCGGCTAGCGTCATTGAGATGACCAGGATGAGTCCGGCGAGGACCATTCTTTCCTCAGTCAGGCTGCGACTCTTTTTGGAATCCGCGTACCACCGGAACTGTATCGCTCGGCGCAAAGCGTGATCGAGCGTCCGACCACCCCAGTTTAGGGAGGCCTCCTCATCTCGCCTATAGCACCGAAGTCTTGGTACCCCGCCAGTCCCTTCTCCCTCGAGAGACAAAATGTCTTCCTGCCCGGCAATAGGCCTGCGGCACACTCGCGGTCGAGCATTCGACAATCCTGATTCATGGAACTCGGGCGTCTTATTGTATAGTGCTGCGGGGAGGCTGGAGGCGCGGACGTGTCCACGAATAAAGTAAGGAATGACAATGCCGCGCGGAGCACAGAGGAGTGTAAGCAGGACTGATATGATTGGAGGCACTGTATGACAAGATACATTTCCCGGCGCGATTTCATGAAACAAACGGGCGGCGCAGCAGGCGCCACGCTCGCAGCCAAAACCATTCTCGTTGACCCACCGGCCGGCTATGCTCAGAACACGGCGGTTCCGCCCAGCGACAGGATACGGGTGGGCATTATTGGAGTTGGCGAGCAGGGCGCGGGCTTGCTGCGCAATGCGATATTCCACAAAGGTGTCGAGTGCGTGGCGGCGTGCGATTTGTGGGATGGCCGGCACACGCTGGCCCGCGAGATCGTAGGCAAGCCCATCAAGGTTACTCGCCGCTACCAGGACATGCTGGATGACAAAGAGATCGATTGCATCATTAATGCCACACCGGACCACTGGCACAAGCAAATCCTTGTGGACTGTTGTAAGGCCGGCAAAGACGTCTATTCCGAGAAGCCCATGTCCCACGAGGCGAGCGAGGGCTTCGAAATGATCCGCGCGGCGGAAGCGAACAAACGGATTGTGGAGATCGGCGCCCAATCCGCCAGTTCCTGGACATTTAACAAAGCCAAGGAGCTGATTGCGCAGGGGGCCATCGGGGACCTTCATACGATTGAGGCTTCGACAGGACGCAACACTCCGAACGGCGCTTGGGCAAGTTGGATGCCGCCGCCGGGCCTCTCGCCGGAAAACTTGGATTGGGACACGTGGCTTGGGAACACGCCCAAGATTCCGTTCGATCCCATCCGTTTTACGCGCTGGCGAAGTTACCGGGCCTACGGGACAGGGGTGGCGGGCGACCTGATGGTTCACCTGCTCACCGGCATGCACCTCGCCGCGGGAGTTACGGCGCCGCCTCAACGGGCGCTTGCCGTGGGCGCGCTTTACGTCTTTAAGGACGGACGTGAAGCGCCGGACGTTCACCATGTGCTTTACGACTACCCGAACTTCAAGGTGATCATCAAACTCATGCTCACCTGTGAGTTTAACCAAGGCACGAAATTTTATGGCACGCGCGGCCTGCTGGAGGTGACCGGCAGTCCCGAAGGCGAATCCTTAACCCTGACCCCGCAGGACGGCATGGATCACGACCCGGGGTGGTATCAACAAGGCTATCCCCAAGCCATGCGCGAGGCGTACGAGAAGCAGTGGCACCTCGACCACGACGCCCAATTGCCCAAAGAGAAACCGCAGCCGGTGGTCTACAAAAACCCTGCCGGGCATGACCCGTGGGGAATCCATATGCAGAATTTCTTCGATGCGGTGCGCAGCCGCAAGCCGGTGGTCGAGGACTGCACCTTCGGAAACAATACGGCCATCGCCTGCCACATGGCCAATGCCTCTTACTACCAACAGAGCATTGCGGTCTGGGATGCTGCGGCCCAGAAAATTCAAACCTAACGTTGATTCCGTGCGTCTAACAGGGTAAATTAGGAGAACCGGTAGCTCGCCGGTAAGGGAGAATTCAGCCATGAAGGGTTTAACCGCGGGTGTATTGTCGGCCGGCTTGGCTCTAGGTCTGGGGGCTGGAGTAGCGCAGGCACAGAAGTGGACGGGTTCGGTGCCGCTCGGTGATGTGGCGCGCCAACTCAAGGCGCAGCGCGCAAAGTCTATGAAACAGCCCCGAATGTTCACGAACGAAGACGTTATCGCCCTGCGGACCGCGAGTGAACTGTCGTCCTCCTGGGTGGCCAAGTCGCCGACTTCCTCCGCAACGGAGGCATCTGCGGATGGCAGGACCAACCGGGAGGCCACCGCTAATCTGGCCGGTAAGACTTCCGCAATCTATATTGAATGGGGTAAGGCGACGCAGGGGGAAGATGAAATCGATCGAATGAGCAAGGTGCGAGTTGTGCTGGGGAGGCCCGGGAAGGATGCGAATAACGCGCCCTCGGCCGAGAAGCTTGCGCAGCATTCCGGCGCCGCGCCAGAGCAGGCAGCCGTGAAGATCGGGCGAATTGGGGCGGCCGAACCCGCCGCGGGATGGACCCAAGTGAAGTTTCAGGTCAGCGCTGAGACTGCGCAAGCGGCCGACAAGGCAGACAGGCATCCCAACCCGTCGCCCGCCGTTCAAGCCGGGCAGCCTGAAGCGTCAGGCCCTGCTGGGGAATGGGCCAAAGCGAAATTCCGGGCCGCTCAGGGTGCGCGTTCAACCAGTGGGGAACCTGGTCCCATCGCAGCCTCGGCCGTCAACCCGCAAGCGCCGCCGCAGGAGGATATCGGCTACGTGGAGAGAGCAGATGGGAAGGTTGAGGCCATTGTTGCCGAGGGTGAACACATCGGCCTGATCGAGGAGACCAAGGAGTTCATGAAGAACTTCCACATTCCGACGCCTTCGCCGGCCGAACTGCAATTAGCCCTGGCACCGCCGCCATCCAATCCACCGCAACCCCCCACTCTCGAGGCTGATCAGCCGTCTGCGGCCGTTTCGGCCCCCGATACACTCTCGCCCACAGGGGAGGGTGCGGCGGCTGTCGCTCAACTCCAGCCACCACAGGCTCCCCCTGCGGAAAATGCACAATCGCAGTCAGAGGCGGCGCTGCAAGCAGAGCCGCTGGCTGACTATACGGGCGATCAATCCCACCCCAAACCGCCGGAGAACCTCCAGCCTGCCAATAGTCCGGCATTTGTCACTGCAGTGCCGGATGTAGTTGCGAGCCGCTCCTCAGTCACACCCATTGGATACGTCGAAAAGGCTGGGGGAGAGAAAGAGGCGATTGTCGAATACCAGAACCAGGTCTTTCTGGTGCACGAAGGGGAGTTGTTCGCCGGCAGGTATAGAGTGCTGCGATTGACCGCACTTAGCGTGGAGATTGTGGAAGAACCCACTGAGGCGTCTTCGGCAGCCATTGACCGCCGGCGGAAGGTTCAGGTCGTGCCGGAGTCCAGATAGCTCGCAGTTCCCCGCCGGTTCGAGGCTCGCCGCCAACAGCCCCAGGCGGCCATTCGCCGGCTGGCCCTCAGCCTCTGCCATTCAGTCTGCGCTGCGCGAGGGAGCAGCAACCTGCGTTTGTACCCATTCGAGGAAAGTCGAAACGACTTGCGGGTCAAACTGCGTCCCGGAGCAACGGCGCAACTCGACGAGTGCATCATCGAAGGAGCGGGCGCTCTTGTAGCGCAAGTCGGAAACCATGTTGTGGAAAGACTCCGCCACCGCCACCATTCGCGATCCCAGCGGAATCTGATCTCCAGCCAGCCCGGCCGGATACCCCTTCCCATCGTATCGCTCGTGGTGGTGAAGCACGATGCGCTCAATCCCTTTCACCCGCGAGATCTCCACCATCTTGGCGCCCCAGGCTGCATGGCTCTTCACAATCTCAAACTCCTGCGCGGTGAGCAGGGTGGGTTTCCTGAGCACGTATTCCGGCACGTGGATTTTGCCGATATCATGAACCAGGCCGGCTAAACGAATCTCTTCAACCTCGGCGACCGGCAACCCAGCCTTGAGGGCGATCTGCGCCGCCAGCCTCGAGACCACCTGAGCATGGTCCTTCATATGTGGCCCTTGTGTTTGCACAGCGAAAGCGAGGGCAGTGAGGGCGTTCAAAAGGGCATTCTTTTCCGCCGCGCCTTCTGGGGCGCCCGACTCTGCGCTCGCTGGCCCCGCGTCAGAGGCCGGCCAATCGCCTCTTCGCGCCTCATGCGCGATTGACGCGGCGCTCCAAATCATGTCTGGGGCGGCGGGTAACATCCCCTCTTCCGCCGCTTCGAGACACGTTTTGAGTAGCCGCTTATCGCGCTCCGCTTCTTCCGGCTTGGGACCCAGCCAGGCCACCTTGACGCAATTCCCTCCACATTGTTGGGCCAGGCGCACACCGGACTCCGCCACCTTGAGCACCTCGTCGGCCGTTCGTCCGTGGTCGGGGAACGCTGCGATGCCAACGCTTACCGTCACCTCGCGGAGGCGCAAGAGATCATCCGCTTCGAGCGCCGCCCGCAACCTCTCCGCCAGAATCTCCGCCTGCAAGGTGTTAGCCCCGGGCATCAGGGTCGCGAACGAATCGCCTCCGTACCGCGCCACGATATTCGACTTCCTTGATCGACCGCTGAGCAGGGCGGCGACTGTCGCCAGCACTTTATCGCATTCCGCCCGCCCTCCACGGTCATTGAGCTGTTTGAGCCTGTCGAGATCCAAGATCGCCACGCAGAAATGGCCCCCGGTGTAGGATGATCGCCGCCATTCACTCTCCAGCGACGCCAAGAAAAGGTCTCGAGTGGTGACGCCCGACAGAGCAGCCGCAACGGACTCTTGCGTGGCATACCGCTCTGCGCGCGGCTGCTGAGTCACGACGGTCACCCGGGGGGCAGCGGGAGCTTCTGCGGAACTCTTCCGCGCGCTGAAAATGTGCTTGCTCCAATAGTGACCTCCCGACTGTTTCCAGGCCCCGATCGTGGCTCCGGCAAGCAAAGCAACTGAGCCGATGATCAGCCAATCAAACCAGGGCATAATTCTTCCCATTTCGGCGCTGGTCCCTTGACGCACCGGCGCCATAACATCCCCAAATAAGGACACAATACCTCAAATCTAGGCGTTCTTGACCATTTTTTTTAGCTCTGATTCAGGTTTTTTTGCTCGCCTCGGCGCCTTGACGGTGCGATTCCTCGGATTGACAAGTCCTTCTTTCCCGGGTACTGTCAAAAGAGACAGATAGTTCCAGGGATCCGACTACAACTATTCACCAAGGAGGGAAGCATGTTGCGAAAAGTGTGTGGGGCATTGCTGTTCCTTGTGCTTACGGCTGCGGCGGGATTGGGCCAGCAGGCTGGATATCTGGATGTGTTCGTTGCCAGAGTCAAGCCAGACAAACGAGCGGAATTCGACTCGATTAGCAAAAAGATCGTGGAGGCGAATCGCCGCAACAACGGCGACAAGTGGATTGCGCTCGAGGTCGCATATGGCGAGCAGAACACGGTGATCTTCAGCAGTTCGCGAGAAACCTTCGGCGACATCGAAAAGAGCACCGCGGTTTTCATGGGTGCGGTCGGCAAAGCCTACGGTGCGGCTGGAGCGGCGGCGCTGTTTCAGCAATTTAGCAACACGCTGGAAAGTTCCCGTGGCGAGCTCCGCCAGCGGCGCTGGGATCTCTCCTATAACCCGCCTGCCGACCTGGCTGCCTACGCGCAGGTTATTGCCAAATCGCGCTGGATTCGAACCGTCGTCGTCCGCGTGCGCCCAGGCCACGAAGCGGAGTTTGAAGCGGAGCTGAAAGAAATCAATGCCGCCGCGCAGAAAAGCAATATGGCCGGGATGCGTTGGACGTCGCAGGTCGTGGCTGGCGGCAACCCAGAAACCTATCACATCGCCCGGCTCATGACCTCTCTGGACGAACTCGATCACGCGCCTTCGCTGCGGTCGATGCTGGGAGACGAGGGCCTGGAGAGATTTCAAAAGGTATACGCCGACACAGTGGCGGGCGTGGAATACATTCTCTACCGCGTTGTGCCGGAACTCAGCAACGTGCCGGACGCGATCACGTCACTCGCGCCCGATTTCTGGAACCCCAAGCCTCAGCCATAAGAAGTGCAATTCCAGCCCCGAAGGGGCTGTTCTCACACGCCACGGAGAGGGCCGTGAATTCATGCTGAGAGGGCTGTTCACCGACTTCAAGAGGCGTGTTGCTCGAGGTCACTGAATCCGCTTCCCCGGCACATTCCTGCCGTTCTGGTGGAGGACAAGGCTGACGGCGCGGCCGGTACTGTCGGTTTCGAAGGTGATCTGGGCATCGACGACTTTTAGGAAAAACTCCAACGCGCTTTCCGGAAAAATCTGAAACTTGGGCTGGCCGGTGGCCTGGACGAAGAGCTTATCGTCCTCGCGCGTGACGGTGAGAATGAAATCCGGCGCAAGTTGATATTGGCCCACGTAGGCGTCGAACAGCTTCGGATCGACGGCAATTTCCTTGTGCTGTTTTGGGGGCGGCATGAGAGGTGCGTGCGAGTCCAACAGGTGCATTCCAATATCGTCGACGCCCGTCGCCGTATAGGTGTTGGAGAGCACGACGACTCCAACCCGCGTGCTGGGCACGAATCCGACGAACGACCGGTAGCCTCCCGTCCCGCCGTCGTGCCAGACAATCTCGTCGCTCGAAGGCTTGACGATTAACCACCCGAGGCCGATCTCGCCGGTGACGGGATTGCCTGTCGTCCGGCGCGACGCCCGCATCGAAGCCATCGCCGCGGCGAGAGGCGATTTGACGTAGGCGAGGTTGGCCGCAAGAAAGGTCAGCATGTCGTTAACACTCGACCGTAGGGCGCCGGCGCCGGCAAAGGTGGGCAAGTCCCAGTTGGAAGTTACTTCCAACTTGTCATTGTGCCCTACCGCCAGGCTGGCTTTCATTTCCGGCGTCAGCGTGATTCCGGTGCTTTTCATTCCGAGCGGACCGGTAATGCGCGAATGCACCAGCGGCTCATAGTCCATACCGGCGCGGCGTGCCAACGCAAGCCCCAACAGCGCGCCACCCAAATTGGAATATTCGAACTTAGAGCCGATGTCTCGAGTCAGTTGATAGGTCGAAAGGAATTGATAGAGCTGTTCGATTGTGTAATCCGCATAAGGATTGGACGGATCCTTGGGCTGGAAGTTGGAGGGCATCCGCGGCAGGCCGGAAGTGTGGGTGGAAAGGTCCACCAAGGTAATGACGCGCCCGCCGCGCTCCGGTAGCTTGACGTCCGCCGGGAGATACTTCGCCGCCGGGTCCGAGAGCTTGACTTCGCCGCGCTGAACCATGTCCGAGAGCAAAAGCGAAGTGAACACCTTAGTCACCGAGCCGATTTCGAAGACCGTGTCGCCGTTGAGGGGCCGTGTGTCGCCCTGATTCACGGCGCCGTATGCCACAATGCGGCGTCCCTGGGGCTCGATAACACCCACCACAATTCCCACTCCCTGGTGGAAATCGTCAATGCGCTGGGCAAGGATCTTGCGAATCTCGGCGTCCGCCGGGACGTGCGAATCCGGCGCGGATTGCGCCGCCGAGCCGGACGTGATGAGGGTTGCTGCAAAGACCAGGGCCATGCCTCTTTGTATCACGGTCAGCCTCCATAGTCATGAAGCAGGATTATACGACGGTTCTAACGTAGCACAGGCACTCCTGCCTGTGCTCTAGGTTAGCTCACTCCGCCAAGTACCGCAGCACAGGCAAGAGTGCCTGTGCTCCAACCCTCTGAGTGACAATTCGTCTCTACCACTCGCCGGGCCTTTGGGTTAGCCTTAGCTGGGTGTTGTGCCGATTTGGACAGCTACAGACCTTGGAGAGCAGGCCTGCACCACCCGTGACCTTCGTATGCGAACTTTTCTGGCTCGAGCGCGACAAAACGGTGAAACGCATCCCTGGTTAATTGCCTTCACCGTCATGCTGGCGATTTTCATGGAAGTCCTGGACACCAGCGTGGCCAACGTGGCCTTGCCCCACATTGCCGGCAATCTCTCGGCCGGCGTTGATGAAAGCACCTGGGTTCTGACCTCCTACCTGGTTTCGAACGCCATTGTCTTGCCGCTCACCGGTTGGTTCTCCTCGATCTTCGGGCGCAAACGCTTCTACATGACTTGCGTAGTCATATTCACGTTGAGTTCCCTGCTCTGCGGCCTCGCCCCGAGTCTTCCCCTGCTCGTCATCTTCCGGATTATGCAAGGCGCGGGCGGGGGCGCCTTGCAACCTATCTCACAGGCCATTCTGCTGGAAAGCTTCCCGAAAGAAAAACGCGGCATGGCCATGGCAATTTTCGGGATGGGCGTGGTCTTGGCTCCCATCATCGGCCCCACGCTGGGCGGCTGGATCACGGACAGCTACAGTTGGCGCTGGATTTTCCTCATCAACATTCCGGTGGGTGTCATCTCGCTCGTGCTGACGCTTTTTCTTGTCTTCGATCCGCCATACCTGGTGCGGAAGAGCTTTCGCGAGGGGGCCCGGATTGATTACATCGGCATTGGCCTGCTCAGCGTCGGATTGGGCTTCCTCCAGGTGGTCCTGGATAAAGGCGAGCGCGAAGACTGGTTCGGCTCGAACTTTATCATCTGGTGCGCGGTGGTGGCGGCGGTAGGATTGCTGGGCGCCTTCCTCTGGGAACTCAGCCAGAAAGATCCGGCGGTGGATTTCCACCTTCTCAAGGAACGCAATTTTCTTATCGCCACCATGACCATGTTTATGTTGGGGGTAGTGCTTTACGGCAGCACCGCGCTACTGCCCATTTTTCTCCAAACCTTGCTGGGGTATACGGCCCTCTTGAGCGGCCTGGTGCTTTCGCCGGGAGGAATCCTGGTGGTCATTCTGCTGCC